>Ga0114922_10006571_pt1 | contig 10658 bp, 14 predicted proteins | sample AartaG_FD_100975 | JGI IMG/M metagenome (GOLD analysis project Ga0114922, IMG submission 100975) | Deep subsurface microbial communities from Aarhus Bay to uncover new lineages of life (NeLLi) - Aarhus_00045 metaG | ecosystem: Environmental > Aquatic > Marine > Oceanic > Sediment | place...
AATGCGATTGCGCTGACCAGCGGGTCAGTTCCTTCCTTTAGCAATTCACCCAGCAATGTCTCCTTGTCGACAAATAGAGCTCGTGCTACAGCAGGTTCCAGCTTTGCCCTATCAGCGATTGATTTAAGACTGGAATTTATTAAACCGACCTCTGCAAACTCATCAAGTGCAGCCTGCATAATTTTTTTCCGTTCTTCTAACATCGCATCTAACTCCTATCTAGATTAGAGATTCATCTCCATATTGCATGATATTGCACTCTATGCCCATCTTCTCCACTTCACGCTTGAACATGTCAGCATCTGCCTGATTCAGTTTCCGCGACAAAAAGGCCCCACAATCATAATGACATGGTATAACCATTTTCGGCGACATCATTTTCACCGCCTCCAATGCTTCTTTCTCGTTCATAGTATTGTGAACTTTTCTTCCACCTATAGGAATCATTAATATATCCGGATTTAGGCCTTCCCACTCTCTTTGTAGAAGCGTATCTCCCAAATTAACAATAACTTTATTATCAATTATGATTTCAAATCCGATTGCACCTAGACCGATTCTTTCACCAGGACCGGGCTTTATTTCAAGTTTTATTAGTCCAAAGAGTTTAAGTTTTATAGGACCATGTACCGCATTCAGTCCTTTAACTTGAAATTCCTTAAAATTAACAACTTCGCCAACATCTATTGGATAAATCTTTTCAAGCGAGGTATCATACTTAACACCACGACCGCGTGGCCCCACCAAGAGAGTTTCTGATCCCACTTTTTTTACAAGATTTTTTCCACAGATGATGGAAGCTTTGGCGGCTTCGGCCACTCTGTCGGCCTGCCAGTAGTGGTCAGGATCACCGTGCGTGACCAAGATATGCGTTATGCTGCTCCATTCCGACTTTGGGATAAGACTACCGAGCTTGAACAAATACAGATTTTGACCGGGATCAATGGCGATATTAACCCTGTCATTTTCAATAATGAACGTATTATATAGATAGTGTTTGATTTTCATGGTTTTCACCTATTTCCTTTAATTCATAAGGTAATGATTATTCACGATTTTTTTGCTACAATAGCAATTTCTGTTGATTCAGAGTCGAAAGCTTTACCTGCAACATTTGAGTATAATTCCTCTACTTTAAATCCGTTATCTTCAAATTCGTTTTGAAGTGATTCTTTGCTGTAATACTGAAGCCAATTGTAAACCACACGTTTTCGCATTTCTTCGATTATCGTGTACTTATCGAGGATGACTTTCTCCGTCTCATATTTGAATGTGTTGACAAAGCAGTAATAATCCTCTTGTGACCAAAACCCATTCAATTGATTCCATTCGTAGGTGGCTGATTCTTCCCTCTGGTTAAAACTGTTCAATGAATACACATCAAGAAGCACAGAGCCATCCGGTTTCAATAATGAATGGAATTTCGATAACATTTTTTTTCTTTGCTCAGGACTCAATACACAAAAATCACACATGATCATTGTGATAAGGTCGAATCGGTTCGTTGTTTCAAAATCCAAATAGTTCGTTAAGACATAATTGACATTTAGACCTTTTTCTGCCGCTACCTGTTTTGCATATTTTAGTGAATTTTCTGAGAAATCGATGCCTGTAACTATCGCGCCTCGTTCTGCCAGTCTGTTGATGTACAACCCCGGACCACAGCCAAAGTCGGCAATTTCCGTTTTATTATCCACTTCAAAATAAGATACGATCCAATCCACAGAGCGTTCTATAAAACTCCTGTTGCGGGATGCAACATCGATCGATTCATTTAAGTGGTATTCGAGCATTTGTTTTGATGTATGCTCATTTGTCCACAATTCATCAGCGGTATAAAATTGAAATGGTGCCGGGCGTGTGTTTATTTCTTTTAGTTCTTTAAACAAGGTTACTCCTAAATAATCCTGTTATTAACTCTTTTGCCGCCATAATTATATTTTCCGGTTACTCCAACTTCTTCAATCAGAATTTCATCTCTATCAAAAGTGAAGGTCCATTTGTCTTTGGTAGTGTAACCAATTATTTCATAATCGATACTGAAAGTATTTGGGGATATCCATGAACCGACCGCCGCATAAGTATTGTTGTTGGTCTCAGTTAATTGAAAAACGCCATTCAATCCGACTCGATAATTGACAACGTCATTTTCTTTGGCCGTATAACTGAATTCCGCATAATCTTTTTCCGGAGCAAATATCAGCTCAAAATTATTATACTTCCAGGGATTCGAATCTAATGAATATGTTTCATCAGAAATCTCAAGTGCAATTGCTGGCAGTTCCTGAAGCGGTTGAGGCTTTACAACTTGACTAGGAGGTTCAGATAATAGAGAAAGTTCATATTGGGCTGTTTCATTGGCATCTATCGACTCGTTGGAGACTATTGCTGGAAGGATATACTTATCCAGCATTTTTACTGGAAAAAAAGAGTCAGCTCCGCTCAGTTTGCTCGTGAAAACCACCACTAAATTTTCCTTTGGCACAACCATGATAAACTGTCCACCCACTCCCACAGCTGAATACATGCCAGATTTATCCAACCACCACTGATAACCATAACCATCAGCAAATGGCCTGGCAAGATTCGTGAACATCCATATTCCGCCGCTTGTCATACGATCGACTTTACCCTTTTCGTTGTATACGTATCTGTATTTCTTCGGGAAACTATGTGCGGTTAATGATTCTTCAATCCATCGAGCAGGGATAATCTGTTGGCTTTCCCATCTACCTTTCTGAAGATACAGTAATCCTATTTTTGCCATATCATGAGGTTTGAGCCACATTCTAGCCCATCCGATGTCGATTCCCATCGGACTTTTTTCCCACTGGATATCTTTGATTTCCAAAGGATCGAATAGATGTTCCCGGGCAAAAGATATTGTGTCCATACCAGTCGTTTTTTTTATGATGGCAGAAAGCAAAAAGGAGGCCATATTGCTATAGTCAAAACGAGTACCTGGTTCCGCTTCCATCGGTAAGTTCAAGATATACTCTGTCCAATCATCCGTGGTTTGCATCTTGAATAATCCTTTCCATTGATACAAATAGGAATCTTGACTATGCAAACCTGTTTGCATGGCTAATAAATACTTAAGAGTCAAGGTTTTTATTCTCGCGTCGACATTTTCGATATTTTTGAGCTCGAGAATATCAAGAACAAGAACATCGACATCTTCAATATATCCTTCCTCAACAGCAATCCCAATCAAGGCTGACATAATGCTTTTGGTACAGGAGTGAATCATGTGTTTTGTATTCTTTGGGAACAAAGGATTAAGATATATATCCGCGACGATATAGCCATTACGAACGATCGTTATGGAATCGATCGATATTTTTTCGCTCTTTAAGTGTTGCTTTTCGTAAAATTCCACCATCTCAAGAAGCTTAGCCGAATCCATTCCCTGTTCTTCTGGAGTAGATTTCTGCCACCCTTGTGTTGGCCAATAATCAGGAGTAGCTGGTTCATAGGAAATACGTTGCATTTGAGGCTTATTCGTGATGACTATCCCTAGAGTCATTATAAGTAATAAAAGAATGATCAAAGACAAAATGCTTATCGTCGTGATTTTTACTATTTTTTTCATGATGAAAATCCTTTCATAATCATGTTTGGCGAATGGCTAAATTCTCCTCTTAAATATTTTCCCTAGACTTGGAAAAAACATAGGTGTCTTTTTTCGATATTCAATGTAATCTTGACCCAGCCGTTTCAATAGTTCTGGTTCCTCAATAGCTTTTAGTTCCCAAACATTAATTAGAATGAAAATTGGAGTGAATAGAACAAGAAGTGAGGCAGATCCAAGTAATACACCAATACCAAAGAGTAGTGCAAATACGCCAGTCAACATTGGATTCCGCACATAAGCGTAAGGACCGGTCGTGACTAGTCGAGGTGGAGGGTTGATAGGAACTGGAGTACCTTTTGATCTAAAGAAGATTAGAACAGACCATCCGATTAGAATAAAAGCAACAAGAAATAAAGGTGAAGCTAAAATGATAGAAAGCGGTCTGGAAAATATATTGGTCACGCCAATTAACCTATCTACTTGTAAGGCTATAATGATAAAAGAAAATATCACTAGGCCGTAGAAGAATGCGCCGAGAGGTGTAAAAAAGTTTCGGATTCTTCTACTGCTCGTCGCTAAATTATAAATAAGTTTTATCCATTTAGTTTTTAGTGTCATGATCCTAATCCTGACCTGATCCCCTAATATTTCTAAAGTATTTTAGCCCTGCGAATCCAATAGCACTTCGAAGTGACGGACCTTGGGCTCGAGTTCGAGGAGGTATTTTTTGTCTTCAGGGAAATAGACGGCCTTTTCCAAGTCTGAACCCGAAAATTTTTTAATCGCATCGAACGAATCCCACAGCGTTATCAACAGGAACTCTGCCTCCCCGTTTTCGATCCGCCTTAGAGCATAGACTCCTCTGTTTCCCTCTGTAGACCTGTACCCCTTGATTCCTGTTCTCTTGATGTATTCAAAGTACTCATCTGCCAGCGAATCAGAGGTTCTTCCACGCCAGATTCTTGCAATCATGTTGCCTCCTTATTATATTTTTTTGAGTTCTGATCAAACTCTCGCAAAATCTTCCTGCCACGCTGGGTTTTGTTCGCAGAAAGGCGCAAAGTCGAGTCGCGAGTGTAGACTTCCGTTATTTTCTAATTTTTTTGAATTGTGATACAAGTAAATGCTAGAATCAGTATTAATCATTGTTAAGCTATAAGCCTTGATTGCTTTCTTTTTTGTTTCCATTCTTAAAATCCTGTTTCATATCTAATCTTTTAAAGTATGCGCATAACGATAAAGCTAAGAGGCGTGTATGCTCTGTTTGATCATAGGTTCTTCAAAGTCTGCTCGATCGCCTGTTTGTGTTTGGCTACGTAGCGGCAGCTCGGTTCTTCGCCACACTTTCTACATTTCAAGTCGTACGCGGAATTGATGCTCCGGCACTGAGGACAGGTATAGTTTTCACTAATTTCCTTTAGCCAGTGTTTATAGCCGATGGCCCTGATCCGCTCCAGGTCGTCCCAAAGCTCTATCCGATGAGGTCTTTCAGATTGAAACTGTTTCAGATCATTGCATGGGTACTCCGCGCATTCAATACAAAAATCGATTCCTCGTTCAGCAGCGCAGGCGAACATTTTGCATTTCTCGCAATAAGGTCCTCTCTTAGCCGACCGACATCCGTAACACTTAATAGCTTCCTCTGAAAGCTGAAATCGTACTGCCAGTCCCTTAAGCCTTGCCGGGTCTTCCTTCGTGGCAATGAACAAAGTGCATGCCTCACAGTAAAGGCCACATACAGCGGCTAACTTCTTATCTATCTCTCCAGAGTGATTTTCTTTTTTTTGCATGATAACCTCCTTACTTTTTATTCCTTAAGATCTCATAGACAGTAATATCTAAGAAAAAATACACTTTTAGACTCATTTTTACTCCTCTCTTTTCGAATTCCATGCTTGAATGAAGATGGCGAAAAAATTATGAAACTTCATTGGCTTTCACTTAATGAGTGGGGAAATAGGAAAAAATGTGACAAAAAAAATGAATTATTTAGGCGAGATGACCCTTGATCGCTAGATTCATTAATCAGACCTTGTAGTTGGGATTCTATCACCGCTCGCTTATTACCCATTTTATTAAATTCAAGTAATATGAGACGTAGATTTATTCAAGATAACGTACTTCGGCCAATTCTCTGGGGATCACTCGTTTGAATTCATATTTAGAATAGCCCATGGTAATACTTGCGTGAACCTCGCGATTATCGGAGAGACCAAGCAGTTTCCTTATCTCGGGCACCCTGTTACACATTGGTGGAATTAAATCATTAAAACATGCCCCTATCTTCATTACTTGTGCCATCATTATGGCGTGAAAAGCTGCGATAAGGCAATTTTCTGAACCCACTGGTTCGAAGATGGGGCTATGAAAAAGCAGCAGTGCTGGGCAATCTCTGAGGATTTCATTACTTTTTCCCTCCCTGTACCAATGGATATACCAATGCATTCCCTGCATAACAAAATCCAGCAATGTTCTAAGTCGCTTTTCGCCTATCTTCTGCTTTATGAAAAATCGGGCAATGGGATTTTTAAGATTTTTTGCCAATCCCTCGTAAGATTCAAAAATAAGCTCAGAAAATCTTGCGAGAATTTCTGGATTGTCGATAGCAATAATTCCTGTTGTTCTTCGTCCCGTGCCAGTCGGGGAACTATGTGCTGCACCAATAATTCGATTAATAATTTCACGTGGCAATGCTTTATCTTTATATCTGCGAACAGAACGACGCTGCTGTAAGAGCGAAAGAAATTCATTTTCGCTGATATCAAGTGCTTTGACAGATATAAATTCCTCTTCGTTCAAACTTTCTACCTGTATTGCATGATTGGGACAGACAGCAACACAATGACCACATTGCAGGCAAAGGTTAATGCGTTCCAGGGAAATCATGGTCATCTTTTTATTTTCATTCTCAATTGTCTCAGGAATATGGCGCGGACAGACTCGGCCGCAAATTCCGCAAGCCTTACACAAATCTTGATTAATCCTGACTATCATTATCACTCCTTTCGAATTTTTCATAGTCATTCATCTCACAATTGAAATAGTCCAGTCTACATGGTGCCGCTAATGTCTTCTTATTTTCCATACTTTCTCCCTTTGGTTTCTCTTTAAACCTTATTTTCGCTTACCAGCTTCTCTAACATTTCAGATAAATGTTCAAAAATCCAAAAATGTCCCGCGCCCTTAATAAACTCGGCTTCGCAATTGGGGATTATCTCAGCCATATAGTACCCCATGGATGGAGGAACACTGATATCTTCTTCGCCCTGCCAGAGATAGACTTTGGTTTTTATCTCGTTCAGCGGTATCGGCCAGTTACCGGGAATCAATGCATCATACCAAGTGCCGATCCCCCGCTGACGGTAACCCTCATTACGATCAGTTCGGATCAACTCGGCGATATTAAGACGCTCATATACTTTTCTGTCGGTTTCGCTAAACTCCTTAAGGATCATCTTAATATAAAGCTTAGGGAATTTTCTCGCCAGCCAGGCAAATATCTTCATTTGCAGCTTGAACAGCCCTGGCATTTTTGGCGCTTTGGTCCACATCATACGTATAGGAGCGGCGATGTTCTTATCGGTTTCCGGGATAAAAGGCCCGACACCGGCAAAGATACCAACTGACGTCAAACGCTCCGGGATTTTCCAGGCACAGGATAAAGCAAACGGTCCGCCTCCGGATGGGGCAAAGACAGAAAATTTCTCTATTCCCAATGAATCAGCCAGAGCAACAATGTCGTTGGGCCAGTTTTCAATCGTGGTTACACCCTCAACAAAATCGGTCTGTCCAAATCCAGGCCGGTCGGGCGCAATCAAACGAATATTGGGCAAAAAAGGCGAACCTGGTATCACACTCCACAATAGCCTTGAATTGGGATTGCCGTGAAAAACAAAGATTGGCTGGCCCGTTGGATCGCCATATTCAGCATAGCAAAGTTGCCGGCCATCAGGAAGTTTAAGATAGTTTTCAGGAGTTTTATTTATCATAATGCCTCCTATCGCTTAAGCAAGCTCACTACAATCATACTGTCTCTATCCAATCAAACATGATTTGCCGAGCTAAAGGAAAATTATTAAGCTGGCAATGTGCTTCTCCACATTCCGATTCTGTTACGAGAAATTTTTCTTATGATTTTCCATCTATCCACTTGACCATTACATCAAGTGCAAGACCTATGTTTCCTATCTGGCAATGATTTTGTGCATTTTCTTCTTTTGTAAAAATCCTGTCGATTACTGATTTGGCATCAGTTAGTGCTTTTACCTGCATGTCATGCATCTTAAATGGAATCATATGATCTTTTCTTCCGGTAAGAACCAGAACATCCTGTTTTACAAAATCTGAATGAAGGTTTTCCTCGTTAAGCTGCAGAAGAACATCGAAGCCTTCAATAGGCACTTCTTTATTAGTAATATACATCAGGTTATTGACAAACCATGAATACATTTGTTTTTTTTTCATTTTTTTTACCATTGCATTATTTGTAAATTTTCTAAATTTTCTGAAAAACAGTTTGGCTAATAGTTGACCAATAGGATTAGTATATTGAATAACATCAAAGGAAACACTCTGAGCTATAACTCTTTTTATTCGTGGTTCAAATGCAGCAGCTCTGAGACAGAGCCAACCGCCCATTGATATTCCAAGTAAAGTAACATCCTCCAGTTTGAAATAATCTAGAATAGCTTTTGCTGGTTTTTCCCATTCATAATCGAACGCAAGCCCGTATTTTTTACGAGCCGCACCTTGCCCGGGGCCGTCAAAAGCAATCACTTCATAACCATTATCTGAAAAAGATTTCATCGAAGAGTAAAGTTCCTCGATAAAAGAATCAAAACCACCATGTAGAACGATAGTGCCTTTTTTTTCTGTATTTGCAGGTTGTATTCGTATTGCTGGCAGAAACGTATTGTTATAGGGTACTTCAAAATTTTTAATTTCATCATCTTGAAAAGCCTTGTAAAAATAGTCAATGAATTTATTATATAGATGTTCTTTATCAGGGTCCTCTCGTGTTGTAAAAAGTTCAGCTGCACGGTAATTATACGCTGCATTTATCAACCTTCCTTCAGAAACGGCAACCTGTGCCAAATTTAACATTTCTATTTTCCATTCTTCAAAAGAATTAATCTTTTGACCTGCTTTTTCCATATCTTCAAACCTGGCGTATCCCATAGAATACCAGCGATTCAGCTGGAAATTGAAAGCCTTGTCTTTGTGAAACTCATGGTATTCGACCGGAAAAGTGAATTTTGTCTCACTCATACTTCTCCCTCCTTTAATTTTCATTCCTTAAGAACCGTTATGCCTCTCAACCCATACACTATGATTAACAATACCAAACTTTTTTAAAGCTGAAGCCAGACGTAAATCCAATGGACTTCCGCTGATATCCGCATCCATTATTACGCGGCTATAGGCCTTGATTGCCTGCTTTTTTGTTTCCATTCTTATAATCCAATATCATATCTAATCCTTAAAATCACTCTCTTTAATGCTTCAGAATCGGCCCACTTCCCAGGATAAACTTTCCTAAATAGTAACGTTGTCGGATAAGTTTGGCTTCTTCTTCAGCCCATTTTTCAACGCCAACAGCTTTCATCCGGCACAGATTAAAAAGCTTGAAGTTGTGGGGATATCTGTCCGCTCCATCTTTTGCCGGTTGAAGTTTTAAACAAGGAAAATCCTCGCGTTCGAAACAGAATTCCAATCCCTTATCCTCGATACATTTAAGTGTCTCACAGGGCTGCCCCAGATGTTTACATCCATTCTCTATTCGACAACCCTTACAGGCGACTTCTTCTGGATCTTTTTGGATTTTTGATGCAAACTGCTTTTTCATTTCCTCTGTGATGTTTTCTTCATAAATTTCGCAATTGAAACAATCCAAGCCACAGGGAGCGGTCAAACTCCTTTTTGTAACAGAATTCATTTCTTCCTCCGTTTCTTTGAGATTTTTTTTTGATATTTCATTGGCTTTCACTTAATGAGTGGAGAAAAATGAAAAAATGTGACAAAAAAAAGAATTATTTAGGCGAGATGATCCTTAATCGCCAGAATCTGCCGGCTTTCACGAAAGAAATGGATATCCTTTACCGTTTTCTTTAGTTTTTGATACTCAGAGGGAAGATCAACACCTACAACATGTTTTTTCATTCGACATGAGCAATTCCCATCGGGTTTAAAGAGCACACATTCCTCGTTTAAGAAATTATGTAGTTTTTTTCGACTCCGAGAGACTTTTTTTCTCACTGTGCTTTCCTGTTCAGCCAAAATCATGGAGATATCTCTGTAGGGTAGTCCGGCGATATCATACAGGACGTAGAGGAGGCGGTCCTGGTTGGAGAGGCAGTGAAGAATGCCTGTTAAGCATTTATCACACATCTCTTTTACCCATTTCCTTTTGTCTGCTTCCTGTTCAAACGGCGATTCTCTCTCTCCATTTCTGAAATATTCACTTAGATGTCGAGTTGAATAGACCTTTTCGTTCTTGGCTTGTCTTATGATCACCCTCGAAGCGATAGTGTATATCCATGTAGATATTTTTGATTCCCCTTTAAATGTATTCAGACTTTTTAAGATCTCCATCCAGGCTTCCTGAGCTGCATCTTTTGCCATCTCAGGATTTTGAATCATTCGATGACTTATGGCGGAAACAAGTCCCCTATATTCTTTGGTGATTTCTTCTTTGGTTGGAAAAGCCGTTTGCATTGTTGTTATCTTAATTATTAAGAATAAAATCACTTGCTGTCAATAAACCTATTTATATCGACACATATCATAACGAGATTGGATTCAAGAGGGACAACCGCTGAAACTTATGTTTCCGTATAAGATTATGTCGAGGGCTGGACTCGAACCGGCACGGAAGCAAGCTTCCGAGGGATTTTAAGTCCCTTTTGCCTATCAATATAATCTCGAGAGGCTGCTTGAGAAGGCTGGGACCATTTTGGGACCATCTGGATGCATAAAGCCTCAAAATAACTTAAAACAGCTTAAACCAATTCAAAGCATGATTTTTTGTATTATCAACAACATATGTCACAACTGCTTGATTTTAAAGGAGTTATAAATCCTGAGG
>Ga0114922_10006572_pt1 | contig 10657 bp, 8 predicted proteins | sample AartaG_FD_100975 | JGI IMG/M metagenome (GOLD analysis project Ga0114922, IMG submission 100975) | Deep subsurface microbial communities from Aarhus Bay to uncover new lineages of life (NeLLi) - Aarhus_00045 metaG | ecosystem: Environmental > Aquatic > Marine > Oceanic > Sediment | place: Aarhus...
AAGTAGGAGGGCATGTGGTGGTCGAGAGAGAATAGAAAAATCATGTGGATTTGGGGCAGGAATTCTCCTTTGCTGTTGTATCCTGGCACAGAAGAGATCACATTCTCAGAGAGTGAAAACACATGCGTTAGGTCGATGAGAGCAAAGTCGTTTCCGGAAATGAACTGGTTGAGAAATACTTTTATTCTTTCCCGCTCTTTCCCTATTTCTCTAAGCAGGTTTCCGACCTTTTTCGGGGAGAGGTATGCACCCGGTAGTGTTTCCGAAAGGAAGGACATGGCATAATACGTCTGCAGGGTTTTTATCGGTGTATTGTAGAGAAGCCTGAAGACGGAAAATAAAAACAGTTCTTTCCATTTATCTGGGTAAATGCCCTTGAGACTCTCTTTAATGTCCTCATTCATGCCTAATACAAAATTCGCTGCACCAAACTCTTTAACGGATACATTACCTATGCTCTCTATCAGTCGCTCTTTCTTGGGTTTTATCAGCCCATCTTGGGTGATTGTTCCCAGAAACTTCTCTGTAATCTTCCTCGCTCTTTTTTTCTCTTTGTCCCATACACTTGTAACTTTATAGAGATAGAAATTGTTCCCTATCTTTCTTACCTCCATCCCCTTCCTCTTTTGCTTGAGGACCCAATCTGGATATATCATATTACGTATATACGTAATATATTGATATATTCTTTTCCTCTTTCTCTGTTCTCTCTTCTATTCGAAACAACTTATGAAAAGCTCATGAAGAGTTCATGAAGAGGGAACATATTACGTAAATTAGGCGGAGTTACGGTTTAAGATTGAAAAACAAAAAACTATTGAAATGGACTACGAAAAACAAGATAGAAGAGAGTTTGAAGAGGCAGGTAAAATGGACGAAAAGCAAAAACCAGTAGAGATTTCAATTGTAATTCCAGTCTATAACGAAGAAGAAAACATAAAAGAGCTTCATACGAGATTGACAAATGCTCTTCCCGCAATCACAGAAAATTACGAGATATTATTTGTTGATGACGGTTCAATCGACAACTCATTTGCAATTTTAAAAGAGCTTAACAAAGAAGACAAGAAAGTGAAAGTGATAAAATTCAGAAGGAATTTTGGACAAAGTGCAGCGATCTCTGCTGGTTTTGATTACGCCAAAGGCGATGTGATAATCACCATGGATGGTGACCTCCAAAACGATCCGTGGGATATACCAAAACTTCTTGATGAGTTAGAAAGAGATGATTATGATGTGGTTTGCGGATGGCGCTTTAACAGAGCGGACTCTATGCTTAAAAAAACGTTCTCCAAGATAGCAAACTGGCTTAGAAGAAGGTTTACTGCTGAAGATATTCATGACTCCGGCTGCACATTAAAAGCATATAAAAGAGAGTGTATAAATGATTTAGAATTGTATGGAGAGATGCACCGCTATATTCCTGCTTTACTATTATGGAAAGGCTATAAAATAGGCGAAGTCAGGGTAAGACACTATGAAAGAAAGTATGGAAAGACGAAATATAGTTGGAAAAGAATTGTTAAAGGGTTTCTGGATTTAATCGTTGTTACCTTCTGGCAGAAATTTTCTATGAGACCAATACATATATTTGGGGGTCTTGGTTTGATTTTGAGCGTTGTTGGTAGTGTTGTTGGTCTGTATCTGGTAATTTCAAGGTTATTTTTTGGTATGGGTTTGTCAGATAGACCATTATTTATAGTAGCAATCTTTATGGTTATTGTTGGCATTCAATTTGTTGTTTTCGGCGTTTTGGCGGATATAATGTTGAAAGTTTATTATGGATTGAAGGAAATGAAGCACTATTTAGTTGAGGTAGTGGTGGAATGATGATATTATGAAAGTACTAATGATTGCACCAGAACCATTTTTAACGAATAGGGGATCACCTCTTAATGTATATTCCAAAGCAAGAACCTTATCTGAGTTTGGGCATGATATCACATTATTAACATATCCGGAAGGAGTAAATGTACCGGATTTAAAGATAATCCGGGTTCCGCTTCTGCCTTTTTTGAAAAACATACCTATTGGACCTTCAATACATAAAATTGTATACAATATATTACTTTTAGTATACGGATTACGAATCATATTACGAAATAAATTTGATGTAATTCATGCTCATGAAATAGATGGCGCAACAATAGGTGCATTACTCAAAAATGTATGTAGAATAATCACGGGATATAAACCACTTTTATATTATGACATGCATTCGGTATTCTCTGAGCAAATGCAGAATAAAGGGTATAAAATTATTTTTTTAAATACTTTGACCAAAAATATTGAAAAATATGCATATAGGAACTCGGACAAGCTCTTAATGATTTCACCCTCTTTCAAGAATAGGCTATCAGAATTTAATCAAGATCATAAGGCAATGTTTGTACCAGATATTCCAGCGCTAAACGAAGAGACGATAGATTTAGGATTATACGATAAATTGAAAAACGAAATCAAAGAAGATACCGTATTTTTGTATATGGGGAACTTAGAAACATATCAAGGTGTAAATCTATTAATTCAAGCCTTTAAAATCGTAGAAGAATCAGGTGGTAGCGTTGCATTATTGATCGTTGGCGAGAGGGATAAAGAGTTCGAAACTTTAAGAAAATTAATCCGGGAATTAAAATTAAAAAAGGTGTATGTGTATAGCCAACAACCTTTAGAAAAGATGCCTACGTACTTAAAATTTTCTGATATTGTAGTTTCTCCAAGGCTACGTGGGACCAACATACCTTATAAAATATATCCCTATATTAGGATGGGAAAACCTTTGATCGCTACTAACATCCCGGCACATAGTCTCATTCTTGAAAATAATAAAAATGTATTGATGTGTGAGGTAGACCGCATAGACATGGCGAATAAAATGTTACTCTTAATGAAAGACGATTCTCTTAAAGAACGCATTGGAAAAGGTGCCAAAGAACTTTTCATAAGCTCTTTTAGTCCCGAGATATATAAAAATAAATTAAAAAGCTTGTATAATCTGGGAGGTGCATAATGAAGGTATTATTAGTCTACCCACCGAGAGGATTTAATACAAAAGATTTGATGCCCCCACTTGGATTAGCTTATATTGCGGCTGTATTGGAAGAGAACAATATTAAGGTGGAAGTAGTGGATGCAGAAGTAGAAAGACTTTCATGGAAAGCGCTTCAAAAAAGATATAAACAATCTAAACCCGATGTAATAGGTATAACCTCTCTTTCAGAATCGCGATTTGAGTCTTTTAAATCTGCAGAAATCGCGAAACAAGCAATACCTGATTCAATTGTTCTTATGGGGGGTCCGCATGCTTCACTCACAGCAGAGGATACATTAGCTAATATACCCTCTGTTGATGTAGTTGTAAGAGGTGAAGGGGAATATACAGTAAAAGAACTTTGTGAAGTTATTGAAACGGACGGTGATCTTCATTCCATTGATGGGATTAGTTTCAGAGAAGACGGAAAAATCATACACAATAAAAATAGACAATTGATAGAAGATATTGACACGCTTCCGTTCCCTGCCCACCATTTATTCCCCCTTGACAGGTATAACTTTACACTAAATGTGCCAGGGAAAGGCAAATTACCAGCGATGAATGTTATTACAAGTAGGGGATGTCCTATCGGATGTACATTTTGTGCTACGAGTAAAATGTTAGGTAAAAGATGGAGAGCTAGATCACCAGCAAATATTATTTTTGAGCTAGAGCATTTAATTGAGAAGTATGGCACAAAAGCAATATTCTTCTATGATGACCTATTCACAATGAATAAAAAAAGAACTTTTGAACTTTGCAACCTGATGATAGAACGAGGACTTGATTTAAGTTATATATGTATGACTCGGGTAGATACACTTGATAAACCACTTTTAACAAAAATGAAAGAATCTGGATGCTATAGGATACATTATGGTGTTGAGTCAGGCTCGCAAAAAATATTAGACCGTATAGTAAAAAAGAAAATAAAAATAAATCAAGTAAAGCAAGTTTCGAAATGGCTGGATGAATTGGGAATAATAAAAAACGCGTTTTTTATTGTCAGTTTCCCTGAAGAAACACAGGAAGATGTAAATATGACTTTGGCACTCATGAATGAATTAGGTGGTGAGCCATCACTCAGCTTTCTTAAAGTTTATCCCGGTACAGAGATAGAAAGGATAGCAAGAGAAAAAGGCGTAATTCCTACAGATTTTTCGTGGTCAAAAGAGCCAAGTAGTGCAATATTTTCAATACCAGCGATTCAAGGGAATGTCCCTATGTTCATAGATAAATTAAATTGGAATGATCTATCAGAAATTGCAATAAAGTGGGCAGAGATGCGAAAGGATTATTCAATCTTTAGACGCATAATAGATGTGGTCAGAAATATACGCTCATACGAAGATATCAAACGAATAGCGATTTTTTCTAAGACGTACTTTAAAAGAAAAATTGGCTTTAAGAATATAGGAAATGGTGAATAGAAGAATATAATGAAACATAAAATCAAAACGATGCCACAGATGTCTGTGAGTAAATTGGAAGGATCAAATTTCGCTAAATATCGGAGAAGAATAGTTGGCACAGATAACTTCAAGGAATTAATTAAATACGAAATTTTACTATCACTGTTTGGTGATTTACCTGGTGTAGTGGGTTTATTTTTAAGAAAAGTACTGTATAGAAGTCTTTTCCTAAGGGTTGGAAAAAACGTCAACTTCGGAAAAAGTATTACTGTCCGCCATCCAACCAAGATCATCATCAATGACGACACTATTATAGACGATTTTTCTGTTCTTGATTCTAAGTCCGAAAGAGATCTTGGTATCGTAATAGGAGAAAGATGTCTTATCGGCAGAAACACTACGGTATCTACGGGATATAAAGGATATGTAAAAATCGGGAACGACGTAATTGTAGGTGCAAATTCTCTTCTGCAGGGGCCTGGAGGTATTGTCATCGGCGATAATGTACTCATTGGCGATCAGACTATCCTCAATGCAGGCAAACATATCTATTCCAACATTAATATTCCTATTCTCGAACAGGGCATTACAATGGAAGGGATTGTCATTAATGACGATGTGTGGATAGGCGCGGGTGCAATTGTAACGGATGGCGTAACAATTTCTAAAGGAGCAGTTATAGAATCAGGTTCTGTTGTAAACAAGGATATACCTGCGTATGCCATAGCTGCTGGAACGCCAGCAGCAGTCGTAAAAATTAGAAAACAATGAAACTACATAATTATTGTAAATCCGTAAAATATGTAAATCGAAAGACGGTGTCCTATAAATATCTGAGGAATAGGTTTGCGTCTACATATAGTTATTATAGAGGCAAGTCAGTCACAGCAGGTTTTCCAACGAAACTACATATTGAATTGACCAATAAGTGCAATCTTAATTGTGTTATGTGTCCCAGATCGTATATGAAAAGAAAAAAGGGTATGATGGATTTTGCCACATTTAAAAAGATTATTGATGAATCAAGTGGTAAGCTCGAGTTTACTTATCTTCACTTATTTGGTGAATCCTTGCTGCACCCAGACCTCTTCAAAATGATTGAATATTGTAAGGACGCAGACATATTCACTGGACTGGCAACTAATGCTACTATTTTAGACGAGATAAAATCACAAAAGATTATTGATTCAGGATTAGATTTTTTGGTAATATCGTTCGATGGGACATCAAAAGAGACGTATGAAATGATTCGACGTGGTGGCAGTTTCGAGCAAACACGGGAAAATATCGTGACTTTCTTAGATATTAGATCATCTCGACCTCATACAGTGATACAGATGATATACATGAAGGGCACAGAAGATAAAGTGGAGGAATACGTACGATCCTGGAATAGCTATAATGTTGATGGTATACGAGTGAAACCGCTCCAGACTTGGAGTGGAGAAATAGAATCAATTAGCACGTTATCAGCAACATCGTATAATATTAAGCTGCAATTAGCAAAGCCATGCGACCGATTATGGCGACATCTTTGTATTCTATGGGATGGCACCGTGGTGCCATGTGAATTTGATTTTGATAAAATATACCCACTTGGAAATGTCAAAAACGAATCGTTATCTGAAATATGGAATGGCGAACGTATCATCAATCTCAGAAAGATGCATTTAGCCGGAAAAAGGAGCGATATTGATCTTTGTAAGTCGTGTACTTATTCAGCTCCGTCCACACTCGAAAATCTCGCTATGGTTGCATTGGACACTCTCATGACTACCAAATTAATATCTGATTTGGATAATTAATGTCATTATATAGGACGAGAGGTTGAATATGAAGATTTTAGTAACCGGTGGAACAGGTTTTACAGGTGGTTATTTAGTCCCTCGACTGGTAAAAGAAGGAAATGAAGTAAACGTTTTAGTTAGAAAGGGCAGTAATACAGAAGAACTCAAAAAGCTTGGTGTAAACCTGGTTTTAGGTGATGTACGGGATAAAAATTCAGTGGAAAAGGCAGTTAAAGATATGGATATAGTTTATCACCTGGCAGCGGTCTGGCGTGAAGGTGGTGGAATACCAAAGCAGGTATTCTGGGACGTTAATGTCAATGGTACAAAAAACATTTTAGAAGCATCGTTGCAAGCAAATATAGAAAGATTTGTCCATTGTAGTACTTGTGGCGTATTGGGGCATATTGCAAATCCTCCTGCCGATGAAACCTTTCCATACAACCCAGGGGATATATATCAAAGGACAAAATGTGAGGCTGAAAAATTAGCATTGGAATATTTTCGTAAAACGGGTTTAGCTGGTGTTGTAGTTAGGCCAACAGGAATTTATGGGCCCGGAGATCTCAGATTCTTAAAGTTATTTAAGTCTATCTACGATGGAAAGTTTATAATGATTGGAAAAGGTAAAGTGTTATACCATCTCGTATATATAGATGATTTAATTGATGGGTATATGTTATGCGGACAAAAGAAAAACGCAATAGGGCAAACATATATAATTGGAGGAGATAAGTATGTTAGTCTGAATGAGTTGGTCTCTCTCATTGCGAGGAGTTTAGACGTGCCTACGCCGAAAAAACATTTTCGCTTCTTTTGGGCCGTTTGGACCGCAGCTCTTGCTTGTGAAATAGCTTGTAAGCCTTTTGGCATTAACCCCCCAATATTTAGACGTAGAGTAGATATATTCAGGAAAAATAGGGCTTTCGATATATCAAAAGCAAAAAAAGAACTGGGATTTAGACCAAAAACAGATTTAAAGGAAGGTATTAAGAAAACTGCTGAATGGTACAGGGAAGAAGGGTATTTATGAAAATCTTAGGAATATCTGATGGCATAATGGCAGGTGCTGCTCTTGTTGACGATGGGAAAATTACTGCCGCAATTAACGAAGAAAGACTCTCACGGATAAAAATGGCAGAAGGTTTTCCCTTAAGATCGGTCTATAAAGTACTCGAAATAAGCCAAATTGAGCCCACTGATATTGATTATGTGGCCGTAGCACAGGTTATTAATGCTTTCAGCGCTCACCCACTGCCCTGGAATGACTGGCTAAACCCCAAAGGACCTTTTACAATCAGATCACTCAGTCTACTTTCATCCTACTTAGCATCTATTATAGGCACCGGTAGTTTAGCGCAGATGACTTATTATAAAGCCCTCAAATTATTAACGTATAAAAGACCTAAGGGCATAGCGAATCTTCTTAAAGAGAATTATGGCATTGCCTGCCCGATAAAATTTTTCGATCATCATTACACTCATGCCACTAATGCCTATTTCACGAGCGGTTTCAAAGACGCCACCGTAATTACCTTAGATGGGGGTGGAGATGGTCTCTCATCTCAAGTCTATCGAGTAGAAAACGGTAGTTTTGAGAAGCTATGTGAGGTCAACAGTTTCAACTCCATTGGGAACTATTACGCATATATTACAAACATATGCGGTTTTAAAGCACATAGGCACGAAGGTAAAATCACAGGCTTGGCTGCTCATGGAGAACCCATATACAAAGAGTTATTATCCAACTTAATTACTTACAATGATGGTAGAATAGTCAATACGGGTAAAATTTACCGTTATTCTGCTGTTAAAAAGATAAAAAAACTTCTACCTTCAGATTTTCAGATTAAAGACCTTGCTGCCAGCATGCAGAAGCATTTGGAAGAGGTTGTGACCAAATACTGCAATTATTGGGTGGAAAAATCAGGCTACTCTGATTTGGCTCTTTCTGGCGGTGTTTTTGCCAACGTACGGCTCAACCAGCTAATTCATGAGCTTACGAATGTGGATTCTATCTATATCTATCCTGCAATGGGAGATGATGGCCTCTCGGTTGGTGCTGCTTTTGCACTCATGGCTGATATGGGAACGGAATCGTTAAGAATAGGAGAAAGTTCACATCTAAATGATGTCTATCTTGGTCCGGATTATTGTAATGATGGCATAAGAGAAGTGCTGGAGAAGGAGAGATTGAATTATACTTTTCAAGAAGACATAGAATCCGAAATAGCTGAGTTACTTGCAGAAGGAAAAGTTGTAGCAAGGTTTAATGGTAAAATGGAGTATGGTCCAAGGGCATTGGGCAACAGGTCTATATTATACCAGCCTACGGATCCTTCAGTTATGGTCTGGTTGAACGAGAGGTTAAAAAGAACAGAATTCATGCCTTTTGCTCCTTCAACACTGCACGAATATGCAAGGGCGTCCTTTAAAAATATTGATGGTGCTGAGTATACCGCCCAGTTCATGAACATAGCTTTTGACTGCACAGATTGGATGAAGGAGACCTGCACCGGTGTGATTCATGTAGACGGAACTGCCAGACCACAAATAGTAATTAAAAAGGCAAACCCGCCATATTATAAAATAATTGACGAGTATAGGAAAATAACCGATTTGCCTACGATAATAAACACAAGTTTTAATATGCACGAAGAACCCATTGTATGCAGTCCTCATGATGCGGTCAGAGCCTTTAAGCAGAGTGCGCTGGACTATCTTGCTGTTGGGAATTATCTGGTGAAAGGTTCAAATAGAAGTAAATGAAGGTTTTATAATTTAGAGAAGCAGTCCAAAAATTCCGGATTGGTAGAAAAATGCGGATTTCCAAGAACGTGCAAGATTTCAGGAAGCATTTTAACGAACCTCTGTTTAAGAACTCTTACTACTTAATAGCAAACACGCTATTCACTGCTGGCGCGGGATTCTTTTTCTGGATATTCGCAGCGCGGTTATACACGGTAGAAGCGATCGGTTTAGGCTCTGCAATTCTGTCTGCTACTTGGCTTCTCTCTATTATTTCTGTACTTGGATTTGATATAGGGCTGATACGGTATCTTCCGGAAGAGAAAGATAAGAGCAGGATGATCAACTCCTGTTTTACGATGACTGCACTTGCATCGCTGATGCTTGCGCTGGTATTTCTCCTTGGTCTGCAGATATGGTCTCCAGCGCTCATGATTTTGCAGGAGCGGACAATTTTCGGAGCGGTGTTTGTGCTGCTCACGATTGCAATGACACTTTTTGGGTTGCAGACCAATGTTTTTGTTGCATTCAGACAGGCAAAGTACTCCTTTATTCAAGGCAGTGTGGCGATGCTGCGGATTGTAATACTGCCGTTCTCGATTACACTTGGCGCATTTGGCGTATACCTATCAGCAGGACTTGCAACTGCAATAGCACTTCTTGTCGGGAACATGTTAATCCTGAAAGTGTTTTCTGCATACATGCCGGTCCCTACAATTAATAAAAAGATGGTCAGTGAGATGATGCACTATTCGTTTGGAAATAATGTTGCAAATATCTTTTACTTCCTTCCCGTTGCGGTTCTACCGTTGCTCGTGATTACTGTTCTGGGAGAAGAAATCAATGCTTACTTTTATGTGGCGTGGGCGATCGCTTCGATACTGCTCATGATTCCGGTTACCACATCTACATCGCTCTTTGCAGAGGGCTCTTTTTCGCCTGATGAGCTTAGACAAAATGTGATAAAATCATTAAAGTTCATATTTGTCTTACTTATTCTTGGGATCGTTGGAATATTTATTTTGGGAAGGTATGTGCTATTATTGTTTGGCAATGCATATGCAGAAAATGCATTTGAAGTTTTGCTGATTCTAAGTATTGCCAGTATCCCACATGCAATAAATGTGGTTTATGTGGCGGTTAAGAGGGTTAAGAAAGAGACGATGCCTGTGATCTATGTTTATGGGGCAGTCGCGGTTTTAACACTAATAGGAAGTTGTGTAGTAATTCAGGAGATGGGATTGATTGGAATTGGAATTTCTTGGATTTTTGGGAATGGGATTGTGGCATTAATTGTCGGGGTTAAGATGATTCGGCGATTATAGATTACACCGAAACTACTTGTATATACAGACATATAAGAAACATTAAAATAAAAAGCAACAAAAACTTTTCTTTGTAATATGCCACAAACAGTCAGTGTCCTAATACCAGCATATAATGCTGAAGAAACAATTAAGCAGTGTATTGAAGGTATACACAATCAAACATATAAAAATATCGAGATAATCGTGATTGATGATGGTAGTACGGATAATACGGCAGAGATAGTAGCCACACTTAAATGTAAACTTATAAAGTTAAATGAAAATATGGGAGCTGGAAATGCAAGAAATTTAGGTTTGAAAGCAGCCGTGGGGAACTACATATATTTTATAGATTCGGATTGTGTGCCC
>Ga0114922_10006573_pt1 | contig 10657 bp, 8 predicted proteins | sample AartaG_FD_100975 | JGI IMG/M metagenome (GOLD analysis project Ga0114922, IMG submission 100975) | Deep subsurface microbial communities from Aarhus Bay to uncover new lineages of life (NeLLi) - Aarhus_00045 metaG | ecosystem: Environmental > Aquatic > Marine > Oceanic > Sediment | place: Aarhus...
CCATACGCTGAACCTCGGATGTCCCCTCATATATTTCAGTCAGTTTAGCATCCCGGAAGTAGCGCTGCATGGGGTATTCCATCATATACCCGTAGCCACCGAATATCTGGATGCCCCAGGTAGTGGCCTTCATTGCGAGCTCTGAGGCAAACAGCTTAGCCATGGCAGCGTTTTTGGAGAAGGGTTTCCCATTATCAGCGAGGGAAGCGGCACTGTAGACGAGGAATCTCGCCGCTTCAATCTCGGTTGCCATGTCTGCCAGTTTCCAGGATATTGCCTGGTTTTTGAAAATAGGAGCACCGAACTGTACCCGTATCTTAGAGTATTCAGTGCACTTCTCAAGAACTGCTTGAGCAATACCTACCGCTTGGGCGGCAATACCTATCCGCCCACTGTCAAGGGTGGATAGTGCTATCCTCATACCTTTTCCCTCTTCCCCAAGACGATTGGCTTTGGGTACACGACAGTTATCAAAGAAAAGCTCCGCATTAGTAGCGGCATGCATACCAAGTTTCCTAAATTTCTTTCCCTTCGCAAAACCAGGCATTCCTTCCTCCACGATAAAGGCAGTCATGCCTCGTGGTGCTAGCTCAGGGATGACAGCAAACACTACGATAATGTCACAGACATCGCCATTCGTGATAAAGGTTTTTTGCCCATTAAGGATGTAGGAGTCACCATCTTTAACCGCCTTTGTCTTGACGTTCCCTATGTCACTACCAGCATCCGGTTCAGTTATGGCATAGCTGCCTATCTTCTCTCCCTTGGCGAGAGATGGTAGAAACAGCTTCCTTTGTTCCTCGCTCCCCCAGTGGTAAATAGGGCCAGCACACAATATCAGGTGGGCATCAAGTATATCAGCAGTAGAGGCACAAGCCTTGGCGATTTCTTCAATGGCAATAGCAAGTGAGATCTCATCAGAGCCACTCCCCCCATACTCGGCAGGGAGAACCATGCCTGTGAGACCAAGATCGGCCATACGTCTGAAGTTCTCCCGGGGAAATTCTTCTGCGTAATCTAAATCCTCGGCTACAGGTGCAAGTTCCTCTTGGGCAAATCTCCTGATTGTTTCTTGAATTATAGTTTGCTCTTCGGTTAACTCAAAATCCATAGATTGTCTCCCTTCATTTGTTAACAAGTATTCCCGCTTGCAATACTTCCTTAACCAATATTACCCTGTAATGCCACACAATCTTTTGGCAGGACCCTTCACGATAATGCCATCTTGTTTTTTCCCACCTCGTGGAGGTATTGATCCGGATCAGGCTGATCCGACGTAATTACTGCATGTATGGAAGTGGTAACCCTTCAAATTTTTCAGCTATTCGGGGGGTGCGAAATTTGAGTAAAAGGCCTATTCCCCTTCAGTGGATCATTTCAAATCTTTAAGTTTCATCATAAGCATTTCAACGATGACATCGAGAGCATTTTCCTGATCTAAATGATGCATGTTCCAACCCCGCAAGGGAAGAAAAGCGTTGTAGAAAACAATGGTATTCGCCAAGATTTCCAACTCAGGAGTTATAGCATTCAACCCAAGACCGTTTTGAATATTTTTTGCTATCCATTTTACATAATCGGATTCGATTTTCAGGACGTACTGACTTGTTTTTTTATCAAGAGAAAAGGTTTCCCTGTACATTAGCTGGATGGGATGCTTGAGTGTTGTCCATGCGAAGGAGATGGTTGACCTTATAAAGGACTCCAGATCATTCCAGTCAGAAATGGTTACATCTGGGAAGGTTTTATAGAAATTTTCCGACTTGTACATCATCTGATTATAGATATGAATAAGGATATCTGCTTTGCTTTTAAAATAGTCATAGATACTCGCGCGGTTTACTTTTGATTTTTCACAAATCTTTCTCATGCTTGTCCCATGATATCCATTTTTTCTAAATAGATCCGATGCCGCCTGCATAATCTGCTCTCGGCGCTTGGCAACTAATGCTAGCTTCTTGATATTTGTCTGGATCTTCCGCATTGGGAATTTCTCCTAAATAAATTGTTAATAAGCGAGTAGATTATTGCAACATTGTCAGTAGTTCGTAACGTGACATTCTGTTAGCCATATGGATTGCCACCGAAAAAATAACAGATGATTTCGTTGGCATGTTTTTATTTTACACATTTCATAGCCGTTAACAAGGTCAAAGGTTCAGGGGTTAAAGGTTGCATTCTTGTCCCCGGACTCTATTTTGGAGGCGTATTTATGTGAGAAGCACCCGGCTTCGTCATTCCCATCTGAAAATTGGCGGGCATTGGCAATTATGTGGCAAAGCCAGCAATTTTTCCGAGGACTTTGAGCCTCAAATTTTATCCTTGTCCCTAACCCTGAACATTGAATCCTGAACCTGTAATCGATTACCAAATTTCCAAGAATTTGGAAAACGATTGTTCATATCAAATTTAAAGCTGACAATTGTCAGTAAATAATATAATATTACTTTTTTTTACAACTGTCAATAATAAGCTGCAATTCAGACACTATTTCTGGCTGCGGCTAATTGAGGCCACAGTTTTTTTGTTTTGCCCGTTCAAGCATTGCGTTAAATAACTCTTTGGTATTGTTAGTGATATCACCATAAAAATAATCTTTAATTTTATGGTCACCGATTGGTGCGAAGCATACTTTTTGCCAATCAGCTAATAATTTTTTTGTTGACAAGAATATAATCCGTGCTAAAATACCTGACAATCGTCAGGAAATTAACCTTTAGCTGATCAAGCGGAAAGGAGGAGATGCCATGTTGAAAAACATCTGACTAAAGTGAGGAGGCATGGGATGCGACAATTTGTGCATGATTTCTTCAGTGTAACCAGATAATCTATTTAACAAATGTAAAGGAGGTTGTTATGCAATCGTTAAAAAAGAGCAAGGCTGTTATAGTGTTATTAACTACGCTATTTGTTATGTTCAGTTTTGGAATGGTTCAGGCAGTAGAGACATTTAAGATCGCTCCCAAAGGGGATAAAAAAATAACAATTGGAGTTATGGACCTGAGTTCAGCGGCAGAAATTAACGCAATATATAATAAATGGCACAGAGAAAAAGCAGCAGAAAGAGGGTGGAAGTGCCAAATATTTGACTTGAATTCGAGATACACTCAAGCACCTTCAATTATGGATAATTTGTTGGCTATGGGGGTCGATGGCATTGTGACCAACTGGATAACAGCAAAATACTATGAAAAGCAAATAAAAAAGGCTTATGAAAAAGGAATACCTTTTATAGGAATTGCCAATGGAACGATGCCATACGGAGCAGTTGCAGAGTTTTCACTGCTGCAAGGAGTTGCTGGCGCAATACCAGCTGAATATCTCGCTACGAAATTGAACAAAGGTGATGAAATATTGGCGTATTGGTTGCCAGGTATGCAAATTAGTTTTATCTCATATTCAGCGGCCAAGGGCATATTCAAAGGATTCGATATTAAGATTAAACAGGAGGTAGGCTTTACCGGTAGTGGCGACGCAAGAGTATACGCGTATAATGCAATCAAAAATGCTCTTCTTGCCGATAGGGACAAGGAAATCAAAGGTATTTGGGCTTATGATGCGGGGCCGGAAATAGCAAGGGCGGTTATGGAGAGTAACCGAGAGGATATCATAGTCGTAACCAGACACGATACCCCAGAAATATTAAGAGCGATGCGCAAGTATCCAGTTCTACATGCTACGTCTGCATACAGTTTTGTCGATCCAAAATTGCATGCTGGTGTCTTTGCATTGTTAGATAAAATATTTGCGGGTGAAGAAGTTAATATGAAGCAATTCCACGGTTATCTTCCCGGTATCCTCACCAGGGATACTTTACCTCCAAAAGGATATTATTTTGATCCGAACGACAAAAATTTCAAGGGCCGTAAAGTGGAATAACGTAAATAAGCAACCACCCTTGCCCTGCAATAGAGCAAGGGTGGTACACTCCTTTAACTGATTATCTTTACAATCATTAATGATATATAAGTATTGAGGCTGACGTGAATAATATTGGTGTACAAAAACAGCCAATTTTAGAGGCGCGACAAATCGTTAAGAAATTTCCAGGCCAAACTGCCTTGGACAAAGTTGATTTTGACCTGCGTGCTGGCGAAGTGCATGCCTTAATTGGTGAGAATGGAGCAGGTAAGTCTACATTAATAAAGATTATAGCAGGCATATATAAAGCCGATGATGGTGAAATCTTCATTGAGGGTCGAAAACAAATCATAAAGAATACAAGAGACAGTCAAAAATTGGGACTGGGATTTGTTTATCAGGATTTAACCTTAGTGCCCAACCTGTCTGTTGCCGAGAATATATTTTTGGGTACATATCCTACCAACCGTTTAGGGTTTGTAAATCTATCTATTCTACTCGACTTGGCCAAACAGATCCCGGACGTTTTGGAGATGGACGTTGACTTAAATAAAGCAGTTGCAGAATTGAGTCTAATTCAAAAATGGAAGGTGGTCATTAATCGGGCATTGGCATTGAAATCCCGGATCATATTTATGGACGAGCCGACTACAGCCATGACACAAGAAGAAGTTGATCAGCTATTTGTATCGATTGCGCATTTAGCAAGTATTGGCAAGGCCATTGTATATGTATCCCACAGAATAGAAGAAATTTTCAGTATCGCCGATAGAGTGACGGTTCTCAAAGACGCAAAAAATGAGGGAACCGTCAATTTGAAAGATGTGAGCGCTGAAGAAGTGTATCAAATGATGTTGGGCCACAGTTTTAAAGAAGCCTTTCCAAAGAAAAATATCGTCCAAGAGGATAAACTGCTTGAGGTAAAAAATCTGAGTCGCGGTCTTTCTGTCCGAAGTGTCAGCCTTACTTTATCTAAGGGGGAAGTGATTTCTATCACTGGTAGGGCAGGGTCAGGACAAAGAGATTTAGCTCTATTGCTATTTGGGGCTCGTAAAAAAGATAGTGGCGATATATATATCGAAGGCAAAAAAGTGGAAATCAACTGCCCTTCTGACGCAATTGCCAACAAGATCGCTCTGGTCCCTGAAGAGAGACGAATCGAAGGACTTATCCTTCCCATGGATGTAAAACAGAATATAACTATAGCGAGTCTTACCAAGTTGTTCAGGTGGAAAAAGATATCTTTCTTAAGCAAAAAGAAAGAACAAGTACTTGTTCATCCACTTGTTAATGAGCTCGTCATTAAAGCTTACAGCCTAGCCCAAGAAGTCCAATATCTAAGTGGTGGTAACCAGCAGAAGGTTGTTTTGGCCAAATGGTTGTTCTCTGAGGCAAAAATAATGATCTTCGTTGAGCCAACGAAAGGGATTGACATTGGAGCAAGGTTTGCCATCTATCGGTTGGTTCATGATTTGGCTCAGCAAGGCGTGGGAGTTATCATAATCTCATCTGACATGACAGAGGTGGCTAGTTTAGCTCATCGTGTTCTAATAATGGAAAGCGGCATTATTAAGGCTGAACTACAGGGCGATGAGGTGTCTGTGGATTCAGTGGTAGATCTTTGCCTGAAATGAAGCCATTGGGTTTATATTCAACAGAGATAACAACCCTACTGGATGTAACAATTAATGGATATTATGAGGTAAATTAAAATGGAATGGATGAAAGACAAAATGGTTAACAAGGTGAAAATGGCATCTCTTGATAAACGAGAATTGATAATCCTTTCTGGAAAGTATGGAACTGTATTAATTCTTTTTGGTATGATTATCGCGTTTAGTCTTTTCCTGCCAACGTTTCGCTCTGTTAATAATATCCTTAATGTTCTAGGCCAGACAACCATGCTGTCAATTTTCGCTGCTGGAATGACATGTGCTTTAAAAATGGGAGACTTTGACCTTTCCATTGGAGCAATATCAGCCATTTCAAGCATTATTGTCGCAACACTTTTACTGGCTGGATTTGCCGCCCCCTTGGCAATCTCAGGTGCACTGCTGGCAGGTATAATCATCGGAGTTATAAATGGATTTTTTGTAGCTTATTTAGGACTTAACGCCTTGGTATGTACATTGGCAATAATGAGTATCACTCTTGGCGTCGCAATGGGAATTACCAAAGGTAACTCTATATGGGATTTGCCTGAATCGTTTAGTCTATTAGGACAAGGCGATATTTCGGGTATTCCAATCCGCTTTATTATCGCCATCAGTTTACTTTTTGCATTATGGATATTTCATGTATATACACCTACCGGACGGCGTATGGAAGCGATCGGTGGAAACCCGGATGCTGCCAGAATGTCCGGAATAAATGTAGAGTATCATCGCCTCATAGGGTTTGTCTTATCCGGTTTTTGTGCTTCACTCGCTGGAGTATTATTGACTTCTCAATTAATGACTGCAAATGCGACGCAAGGGACCGATTATTTGTTAGATGCGTTTGGGGCCTCCTTTATTGGTGCTGCAACAATTCATATAGGACGGTTCCATATATGGGGTACGTTCATTGGAGTCCTTATTGTGGTAATAGCAATAAATGGGTTGATCATAATGATGATGCCCAGTTACCTGACGCAGTTTATACAGGGCTTAATACTTTTAGTGGCCATATTACTTGCTGGATTAACAGGACGATTTCTCAAAAAGTGATATAGACGATTTTAGTAGTCGTTCACAGGTTCACAGTTCAGGGGTTAAAACCTTTGAACCCTGAACCTCGTAACCCAGACCGACCTGCCATTTTTTGAGCAAAGCCCTAAAAACTATGGGGATTGCAGTTAATCGCATAGTTCATGAAATATTGATCGAGGTTCTCCGGTTGAATATTTGTTTTTTTCTGATCTGTTCGATTTGGAGATCAATCGCAAAATAATGAAGGGAAAAAAATTATGAACGATGTCGTTATAGCAGGCTATCTAAGGACAGCACAATCTCGATCTAGACCAAACGATCCGAGTCGAGATTGGTTTCACAAGCATAGGGCTGATGAACTGTTAGGTAAGCTCATAACGGGACTTATTGACAGAGTAAAGATACAACCGAATCAAATCGATGATTTTTTGATAGGGTGTGCCTTTGGTGTGGGTGAGCAATGGACATACGGGGGGAGAAATCCTATCTTCCTGGCCAACTTCCCGGAGACAATTCCAGCGAAATTCATAGACCAACAATGTGGCTCTTCTATGGCAGCGATTCATGTGGGTTTCATGGAGATTGCCATGGGATTTGCGGATGTCGTCTTAGTAGGGGGAATGGAGCATATGACTCGTGTCCCAATGAGTGGAAGCACCTATGAAAAGGGGTTTGTAGCGCCAAATCAACAGCTTCTCACAGATGAAAAGTATAAACATTGGGATCTAAAGACGGGTATAAACATGGGCTTGACTGCAGAAAAGCTATTCTCACAAACAGCTTTTACCAAAGAGGATATGGATCGGTGGGCAATTCGATCCCAGCAAATGGCGGCCAAGGCCCAAGAGGAAGGCTTTTTTAAGGGAGAAATTCTCCCTGTTGAAGCCTTGCAAGCTGATGGGACAACTGCCGTTGTGGATATGGATCAGGCTATCCGGATAGAAACTTCAACGGAAGGTTTGGCTAATCTAAAGCCAGCATTCAAATCCGATGGGGTGATTACAGCTGGAAATTCCTCTCCTCTTAATGCAGCAGCATCGTCTATGTTGCTCATGTCCAAAAAAGTTGCAGAGGATCAAGGAATCAAACCACTTGCTACAATTCGCTCAATTGGTTTTTCCGGAGTTGACCCAAGTGTTATGGGAGTAGGTCCTGTGCCGGCGTCGCAAATGGCTCTAGAAAAGGTCGGGCTAAAGGTTGAAGATATCGATTTTTGGGAAATCAATGAGGCCTTTTGCATTGTTACCCTCAATTGCATTAAGGAACTTCGGATTAAACCGGACCGCGTGAATGTAATGGGAGGAGCAACTGCCATCGGTCATCCACTGGGTGCAACGGGTGCTCGCCTTGTAGGGACTCTGGCTCGTATTCTAGAGCTGAAAAATGCGCGTTATGGTTTAGCAAATGCATGCTGCGGTGGTGGACAAGGTGTTGCTACGATTATAGAAAGAGAATTTTATGATGCGTGATATCCAAGAATATGGTAAAGCGCTTTAACTTGGAATTCCCTGCTGCTTGCACCAAGGATGGTCTCAAGGGATAGCTGAAATCCTTTTTAGGGGACATACCTTGGCGCAGCACTGGGTGAATTGATGATAACAGTTTTAGTTAGTGTTTTGACGGTCGTTCAGATTCCACAAGGAGCCAGAGATTTATTAAAAGGACTAGTTCTTATGTCTATCCTACTGATATATGCTTGCTCTCCAAAGCTGCGCCAATAGGGAACGATTGCCCAAGGAATTTATGAAACTCCAACGAAAGACATTGGTAGATAAAATCATATTTGGCGAATGCCCTCGTTGGCATGATGGGCGCCTTTGGTTTTCGGACATGCATGCTCAATCTGTAATGACCGCGGGACTTGACGGGATTTGCCAAAAGGTTGCTGACGTACTAGGTCGACCATCAGGCCTTGGCTGGCTTCCTGATGGCCGCTTATTAATTGTATCCATGGTTGATCGACGGGTCCTTAGGCTGGAAGGTGATCGACTCATTGAACACGCCGATCTGAGTAATATAGCTACATGGCACTGTAATGATATGGTAGTTGATCGAAATGGAAACGCCTACATCGGCAACTTCGGTTTTGATTGGGAAGTCGAAGGGATTGTCCCGACTGAATCCACAATGGCGCTTGTTACCAGCGACGGCAGCGTAAAGCCCGCTGCCGATGGGTTATTGTTCCCAAATGGCACTGTGATTACCCCGGATGGTCAAACATTGATTGTGGCAGAAACCTACGGCGCAAGGCTTACCGCATTTGATATTCAACCCGACGGCTCCTTGACAAATCGACGTATATTTGCAGACCTTTCTCCAAATATTCCGGATGGAATTTGCCTGGATGCCAAAGGTGCTATCTGGGTTGCCGATCCGGTTGGAGGAGAATGCTTTCGTGTTTTAGAGGGTGGTGAAGTAACGCATCGTATCCCAACCGATCGTGGATGCTTTGCATGTATGCTCGGTGGTCCGGATCGCAAAACACTCTTTTTAATGACTGCTGACGATTCTCACAGAGAAAAGGCCCTTGAAGCCCGCAGCGGGAGAATCGAGATTGTTGAAGTTGAAGTAAAAGGTGCAGGGCTGCCCTAAAATACCTGGTCATATAATATTGGTAACCGTTCACGGTTGAAAAAGGTTCAGCCATGCCCGACGCCCGCCTGCCGTACTGCGGGCAGGTATGGCAGGCGGGATTCAGGGTTACCTTTCTTTCTTTGATCTTGCTCATAGGCTGGGAAGTGATTAATGAAACTATAACTGTCAGCGTTGGTGAGTCAGACATGATCATTAAGACCATAAAAGACTATGGTAGTTATGTACAGTCTAAATCTTTGGTCAACCTTGAACCTCTGAACCGTGAACCCGTGAACAGATACTAGTTTTGTTTGGTTTTCCTATCTCATATTTTGTTTGATGGGGAAATTACCTAAAAATCAGAAACCTACGAAAAGGAATTTCTATCATGTCCAGAAACGTGATCGTCTGTGCAGCCATTACAGGAGCCATTCATACACCGACCATGTCGCCGTATCTCCCCATCACCCCCGAGCAGATCGCAGGGCAGGCTATTGATGCTGCCCGGGCAGGTGCGGCGGTCGTGCACATCCATGCACGGGATCCAGAGAACGGTATGCCCAGCCCGGACCTGAATCTCTTTCGTGAGATCATTGAGAAGATCCACTCGGAAGTGGATGCCGTCATCTCTATCACCACTGGCGGTGGAGCTGGCATGACTATGGATCAGAGGACAGCCGTAGTTCCGGAGTTCACACCGGAATTAGCTTCCTTTAACATGGGTTCCATTAACTTTGCGATATTTCCGGTCATAAAAAAGTACACGGAGTGGAAATTTGACTGGGAAAAGCCATTTCTTGAGGCCGGCAAAGCAGGCATATTCCAGAATACATTTGCAGACTTAGAGAAGATTTGCCGCATCATGCGGGAAAACGGAACCAAACCGGAGCTTGAGATCTACGATGTTGGACATCTGTACAACGCAAAGTTCCTTTTATCAGAAGGGCTTTTAGACCCACCTCTATATCTGCAGTTTGTTATGGGGATTTTAGGTGGAATCCAGCCCACCTTTTACGACCTGATTCATCTCAAAGAGACGGCCGATCGACTCTTTGGGGCAGAAAGTTATCAGTGGTCGGCCTTTGGTGCCGGACAGATGGAGTTTCCCATCTGCACAGTGGCAGTGCTCTTGGGAGGAAACTGTCGTGTGGGACTGGAGGATAGCCTGTATTTGAGCAAAGGAAAGTTGGCCAAGTCCAATGCGGAGTTAGTGAAAAAGATGGTTCGGATTATTCGGGAGTTTTCATTAGAGCCCGCAACGCCTGTTAAAGCCAGGGAGATCTTGGGGATTAAGGGTAAGAGGTAAATGATAGATCCTGATAATGTTAAGAGAGAGCTTTAGTGGTTGGGGGCGGTGTGATGATGCATTCAATTGAGCCTATATAGCCAGTTATGCAGGATCACTCTTTGAAGAGATGGATATGCCTTATGGATAAAGAGATTAGGAAAGTCGCAGTTATTGGCACCGGAATCCTGGGCACACAGATCGCGGTTCAGGCTGTCCATTTCGGCAACGAGGTCTCGGCATACGA
>Ga0114922_10006574_pt1 | contig 10656 bp, 5 predicted proteins | sample AartaG_FD_100975 | JGI IMG/M metagenome (GOLD analysis project Ga0114922, IMG submission 100975) | Deep subsurface microbial communities from Aarhus Bay to uncover new lineages of life (NeLLi) - Aarhus_00045 metaG | ecosystem: Environmental > Aquatic > Marine > Oceanic > Sediment | place: Aarhus...
AATAACACAGATATCGTCAATTCTCTTTCTAAACTACAAGATCTTGATGTGTACTTATGTTCATTAAGAAAATATACCCATAATGACGTTGTAATATCATCAATTCCAGAATCAATAGGATCCCTAATTTATTTAAAAAAATTAACACTCCGAAGAAACGGATTAAAAAGATTACCTTTATCTCTAAAAAAATTAACACAGCTTAAAGAATTAAATTTAAGCTACAATAAATTAAAGGAAATTCCGCAATTTATTACTTCACTCAATGCATTAGAAAAGCTTAACATCAAGCACAATATTGTCCAAAGCATTCCTGAACCTTTATCTGATGATATTAAAGTAATTAGATAATTATTTAAACTAAAAAATATAAAGTTTAAATCAATCTTTATGAAATGTTTTAAATTAAGTGAATATTATGGCGGAAGAAAAGAAAATGATAAATGGTGGAGACGTATTAGTAAAATGTCTTCTAAAGGAAAATATTAAATATTTATTCGGTGTCCCTGGTGGACAATTTTTAAACATGTACGATGCAATATACAAATGGGGGAGAGAACAAGGAATAGATACTGTTTTATTCAGACATGAAGCATCAGCAGGTCATGCAGCTGATGCGTGGACGAGAGTAACAAACACTCCAGGTATCTGTTTTGGAACAGCTGGTCCTGGAGCCATAAATCTAATATCCGGAGTTGGTGCCGCTTGGGCTGATAATATTCCTATTATTGCAATTGTACCTCAAGTAAATTCTGAGTTTCAGGACTCTTTTACTTTACAAGGCAGTCTTGATCAAATTACAATGTATAAACCAATAACAAAATATCAGAAAAGTATTCGCAAACTCAAAGAAATCCCAGATGCGGTTCATAAAGCATTTAGAGAAGCATTAGGTGGTCGATCTCAACCTGTTTTATTAGAAATATTTGAGGATGCTTTTCTTGAGGAGATTGAAGAGGATCAACTAGAAATTTTAAATATTGAAAAATATCGTGCTATTGAAAAGCCGGCTATTAAGGATGAATTAATAGAAGAAGCTTTAGAACTATTATTAAATGCAGAAAAACCATTAATAGTATCAGGAGGAGGGGTTTCACGAGCAGAAGCTTGGAATGAATTAGAAGAATTTGTTGATTATTTACAACTACCTGTAATAACGACTAGTTCTGGAATAGGTACTATACCAGAAAAATCACAATATTTATTTGGAGCAGGTGTTGCTGGTATGGGATTAAAAATAATACCAGAAGCAGACGTGATTATTGCTCTAGGATGTAAATTTTCATGGACTCTGGCGCATGGCGATGAGCCTTTTTGGAAAGATTCTCAAACTTTAATCCAGGTAGATATTGATCCTTCAATAATTGGCCGTGCGAAACCAATAACATTGGGTATTATTGGTGATTGTAAGCAATTTTTGACCCAAATCCTTGAAAAAGTAAAAAAAATAGATAGAGTAGATAGTAGAGAATGGTTAGAAGAACTTATTCAAACTCGACAGAATAATATTGAAAAATTAAATAAGAAATTATCCAAAGATAAAATCCCTATAATGCCAAAAAGACTCCTTAAAGATATCTTTGAAGAAATGGATGAAGATGCTATTTTAATACTTGATGGGGGAGATATTTCTGTTTCTGCAGCAGAACAAATTTATGATTACAATATACGAAAACCACTCTCAACTCTAGCCGCTACAGGTATGGGCCAATTAGGTACTGCTGTACCTTATGGAATTGGTGCTAAATTAGCAAAACCTGATAAACAGGTAGTGGCAATAGCAGGTGATGGGGCATTTATGATTAATGTGCAAGATTTAGAAACCGCTGTGAGATTAAATTTAAAAAATCTAGTATATGTTATAGCTAATAATAGTTCATGGGGTATGATTAAATCTGGACAGAAACTTTTTAAAGGGAAACGTTATATTGATGTAGACTTGCCAGAATTTGATTATGCAAAATGTGCAGAAAGTTTTGGTTGTTACGGGGAAGTTATAACTGATCCTAATGAGATAAAACCTGCATTCGAAAGAGCTAAAAATTCTGGAAAACCTGCAGTCTTAGATGTGAAGATTGGGTTTGAAACACCAGACACAACAAAACTTATGGGTAGTATGGGAATTTTATAAATTTCTACTTTCTTATTCTTTTATTTATGAAATAATTGTAAAAATATAATTGGAATTAAAATAAAATTTGTAATATGAAAGCTTTAAGAATAACCGCTGAAAAATTTCTCGAATTATTAAATAAAAAGAGATCAGATCCTAATTTTACATCTAAAATCCATGAATTAGTAACATATGATGATGTTCCTGAACCAGAATTAATCAATGATAATTGGGTTAAAATAAAGGTAAAATTAGGAGGTATTTGTGGAACAGATATCCATATATTAGAGATTAAGCAATCTACTTATCAACTTAATTTTATATCTACTCCTGCAGTTCCAGGTCATGAAATTGTAGGGACTATTACTGAAGTAGGAGCAAATGTGAAGAATTTATCTGTTGGAGATAGAGTATTAATTGATGAAGTCCTAAGTTGTGAAGTAAGGGGCCTTGAATTATGTGATGCTTGCAAAGAAGGAGATTTTATTTTATGTTATAATGTCGATAAAGGTGATATTTCTCCAGGATTTATGATGGGTTTTTGTAAAGATACTGGTGGAGGGTGGGGAGAATATGTTATTGCGCATAAAAATCAGGTTTTAAAGATTTCAGATTCAATTTCTTTTGAAGATGCTTTGATTTCCGAACCCTTAGCAGGTTCAATTCATGGAGTATTGAAAAAGATTCCAAAAGAAAATGAAAAAGTAATAATTGTTGGATGTGGGGTAATGGGATTATGTTCGATATTAGCCTTGAAAGCATTCTCAAATTGTAAAATCATAGCTATTGATACAAGACAGTCTCAAATTGATTTAGCGACGAAAATGGGTGCAGATGAGGTTTTTTTAGCAAGTAAGAGTACATTTATAAGAAAAATCGCAAGAAAATTAGGAGTAAGGACAGTGTCACCACCATTACAAGATCCATTACTTGTCGGGGGTGGTGCGGACATTATTTTTGATTGTGTAGGAATTCCATCATCTTTAACTACTAGCCTTAGATTAGTAAAACCAAAAGGGACTCTCATATTAATAGGACAACCTGCTAATTTGGAACTCGATTGGACACCATTATTTGTTAAAGAAATAACTGTTATTGCCTCAAATACCTTTGGTACTGAAATTATTAATGGTGAGAAAAAACGAACTTTGCAAATTGCTTTAGCTTTAATATCATCTGGACAAGTCAAGGTGAGCGATTTTATAACTCATAAGTTTTCCTTGGAAAAATATAAAGAGGCATTGGAAGTGGCTTCAAACAAGAGTGAACATGACTCACTTAAGGTAGTCTTTGAATTTGAATAAGTTTTTAAATAATCTTAGTTCACTTTAATGTTCTTTTTATTTTATATATTTTTTCATGCGGGCATCATAAAATAAGAATAAACTTAATATTGAAGATTTTATTCTATAACAGCGATAAAATCATTAATTACAAAAAGCGATCGAATTTTTAAAGGAAAATAACTGAAAGTATCATGAAGTAACTTATGTAATGATTTAGAAATTCTTTTAAAAATTGCTTTCTTTTTATAATTTTGTTTAAATAGTTTGATTAAAAATTAAATTGGTTTTTAAAATAGTAGTATAAATTATGAATTCGAGTAGTAAATTTGTATTTGTAACGGGCGGTGTGATGTCTGGCATAATATTATAATATTTCATTATAATAGGCTATGGCAAGGGCGTCGCAACTGCCAGTATTGGTAAGGTACTTCAATTTCGTGGTTTTAAAGTATCAGTAGTTAAAATAGATCCATATTTAAATGTAGATCCCGGGACTCTGAACCCAATTGAGCATGGAGAATGTTTTATTACCGAAGATGTATGGAATTTTAGACCAGTCCCTGGATCTGATGAAAGATCATATAGAATTTCTGAAATTGATCAGGATTTTGGCACTTATTCTAGAATACTAGGAATTGAGATGCACCCATCCCATAATATAACATCAGGCCAAATTTATCTTTCTACAATCCTTAGTGAAAGAAAGGGAAGATTTTTGGGGAAAACTGTTCAAATAATACCGCATGTAACAGATATAATAAAGGAACGATTAATGGAAATTGCTGAAAAAGAAGATTTAGATGTGTTATTAATTGAATGTGGAGGTACAGTAGGAGATTTAGAATCAAGCATATTTCTAGAAGCATTTCGACAATTAAAATTAGCATATCCAAAGCGAACTGCTTTTGTTCATGTTACTCTTATTCCTTATTCTAGAGCTGTAGGGCAACAGAAATCAAAGCCGACGCAGCATAGTGTGAAGATGCTCCAAAGTCTAGGATTACAACCCGATTTAATAATAGGCAGAAGCGAAAAACCTTTAGATAATGACATTAAAAGAAAAATATCCCTATATTCTAACGTCCCCGAAAATGCTGTAATTTCTAACCCAGATTTAGAAATCGTTTATGAATTACCTCTATTGTTCGAGGAACAGGGATTAGGAGATCTTATTTGCGAACTTATTGATTTGAAGGCAAAATTGGTTGCCTATAGTGAGGTAACAAATTACTCTGAATGGGTAAAGATGGTTGAACTATTTAAAAAAGCTAAAAAAACCGTTAAAATCGGAATGCCAGGAAAATATTTTAACATTTCAGATTCTTATATTTCTATTAATGTTGCTTTAGAAGACGCTGCTGCTCATTTAGGATATAAGACAGAATTGAAAATGGTTAATATAGAAGAAAATACAAATATTATGGAACAGCTGAAAGATTGTGATGGTATTTTACTTACTCCTGGATTTGGGGAAAGAGCAGTAGAAGGGATGATAAAATCAGCAGAATATGCTATGGAAGAAAAAATTCCCTTTCTTGGAATATGCTTCGGAGCTCAATTATTTTTTGTAGCTTTCTGTAGAAAATATCTGGGTTTAAAAAAAGCAAATTCAACTGAAATTGATCCTAATACTCCATATCCCGTTGTAGATATTTTAGAAAGTCAGAAAGGAGTAACTGAAATTGGTGGCACTATGAGATTAGGTGCTCAAAAAATAGTTGTTGAGAAAGGTACACGGCTTTATGAAGCATATAAACAAGAGGAAATATTTGAACGGTATCGACATAGATTTCACATTCAAGAGAAATTTATAAATATTGAAGCCAAAGAAAAAGGTTTGCGAGTATCTAGCCGAGATGAAACTGGAAAAATAATTAATAGTATAGAATTAGATAGAAAAGATCATTGGATGGTTGGTACTCAATTCCATCCCGAATTTAAATCTCGTCCGTATAATCCATCCCCCCTTTACTTAGACTTTATCAAAGCGTGTGTAAATAGAAAAAAATAGAATTAAAAGCTTAATTTCTCTCATTATTTAATTTAGGTATCTATAAAAATTCAATTTTCTTCTAATTAACTAATACAAAATTATAAGAATTAACTAGATCATGCCATTAAAAACACCTGAAGAGTATTTAGAAAGTATTAAACGTCCAGTAAATTTATATTTGTTTGGTGAAAAAGTAAAGGAATTTTGGAATCATCCTATTATCAAACCTTCAATTAATACTGTAATGAAGATTTATGAATTAGCCCAAATGGAAGAATATAAAGATATAATGACAACAAAATCACATCTTACTGGAGATATCATAAATCGATTCACTCATATTCACCAATCTACAGAGGATTTAGTAAAAAAAGTTAAAATGCAAAGATTATTGGGGCAATATACAGCCTGTTGTTTTCAAAGATGTGTAGGTTTTGACACTGCGAATGCTTTATACAGTATTACTTATGAAATGGATAAAAAAAATAATACAAACTATCATGAACGATTTATAAAATATTGGACTGAAGTTCAAATACAAGATCTAATGGTTGATGGAGCAATGACAGATACTAAGGGAGATCGAAGTAAAAGACCCAAAGATCAACCAGATCCTGATGCTTATCTACATATAGTTAATGAGAATGATGATGGGCTCATAGTTAGAGGTGCTAAAGTACATCAAACAGGATTTCTTAACTCACATCGGGCAATCATTATGCCTACTCTTTCATTAAGACCAGGTGAAGAGGAATATGCTGTAAGTTTTGGAATAGATACAAATGAAAAGGGAATAACATTAGTATATGGGAGACAATCGTGCGATACACGGAAGATAGAAGATGGTAAATTAGATATCGGTAATTTCAAGTATGGAGGTCAAGAAATTTTTGTAATCTTCGATGATGTCTTTATTCCTAAAGAAAATATTTTTATGAAGGGTGAAGTTGAATTTTCGGGAGAATTAGTTAATCGATTTGCAGGATTTCACCGACAATCTTATGGTGGATGTAAAGTGGGTGTTGGAGACGTGTTAATAGGAGCGACAGCTCTAATCTCAGAATATAATGGTACTGAAAAAGCATCACATATTAGAGATAAACTTGTTGAAATGACACATTTAAATGAAACTTTATATAGTTGTGGGATTGCATGTAGTTCATTAGGTTTTCAAAGAGAAGCAGGAAACTATGAAATGGATATGTTATTAGCTAATGTATGTAAACAAAATGTTACACGCTTTCCCTATGAAATTGGAAGACTTGCTGAAGATATTGCAGGAGGTATGATTTGTACAATGCCTTCTGAGGCAGATCTTAAATCGGAAGAAATAGGGCCTTTAATTGAAAAGTACTTGACTACATGTGAAGGAATTTGTGCTGAAGATAGATATAAAGTTTTACGTTTTATAGAGAACCTAACTATGGGTGTAGCTTCTGTCAGTTATAAAACAGAGTCTATGCATGGAGCGGGGTCTCCTCAAGCACAAAGAATTATGATATCTCGTCAAGCTAATTTAGCAGAAAAGAAAAAATTAGTAAAAAGGATTCTTGAGATTGATTGAATAAAATTCTTTTCTTAATATTGTAACTTATTTGTTTTTGAGATTTCTAACATAGATTTAATATGATTCATAAAATCTTCATTTGAACAGAGAGATTTTAATTCTTTTTTTGATATTTCTGCTGCATCATTCCTTTCTCTAAAATCAAAAGGAGATATAATACCAGAAGAACTTTTCTTTTTTAATTCTTCTATGATTTTATCTATTTCTTGAGTGAAGTCATATAAATTTTCCAAGTAATCATTTAAAGCTGCTGGGAGGTTGGGATGTACCTTTTTTATAGAGTCTGAAAATTTTAAAAGATTTTTTGAGAAATCTAATCTTTTATTTATAATTTCACCAGCTTTTTCTGTTTCTTTGAGGAGTTTAAACATTATATCATAGAATTTAAGCTCATTTTTGTCCCTATTAAGAAATTTAGTTAAATTCCTTATCTTATCTGTAGCGTCCCATTCTTCCATCTCTTCATATTCATTAATTTTGTTTTCAGTTTCTCTGATTTCTAAATTTAGTTGTTCTAGTTTCCAATTACTTAGATAAGTATCTAATTTCATTATCTTCTTTTGATATTCTTGTTCATCAAGAATGGTTCGAGTTATCTCAAACACTTCTGGTAAACACTCATACAAATATTTTAATAACGAAATGTAAATCGTGTGTTCTGTATTTGCAATAGGTCTCTCAAAAAACTCAATAGCTTCTATATTGTCACTAAGTTCCACCAAAGATTTAAAGAATTTTCTAATAGTTAACATATTTTTTTGAGCATCCATAGCTATTGAATACATTTCTTCAAAATATTTTTTATAGAATCTTCTTGCTAATTCAAGCTCAATCAAAAAATCATTAACTAGTTGTATTAACTCTCCTGAAATGCCTGGCTTCTTATATTCTTCACCAATATCCTTCAATCGCTCCTCCTCTCTCACAGTGATCATTTTGACAATAAATTCTGGAAAGTCTTTTGTAACTATATCGTAAGTTTTAATGAAATATCTTTTCTTAGTCAATATTGGAATAATAGTGTTTATTGTCATAGTTCTTTTTTGAATAGCTTTCAAATCTTCTTCCAGTATTTTGTTAATGTGCTCATCAATTTTCTTTTTATTTTCTAAATTTGAAACTTTTCTATCTTTTAATAATTGATTAAGCCGAATTGCTCGTATTTGGGCATTTCGTCCACCAAAAATTTCCACAAAAATGCCTCCAAGGATTCTAAGAGCTAAAGATCCTGCTAATACTTTGTCTTTCACTTCATCAACTAAAATCTGATTTGTTAGCATATTCATTAATCTGAACATGAATGTTTTTTCTTTTTCTCTAGGAAATTCCAAAATTTTAGTTCTATATTTCTCAATAATTTCATCCTCTGGTAATTTGTTTTCCCATAAAAAGTCTAAAATTCGATCTCCTTCAGCTTTTGGTAGAATATCTAAATAGCGAGGGATTATTTCAATTAAAGCTTTCGCCCAACTTGAATGCTCGATTGCTGATGGAATTTCTTCATGATGATCTAACAATAAGTCATGAATTAATCCTCCTTGCTCTAGAACTTTCGGACCACTATATCTCCCCAGTGTATGAACAAGGATTTCGTCAAAATTTGGTTCTAGAGAAAAAGGCATACGAACTTTATTTTTTTCAAGAAATGCTAGATATAAATCGAATAATCCACGGACTTTGTGATTCGATCTATTTATAATGAATTGATTAACTTCTGCCTTATTTGAATCCCCAATATCGACCAATGAATTAGCGAACATAATTGCTCCATTAAATATTAATTCTAAATTCTCTGGATCGTGAATTGAAGCGGTTTCTGAATATTTAAATAAATATTTTGCAAGATCCGATCCGAGGTACTCTCTATGTTGCTCGGGAATTTGATCAATTGCATCTAATAGTTCTTCCATAAGCATTTGAATCATATCTTGTCCGAGAATTAATGCATATTTTTTTTCTGCTCTTTTTAAAAAAGCTTCTATATCTGTAAATTGAACTCGCTCTTCTTCTTCTCCAAATAAATGAGTTAATATATCTTCAAGTTCATTGCTATTTTCTAATAAATTTCCTTCTTTAGCTTCTTCTAAAAACGCTTTGAATAAATCAACTAAAGAATGCAATTTATTGTTACTTCTTCTTCTTATTTCTTGATTAATTTGATCCCATGTTTTTCCATCTAAATCAGTTATTGAATTAGAAAATAACAAAATTTGTGCCAATATACTGTCTAATGTTTCTGTAGAAAAGTTATCAATATTTTGGGAGAACTTGAATAAATATTTTGAAATTTCGGAGCTCATTTGATCTCGATGTAATTCATCGATTTGTTTGAATGATTTCTTAAGTTCTTCTGAATAAAATTGAAATTTTACTTCTCCTAATCTTTCAGAAAAATTCTTATCAGCTCGCTTAAAAAATAATTCAACATCGTTCATCTGGGTGACTTCTGCTTTTCCACCAACCATATATATCAATAAATCTTCAAAAGTTTCGAGATTTTCTATTGCTTCACCTTTTTTTGCTTTTTCAACAAATGCATTTAATAAATCTGAAAGATTTCGCATTTCACTATTACTTCTATTTATTAACATTTGATTTACTTGATTTCTATCCTTATTTACGAGATCTTTCAATGACTCTGCAAATATGCAAATATAATTCAAAACACCCTCAGTAATCGCAGGAGACACATCTTCAATCTCTTGTGAGTAATTAAATAAGAATTTCGGTATTTCTGAACCAATTGTTCTCCTGAATTTAGCAGGAATTTCATTAGTAGCTTTTTTTATATTATTTAAAATAGTATTTGTTTTATCTTCTCCAATCTTACTCTTAAAAGAACGTTCAGCCCTTTTCAAAAAAACTTCCATAATTAAATCACATTTAAATTAAATAAAATGTAAGAAATTTAATATTTAGTTAAATTTAATTCATTAATTCAGTCAGATAATTAAATAACCTAGAAGATCAATTTAAATTTATGTTTAAGAAAAAGGAAAAATTAGCTCTAATATTAATTTAAAATTATCTTAATGATAGATCTTAAGATAATAGTTAATTTTATATATTAAAATTCTCTATAATAGTCGCAACTCCCTGTCCGCCGCCACAACAAGCGTTAGCCACTCCGTATTTTGCTTTCTTATCTCTTAAAATTCTTGCTAATGTTCCTGTAAGGCGAAGCATTGTAGCTCCTAATGGATGGCCAATTGCAGTTGATCCTCCCATAATATTAACTTTTTCTTCTGGAATATTGAATTTTTCCATACAATTTAAGGCAACGATACAAAAAGCTTCGTTAATTTCCCAATAATCGATATCTTCAGCACTTAAATTAGCATATTCTAAGGCTTTGCGGGTAGCAGGAACAGGACCCCGTCCCATAACTCTTGGATCCACTCCTGCCCAACCAATTGAAACTATGCGGGCCAAGGGTTCAAGGTCTCTCTTTTTCGCTTCTTCTGCTTCCATAAGGACTGCAGCTGTAGCTCCTGCATTCAAGGGAGAAGAATTTCCGGCTGTTATCACCCCTTCCTCAGTGCCTTCTCTTTTAATATAACCCTTTTTACCTCCATTTTTCTCCAAATAAAAAGGAACAGATATTCTACGTAATCCAGCAACTCCTTCCAAAGTAGATTTTCTAGCTGCCATATCCCTATCTACCATTATTGACTCTTCAACATTCCCTTCTAAGTGG
>Ga0114922_10006575_pt1 | contig 10655 bp, 9 predicted proteins | sample AartaG_FD_100975 | JGI IMG/M metagenome (GOLD analysis project Ga0114922, IMG submission 100975) | Deep subsurface microbial communities from Aarhus Bay to uncover new lineages of life (NeLLi) - Aarhus_00045 metaG | ecosystem: Environmental > Aquatic > Marine > Oceanic > Sediment | place: Aarhus...
CGCTATAGTCATAACGTACTGTTACTCATCTTGCATCCTTTTCAACAGCTTCAAGTTCTGCTGTATTGCTTGAGGAGTATGTCTTAAGAAGGACGACCAGGCTTTCTAACAACATCAAGGTTCCGGCAACAGGGAAGATAAGATATACAGCGCCCATAGGCAGATGCAGTGCAGGTGAAGTCTGGAACCTTGTAAGGATGAGCATCTTGGTGCCGTAGACGATCAGAACGGAAACGAAAATCATAATCAACGACATAACAAGGAGTTTCAGTCTCCTTTTGAAACGGAACGGAAGGTAATGAACGAGATAATCAACCATTAAATGGCTGCCTTCTTTGATGCAAATCGATGAGGCTAAGAAAACGATCCAAACCTGTAGATATATTGCCAGCTCTTCCGACCAGCGAGGGGGATTGTTGAAGACAAACCGCATAACAACTTGAAAAAAAACCACAATGACTTGCAGGCCGAACATTGAAGCAACAACAACGAATAAGACTTTGCGCACCGGCGCCAGGATAGAATCAAGGACTTGTGCCAGCGCCCTCATCTATGAATCTCCTTCTTGGGCCAATACATACACGCCACGGGCAGATGCGTTCCTCTTTTCATGTTGGTCATCCCCCCAAGAACTGCGGCACGTGAGTGAGTAATACGATCCTGCGGACTCGCAGATAGGACACCTCATCGAAGTTTACAGGAGTTGCCCTTTCATCCAGCCGGACGTATTGTGGAAATTAGCCACGGCGCTCCCGGGGGGAACAAGTTTGTCGCAGGCTTTCCGCAACGAATCGTCCAGGGGCATTTCCATTACAGCGATCAGATCATCAAGATGCTTCAGCTTCCGGGTACCAATCAAAGGAGCGGTCACGCCCGGCTGTTCCTTGCACCACAGAACCCCCAACTGGGCCGGAGTGAGGCCGGCCTTTTCGGCCAGTTTCACAAACTTTTTCCCTACTTGGATGCCCTTCGCCGACACACGGTCCGCGTAAAACGAACCACGCGCTGCCGCCCGCGTGCCTTCTGGATACTGGTCCTCCTTGCTATATAGCCCGAGCAACATCCCATGTGCAAGAGGAGACCAGGCCAGAACGCCAAGCCCTTGTTCCTGCGCCAATGGGATCAATTCGTTCTCGATCCGGCGGTCAAGCAAATTGTAGGGAGCCTCTTCGTTAGCAATACGAGCAAAACCCCTCATTTCACTCAGCATAAGGGCCTGCATTATCTTCCATGCAGGAAATGTCGAACAGCCGATGTACCGCACCTTGCCCTGTCGTACAAGATCGGTCAAAGCGCCTAAAGTCTCCTCAATGTGGTATTCCGGATAGTAACGGTGGATCTGCAGAAGATCGATATAGTCGGTCTTGAGACTTTTCAGCGAAAGTTCACATGCCCTGATTATGTTCAGGCGGGAGTTGCCTTGTACATTCGGAGGAAGATCAGGAACATATTCGTCCAGAGAAACACCGCGTTTGCGCGGAGCATGGTCGATTTTTGTTGAGATCAGCATTCGATGCCGGAGCTTGTGTTCTTTGAGCGTCTTGCCGATAATCTTTTCACTCATTCCCCCGGCGTACAAATTACCGGTATCGATGAGATTTATGCCGGCATCGGCTGCTCTGACAATGATCTTCTCTGCCATATCCGGCGGCGTGCCGTCACCGAAATCGTCCGAACCAATACATAGAGGAGATACCCTGACACCAGTACGGCCCAAAAACCTGTATTCCATCGCAAACCTCTCTCGATAGACCCAAGCGTACGGGCTCGTGGAGCCCGATTCTGGAGGCAAACCGGATGCTACCCAACGATACTCGACCCCGAATATACCTCATCCACTATCTCATTGTCTACTGCCTAACCATTTCGCTCAGCACAACTAAGCTTTCTCTAAACCGACGCTGAACATTCGCTCGAGGTCATAACGACTATAGGCGCGGAAACCTATTAGAGTCGTAGTCTTGGTGATTCCCTCGAGCTTCAACATATGCTCAGTAACGAGGTCGGCGAGTTGCTCATTGTCCTTGACACGTATGATGATCACGAGATCCCACTCACCGGCGACGGAATAAGTCTCCGCCACGCCCTCAAGAGCCAGCAACGCCTGAGCCGTCTCGTTGACAGCGTTCCTCTTGACGGTTGCCAGGACTATTGCAGTTACCATATCCGCTCCCTCCTTTTGCGCGGCTTTCCGCATCGGTGGGACCTGCTCGAAGCCCGCAGACTCGATCTCAAACATCCCTTCTACTTACATATTGAAGCCTTATTGAATATGGGCGGCAAAAGCAACCACTCCCCAGGTCGGCAATCTAGGCAACACATCAAACAAGAACTAACGTTCCACTTCTTTCTTTCTCGGCATCATTTCGTCACGCATGGCCGCATGATAAACAAAGGTAGCAATTATCGCGGTATTGCGTTTTAGCGTATCCTCTTCTATAAAATCAACTACATCCATACTCGTATGAATCTGCGTATAGAAATACTGCATTGGATCCTGAATCCATTCAAAAGCGGGGATATTCAACGCGTCAAAAGCCACATGATCCGTGCCACCAGCATACTCAGCAGTCACAGTCTCCGCGCCCAGATAATGAAATGGCTCCAAATAACTTTCGAAAATTGGTCGAATGGCCTCATTGCCCAGCGTATAGATTCCACGAATGTTATGGCCGTTATTGTCGTGATTAAAGTATACGGATATGCGCGACAATTCGCCTTTGTCTTCGCCGGTACGAGTATCGGCGACATATTTGTTGATATAGCCTCTCGAGCCCAGATGCCCTTGCTCTTCACTGCCCCAAAGCACGAGACGTATCGTGCGCCTTGGTTTGATGCCAAGGGTTTTCAAAATGCGCATGACCTCCATCGTTGTAGCACAACCGGCGCCATTGTCCGAAGCGCCTGTAGCACTTTGGTAAGAGTCAAAATGGCCGCCAACCAACACTAACTGTTCTTTCAACCTTCTATCTGTGCCGGGTATTTCACCGATAATATTCGTGCTGTACTCGGGTTCTGTATAGAACTTGGCTCTTAAATGGAGCTTCAGTATGATCTTAGCATCTCGTTCAATCATTCTTACCATTCTTGAATGCTGTTCTCGGCTGATCACAAAATGTGGCACCGGCTTCATATCGCCTATTTTGATATATCGCTGTTGAGCGGCATCCAGCGTGCCAGGCGCTTTAATGCTCCCCCGTATAACTGCCGCGACGCCTTCATCCAACAAAAACTGTTCAACATTACCGCCTTCAGACTCTCCCCGCCCCCTTCTCCGTCGACCTTCAGCAGGACCGAGATCGGAGTTATCTAACCCATCTCTGTTATTGGGATTGATGTGGCTTTCAGCATTCTTCAGTTCTTGTTCAGTAAATACTCCTTCACGTTTTCTTCCATGCGTACGAATCTCGGGCGACATCAGTATCTTTCCGCGCAACTGACCTTTGAGTTCTTGCAGGGCTCTCCAGGAGGTGTAATCAACAATAATCGGCTCGCCGATAACTTCGCCGTCAGTGCCGGCCGTCCAGGCATCCGGCAAAGCAGTTATATTCATATAGCGGGGAGCTACCATCTCGACGGAATAGGATTCAATCTCCCATCCGCGCAAATCATCACGGTAAGAGTCAAAATGCACATTCTCAAGTCCCCACCCTTCCAGGCGCTCTTTGGCCCACTCTGCTGCTTCGTAATAGGCACGACTTCCAGTTAAGCGTGGACCATATACATCCGATAGATAAATCAGCGTATCCATAACCTGAGAATGCTGGAATGCCTCCTCTTTCATGCGTGCAACAACATCAAGATCCACGCGTTCTTCAGCCAATCCATCCAGCGCAACAGTGCACAAAACGATAATCAATACGAGTCTGGTAGCCATGTTGTCTCTCCCATGAGTACAAACTTAACCGTGTTGCCTTACTCTACATGCCGGAGACAATCCTGCGATACGAGCTTCCCTCGATCTTTCGACAGTTCCCGACGCAACCTAAGGCGTACTATCACTCCGGGTGATAGTCTCTTTGTGTCCTCACTCTAGCAGGCCCTCTGTTTCGTGTCAAGGCGCGCGCTTGCGCGGCATTAGCCAGGAAGGCAGTGAACGGGAAAATGTTGAATCCGACGCATGATATACCGCAAAAAGACCCGACTGCGAAAACATGTAACACACGTCAGGGTATAACAATGATCCGGTCTTCTCGAGGATACAGCGCCTCAACCCCCTTCTCGGTTACAATTGCATTGTCCTCGAGACTAACACTCCACCGCCTTCCCAGTTCCGGTACCCACGTACGGACCACAAACTCGAACGCGAAGAGGTTGTTCTGCTGGACTTTGAGACCGGCACGACGAGAACGGAACGGAGCAATCGACGGACCCTCCGCGATTTGACTCCATCCAAAGTTCCCGACACAGTGGCAGTCCACCGTAACCACGGACCGCTCGTCCTCTCCGAACGCATTGACTGCTTCCCTGTCCTTCGACCCAACATTGGTCATATCTACGTAGATAAACCCGGAATCTTCTAGGGCGCGCGCAACCATCTTCAGGTTTTCGGCGGCTGTGGGCCCGATCTTGATGGTCTTCCGGATGACCTCACGCGCCTGTATCGCGCGGTCCCACGCACGTTTCATCCAATCCGGAATGTCAGTTTCCCCTTCCTTGAGAATATATGCCTTCCGCTTGAAATCAGTGCCGAAGTTCAAGTACTTGACGCCCCAGTCCGTCGAAATGAAATCGCCACGCTGAAAGATGTACCCGGGCTTCCCGGTATCTGAACGACCTGGTCCAGTATGGCTCACCCCCGGCATCCTCCCCCCATAAGGTGTAGGAGTCAACCCGCGCACCAAAAGCTGGTCCTCTAACCACCAGCCGAACTCTTCCCGCGTGGTAACCCCCGGCTTGATGTTCCGCAAAGCCCTCTCAATAATCTGTCTCTGTAACTCGCACGCTTTGGCAAAGGCTACGATTTCGGTCTGCACCCTCCGCACACGAAAATCAGTTATGAGATGCGCAGCCGAGACCAGTCTATCCGCATACTTTTCACCTAGCAACTCGACCAATCTCAAGTACCCCGTATGCGTAAGCCCGTTGGATGCAGGCAGCCAGTCCGACATGTTGACGGCAATCGTCCCGGGATCGCGTTCCGCTACAAACTGCGTCAAATCGCCTTCGGAGCCGAATATGTCATAGAGCTCTCTATCCCCGCGCCCGCCGAGGATTGCACGTTCAATTCCGTCCCCGCCTCGGTCGGTGAAGACATAAAACGTCTGCGTGTCGAACGCATCCGCGGTCGTTTGTATGATGGCTTGACCGCCCAGGTCTAATGCCATGGGGTCTTCATTACCGCTCTGAACGACATGTATCCACATATCGATATTGTTATCCCGCATGGCTCCGGGCAGGACGAGGTCGAACTTCTCCTTACGAATCAACTTCATCATTTCCTCGCGGGCACGCGCTTCCTGTGCCACTGCATCAAGCTCCGGCAGAAGGACAACGACCAGGAACAGCACCAGAAAGATCCGCAGCTTGCTCATGATTACACCTCCGTTAACTTGGATTCTGAAAAGGAAAGCGGATTCAGCTCACAAGTGCAACATGTGAGTCGAATCCGCCACATAGTACACAACCTTTACCGCACAAAGACCCGGCCGCTCGAACTCGCGACACATGTCAGGGTATAACAATAATCCGATCATTATAGGGATAGAGCGCTTCTACCCCTTTCTCGGTAACAATTGCATCGTCTTCGAGATTAAGGCTCATCCTGCTGTTCGTATCTGGATTCCACGTATTAATCACAAATTCAAAAGCGAAAATATTGTTCTGCTGAATCTTGAGATGTGAACGGAACGGACGGAACGGAGCCATCGACGGGCCCAATTCAATCTCGCTGTTGCCTGTATTGCCCACGGTATGGCAGTCAATGGTGAACCCGGATATGTCACGATCGCCGAGCTCATTCATCAACCTCCTGTACTGTCCACTGACATCATCGGAAGGCGTGTACTTGTACATTCCTGTATCTTGAAGGGCTTTGATCATCATATCCAACATTTCGCCGGCAGTGTAACCGACCTTGATGGTTCTGCGGAGAATTTCCCTCGCCTTTTGCCCCCGGTCCCATACATGCTTAATTCCGTCCGGAACATCCGTTTCCCCTTCCCGGAGGATATAGGCGTAGCGTTTAATGTCGGTTCCGAAATTCAAATATTCGAGACCCCAGTCCCAAGAAAGCCAATCCCCGCGTTGATAGACTCGTCTGCTCAACCGTCCTCCGGGTGCGCTGGGACCGCGCGGTACGAGCCCGGACAACAGCCCTTTTTCCATAAGCTGATCCTGCACCCACCAGCCGAGTTCCTCCCGCGTGGTCACACCCGGGACAATCCTCCTGTAGGTTTCTTCCATGAGTTGTCTCTGAATTTCAGCTATCTTTGCAAAAGCGACAATCTCGGACTGCACTCTTCTCACCCGAAAATCGGTAACGAGATCCCCGGAAGAGACCAGTCTTTTCGCGTATTTGTCACCGATCAGTCCAACCAATTTCAAATATCCGGTATGGCTCATCCCATTAGCGATGGGAAGATCATCCGACATGTTGACGGCAATACGTTTGGGATCACGTTCCGCGACAAAAGCTCCCAGATCATTCTCCGGACCCCGTATGCTGTAGAGTTCCGGATCTCCTCTACCTGGGCCAAGAACCGCACATTCAATCTCCTCATCACCACGGTCTGTAAAAATGACAAAACAGGTTGTCTCAACAATGGACATTCGAATGTTAACACCGAGGTCCAAACTGAGGGCGTCAGTATGGCCGTCCTGCATCACGTTGATCCACATGTCGATGTTGTTATCGCGCATGGCTCCGGGTAAAACCAGGTCAAACTTTTCCTTGCGGATCATTCTCATGGTTTCATAGCGGGCACGTGCCTCCTGTGCCTCTACGTGGACCCCCTGCAGAAGAACAGCGATTGACAGCAGTGCCGGTAGTATCCAAGACTTACGCATGGTTGCACCTCCTTATGTGTGGATTCAGGAAAGGAACCGCTCCCCTCTCAGTTTGCGGCCGCTCAGGCACCTGGAGCCCGATTCTCCAGCTCGCCCCGGTAACACACCCGACCGCAAAACAACAATTTGCCCCCACCATACTGATTGTCGTACCGCTGTCGATGGACGTCTTTGAAGTGCCACCTTTGTTCGATAATCCCAGATTCGGCAGTCAGCCTCCGGCGTCCAGCGGCTGACTGCCTTTCCCAGGATAATATTCTATGCAGCAGAGCACGCATCCTCAAAAAAGAGGTCGCTGCTCTGAAAGTCCAACAGCCCTGAATCAGAGGAGCTGCCCTATCATCCAGCCGGCCGTATTGTGAAAATTAGCCACGGAGCTGCCGGGGGGAACAAGCTCGTCGCAAGCTGCCCGAAGCGAATCGTCCAAGGTCATTTCCGCTACGGGAAGCAGGTCCTCGAGATGCTCCATCGTTTCAGGGCCAATCAAAGGAGCGGTGATGCCAGGTTGATCCTTGACCCACAGAACTCCCAACTGAGCCGGTGTCAGGCCGGCCTCTCTGGCCAGTTTCGCAAACTTATTCCCGACTGCAATGCCTTTCGTGGTCACTCGGTCCGCATAGAATCCACCGCGCAGCGCTGCTCGCGAATCATCAGGATACTCATCCTCTTTTTCATATACGCCAGCCAGAACACCCATCGCAAGAGGAGACCACGCGAAGATTCCAAGCCCATGCCTCTGAACCATCGGAATCAATTCGTTCTCAATACGACGGTCCAAAAGGTTGTAAGGCGCCTCTTCAACAGCAAAGCGCGCATAACCTTTGAACTCGGAGATCAGAACGGCTTCCATCACTGCCCAAGCCGGATGTGTCGAACAACCAATGTATCGGATCTTACCCTGACGCACCAAATCCGTCAACGCACTCAAGGTCTCTTCCGGGTGCACCGCCATATCCTGACGGTGAATCAAGTAAAGGTCAATCCAGTCAGTCTGAAATCGACGCAACGATCTCTCGCACGCCTTGATTATGTTTATGCGCGAAGGACCATTCTGATTCGGGCCCATCTCCGGAACGTACTCATCCAGCGTCATCCCAACTTTACGCTGGCCGTGATCGCACTTGGTCATAAGCAGTACCGAATTGCGCGTCTTGCTCTTTTTCAGAATCCGACCAATAACTTTCTCGCCTTCACCCTCCCCATAGGAATCGCCGGTATCGATGAGGTTAATACCCGCGTCGACAGCAGCGTTTAGCAATGGAGCACATTGTTCTTCCGGAAGCGGATCCATAAAACAATCCGTTCCAAAACAGAGGGGCGAGACTTTTGCTCCTGTACGTCCCAAATAACGATATTCCATGACACTACCTCCAATCTGAATGTGATAGGGTTAATGTTTCTACCGTTTTCGTTGAGCTTAAGGCCCTACTTCGACAGTCCCCGACGCAACTTAAGGTGCACTATCACTCTGCGTGACAGCTTCCTTGCGCCCTCACTCTAGCAGACCTCCTGCTGCCTGTCAAGGCGCTCACGGGAAAGACTTTTCCCGTCTCAGTGTTGTTACAACTTGCCGGCGTTTGATTGCCCAATCGGCCCTGCTAAATAACCACCTTGCCGTATCAGCTCGGATCTTCCCGACGATTCGAGATAAGTGAGATTATTATATGCGTGGAGCCCCCCTTTGTCAACAACTGTCTGCCATTCTTGACGGGTCCTACTCCATCCTCTATGGACCCGTCCCTAACGCGGGGCTCTTTGCTCTCGAGGCAGTTGCGAAGTCCGAGATCGGCAACCGGGACGCCTGTGGTGGGGCGGACATTCCTGTCCGTCCTCCGAAGGAGATCATGTCGTGCAGGGGCGGGTTTGAAACCCGCCCGTTTGACCCCCTCCAGCACCTTTCCGGGACAGGCAACAGAAATCTCGGCGACCACGGCGGGCGAGACGCCTGCTCGCACATCGCCGCCTTTGTAGTCGCCAATGACTTTGCCGAGAAGTGGGATTGAAAAAGTGAGCCCGCTCCGGCGGGGAGCCGAAGCGGGCTGGATTAGTCTTCTTGCCTCCACTCAGTCTTACCCGACACTACTCCACTTAGTAGTGGAAAACATAGGAGGCGACAAGCGGGAATTCGCCGGGGTACCTCATGAACTCTACGTGGCCGTCCATATAGAGCACATTGCTGCCGCCGGGCAAGTGGTTGAAGGAGGCGACTCCAACGACATTCCCTGCAAACGAAGGATTATACTGATGAGCGTTATCCCACATCACGGGAAGGTCACTCTGGGAAATGGCACTGCCGGCAGGGTTGTTGATATCGCTGATGAAGAACCGCTCGATGCCTTCCTTCAGACGGTAGACGGTAGTGCCCTCAAAGGTTGGATCCGCGTCCACTGCGGCGGGGTTTCCAGCTCCGCCATTGTAGATCGCGGCAACAGCGGAATCTACGCCATGGACGGCTTCTTCCGCCCACCAAACCGCCATATGACCTGGGCCCATCTGATCGAAGAGGCTTGGATAAACAGGAGGTAGGCTGTCGTCATAATCGGGATTTACCATGTTTGATTGATGAAGAGCGTAGCCTGTGTAATTATACGACCACGGTATCTGCCCACCGGATCCATCTACGGCGCCTGCATCTGTCCAACTGAAATCACTCCCAATTCCTGTCATTGAGTAGCCGATGCGGCACGGATCAAATGGGCCGTCAGGAACGCCTCCAACGTTGAACCAGCCCTCTTTAATTCCTGCGCCGCCACGGCTGTCGGAGGGGCAGATGAGGACGTTTGTGTCCGTCAGATACTCCGGGTACACGGTAGATCTTTGCAGGTGATTGTCAAACCACGCAAGCCAGGGGTCCATCCACTGGTCGCAACTGTACGTGTAGGCCAAGGCCAAGTCCGGATACGCTCCATTCTGTGCCTGCTCTGTCGTGATCTTATGGAGCAACGGCGGCCACAGCCCGCCATCGGACTCGTTCGCGTACATCTTGAAGACGAGCCCCATCTGTTTCAGATTATTCGCGCATGACGCGCGACGTGCAGCTTCGCGCGCGCGCGCAAGTGCCGGCAGCAGGATCGCGGCCAGGATGCCTATGATCGCTATCACCACCAGCAGTTCGATTAATGTAAATCCACGTGACTTCTTCATTGGATTGTCTCCTCCTCCATCAAGTTACAGGGACTACTTCCACCGACGCGCCCCAGCCTAGGCCTCCCGTACGGAGCGTGTCAACCAACGAAGGAACGTATGCCCGTTCAGCTCCTGCTATATCACCCCCTTTCTGCACAAATGTCTCTCAATTACAGAGACTGGCAGCGCGGGTTGTCCCAGGCGGTTGTACTATGCCTTTAGGTGAGTGTAATGGAAACACCCGCAAAGTCACTCCCCAAACTCTTGGACTTTACTTAGCCATTTTATCACAATGACTGCCAGATGTCAAGGTATTTCCCGCCTCAGAAGTCCCCCCGAGAACCGGGCGCTGTTACTTCTCGACCCAGCTCATACGTGCCATCTGGATTCCCAAATTGCCGGGAATCAAGGCGGTGATATAGTCTTGTCCCTCGTTCTTAACGGTCCTGACGACCTCATAAGGCAGAGTGCACACCTTGTACTTGTCGTCATCGACACCGAAGTCCAGGGGATCGGGCGAA
>Ga0114922_10006576_pt1 | contig 10655 bp, 11 predicted proteins | sample AartaG_FD_100975 | JGI IMG/M metagenome (GOLD analysis project Ga0114922, IMG submission 100975) | Deep subsurface microbial communities from Aarhus Bay to uncover new lineages of life (NeLLi) - Aarhus_00045 metaG | ecosystem: Environmental > Aquatic > Marine > Oceanic > Sediment | place...
ACTGAGCTGAAACTGTCCGGGGAGGAACTACTGGCAAAAGTGAAAGAGAGCATGATTCAGGTTTCTGGCGACGAAAACATAAAGGTCGCGCCAAAGGATATCCCGCTGAAAGAAGATTCAAAGGTGTATGAAGGAACCAGCCGGGGTGCGAGGCTTTTTGCCGTTGTTGTCAGCACGGAATCGGTCTGTGATATATGCCACGCTATACAGTTTATATACATATTCGATGAGAAAGGCAAGATTACCGGTTTCGAGCCTATACACCTCACAAAATATGGTAACAAAGTGTGGAGCCAATCGGATGTTGACAAGATGCGAGGACGCATCGTAGGGAGATCCGTATTACAGCCTATGGATTTTGCCCCTGAAGTCGATGCTGTAACTTCGGCAACTATCACTTCTGCCGTGATATTTCAGGCGCTGTCACAGGGGAGGGAGATTTTCCGAACCGTAACCAAATATTGAAAGGAGCGCATAATGAAGGGAAGGATTATCCGCAAAAAGCCTATCATGTATATATCGGCAGTTTTCATCTGTGCAGTGATGGTATTAGCCATGATCTCAATTGTGTCAGGCAGACCGTTCCGCGTGGGAAGGCTGCCTGATAAAGGAAAGAACTTCGGGTGCGGGACGTGCCACGTCAATCCCAGGGGCGGCGGAAAGCGTAATCCCTTCGGACAGGATTACCAAAAGATCGGAATGAAGGCCAAAGACAGATATACAAAGGATCTGGGAAAACTGGACTCCGATGGCGATGGATTCACTAACGATCAGGAATTCGCTGCCAATACGCATCCCGGAGACCCTGAGTCAAAGCCGGCCGCCGTCGCCGCTGATCCCAAAGTCGAGCTGGCCAAAGCAATAGAAAAAGGAAAAGAGCTGTTTAACGATAAGAAGCTGGGCAAAACTGGAACCAGTTGCAATAGTTGCCATCCCGGCGGCGATAGCAGCGGTGGAACAGTCATGGGTATGGAGATTCCCTCCTTAAAAGGCGCGGCAGCTTCTTTCCCGAAATATAAGAAGCCAGCCAAGGGCGTGATAACATTATCGCAGATGAACAATATGTGCATCAAGATGATAATGGAGGGGGAGCCGCTGAAGCTGGATAGTAATGAAGCCATAGCCTTAACAGCCTATGTGACTTCCTTGAGCAACGGTGTAAAGATCAATGTGGGCGGAGAATAAAAAAGAATATAACTCTATCTTGACAATGTTAAACTTCATGTAGGTTGGGTTAAGTCAACGAAATGCAAGTCGCTCATCATCAATTCACTCAGTTTGCCAGATCACATCTGTATTGCTCAATCCCTTAACCCAACCCCAGCTAATTTGGTGAAATAAAACTGAAAGAGATATTGTTTTCAAAGAAGAACTGGAGAAAATGAGGGCAGAGATGCTTTAACTCTTTACTGCAAACTCCAGTAATATCCAGTATCGAGTATCAAGCATCCAGTATCCAGCATGAAAGTTCTCGGAATCTATGGCAGTCCCCGAAAGGGTGGAAACAGCGATATATTGCTTGATAAGGTTCTGGAGGGAGCGCGCTCGGCCGGAGCTGAGGTTTCCTCAATATATGCCCGTAAGCTAAAGATATCCGGTTGCCTGGAGTGTGGCGGCTGCGATAAAACAGGGAAATGCGTGGTGAAAGATGAAATGCAGACTGTTTACCCCATGCTGGAGGACGCTAATATTATATTTCTCGCTACACCTATTTTCTTCTATGGTATGACTTCCCAAATCAAGGCGCTCATCGATCGATGTCAGGCTATATGGTCTAAACGGATGCTGGAAAAGACGCCCGAAGAGAGAAGAAAATATGATAGTGGGGTGGGTTACTTGGTTGCTGTCGGAGCTACCAGAGGGAAAAACCTTTTTGATGGAGTCCAATTGACGGCCAGATACTTATTTGACGCCCTTGATATGGGCTACGAGGGTGGAATATTCTTCAGAAGGATAGACAAGAAAGGGGCAATTATTGATCACCCCGAAGCCCTGAAAGAGGCTTTTGAACTGGGTGTAAATGCTGTTTATCAGTTCGAGGAGGAAAGAGCAAATGATCGGAAATAGAATGCAAGACGCGCTTAATAAACAGATCAAGGAAGAGATCGGATCCGCTTACATATATCTTTCTATGGCGGCTTACTTCCACTCTACAGGCTTTGACGGTATGGCCCATTGGATGAAAGTCCAAACGCAGGAAGAATTGGGACATGCCATGAAATTTTTTGAGTATATCGTTGACCGCGGTGGCAGAGCGGAAGTACCCGGAATCGAGCAGCCAGAGAAAGATTGGGATTCGCCTCTGGACGCTTTTAAGGCAGCTTATGGTCACGAGCAGTATATCACAGGCAAAATAAATGAGTTGGTCAAGATTGCAACTGAAGAAAGTGATAACGCAGCCGGTGTCTTCCTGCAATGGTTTGTCACTGAACAGGTGGAGGAGGAGGAATCCACTTCCAAGATAGTCCAGATGCTGGAGCGCGTGGGCGATTCTGGCAATGGATTAATTATGCTGGATGTTCAATTGGGAAAGCGGGAATAGTTGGGAGGATAAATTCAGGATTATGAGCATATATTTTAACGCTGATGAAATCTTCGAAATAGCCGAGCAGATAGAAAGAAATGGAGCCAAATTCTACCGTCAAGCGGCCAAAGGAGTCAAAGCTTCTCAAAATCAGGAACTTCTGCTTAACCTCGCTCAGATGGAGGACGAACACCTGGAAACTTTCGCTGCTATGAGGGCCGATATATCGAAACAAGGACAGGCCACGATTATTGATCCTGTCTTTGATCCTGAAGGTGAAGCGGCACTTTATCTTCGGGCAATGGCAGATGGGAAAATTTTCAATGTGAACGTGGAGCCATCCCAGGTACTGACAGGGAAAGAGGCGATGGAAGAGGTCCTTCAGATTGCCATAGGTAAGGAGAAAGATTCCGTCGTATTCTACGTAGGAATGAAGGAAATGGTTCCTGAGAAATTTGGCAAAAACAGGATCGGTGACATCATCAAGGAAGAGATGAGTCACATCAGGTTATTAAGCGAGGAATTAGCTCAAACAAAGAAAACTGGCTAACGCTTTGAGCAAGTCTAGCAAAATATCCTCAAATTCCTTTGTCATTCCAGCGAAGGCTAGAATCCAGAGACTCACAAATACTCGCTATGTCTATATGAAGGACTTATACTATGGGTTGATAGGGTAACTGGATTCCAGCCTTCGCTGGAATGACGTATTCTGCAACCTACCTATGGTCTACACACAGCTAATACTACATGAGCATTTTTTATTGATAGCGGATCAAAAGCCCAGCCACGATTAGTCAGGATTTGTCCGTATAACCTGACAAATCTGAAATATCCAGACAGCAACCTATAAAATTCATCCGGGGTAAATTCTTTTATATGGTATGGATTATCTGGCTTACCATTTCGCTTAATTGTAATGAGACTGTTTGGAGTAGAGATCATTAATATGCCATTATCTTTAATCAAGCGTCGAATCTCCATCAAAAATCTAACGTAATCAGGAATATGCTCGATTGTCTCAAATGAAATTATCACATCAAATGTCTTATCAGCAAAGTCTGTTTTTGCTGCATCCATCAGCTTAAAACTCATGTTTACATCAAAAAAGTTTCTTTTGGCAGTAGTAATAGCTTCCTGGGAGATATCTACACCTATAACGAATCGCGCTCCATTTTTCGCCATTATATAGGTCCCATATCCATTTCCACATGCAATATCCAGAACTATTTTGCTTCTGATATGGGGAACAGCAAAATAGTATCTGCTGCAATGTTCATACCAGCATGGGGAAGTTGTGTCCAATGGTATCCGCTCTACCCAACCTGTTTCTATACATTTTACAGGCTTCATAATTTGAAATATTGCCATTCCTATAGAATTAGCGCTTCATTTGGCCTATTTTCTCTTTGGCCTGCGACAAACTCTCTCCTCGAGGATATTTTTCCACATATTTCTTATACGCGGCTATCGCCTCCTCGCGTTTCCCCAGTTTTTCATAGGATTCGGCCAGCCTGAATATAGCCTGCGATATCAGCTTTTCAAGCTTATCCGGGGCTTCTTCATCCTGTCTGATAGCAGATCTAGAGCGTCCAGCGGCCACAGGCTCTCGCTTTAACGATTCCTGACCCTTTGCTTTAGCGTCATGCTGTTTATCCAACCCGGCCCTCAAAGCATCATTGTCTTTATCTTCCATTCGAGCCCTGGCCCACCCTTCGCCAAAAGTTTCAGCCTTTTTGCCTCTCTCTTCTGATACACCCGCATCCGCCACAGCAGCGAAGTTTGACAATGCCTCCGAATAGTTCCCCATCTGGTAGTATACTTCGCCGACCTGGTACTGGGCTTTCAAAGTCTGATCATCATCAGGGTATCTTTCCACGTATCTATTATATGCGGTTATCGCCTCCTCGCGTTGTCCCAGTTTTTCGTATGACTCGGCCAGCCTGAACATAGCCTGCGATATTACCTCTTCACGTTCATCCGGGATTCTCTCATTCTGTTTGACAGCACGATCAAGAGCCACAGCTCCTCGCTCAATCTCTTCCTCCCCCCTTACTTTAATGCCACGCTGTTCCTCCACTTCGGTACTCGAAGCGATGCTTTCTTTATATGCGAGCCGTATCCCGGCTTCTCTACCTTCCTCTTCTGATACATCACCATCCGCCACAGCAGCGAAGTTTGACAATGCCTCCGGGTAGTTCCCTATTTGGTAATATGCCTCGCCGATCTGGTACTGGGCTTTCAAATTCCGATCATCTTCCACGTTCGCTATAGTATTTGCTGTTATGAAATTCTGATAGGCCGGGATTGCCTGGACGTATTGTCCCTCCTGAAAATAGCTTTCCGCGGCAGCATACTCATCTTCAACCCCTGCAAATTCCCGAAGGGAAATCTCTGCTTCCACCGACGGCGCTTCCACTGTGGGTACTGGTCTCCCCGGCACAGCCGGGGCAGACGCTACTATTCCATTATAGTCGACCGGCTTTGCAGGTTGCAGCAATTCAGACCTGGCCGCTTCCGTTCTGACCTCTTCCGCCGGCTGCATAGCCAGGTCATCAAGTACCTCACCTGCGGGTTCTGAAGGCTTGGCCTCAGCGCGTTCGCGCCAGTAAAATGCCTCGCGATCTGCCAGGTCCAATTCTTCCAATTCATCGCCGGCCATTATATCCCGTTCAACCCGTTTTGATAAAAATGCCTTCTCTTCTTGCATTTCAAAGTCCAGTGTGGTTGGCAAAGGTTCCGATGGAGTATCAACCAGGCGATCTGGAGTTATGTAGATCACGAACGCCAGAAGGATGGCGTAGATCACGATCCGCCCCAGAACCAGAGGCCGCTGAAAAAGACCGGAGAAAGAGTCTGTTAAACGCGATCTTAAAGTCACCGGCGATGGTCTGTCGGGAAGCTTCTTCTCCAGACGCTCCCAATACGTATCCCAGTAATTACCAGGCACTTGGATCCTGCCTGCCTCCCGGAGGGACGAACGCATCCGCTCCAGGGCTTTAGCTTCAGCAGAACAGTCGGGGCAGTCGTGGATATGCTCCTCCAGAAGCCTGGACTTCCGCTCGGATAGCCGACCATCCATGTATTTAAAGTATGTCTTTCGCAGCTTCTTGCATCTCATTTTTTCACACCGTAACTCTGAAACCTATCTGCATCTCACTCATATAACGAATGAGAAGTCCAGAACGTTTGAGCTTATGCCTCCTCCACATAGCTCTGGAGTTTCTTTTGCAGCTTCTTTCGAGCATAGTGCAGACGCCACCTGATAGTGCCCTCAGAGCATTTCATAATTTCTGCTATCTCTTTCATCTCAAGACCTTGCATTTCACGCAGGATCACCACAGTCTTTTGATCCCTGGGCAGAGAATCCACCGCCGCCATGATATTTTGCATTAATTCATCCGATTCTATCTCCTGCTGCGGATTGACGTTCTGACCCTGCAACTGTTCCAATTGATCATCCAGGCTGTCCTCCGGAAATCTCTTCTTGTGGCGTATATGGTCAATGCATAAATTCACAGCGATACGACACAGCCATGAACGGAAATTAGTTCCCAGATTGAACCTGCCCAGGTTCTCATAAGCTCTGACAAATGTATCCTGTGATAAATCATCAGCATCAGCATGATTGCGCGTCATGGAATATGTGACAGAGTATATCTGTCTTTTATATCTCTCCACCAGAATGGCAAAGGCTGTTCTATCTCCCTGTAAGCATCTCTCCACCAGGTGGGAATCTTTTTGCTCCATAATCGACTTCTCACATGACGCTCATGCTATAAACTTTTCAATAAGGCTCAACTAAACCATCTAACAACCCACTTCAGGCACTTTAGCTCACTTTAGCTCACTTTAGTCACTTCAGACACTTTAGCTCACTTCAGACACTTTAGCTCACTTTAGTCACTTTAGCTCACTTTAGTCACTTCAGACACTTTAGCTCACTTCAGACACTTTAGCTCACTTTAGTCACTTTAGCTCACTTTAGTCACTTCATATTATACCAGCACCAAACCTTGCTGTCAAAGAAATCTGAATAAGGTCTAACGGGAGTGCCACAGAGATGTCACACTATCATTATATAATTACATCGAAACAAAATATTCGGAAGGGTTATGACCCGATGGAACCAATTCCCTGTTTGGCGGAGGGTAGCTCTGACGTATCCGAATCATACACAACCGTCTATCAGTCTGGACATCAGGCATGTCTCCCTTTATGGAAAGCGTTTGACATTTCAGCCCAAACGTGGTAAAATGTAAATGTCACTTTTCATATTTACACAAAACCTATTGTAGTTAAAGGTGGAGATGTGCGTGATGGGGGACGATCACGATTCTAATGATTCAAAGAGTAATTATATTCGTGTCAATCTGACGCTACCGGATGAACTCGACAGGGTACTTCAGGAACTTGGGAACGATGCTCGTGCAACAGGTGGGTATAAGATTCCCAAGACCATGATTATGCGCGCCCTTGTTCGGCTGTTGATGAGATTGGACGTGGATCCAAGCGGCATCAAGACCGAGGACGAACTTCTCGAACGCCTGGTGCAGGCTATTGGTAAGCGTTGATCCAACCATTCTCCAGTCAGGAAATGGAGTATATTTGGCCATTCCAAGGTTCCTTCCAGTCTATTAAGACCTTCCGTGTATAGCATGTCGGAAAGTGATAGTGTCCGGCATGGATTGAAGAAAATATCCTAGCTATATGAAGTTCCAGGTTGGAAAGGAGAGAAGGGCCTTGAGAGCCAGTCGAAATACATCCCTGTATCTCACCGAGAAAGAATATTCCTTCGTAGCGAGTATAGTTGAGCACAGCGCAAGCGACGGAGACACAGGAATATCAAAAGGGGCCATCTTGCGAACTCTGATTCGACTAGTCCAGCATTTGGACGTGGATATGTCCGGAGTCAAGACCGAAGACCAGTTGTTCCAGCGTCTGGAGGACGCCGTAAAAAAGAGTCGATTGCCCTCAAAGGTCAGCGTTCAGCCTTAGCAGTCCTATTCTGAAAATGGATCTCATATCTGCTAGAGCTGGCGGCTAAGCTTACTATAGACTCTTCGCTACATCAGTCCAGGGTTCATCTTACCATCAAAAGTCACGTACTGGTTATTATTCGCTATACTCAGTCTGACCGCATCGTTAATTGCCGTTCCGATCAACGCCTGATTGGGTAAAGCGCGCGTTTTCTCAAGCTTCGTCAGTATCTCGCTCCGGGCAGCCAGAGCCTCTTCTTCCGACAGGGATGATGTCTTTTCATAAATGTATCTCACGTCGTCCAGGCCCTGCTTGATACTATCATATCCATAGCCAACCCACTCTATCTTCTCAGGGTCATCCCAGTCATTGTAGCATTTGAAGAAGTTGGGATTGTAATCCTCATACCCGCGTTCCTGGGTTACGAAATGGAGGTGTCTATTCTTATGGTCAGCCCAATACTCGCCCTCTGTGCCGCTTAACTGCAACCCCTGGTTAGTGAGGGCGCTGTTGTGTTCTGAGCAGACCCAGGACGTTTGTATGAACAAGACCGATCCATCCTCCCACTCTATTGTAGCCTGGACAGCGTCAAAGGCATCCTTGCCGTGTCTGGGCAGGAACTTCTTCTGTCCAAAAGCCACCAGTTTCCTGGGCTTAAGGCCGGTTATGAAGTAGTAAGCATCAGCATAGTGGATCCCGATATACTCAAACGGCGAACTCTTCTCACACCATCTGGCGAATACTTCCAATGACATTTCCCTTTTCTCCTCGATCCAGGCATGTCCATGAAGCATCTCGCCCAGTTCTCCCTGGCTGTACCTGAACTTCGCCGCTCTAATAGCTCTATCGTGCCGCTTATGATAATCTGTCAGCACATATATGCCTCTCTCCCTTGAAGCAACCATGATCTCATGAGCTTCCGCTACCTTCAGACACAGCGGCTTTTCCACTATCACGTGATGTCCGGCTTTGATAGCTTCCAGGATCACCGGCGTATGCAGATGATCTGGTGTAGCCACTATAACCACTCCCCGATCCTTCAGGTCAGCAATGGCCTGTTTGTAGATCTCCGGGTGGCCTTTTTCCAGATCGGATTCCTTCTGCGGATCCGGATACCCTCTAAACTCGACTTCACCGAAAAACTCCTTCAGATGCTTTATAGTAGCAGATCTTCTGCTGGCCACGCTCACGGGGCCGATTCTGCCCCTGCTCTGCTCCTGAAATACCGTAGGAAGAACCACTTCCTCGCTTATCATTCCGCCCCCTACAACCAATACAGGGACTCTACCTTCCCATTCCATTATATATTTCTCCTTTCCCTCGACACTATAAGAATCATACTTAACCACGGATGTAAGTTAACATAAGGATTGGTATCCTGCCCCAAAGACCGAATGTCGAGCATCCAGACCTACGGATAGTATCTGAATATATTGCCTACGTCCGGTATATGCTCCATTATGCCATCAGCTATTTTCGTCAGTCGCTCAAGCACATCTTCGGATATTTCACCCTCCATAGATGGAAGATTATTATGAAACTGATCCGGGTTTCTGGCGCCTACCAGTACAGAGCGAATCCCCGGCTGTGCCGCCACCCACCTGATAGCCAGATGAACCAGCGGGCGTCCCACTTCCTCCGCGATTTTCTTCATCTCCTGAACACCAGCGTAGACGTGGGGGTAGACTTCGGGGCCAAAAGGCACAGTGTTGCCCCGCTGATCTCCTTCCCTGAACGTGGGCTTCGGGCCGAATTTTCCGGTCAGTATGCCCTGAGCGATGGAACTGTAGGTGACGCCGGCGACGTTATGCTCACGACAGAAGGGCATTATATCTCTCTCAGGGAAACGCCAGACGAGGTTATAGCAGAACTGGTGGGCATCAATAGTTCCCACTTCCATCACCTGCTCCATCTGCTCCACGGAGAAGTTGCTCACACCGATACCCAATATCCTGCCCTTTTCCCGCTCATTCTCCAGCCCCTCCATAAACGGGCGCATATCCGCTCCCTTTTTGGGCCAGTGTATATACATAAGGTCTATATAATCGGTCTTAAGCCGCTCCAACGATCGGTTAACGATGTCACCCACGTTCGCGTCAAGACTCAGACCAGTTTTGGTGGCCAGGAACACCTTTTCGCGAAAGCCCGGCAGGAGGTGGCCTATTAGTTCCTCAGACCTGCCACTTGTATAAGCCTGAGCCGTGTCTATGTGCGTGACTCCAGCTTCCACAGCGGCTTTCAGGGTTGCGTGGCAGTCATCGTCGTCCTGACCGCCCCACTGGTTTCCCCCAAAAACCCAGGTTCCCAGTCCGAATACAGTTGCTTCGACTTTTGAACCGCCTATCTTTACCTTCGGTATTTTGATATTCATGGTAATCCTCCCGGTAACTTTGCTATCTATCATTCATGTCCTGCGTACTGGTAATGCTCTTATCCTGACAATAGCACTTTCCCCTTCTATAATCAAGTAAAATCCAATTTTGCCAGGTACAAACTTTACATCTGGGAATCCGGTTTATAACATTATGGCATATTTCATGCTATCTTACAGAACAGAAATGATGCTGTTGGCAAATCCAGATTCACATTTCTCCCTTCAAATATCGATATATATAATGGGACACTTTCTTCACAGGTGCGGGAGATTGCTCCCATAGATTGATATAGAATTTTCTGTGTTTTTTCTGTGGAATTCTGTGGCTAATTCCTCTTTTGCTCTGGGTTCGGTTGAATTACAAAATCCGGGATACTCCTTATGAAGCTGATTACCTGCATTACTAAGTATGAACTGCTGAATCCTTTAGCACAAATGTTTTACAGCATTTTCATCAAAAAATTATGATTACTTACATTACTTATACCATAGCAATTCACTACTATATGCGTTACTTACAAAGGAATCGAAAAACCTGTAAACTGAGAACTGGAAACAGAAAACGGAAATCAGATGATTACTTATGAAGTTTAAATAATTAATCGGGTAATAGGTTTTTGACAATTTGACAAATATCAAGTAAATATATGGGTAACATTTAAGGCATTCTGTAGTATCCTTTAGAGAGAAATTCTATATAAGGAGGATATTACCGAATGCCAAAACTATTGACTGTTTGCCTAACTCCTGAACAACAGGAGCAATTAGAACATATAAGGG
>Ga0114922_10006577_pt1 | contig 10654 bp, 10 predicted proteins | sample AartaG_FD_100975 | JGI IMG/M metagenome (GOLD analysis project Ga0114922, IMG submission 100975) | Deep subsurface microbial communities from Aarhus Bay to uncover new lineages of life (NeLLi) - Aarhus_00045 metaG | ecosystem: Environmental > Aquatic > Marine > Oceanic > Sediment | place...
GGCGCATGAGCATCTTTACGGGCCGCGGTGGCATAGTCGTAGGCCATCCGCCACAGCGTCGTCGTCTTGCCGCTGCCGGGGTCACCCAACAGGACGATGCGCCGGTGCTCCGTCACTGCTGCTCTCAGGTCGTCTACCGGCTCGCGGCGCACCTCGACCCGCTCGCCGTAGCCGTGCTCCACCAGCTTCTCAAAGCCAGGTGGAATGAAAGGCATCTGCAAGTCCAGCCGAGGGCCGTCCTTGACCGCCGCGCGTACCTCGGCGATGCCAGCCAGCGGGGTGTAATGGTCGCACCAGTACTCGTAGCGTTCCAACAGCCCATCCAGGTAGGCCAGTTCTTTGTCGCGCAGGTTCTCGTCCTGCGCCGAGACAGTCACGTGAGCGCCCTCACCCACGACCACGACCGGGCCGTGCACGTCGCCACCCACGGCCACTTGCCCGGCTGCCACTCCACCCTGGACTGCTACCACCGCCTCCCCTTCGGCCTCAATGGTCGTGCTGGGCCGGTCAGGTTGGAAGAACTCGGCCAGGATGTCTGGGTGGCGTTTGACTTGTTGGTCGAGTTCGGTGCCGGTCCAGAAGTGGCATTCGATCTGGCCAGCGCAGCGCTCACGTACTCGCTGACGAGTATTGGCAGAAACGTCACTGGTGACAATGAACACCAGCCCCATCGGGCGCTCAGCCTTGGGCAGGGTCAGCACCTTCCCGACTTCTATCAGCGCCTCCCTGGGACCAAAGCGCTGGACGCGCTTGCACTGGAAGGCCCATAGTTCCCCCTCGCGCCAGGCGATGATGTCCCGACCCTGTTCACTGCCCGCAGCGCCCAGATGCTCGGCGCGCTCGTACCCCTCGCGCTCGACCAGCCACAGGCACAGCCGCTCAAAGTCACGCGGTGAGAGCTTGTTGAAGGGTAAAGTGTGAGTTGTCCTGGTAACAGGGGGGCGGGACGAAGTCATTTTCATCTCCCTCTGACCGAAATCTCATTCAAGCATCGCTTCCAAGCACCGCCACTTCTCCCCCAGATCGCCGGCCTCGGCCACCAACCAGCCCCAGGCGGCCACCAGCAGGGAGGGCGGCCAGGGGAGGTGCACCATGAGACGGGCCAAGGCGGGCCGCTGGCGTCTAAAGCGGTAGGCTGTCACTGCCGCCCAGACCCTGGGCCAGATGTTCAGCCTCAGCCGTTACTGCCGGTCCAAGAGACGATGGATGACAGCCGCCACGAGGCAGTTGTACATGCCGCCAGAAACAAGTCCCCTGCCGGTTGCGCAGCTTGACGGGGCCACCACAGTTTGGACAGGTGGCCATCGCCGGTGCATCTGGAGTGGCAAGAATAAGTTGTCCATTGACCAGGGCGTGTTTCACTGCTTTACCTCTTATCTCGTATAGTTTCGAGCGAACGGATCGCGCGACCATAACTTAGGCAGCTCTCTACTCCGAATCTGGAAAGTTCCCACTTTGCGCTTGAATGAGCGACCTCTCTACCCATAATCTGGCTCTTCTCCAGGATTGAACTTTTTTAATGCTCTCACTCGCATCTCCAATGGGCTCGCCATCCAAAGCTTTACGCACCAAGTAGAAGAGATCATCTAGCGACATAGAAAACATTGTCTGATTGCAAAGATCAATAGGTGTGGAAAGGCCGTAGTAGGCATAATAGGGATGTAGAAGTTGTTCAAAGGTATCGAACAGCTTTTCCAATTCCTCGGCCTTAACACGCGTTTCCTCATCCAGACCGGAGTTGACAACTTTTCTATCGAGATGAGCAACGAGCCTATCTCGCTCTCCCTTGACTTGCTGAAAGTCATCTCGTATGCTTGAGAGGCGGTTTTGGTCAGCTTGTACAGATTTCTTGACTTCATCCCAGTTATTTGGGAAGTATTTCCTGCTTTCATTGAGCAGCACATTGAAGAAGTAAGCAAAGTTGACCGAGTCCTTTCCAGCATCAATGAGCTTGGCAGCCTGAAGGATGGCAGCGTCAAAATGTGCTACAGCTGTCATCCAAAAGAATCCCGTTGCCAGATCGACTAATTCACCCTCTGATCTAGCAATTTTGTAAACCTCCCGCCAAGCAAGTAGATGTAGTCTGCCACGGTCAATGAGTCGCCGCAACTCATCAATTATTCTGTGGAGCTTCGATCTATCTTCGACAGCTTTGGTCCACTCTTCCACGTTCTCTGGCATTTCACTGACACCCACAAGTATTCAATCCATTCCGGTCCTGCTAACCCTTTCGTCCGGCTCCGGTTAACCAAAGGATAGACAACTGGCTATGCGAAGTTTCCGGCCTGTCACTAAGAGTCGACCTCACCAATGACAAAGTCCCCTACCCGGCGCGTCCAGAATTCAGATCATCGTCACCCCTCACAACCGATTCGCGATTCTGCGGACGACAGCCGCCACGAGGCAGTTGCACATGTCGCCAGAAATAAGTCCCCTGCCGGTTGCGCAGCTTGACGTGGCCACCGCAGTTTGGACAGGTGGCCATCGCCGGTGCATCAGGAGTAGCAGGAGTGAGTTGGTCGTTGACCAGAGCGTGTTTCACTATTCACCTTCTTTGTCATAGGCAGTTTCGAGTGAATGGCTCGCAGAGCGACATTGTTAGAGCCCGATCACAAGCACTTCTCCAGGACAACTATTACGATGGATACCACCAGAGATATTACCAAAGCGATAACCGCAAGCCAGACAGCATATAGCGAAAACTCCGTTTGAAATGCAGTTAGCAAATCCTTCTCGTTGCCGAGAGCAGCACCCGTTTCCTCGTGGAGCACTTTCATTTTGTCTCTGAGTTCATCAACCAAATAGGTATACATCGGCTCAGAAGGTTTGTCGGAAAGGTTTGTTATCTTTTCTTCTTCTAGTCTTGCTTCGAAGAAACCTGGACGGAGATGCTGGATTTTCTCTTGATCATCATGTTCTTCACCAGCAAGCCAGATTTGTCTTGGCCCATTGAAGTATGCGAATCTACCCTCGACTATTTCTGAAAGTGCCTGAATCAATAGATCGCCCTTAATCAGCATTGACTGAATCGAAATCAGCGACCTTAGGCTGTTCTTCACACTATTCCACTGCTGATGCTTTCGAAATAGCCTGTGAACAGGGGCAAGCATACCACTAATCTCTGTGATCGTTGCTTCCTTGACCTTCTCTACATTTGTCCGTTGCTGACCAAAGTAGTCCAAGAAATGCTTCAATTCCATTGCAGCACATAAGTCGTGGCCTATCATCTGTAGTACGACATCCCAATCACCAAGGTAGACAGCATAGTCTCTGCCAATCTCCGTGAAGATCAAAGCTGTGACAGTAAACACATTCATATCCTTGCAGATGAGGCGCAGATTGGCGTCGCCCTCATTCCGCAAGCCCAGGGTATCCCAGTCTGTATGCTTTACAGTGTAGAAACTGGTCACCGAGTAACCGGGTGTCTCGATTTCAGGAATGATCTCTCGGAGTGACTCCCCGAACCAATCAATGATACTGGGACCACGGCCAGGACACCCTGCTAATTCATCAATCTGGTCAAGGCCGAAGTCTCCTTTATGCACCGACTCAGTAACCCGGTAGAGTACTCCGTCATAGCAGATTTCTCTGCCATCCCGATCTCGAGCAAGGATCTTGTAGGGAATGCCGAGATCGGAGGCTTCGTGTAACACCTCGACATGAACGAATTTCTGATTCCTAATCAATGCCTGCCGAAGTGGCTCGAAGGTGTCAGAAGTTGCTCTGTATAGATGTGTTGTTCTAGACAGGATGTTCCGGTTAGGAACCAATGCTTCATCGGGCTCAAACAAGCTGAGTGTGTGTTCGACGGTCTCTCGACGCTTGAGCAAGGTCGCCGGAAACCGACCAACATAATGTCTTTCCAAACCTGCAAGGGGAGCATCAGAATGTTTTGTGTTGGACATAGATCTTTTCTGCCTTCCGAAGGGCTCTAACGCATGCTTAGGCGCCCCACTCGGCCCACAGAACCAGCCTGTAAGCCAAGCTTCCGATAAAACTATGAGACCCTTTATGCAACAGAACGGCCTCCTTTCGGCCAAGGTAGTATGAATGCTCCTCCCTGGAAACGATAAGCACTGATTCCAACAAACCGATCTAGATGTTCCATCTCAGCCCACTGTAGAAGTATCTGTTTATGCCCCTCAACTGACTGAACATCATACCTTTTGAAGAAGCCAAGAATTTCATCTGCCTTGACAGCCTCCTGATCTCGATGTGCTCTAAACGTTTCTATGAAATGCTTCACCCGCTCCAGCCGATCACGGCTCAGGTCTTGTCCGTAAGATTCCAAAATGAGCTCCGCTTGCACCAAAAAGGAACTTCGGCAGAGGTCGCCATAACCAGCACTATCAAGGTGTGTCATCCCGTCCTCTGAACGTGGATGGTACTGCTCCAAATACCTTGGAACATTCGTGTAAACATCATCAAAAAGCTGATGTCGAAGCACCTCTCCCTCCAACTCGTACCCATCCTCAACAAGGCGTGCGTGAACAACTTCATCATCAACGTAAGCTCTAACTCGTCCAAAGGCGGTCTCTACACGACTTGTTACCACAACATTTCGCCGCCAAGCTAGAACATGATAACCTTCTACCAGTTCCAGTTTCATATGCGTTAACTCATGTGCTACGTCAACATCCTCCCCCCCATCCCCAAGAAAAACAGTGGCCGTGTTGTGGATGGGATCGAACCTGTATTCAGCAACTACATATGATCGCCTGGGCAGAGACTCAAATCTAACTTGTAGTCCTGTGTTTCCCTCAATTGCTGACAGCAAGTTTTTGACGCTTGGCCGTAGTCTGCCAATGACATTATCTCTATTCATATCGAGTCACCTTTGGTTCATTGCTTCAGGACACGTGTTTTTGGGCGCCTAACTACCCGTTTAGTGTCAGGTGTCACTTAACGTACCTATATATTGAAATCTGGGTCAAACGGTCTGCCTCCCTGGCCGCCTTGGGCGGGGCCGCCGCCAGCGGTCGCACCCAAGGTTTTATCACCTACCCTCACCGCTATCTTGTGTCTGCTCGAGCTTCGTCGCATGACATCCCTCCCGCGGCAATTCCACATGCCGCCAGAAATACGTCCCCTGCCGATGGCGCAGCTTGACCAGACCGCTGCAGTTGGGACAGGTGGCCGTCGCCGGGGCGTCAGGAGTGGCCAGGGTGAGCTGACCGTTGACCAGAGCATGTTTCATTGTTCCATCTCTTCTCTAAATAAGGGATTGCTGCCAAGGGCGACGTCGGCGGCTCTACGCCAAAAGCCAACGCTTCGAGCTTAATTCGGACTTGTCTTGGCGCGAAGGGCGAGTGGTTAGCGGTCCAGGATCCCTGCGGCATCCTTCTTTCAACAGGTCGCTGACGTAATCAGCGACTTGGGAGGCGGCAGGCTGTCCCAAGTTCAGCACCTTCTTCACACGATTTCAGGCATCATCGGATGGACTCACTTGCACTGAAATGTACTTATCATCTCTGCCTTTGAGGCTGTGAAATGTCAATTCGATGGTCTTGCCTTTGTATTCAGTTTCAAAACGCACTGACTGAGCTATTGGCTCCCCGGTGATCTTCGAGTACTGCGTAATCTCTGAAATCGGTTCTTCGGACACACTGACCCACAGGTTCACTTTGAGAAAAATGTGCCCAATCCGAATTTCCCTGTCCTCTGTCAAGATTTTGTATCGATTGTAATCCGTAAATATGACTCGAAGGATTTGCTGCTTTACATCGCCCTCATGCGCTAGTCCGTCAAATATCTGGGAATTCTCATTGATAACTGCTTCCAAGAGCTCGGCTATGCTTAGAGCATCACCTGTTTCTATGTGAACAAGAAAAGGAATGATCACAGCATCTGGATTAGCTTTCAAAACGTCAATGAATTTCTTCAGATGTCCCCAGTCCTTTGTTTTCTCCTGATGAATTTCAACACCAAGCAATTCTGCGTGATTTACAACTTTAGTCAGGGTGGACATGCGAATCCAATCGGCGATCGATTCGGTTGTGATACTTTCAACGGAACGGAGTTCAATGCCTAAGCGAGCCGCTGTCCTTCTCGCTCCCTTCGAGAAACCAGATGAGGAAATTGCCACAGTTTTCGAGGCCAAGATATCGGCCCGCTTCGTGGCAAGTTGTTCAATCCAAGTCACATCATCAGTTTTCTGTCGATCGCGGCATTCAAGGGTGATCAAAACTTCATGCGAACCGACTTTTGTCCGTAAAGACACATCAATTTCCCGTCGAGAGCCGCTGTTTACTCCCACTATGTAGTCCGGTGATTTGATTTCAACATCTTTTCTGCTGAGGATTCCTTCCAAAGTGGCAACGAGCTTCTCCAATTCGCGACCTTTACGAGGCACCATTTACCTCCTAAATGTTGACATTTTTTCACTCTGAGCGACAGCGAGCCACTGCCACCTAACATGTTATTGCACGAACACTTTTTTGCAAAATACCCCTGGCCCGTTCTCACTCCGGGGGGTAGCCCAGCACCCCGGCAGGCTACCCGCCGCTTTGTGTACAACCGTGGCCACCAGGTCACACAAGAGGGCATCTTGTGCCTGCTGCAGCTCCGCCTGGCTCACAAGACGCGCACAGCCCCGATCAATCGAAGGATAGACAACTAACTATGCGAAGCCCTCGGCCCGTCGCTAAAAGTTGGTCCCAAGGCGTGTTTTGGCGTAAATCACCACTCTGTCCCCGTCGGGTCCAAGTCGGCAGGCTCCGACGTCTGGTTGGGCGGCCCAATCGCTCATTTATCCTCAGATTCATCCACTACCCGCATCAGCAAGTCAGCTAAAGCAATCAATATAATTGCTGTTTGTTCGTCATCTCCAATCACTCTATGCATTCTCGGATTTCGGAATATGGCATAGGCTCCTGACATCAAGTTGCGCGTTCCGACCCGTTCTGCAGGTGTGGCACCATAGCTTAAGCAGCCATTGTTACCGTAAGCGCGATTAATGAGCGCTTCTCCGAACAACTCTGCTCCGGCGTTGATTCTGCTTCTGAGATGTGATTCGAAAAGCGTAAATGCTAGTTGTACAGATGCTTGCGGGTTTCGTCTGATATCTTCATACGTGACTCGCTCTAGACTCTGCGCGTGAAATAAGATAGGCATAATGTCCTGGGTGCTTGTGGCTGCCTGCTCTATTGCATCTTGGATTTTGCCTCGCAGTTTATCTACATAGAACATCAGTCGATTCTCAGGAAGCACCAACTCATCCAAATCAGCGTGAGAGTTAATCTGTTGAGCAAGTATCAAGATATCTTCTGTGACATCCAAAACGGGGCCCACATCAAGTCTTTGACTGTATCTTTCATAAGTCCTTGATAGAGCTAGGACTTCCTCTCGTATTGTGTTGACGGATTCAACCACACTCGAGAGATGAAAACGCAGTTCTGCTGGCTCGTCAATTCCCTCCCTGTAGCCAACGGTTTCCATATCAGCCAGGTATGAGATGATAGCTGCTTCGTGATAAAGCTCACCTAGCTCATAGACGATCAGAGCTATAAAACTGCAGGTTTCAGCAACCAATGCACCTATTCTGTGCATTTGTATTCTATGCCTGTCTTAACTTACAATCAGTCCACAAAGCCGCCCTCTCCGCACTCAGACTACACAATTTAAGGTGATGCCTGTCTGGTGCATCAAGATGCAATTCAACTATCAAGTCCTCTACCCGACATGTCTAGCGTTTGCGGTCGTCACCCCTCACACCGATTCGGGATTCTGCGGACGACAGCCGCCACGGGGCAATTCCACATGCCGCCAGAAATACGTCCCCTGGCGGTTGCGCAGCTTGACGTGGCCACCACAGCCCGGACAGGTGGCCATCGCCGGAGCGTCAGGCGTGGCAGGAGTGAGTTGACCATTGACCAGGGCGTGTTTCATGGTTCTATCTCTCTTATAAGCTATCTGTCTCAAAAAAGGGCTTGCGGCCGCGGGCGACGTCGGTGCCTACGTGCCAAAAGCCAACGCTTCGAGCTCATCTTGGTACGAGCACAAAGGGTTAGACAGCAGTTCTAACCTCTTGTGACGCCAGCGATGCGAAATAGTCCTGTAGCAGCCGATGGACAAAGATGTAACCACCACCGACTTTGCGCAGGAAGATGCGCTCTGCGGCATAGTCGAGGAAGCGGGCGTAGCTCCAGGGCATGTAGCCGTTGCAATAGAGAATGAAGCGCAAGGTGAAGTGCTGAATGCTAGCGAGACCACCAAAGAACAGCCCAACAGCCAGCCCAAAAGCAAGGCCAATAGTCAACCCGACAGTCAACCCAACAGTCAATCCACTATCAGGTCCATAAACCAGCCCCCAAGCTAGCCCACTGGCTAGTCCGATAGGTAGCCCAACAGCCAGCCAAACAACTAGTCCAACTCGGAGGGCATTCTTGGCTGACTGCCAAATACCTTGATTGGGAATCATTCTCTTTCCCACCTGACCACTGGTCAGCCCACTGAACGCTCCAATAGCTAGCCCTGCAGCCAGCCCAAAAGCAAGGCCAAAATTTAATCCAAAAGTCAGTCCAAAGGATCGTCCAATGGCATTCCATACAACTAACCCAAAAGTGAGCCCTTCAGTAAGCCCGACAGCCAACCCTAACATCGCTCTTGACCATGACCAGCCTAACGTTTCAACCACTTCAATTTTATCCCGTTTCGCAGCCGACCCGCCAGTCATCCACTTGCACTTGCCGGCCAGCCCGAAAGCTAGCCCTGCTGCCATCCCAATGGCCAGCCCAACAGTTAGTCCGATACCAGAACCAAACATCAGACCGAAAGTTCGCCCAAATGCCAGTCCAACAGCTAGCCCAACAGCTAGCATCCCAGCCAACCCATAGGTCTGCCTAACAGCCAGCCAAACAATCAACCCGGCGGCTAGTCCAATACCCAATCCGAAAGTCGGCCCAATACGCGGACCACCACCCAGCTTGACAGGTAACCCACCACCCAGCCCAACAAGTAGCCCAACAGGCAGTACGACAGTGAACATCACGCCAATGGCATATATCCATCGTTGCGCGCGTGTTGTCAACCAATCGGGTTGCATGCTTTCAATCAGAAACACCGTTTGGCCGTGCTGAGCCATCTTTTGAGCCAGCCAAATCAGCCAGTTTACAGTTTGCTTGGGAGTGCGATCTTGATCGCCTCCCCGGTGCTTGAACATTCGCTCCACATAAACTGCAAACAGGTACCGACGGCGAGCTTCTACTGAGTCGAGTTGTCCCTCCGCCAACACTTGGTCGGAGATGTCCTGATACGCCAAACTCATCACACGCAGCATCAGCGGCGACTGCGCCAATTCCCGTAGCGTGAAATCAGAATATAAGGCTCTGCGCACTTCTGAGAGCTCAGCGCCTACCCCCTCAAGATATTGAGCAATCTGTTGATGCGTGAGGGGTTGTAGAAGAACCGCCCCCTGAAGTTTGAGCCGGGTGGTTAACACTCCATAATCTGCAATCCGACTACAGACCGCCAGGGGGACCAGGTGTTCCTGGCGAAAGACATTGATTGCTTTGATGCACGTTTCCCGGTGCTCCAGCTTGATCTCGTCCAGTCCATCGAGTAACAACATCAGCTCATCATTCTCAACCCACGGTCGGGCGATTCTTTTGGGAATGCTATACTTGCTGTTGAGTTCGTCTACCAGCCACTCAGCGATAGGTTGCCGCTTTTCTACCCACGAGGAGAGGTTGAACACCACTGGAATGGGCTGGGTAGAGTCATCTTCGGCGCGGGCAATGGTATCGCGGGCCATGTCAAGCAGCATCGTCGTTTTGCCCGAACCCGGCTCGCCCAAGATGAGCAGTGCCTGGCTCATCTGGTCAAAGACTTTTACGATTTTGGTGCCATGTGGTATGGGGCGGTTCGGCTGGTCTGGCGCTTGCAGCATATCCCAGGGACGCTCGACGGCATCTGCCCGTTCCTCCAGACGCAGTTCAATCATCGCCGCTCCGTGGAGGGATTGTTCGAGTACACCCTTAACCCAGGTGTTCTTCACCAGTTCAAGCATTGCACGACGGTTGCGCTGGACCCGAGTTTCGCTTTGGCGGAGTACTTCTTCCGCCTTGTCTTTTTCACCAACAAAGGAGACCAGAAAGGCAGCAACTGCGGATAAAAAGCCAATCAGAGGCTCAAATCCCTGCTCAAGAATGAGCCAGGCAATAGATGCAATAACAACTAAGAATGCTATCATTCGAAGGGGCAATCGCCAAGAGGCAGTTTTCATATAAAGTCACCTTTTGTTAGACCACATCACATCGTAGGCAGAGCAACCACACCCTGCCATCGCGGTAGGACCATCACTCGCCCACCGCTCCCCGCACAGTCCCAGCGTGCCAACTACCGCACTGGGCTTCTGTCTTGGGACGGACAGTCTGCCTCAGCCATTACTGCCGGTTCAGGATCCGTCGGATTACAGCCGCCACGAGGCAATTCCACATGCCGCCAGAAACAAGTTCCCTGGCGGTTGCGCAGCTTGACGGGGCCACCACAGTTTGGACAGGTGGCCATCGCCGGGGCTTGGGGAGTTGCAGGCGTGAGTTGGCCGTTGACCAGAGCGTGTTTCATTGTTTCACCTCATGCGTCCAGAACCTTACAAGAGGGAGCCCTCCCCTCACACTGCCGCCTGGCGTGTCGCTGCCGTCTCCATCGCCGCGCA
>Ga0114922_10006578_pt1 | contig 10653 bp, 8 predicted proteins | sample AartaG_FD_100975 | JGI IMG/M metagenome (GOLD analysis project Ga0114922, IMG submission 100975) | Deep subsurface microbial communities from Aarhus Bay to uncover new lineages of life (NeLLi) - Aarhus_00045 metaG | ecosystem: Environmental > Aquatic > Marine > Oceanic > Sediment | place: Aarhus...
TCGCTCCAGCTTGCGCGTTTGGTTGATTTTTGGTTCGCCTGTGGCGAATCTTACTACCCTGCGATGCGCTCCGACGTGCGGGGATTTGTTTTGGCTTATTGTGGATTTGGTGGTATTTTGTGGGTTGATAGATGGGCGCACCCACGAGCGGGAAACTTCATTTAGAAAGCCCATATAATAATCCTTTTGGTCGAGCAGGTTTGTTAATGAAAACACCCGGAGCCATTGTTGATAATCAGCTTTTTAAATATGAGCGTGAAAAAGCGGCGTGTTTTTTCTTTGGAGAAGTGAACTGGCCCGTTTTGGCGTCTACAGTAATGAGTGCTGCTATTCACTATAGGCGTAGTACGTCCAAGCAGAAAAAATCGTAATGGAGACTTGCATTCTGTTGTTTTTGAAAGGAACGACCATGTCAGGTAAGCATTCAGGCGAAAAATCTCAGTGCAGTAAGGTTCTGGCGGTCTTATTGGTTACCCTTCTGGTAGTCACGCTGGCCGGGTGTGAGAGCGGGCAGCTCGATATTGATGCCGCCATCTCTAAAGACGTGCCTTCTGAGGCCCGCTTGGTCGCTCATTCACGCACAGCTGGTGCGCCGCTGCTTTTTGTGGCCGCTTCGAGAGGACAGGTCTACTACGTGGCAAATGGAGATATCGTTGCGACGGTGGTGGTCCACAACGAGGACGAGATAAGATTAAATGCGTATTCGCCAACGCAAAAGCCTTTTGGCACGCCCTGGACGCAACTGATAGTCAATAACGACGTGGTCTACAAGGCACAGCACACACGCTGGGGAGATAACCGGCTATACTTTCTCGGTCTGTAAGACGCCGTGACGCTTGCGCATTTGGTTGATATTCAGGAACAGGAGATAGAAGGGAGAAGGGAAAGTGCGGAATTTTCTTGCTTTTTGGCGAGGGTTGGTTAGAATCGGGGTAATACAATTGAAGGCGGGCTTGGGTGGAATGCTTCCGTGGGAACTTGGTTTGTGCGCTTATATCCTGTAGTAAAGATGGATTTGGCGGTGAGAATTGGCTGGGAAATGATGTTACGGCTTTTCGGTCGTGGTAGGAATTGCGGGTTTGGGTAAAAGAAAAGGGAGGTGTAAAATGAAAAGTGAAAATCAAGTTCGTTTTTTGGTGTTGGCAGTTGTTTGTTGTTTATGGTTTTGGTGCTGTAGTGACGCTTTAGGTGAGTCTGATGGTAATTCACCCGGGCAAAAACAGATAGAGTGGCTTATCGGTATGCAGGATTTACATGATACAGGTTTGGTGGAATCTTACGAAGACATCAATGATGCAAATGCATGGACATTCGACCAGGCGCTCGCGATAATCGCATTTACGGAAGCCGGAAAGATAGATGAGGCAAATATGGTTTTAGAAGCAATGCAGCAGTTGCAAGCTAAAGATGCAAAGAATGTGTGGGTTGAGTGTTATAACGCGCCAGATGCGGGGTATGGCGGATGTTATAAGCGTGTTACCGGTCCTATCGCCTGGATGGTGATAGCAATCAACTATTATGAGTACAGAACTGGTGACTGCAATTATGCGCCTATGGCTAGGGTGGCGTTAGGCTGGCTGGAGACAATGATGTATAAAGACGAGCCAAACGACGGAAGATACGGTTCTCTTAGATGGTCGGCTTCTGAGCCCAATATAATCAGCACAGAACACAATTATGATGCGTATTCAGCATATTGTTGGCGTGGTATATTGGATTCGAATGATTCGTATATAGAAGATGCGAATCTTATCAGGGATTATCTCTGCTCTGAAATGTGGGGCCCTACGCCCGGGTCGAATTGCTGCGAGGATGCGAATGTTTTCTGTCGAGGTTATGATGATCCTGACGTACTTGCCACAGACTGTCAGAGCTGGGGGGTCCTATCGCTGGGGCCAGTAGGGCCAGATGGCGAGGAATTCAAAAAGTCGTTGGACTGGCTTTTGACCGACGAAAACAGTACGAGAACTCAGCAGGACTACAACGACCGCATTCAGGACGTGAACGGCTTCAAATCGGACACCAGCGAATGGTTTGACTACGTTTGGGTTGATGGGACAGAACATGTGGCCGCTGCGTTCTACAGTATCGGTGATGATGTGAATGGTGCATATTTCCATAATGAGCAGATGGGAAGGATTGTTGGTCCTAACGGCGGTTTGGTTCATTCATTTCGAGAGGATGAACCTAATAACATCACATGGGAAAGAAAAAACTACAGGTACAACTATGTAGCAAGTGTTGCGTGGCATTACTTTAATGAAGTAAAGATTAATCCTTTTCATCCTGTTGGTTATCCAGGCTGCTGGAATTGCGCTACTCAATGCCATGGAGACGCTGATTGTGATGGCGATGTTGATACTGGCGACTGGCCGGCCTTTAGAGATGGCTTTGCCAAGTCTTTTCCATGCGAGGGTTATATCGCTAATTCCTGCGGCGATTATGACCATGACGGTGATATTGATACTGAGGACTGGCCCGAGTTCAGGGACAACTTTGGTACTAGTCCACCGGCTGATTGCAACGTTGCTGGAACCTGGCCGCCATTATAGTTTTTGCCTTTGAGGCGAAAACAAAACTAATTTCCTTTTTCGAAAGGGACAGCGATGCCGGCGAGTGTAGCACATATGTTGATAGCACATAAGGCGCTGAAAAATCTGCAGAGAAACGAAGACAGAAAATTAGCTTCGTTCGCAAGGAGGCTGGATAGCGCTAAAGGCAGGGAGAGGTATCAGGCTTATATGAATGTGGGCAGCTTAGGGCCAGATTTGTATTACTACACAAGCCTTGGTAAAGGAATAAAGGATATTCTCATCGATGGTTACTTTCAAGCGAAAGCTGTGACGCGCTGGTCATATCATCTCCATTCAAGTCGGCCGAACGAATTTGCGTTGAAGCTGATTGAGATTGTGTTCAGCGATGTGGTATGGGAGCGAGGAAAGGTGAAGCTTGATGTGGATGATTATAGGAAATTGGCTTATATTGCGGGCCACTTGAGCCACATAGCGGCGGACCAGATTATACATCCATTGGTGAACAAAATTGCTGGGCCTTACTTTAGAGACGGTAAGAACAGGAAGACTCACAGGGAAGCGGAGGTTTATCAGGACTACTTTCTATATCAGGAAGTGTATCGTCTGGAGGACAAGAAAGGCGCAGGATACGAGTTTTTTAAGCAAGACTTTCGGAAATGGGCGGATTGTTTGACAGGGGCAAAGTTAAGAAATACAGAAGATTGGTTTCGGTATTTTTTGCAGAGGGGATTTATAGAAACTTATGGAGTGGCACCGGATGAGGATGAGATAGAGAATGCGGTTGATGGTGTGTTGACGACTTTTAGAGCGACAAAATTGGTTGGGCCTTACAAGGCGGCTGAGAAGGAATATAAATCAAGCGGAAACAAGCCTAATTTTGAGAAGTATGTAGAAAAGCCGAAATACCTGGACCATTATAACGCTGCGGTAGAGTTAACAGAGATATATATAAATGCACTCTATGAAGCATATCAGTTGTTAAAAGCGGGGAAGAATTTTATAAATAAAGGAAAATGGTTCCTTGAAGTGGTACGTGGAGCAGACCTTTCCTGCCCTCTGGAGAAAGATATTCTGGAAAATGCAAAGGCGGGTTTGCTGAGGGCACGCAGGCGGGGAAAAGAGTTTTGAGTTTTTAATTTTTAGTTCAGTGGTGCGAAATATTGCGTCCTGCGTGGTTGTGGTCGCTGCCGGAGGCTGGTGGTGTCATGGCCCGGGTGGGCTGAATGGTGTTGCGGAGATTGAGCCGTCGGTGTCGATGCGGCAGGTGAGCGCGCCGCTGCGAGCGGTGTAGAAACATCTCGCGTTCGCAATAGGGTCAATGATGCGGTGTTTTCGGTAGTCACTGCGGCTGCAACTGCAAATCAATACTTCGGGCTGGAGGGTCTTGAGGAATGCGGGCTCGAGGGTCTTTGCTGAGCCGTGATGGGGGGCGATGACGATGTCGGCTTTCAAGCGGGGGAAGGTGCGGAGGAGGCGGCGCTGCGCGAATTCTTCGATGTCGGAACAGAGCAGGATTCTTCTGCCGGCGAATTCTATTAGTATCACGAGCGACCTGTCGTTGTCGCTGAGGTTTGGGTCGTGGACGGCATCTTCGGCAGGCCAGAGTATTTTGAGTCTGGCGGTGGTCTTGAGTTGCAGGTTCTTTCGGAGCGGCTCGATTGTACGGCCCTGGCTGTGGAGACACTGGCTGAGGAATTCCGCCGTTTGCCATTGGTCTGAACCGGAGAAAAAGGCGTCATTGGCGCAGATGCTGCCGACGTTGCAGGCCTGGATGATTTCCGGTATTGCGTTTATGTGGTCGACGTCGTTGTGGCTGATGATGAGTGAATGGATTTTGCTTATTGCGTGGTGTTTTAGGAATGGGGCGACGATTCTGCGGCCGACATTGGGTTTGTAGAGAGAGCCGGCGTCGAAAAGCAGGTTTTCGCGGCCCGGCAGTTGCGCGAGGATTGCCTGGCCATGGCCGACATCGAGGCAGGTGATGGCTAAATGGTCGCGGTGTGTTCGGTTCCATTTTGCGGCGCCGAGGAATAGTACCAGGGCCGAGGCGGTCAGGGCGACGGCTGCTTTTTTGAGCAGGGGGCGGCTAAAGCGTGCGTAGCGGGCGAAAAGTACGAGGGCGTAGTAGCAGAGGATAAGCAGGGCCGGGGTTTTGCCGATGAGGATTTCCGAGATGTTCAGGTCGGCGAGCAAAGAAACGATGCGGAGCAATAGCTCTGCCAGCGCCGATACGAGTATGCCGAGGAGGAGGGCGAGCGAGGGGAGCAGCAGGGAGAGGATTATTTTGCAGAAGCCGAGCGTTAAGACGGCGGCGACGAGGGGAAAGACGAGGACCGTCCAGAGGGGTGTGAGTGGGTTTATGGTGTAGAAGTGCCATAGAAGGACGCCAGCCCCGCCGAGCCAGGCGGCCAGGCCGACACAGAACAATTGGAGGATGTAAGGGCCGGGTTTCAGGATGATGCGAAAGTAAGGTTTTGATTTCGGTTTTTGTTTTTTCCAGGGGTGGGCGGTTATTTTTTCGTAGAGGAAGAAATGGATGGGGTCAGTGAAGAGTATTATGCCAAGGACACAGGTGAATGAAAGCTGCCAGCCTGGCTCGAATAGCTGTGTGGGTCTTATGAGCAGGAGGATTATCGCGGCCAGGGCGAGGGTGTTTAGGGGTTCCGGGCGCCGGCGGAAGAAGAATGACGTGCAGAAGAAAAAGGCAATGATAGCGGCCCTTAGTGTGGGAGCTCTGGCCGGTACGATAAGGATGAAGAGTGCAAGGGCGATTATGGAAACGGCGGCGCGGGCGGGTTTTGGCAGGCCGAACTTTGCCAGCAGGAACCAGATAGTGCCGATGAGGATGCCGAGGTGCATTCCGGAGAGACTTATAAAATGGAGCAGGCCTGTTTTTTCGAAGGCGTGGTAGGTGCGGGCGTCGATGTTTCTTCTATGGCCCAGCAGCAGTGCCTGGAGCAAGCCGTGTGCTCTGTCATCCGGCGACAAGTTATCAAGCAGGCCCTGAGCGGCTTTTTGTCGCATAAACGTTTTTACCTGTGAGAAGGTGCTTTTGTGACGGCTTTTGAGCAAGATGATGGCGTCACGGGATTCGACCGAGGCGGCGATGTATATGTTTTTTCGGGCAAGGTGTTTTTTGGCATTGAACTGGCCTGGGTTTGTTGGGTGTTTGAAGCGGTCGAGCCAGCAGGAGGCCTGGATGTGGTCGCCGGGCTTTATGTCGAGAACGGACTCAGTGACATAGACGGCGAGTTTTCCGCTCGCGTTTTGCCAGGCTGTTGTAGTCTCGACTTCGGTTAGCCTGATATAGAAGCTCGCGGTGGGGTCGGTGTGGGCCAAGGCGGCGAACTGCCAGTTTTTGTTGCTGTTGACATAAGGCTGGGTCAGGACAATTCCGCGTATTGTGGCGAGTTTTTTTTCGCTGTGGACGAGGTTGCGGATGTCGTTTGGCTTTGGTTGTTCAAAAGCGATTAGTCTTATTGCGCCGAGGCAGGCGAAGCAGGCAAGGGCAAGGTAGGCGAATTTTCGGTTTTCGCTCTGGGATTTTTTATTCGCAGCAACGTATGCCGCCGCACCAGTGAGGATTGCCAGGATTGCCAGCCACAGCCAGGACGATTTTGTCACGTCAGCCGTGAAGGGCGACTGCAGGAGGCGGTCTTGTAGGAGGATTCCTGCTATCAGGCCGATGGCCGGAAAGACCAGCGGCGCGGTGGTTACGAGGCGGTAGTGGAGACCTGAGCCGGAAAGCTGGGCGTCGATTTGAGCTAATTTTCGCTGGATGTGGTCCATAAGCGAAGCACAGGTTAATGGTCGGAGCGCAAAATTACAACGTAAAAATTAAAAAATGTGATGTCACGGTGTGCGGAGTATCACGGCAGGCGGTTACTTTGAGTGCGGCGCGGCGAAGGTTCGGCAGTGAGCGACGAGCGTCCGGGCTTGAAACGAACCGGCGGGCAGATGAATCTGCGGAGATGGCTGGAACAGTGCGCCGGCGCGATACGGGCCCGGGACGAGGGTGTCAGCGAATAGCAAATTCTGTTTTTCTGGTGTCGAGCTGCGCTTTTAGTCGGGCGATGATGGACGAGTGCATCTGGGAGACCCTGGACTCGGACAAATCGAGTGTGGCGCCTATTTCCTTCATCGTCATCTCCTCGTAATAATAGAGGACGACAATGAGCCTTTCGGCCCTGGTGAGGCCCTTTGTGAGGAGGTTTTTGAGGTCTCTTTTCTGAGCCTCCGTGAGTGGGTCAAGGCTCCTTGCGTCTTCGATGACGTCAATTTCGCGAATATCTTTTTCGCCGTTGGCGTCCTGGTATTCACTGTTGAGAGAGACAAGGCAAATGGCGTGGGCGTCCTTGCGGAGCCTGGTGAACTGCTCCATATCCATATTGAGATGTCGTGCGGTTTCGAGGTCGGTCGGCTTTCTGCCGAGATTGGTTTCGAGTGCCTGGGTGGCCCTTGTCAGTTGGTGCGCCCTGGCTCGGACGAGCCTTGGGACCCAGTCCATACTTCGGAGCTCGTCAAGAATTGCACCTCTTACCCGTGGTGAACAGTAAGTTTCGAATTTGACTCCTCTTTCGGGGTCAAAGGCGTCAAGGGCGTCCATCAATCCGAAAATACCTGCGCTGATAAGGTCGTCGACTTCAACCTTGTCTGGCAGCTTTGTGTAGAGCCGCTCAGCCGTACACTTAACCAGGTACACATAATTCTGCATAAGGAGGTTACGGTAGTGCTTATCGTGTGTTTTGTGGAACTGCTGCCAGATATTGTCGAGATCAACTTGACGTTTGGTTTTCACGGCTGCCTCCTTTTGACCCTTTATGTTTTCAGACGATTCCTTTTTTGTCCGATAATCAACATATCGCCGGGCGTGTCTGGATTCGGTGGACGGACCAAAGGCACACCTGCCGAGAATCTTATCGACCTTTGGCGCTGCGACTTTAGCAAGGATTCAGCAGAACCCGGCGGAAACTCAGGACTGTGCCGGCAGTATCGCTGCGTGTTCGGGCGGGATATGGTCATCCGAGGTTTATTCGATTCAACACAAGGCATTTTGTAATCGTCGGTACCCAAGCTCAAAGTTTTTTTCGGTGTTTATTCAAAAATTGAAATCATATTGCGTTTTTGTTTCAACAGTTCGGCGGCGATTCTCTGGTTCAGGGTATTTTCAAACAGCTTGTTGAGCTCGAACTCAAGGTAGCAGTCCGGGTCGTCTCGCAGCAGTTTTTCCGCGAGGACGTCAATGACAGGCTTGAGGTCAAGCTTTCCCGCGAAGCCGAACTTGATGTACTTGGTGTCGCAGAGTACGAGCCAGCGATTAGCTATATGCTGTTCGAGGGCGTGGTGGAGGACCGCACAGAACTCAGCGACCGGCAGGTCCCTCGGGACAAATCCGCCAGTTCGGACGTTGTTGATATTTCGGGCCAGCAGTTTTTGCCGTGTGCGGGTGAACTGTATGACCTTTACGAGGACTTCGGTGATATTGTCGGTTGCCAGTGAGGTCAGCTTCATAATCGGCTCCTTGGTGCTGTCTTGTTGTAGGTACCGCCGGGCGAGTTTTGGGCAGAGAGGCGGCTTCGTATTGAGCGGCAAGGTAATGGGGCAGGTATGTCTTGTCTGCGGCTATACTGTGGCATCCTTGCTGCTTTCATGCTTCCCTGCTCGTACCAAAGAAATTAGAAGTAAGAACCGAGGCGTAAAGGTTTTTTGTCCTGGCCTTGGCGCCGGGGTAGCCCTATGCGCTCTCGGTCACGTTTCCGGCGCCGACAAGGCGACCGGCTTTGTCGGCGAATCAGTTCCTGGAATTTCTTTTTTGTCTGGCATTTGTTTTCTAATCACTGCTTCGTTCAGTTCGCAGAATCCTTCTGACTTCAGTAAGTGTTCGTGTTTTCTTTAGCTCGGTAATCGCGGCGAGGGCGTGGAATACGGACTCGTCGTACAATCGATGGCCACCTTCTGTCCACTGGGCCTCGCGGATTAGTCCCATGGTGGTATAGTTGTGAATTGTCTGTCGTGAGAATGGGGTATACCTGACGACCTCGCCGATGCGATACAACTTAGCGGGTATTGCGAATTTCATATCTCTTCGCTGCATTTTCACGGGCATAACACCTTTTCGCTACATCGGCCCGGAAGGCCGGTCAAGACCAACCAGGTAACAACAGCAGTGACCGGTACAGTATGATTTCGGATACAAAGAGACCGGCGTGTCTTGTGACGTCAGAGTTTTTCTCACCTGCACAACGAACCTCCAACCTACCGCTTTGAAACCGCTGCTGTCATTTTCTCACCATCGACTCACTTGCCCGGCGTCCGTCCCAGGCGATTTTGCTGTGCCAAACAAACCACACATTTTGGCGTCAGGCACCGAATACTGTCACCGACGTTTCAGGCCGGAAAACATAAAGCCGAGCAAAAGATATTTTACATTTTACAAAACGTAAAGCGCAAAGGGACCCCTGTCAACATTTTTTCGTTTTTTTTTTAAAAAATTTTGAAAAAAAAGTTATCGGTCTATCAACGGTGCTGTAAGGGGGCGGAAGACTCATTCGTGAGGCGTTTATTGACTTGCCTGTTGATTGACCAAGCCGAGCCTGATTATAGGACGGGACTAACCCCGCTTACGCTACCACCCTGTTATTGACCTTTGCGTTTCTAAAGGAACGAGCCTGTTACCGGCGATAATGACGAGATTATCGCTGTAGAGAATTGAGGCGTGTATATGATAAGTTCTATTTTCGGTAATTTTTGCTGATGTGCATAAAATCGCGGCTTCGGCACGTTTTATAATACAGCCTGAGTTTGACGGTTTTGCGTTCTTTTCAATGAAAGTGCCCATTATGTACAGAGGCTTTGAAAGCCTTCGATTTACCGTAATTGTCGCAGTATTGGCTTTAGCCGTTGTTGGCAGCGGTCGGCATCGCCGGTAAATGTTAGATTACAGAAAGCAGGTTTTTTATGAACGGTAAAGTAACATTTGTAGTTTCTGTTGTGTTGGCGTGTGCTGTAATCGGCACGGCTGCGGAAGTGGAGTGGACCGGCAAGGGCGTCGGTGATTTATGGACGACGGGAGGCAACTGGGAAGGCGGCAAGGCGCCCGCTTCGGGTGATGTGATTGTGCTTCGTTCTCCGCCGGAGCGCGGGCCTGTGATCGATTCGGAAGTGACGTGCGGCGAGATTCGCGGTCCGGCATGGAAAGGCGATAGGCAGACCGTCGATGTGGTTGACGGGGCGAACGTTAAGATTGGCGGCTGGTGGCGATTCGCAGAAAAAGGCGACAGCGTTGGGACGATAAACGTTCTCGGCGGCAAAGTCACTATCGACGGAGTCTTAAGATGTGGGAATAACGGCCGTGCTTCCGGTGTCGTAAACGTGGTCGATGGTGTGATCAAGGCCGACGGAATGTGGCTCGGCGATGCAGGCGGCGGCAAGTTGAATGTCAGCGGCAACTCATTAGTAGAGTTTGTGAACAACTTGAGCTTCGGCGGCAACCGCGGCACGTTGCCGATGACCATCAACATGAACGGTGGGATGATACGTGTGGGCAGGGAACTGCGGTCTCCCCATGATTCAGCTCGCGCCGGAATGGCCGCGATTAACCTTGCAGGCGGCACTATTGATTGCGCTTCATTTAGTCATGCCAAAGTGGCCTATTCAATGGATATCACAGAAGGTGAATTCAGGATTAAGGGTGATGTGACGGCCGAGATGAAAGAAGACATCGACAGCGGTTACGTCAAGGCTTTCGGCGGCAAAGACTCGGTATTGTGCAAATTCGATGCTGCCCGTAACAGGACGATTGTTATGGCTGCCGGGCGGAGGGGCGCGTGGAACCCATGTCCCAGGAATCGAGCCGAGCAGGTCCGTCCCGATACAATGCTGATGTGGAATCCGGGCAAAGACGCCCAAAGTTACAATGTTTATCTCGGTACCACTTTGGCAGCGGTGGCTTCGGGCGCCAAGGCTTATCGTAAGGGTGAAAAGGTCCCCGAGATTCAGCCCGGTTTGAAATTCCTGCAAACGTATTACTGGCGTGTTGAGACGGTTGATAAGGCCGGGCGGGTTGACGGCGGCACTGTCTGGCAACTGACCACCACCGACGGGAAAACCGCAGCGCCGA
>Ga0114922_10006579_pt1 | contig 10653 bp, 11 predicted proteins | sample AartaG_FD_100975 | JGI IMG/M metagenome (GOLD analysis project Ga0114922, IMG submission 100975) | Deep subsurface microbial communities from Aarhus Bay to uncover new lineages of life (NeLLi) - Aarhus_00045 metaG | ecosystem: Environmental > Aquatic > Marine > Oceanic > Sediment | place...
CAGAAAAGGCCTCCTCCTTGACATATGATCAACCATATTTTATATTTTACAAATAAACAAACAATTTTTGGAAAGGGTTGGAGAGCAAGGGACTTGTGCAAAAGGCCATCGAAAGATCAAAGCGCGTACGAATCATTGGACTGTCTTTTTAAGAATACCCTTATTCATACGAGAACACCACGGGCTTCTTTTTTTTCCTAAATTTTCGACACAGAAAGACTATATCGAGAAACCTTCAGAGCTAGAAGGGACCTCTTTAATGCCTTGTGGAGGGTCGTAGAAGGACCTGAAATTTCCAGTACTTTTATGGGGCAAATGACATGGGTTTCTCAATTCAGATACGTTCATAGTATAGGAAATCCCATTTTGGCCGCAGACCCGCCTGCAGGATGGCGGGCAGGTTAACGCAGATTTTTTGGATTAAGAAATAAAAATTATTATCTGCATGTATCTGTGAAGATCTGTGGCATAATTTAAGCAATCATAATACTTGACATCAAGGGGAGGTAGAAAACTGAACGCTCGAGTCACTCACAATGAATTGTCTGCTGTTATAATTACCCACAATGAGGAGGATAATATCAGGGATTGTCTCGAAAGCGTCAAATGGGCAGATGAGATCGTTGTATTAGATTCTGACAGTGATGACAGAACAGCAGAGATATGTAGGGAATATGACATCCGTTTTTATAATGAATCCTGGAAGGGGTTTTCTCACCAAAAAAACAGTGCCATATCAAAGGCAACCAAAAACTGGGTCCTGTGTCTTGATGCAGACGAGAGAGTTATTCCAGAATTGAGAAAGGAAATTGAATCCATTCTCAAGAGCACTAATCCGAAAGATGGATACTTCATCCCAAGAAAAAGTTTCTTCTTGGGTCGATGGATAAAACACTGTGGATGGTACCCCGATTACAATCTAAGGCTTTTTAAAAAAGGAAAAGGGTTTTTCAAGATCAGGGAAGTTCATGAAGCCATTGACTTGAATGGGTCTACAGGGCATATGAAAAATCCACTGGAACACTACACCTACAAGACGATAAGTGACTATATACAAAGACTTGATCATTACTCTACGCTTGCAGCAAAAGAACTATTAAGAGAGAATAAGATATATGGGATACATCACATAATTTTAAAACCATTATACACATTTATAAATATGTATATAATAAGACTCGGTTTGCTGGAAGGATACTATGGTTTTATGCTTTCAGCCCTCTATTCCTTCTATACATTTTCCAAATACATTAAGTTAAGAGAATTGCAGGTCACCAAGAAATAAGAATATCCTTCAAGTACAGTGGAAATATGTAAACAATACGTATAAAAGGCAACCTAAGAAAAGATGAAAATTGCTATTGTTAGAAAAAAATATTCTGATTTTGGTGGCGCAGAGAGATATGTTGCTTCTCTATCAAAACATCTTGTGGAATCAGGACATAAGGTTCATGTTTTTGCCGATGAATGGAAGATTGACAATAAACAAAACGCAAGGCACAACACCTACCTTTCTCAAATTCTCTTCCATAAGGTACCGGTTATTAGAATAGTATCTTTTTTGCATGTATTGAGCTTTACTATTTCCTCAAGGCGATTGCTACAAAAAGAAGCTTTCGATATCATACATAGCCTTGAGAGAACCACCTACCAAGATATTTACCGTGCTGGTGATGGATGCCATAAAGAATGGCTCAGACAACGAACCAAAATTGATCCCTGGTATAAATCAATATTAGCTGTGCTCAATCCCCTCCATCTAAGCCTGCTTTGGATAGAAAAAAAAATCTTTAAAAATGGCAAATACAAGATGATTATCGCCAACTCAAAGAGGGGAAAAGCGGAAATCGTTCATCACTACGGAGTCCCTCCTGAGAAGATCCAGGTTATATACAATGCTATTGACACAAAGCGTTTTAACCTTACGAATCCGGCAGAAGTCAGAATACAGGTAAGAATGCAACATGGGATTTCGCCAAAAGACCAAATTCTTCTTTTTGTTGGATCAGATTTTAAGCGCAAGGGACTGGCTGCAGCAATCGAATCTTTGGCAAGGCTGAAATCGGGAATCAAACTAATTGTAATTGGCAAGGATAGAGTTGGTCCTTATCGATCCATGGCAAATAGAATGGGGATCAAAGAACATGTCAATTTTCTGGGCCCCCGAGCAGATGTGGAGAGATATTACTGCGCCGGGGATCTGTTTATTTTTCCAACAATCTATGACCCTTTTAGCAACGTCTGCCTTGAGGCTATGGCCGCTGGTCTGCCTGTCATTACATCCAGTGTAAACGGTGCTTCAGAGTTACTGGAGGAAGGGAAAAACGGTTATATTATAGAAAATCCTATCGACCCTATTGAAATCAGTAAGAAAATCCAGAAGGGACTCAAATTAAGCCAGCGGTCTGTACAGGAATTTAATTCAAAACTTCTTGAACGATTTTCATGGGAACAACACCTGGCACAGGTGCTTGACATCTATGGAAGTATAAGGGACAAAAACAGATTACATGCATGATGTAATAAACAATATTCTGATCATCAAGCTTAAATACCTTGGTGATGTTTTGGTAACCACCCCTGTTTTTGAGGCCTTGCGATACTGCTATCCAAGGGCTTGTATATCTGCACTTGTAAAAAAAGATACGGAAGAAATGCTTACGCAAAACCCTTTTTTAGATAACGTTTTCACATTAGAGAAATATGCAAATCCAGTTCTTGATTTAGTAAAATACCTTCAACTTATACAAAGGCTAAGACGGTTGAATTTGGATATTGCATTGGAGCTCACTAATAGTGATCGTGGTGCCATACTTGCTTTTTTAAGCGGTGCAAAAAGAAGATTAGGCTTTCAATCAAAAAAGAAAAAAAAGCTGGATCGACATCTAGTCTTTACTGATCTGATCACATCACAGGGGGCAAGACACATCGTCGATTACCATTTAGAGATGGTAAAATATTTAGGGTGTACTTTCCCTAAGAAAGAGATATCCCTTTGCTGGGGCCAAGAAGAAGAACGTATTTGTAAGCAGATCTTGAAGGACAATGGTCTTTCTCTGAAAAAAAAGTTTGTTGTTTTGCATCCAATCTCTCAAGCAAGATACAAGGCATGGCACCTTGATGGTTATGCAGCATTATGTGATTATTTACAAAAAGAATGTGGGACTCAAACCATTCTAGTCTGTAACAATAACACAGATGAACGTCGTTTTGTTCATAGGATTATGGAAATCTCCAAAACCACACCTATTAATCTGGGTGGGCAATTGTCCTTGAAGCAATTGGCCATACTCATATCACACGCCAAACTCTTTATTGGTATTGACTCAGCCCCAATGCATATGGCCACTGCAGTTAAAACACCGGTTGTTGCGATTTTTGGACCTTCAAGACAATTTCGATGGGGACCATGGGGTAAGGGTCATATAGTTATTCAAAAATCATGGGATTGTGTGCCGTGCGGCAAAGAGGGATGTAAAGGAGGAGGGAGGAGCAGATGCTTGGACAATCTTTCCATTGAGGAGGTGATTCCAATTATAGGCTCAAAGATGAATCTCGTTGATTCCCGTAAAAGGCTTTAATTTAAAATGGTACATCAGGATTACAAGATGATTGACATTGGTATCCATAAGGGAGAAGAAGGACTTAATAAGTTGCTTGAAGAAACGAATAAGATACTTTTTAAGAAAGAAAGGGCTATTATTGCCATTGCCGGCCTTCCCGGAGTTGGAAAAACCCGTATGGTAAAAAGTTTCGTTCGACTCGGTTTTGGGAACTTCCGAAGAAAAGACATCCTCGTTATTGATGATAATATCATTTACTCCACGAAATTTTGGAAATTGAAGTGGGAGAAAATTTCGCTTGAAAAAAAATCCTGCAATGAATTTATGAATTCAATTAATTTCAAGATTCTTTTTTTTTCGAACTGGATACCGAGTCGTTATATTGATTTTGCAGATATCCTGATAAAGTTGGAGGCCAAAGAGCAAGAACGTATAGCAAGGTTGGAAAAAAGATATCGGGAAAATCCCATGAAGGTTCTCATTCAAAAAATGAAGACTACCCTACCCATTGAAGCCCCCTTTGCGTGCCGCAGGCTTATGGTATTGAGCGATTATAACAATGAAATGCGTAATTGGAATATTTCTTGGATGCTCAGAAGACTATTTGTATGAACTTATTTGAAAATTAGAATTATATGCATACGAGAATAAATAAAGACAACACACAAAAGAAAACAGTCCTTTTCTGCGGTCCAATCGAAAATCCTATTAACTCTGGCCGTTATATGATTGCAGGGATGAAACAACTCGGTTATACAGTTGTAGAATACGATTATCGCACGAATAAAAAATATGAGAAAGATCTCCTGACACTTGTTGAGAAAAATAAACCACTCTACATTCTTATCCTGAAAGGTGAAAAGCTTTCTCCAGCCCTGATAGAACATTTTAAGGCATCTGGATGTATTACGATTCTCTGCTTCACAATGTCTCAGATAGAAGATTGGATGGTGCCATTTGCGAAGGCACACGATTTTGTCATAACCAATGTGGAGTCTCATTTAGACTATTTTAGTCAACGTGGTGTAAAAAATATCAAATGGATCCACCAGGGGTTTTCACCGGAATTTTTTGGAATCGATGGCACTCAAATATGTAATAACGAGAAACATTATGCGGACATTGCCATGATTGGTTCAATGGGAAACCCCATTTACAGAAAACGATGTGAATTGCTAATGAAATTGAGGCGAAACAACTTTGACATAAAGTGGTGGGGACCTCACCTTTCCAGGCAGTTGAAGAATATCCGCTACTTCTTAGGAGGGGTAAACCGTGCTTGGATGGGTAAAGAAGTGTATATGAAAGATTTTACCGATGTTGTTCAACATACCAAAATCTTTATTGGTCAAGATAGTGATATCCCCTGCCAAGGAAAATATTTGAGCAACAGAAGCTTTGCTGTGATGGGGTGTGGAGGGTTCTATCTTTGCAGGAGAACTCCCGGCGTGGAATTTGCTTACAGGGTTGGTAAAGAGATTGACGTTTTTGATACCAGCGATGAAATGGTAGACAAAGTTCTTTACTACTTGAGAAACGAAGATAAAAGGAAGCGAATTGCATTAGCCGGACAGAAAAAGGTCCTGAGTCACCACAGTTATAAAAAACAAATGGGAAAAATTTTCAACTGGGTTAATGAACATCTATAGGAGATGGTGTGGAAAAATTTGGAATTTCCGACTACGATAGGTATTGGGAAAACCGAATCGGTCAGAAACATTATGATGCTACTGAATTACACTACAAGATTGTCGAAACTGCTATAGAAATACTGGGTAAGAAAAAGGCTCGAGTTCTCGATTGCGGTGTTGGACCGGGGCATGTATTCAAAAAACTCTCAGATCGTTATGAAGCATACGGTATCGAGATATCGAAAAAGGTATTTGACCTCTATGACTTCAATGTGGATAAAATAAAGATATGGGATCTAAACAAGGGACTGCCAGCCTATTCTGAAAAAATGGATCTGGTCATCGCCAGCAGAATTATCCATCACCTTGAAGATCCAGTCAGGTATATTAAACAAGCGAGACAGATTATCAAAGAAAATGGCTGGCTAATGGGCGTCATCCCCAATATTTGTTATTATCATCATCGTATCAAGTTTTTACTGGGGAAATTTCCGCCAATCTCTGGAGCACACATAAACTTTCAAACAGGACCCGACTTTCAAGAAATGGTAAGTCGGGAAGGCTTCAGATTACACAAATTAACAACTCCAAAAAATACCATTAGAGCGAAACTTTGGCCAAAAGCATTCAGCCAGGACCTTATCTATGTCTTCCAAAAGAAATAGGAATAAAATGCTTAGAAGAATTCAGAAATACAGGATTTCATCCGTCCACACGAGTGCTGCCTACAAGATACCCCTTGGAAACCAATTTATTTTTTTAAAATTTTATGGTCATAAGTATCCTCGCCTGAATTATGAAGTAAGAAAGTTTGTACGTCATATAGGACTAAGACAGCCCATAGAATATTGTTCTCCAATAAAACGCAAGGTTTTTGAAGAAGAAATCCTTCAACATTGGAAGGTGAATGGTTACAATGTTCCATCCATCATCGACAGTCCATTACCTGAGCTTTTAGGCTTTCCAATTCTTACGACAAAGTTTATCGATGGAATGACTTTAAGGGAATTGATTCGTGAAGATGACATTGATCCAAAGGAAAAAGAGAAAAAATTAGGTTCCCTATTTTGTGAGGTCTCTAATCGACACCAGAGAGCCTTATTAAATAATGATAACAAGCTATTTCATATTGATTCAAATACACGTAATATTATCTTTGCACAAGAAGCTATCTATCATGTTGATTTTGAAATGGGCCGGCAATGGGAATCTGCGCTGGCTTGTGCATCCCGTGAGGTTTTGAAGTTATTGGTTTCTATTGCCGAGGAAGTGCAACCATCTTTCAAGAATACTATGTTTGAAATCTTTAAAGATTGCTACAGAATTAAAGAGGTTTACCAATTCGTCAATAAGGGTATCGTGAAAAGACCCTTTCAAAGGATCCATCGGTTGAGAGACATGAAAAAGAAAAGGAAGAATCCAGAGAAGATCACTCTTTACGATGTAGCTAATTATCTTTGCTGATTTTCTTCATCTTTCCCAGCAGTTTGCTTTTCAAGAATCAGGCGGGATGTGGCAGGATTGTTTGGAAAAATTGCTAGTGGTCAATCTGCTATTATTATTCAATACATTATTATTCATAATTGCTCGCAATGATCACCATTCTATGGCGTCTCGATAAAGATACGGGAATTTCTCTCCCCGAAACTGACAGGTAGCCTTCCACTCCTTACAGACACAATTAATCTTCTTTTATTTTTCTTGCCTCATCTATAAGCATAATCGGTATATCATCCTTGATTTCATATAAGAGCTTGCATTTATCACATATAAGCCCATCTCCTGCTGCATTCAGGTAAATCTCTCCCTTGCACTGTGGGCACGCTAAAATGTCCAGAAGTTCTTTGCTGATCGCCATATTCTACCCCCTTTACTAAGACTCTTAAGAAAGTTTTATTAGACTATTTACCCCTACCCTAATGTTAGAAAACCTTTTCAAGGAGAAGAGTTAGGGGTAATTTCAAATTACAAAATCCAAATTCCAAATGAAATCCAAATGTTCAATGTCAAACCATTTCTATTTAGCCTTTAGGTTTTGACATTCATTTGGACTTTGAATTTTGGCATTTGACATTCTAAACATATTCTCTAAGATGGTACATTATTTATCTTGATTTCTACATCCTTGAGTACCTCCTTGACACTGTCAAAAACCATATCCACTGTAATCTTCTTCATGCATGACATATCATCACATTTTTTTTTAAAACATGGACTACATTCAAGGCCAGCCCTAACAACCCTGTGTTTTGCTCCATAAGGGCCAGTTTTAAGAGGAGAGGTAGGCCCAAAAAGGGCTATCACTACAGGCGAGCTCATAGCTGCTGCTATGTGCATAGGACCAGTATCGGTAGATATAACAATGGCACACTTTTGGTAAAGGTATGCCAATTCTTTTAACGTACTCTTTCCAGCTAAATTCAGAGCACTTGTATTCATCTCTGATAGAATAGTTTCTATTGGTTTTATGTCACGTTCACTTCCAGTGAAAATGACCTCTGCCCCTAATTCTTCTTTTATTCTATCCACCAGATAAGCAAATCGATCTAAATCCCAAAGTTTAGTTTCCCATTTGGCCATTGGATTAACCGCTATCAGGGTTTTATTATCTATTTCTTTTAAAAGATAGTTCACATATCTTTTATCTGCAGTATCAATGGGAAGTCGGCCATTCCAGTTAAGTTCAGTTGCTCCCAAGTATCTGGCGATATATAAATATCTCTCAAGGGCATGTATATCCGGATCAGGAATGATCACCCTTTCATTGATAAAAATGAAACTCGCCTCTCTTCCCCCATTAAGGGCTATCTTTCTTTTCCCTCTGGCAATGAAGGTCAATATCCCACTTTTTAAAAGCCCTTGGAGATCAACAACAATGTCATACTTTATTTTCTTAAGCTCCTTAAGAAAGTTGGCCACCTCTTTTCCAATGCTGCTATATTCGTTCTTCTTCACAAATCTCTTTATCCAGCTCTTTCGAGGAAAAACTATCAATTTATCGATGTTAGGATGACCCTGTAGTATGCCAACTGCATCTTCCTCAACCACCCAGTCAACTGTAGAAGAAGGGAATTTACCTTTTAAAACTTCCAGAAAAGGCAGGCTATGAACAACATCACCGATTGCACTCAATTTAATTATTAATATATTCGGATTGCTATTCATGGACTTAGCCGCCTGCGGCGGAACTTTTCTGACAGGATTAACACGATTAACAAGATTTTTTAATATTCGGAACATCCCTGGCCCAGACCTGGCATACAAGGATTAGTTATGAAAGCCAAGCTCTGGCGTTAATACTAAAGCAGGCTTATGTCCTTGCTATGTCGCGCCAGGGCGGGCCCGCCTATCCCTGGCCCAGACCTGGCATGCAAGGATTAGTTATAGACTCCAAGCTACGACAATATTTCCGAAACAGGATCATTTTCCTGTGTCGTCGCGCCAGGGCAGGCCTGTCTAGAAAATGGGATTTCCTATACTATCCAGTTATTTTTCCTGCTCCAAAATCCATTTTACAGCCTTTAATAGATCTTTTGCTACATAAATGGGTTTTATACTTTTATGAGCCATACTATATTTTAATTCTCCCTTTCCATAACCGGTTAATACCAGGATACCGGGTAAATTTGCATTATGTGCAAATTCTATATCAAGCAGGCGATCCCCTATTACGTATGATGCTTCCATATCCATATCCAATTCAGCTGCAGCTTTGTTGATAAGGCCTATATTCGGCTTTCTGCAACCACACTCTCTCCTATATTCAGGCACAACGCCATCTGGATGGTGGGGGCAGAAGTAAATACCATCCAAATATGCATTATCCTTTTCTAATTCCCCCTTCATTAACTCGTGTATATCTTGCACCAGTTCAATAGGGAAGTAGCCTCTGGCCACACCTGATTGATTAGAAGTTACCACAACGATGTGATTATTCTTGTTTAAAAGGGATATGGCTTCTCCCACACCAGGCAAGAGTACAAATCGGCGTATATGATTTATATACCCACGTTGCTCATTGATTGTTCCATCTCTATCTATAAATACCGCCGGTCTCATCGTTCAACTTTCTATTTCAATTCTTTTTTAAGGTATTCCAACTCCTCCCAAACCTCTTCTGGCTCAATACATAACATACACCTATGGTCCGATGGGCATATTTCTTTTAAACAGGGGCTGCAATCTATGCTATGCCTTACTATTCTAGCATTTTTATTCATCGGGCTGGTTACAATATGATCAGTAGGGCCAAAAATAGCCACCAAGGGAATATTAAAAGCAGCAGCAATATGCATAAGCCCGGAATCATTTGTTAAAAAAAAGTTACATCTCTTGATCAATGCCATTGCTTGACCTAATGTCGTGTGTCCACAGAGATTGACAGGATTGGCGGTATGCATTAAATTTGCTACCTTAGCAGCTATTTTTGTCTCGGAAAAAGAGCCGAATATTACTACCTTGGCATTCCATCTTTTGGCAGCCCACTCACCAATAACAGCGAATCTCTCTTCTGGCCATCTCTTAGCCGACCCATACTCAGCACCTGGATTAATTCCAAAAATAAAATGACTATCATCTATCCCCATCGAAGATAGCATCAAAGATGCTGACATGCTATCTTCTTCACCGCCATATAAAATTGGCTCTCTTTCTTCAACATGCCAATCCATGGCTTCTATGAGACTGAGAAAATATTCAACTTGATGAACTAAGAGAATATGTTGATCCCTTTTCATTTTATGGGTCAATAAAAATCCTCTTCCATCTGTAGTGTAACCAACCCTATATTTTACCTTTCCTGCATAAGCAAGAAATGCAGCCTCAAAGGCATTTTGAAAGAGAACAGCCAGATCGAATCTCTCAGCCCTCAGCCAGGATATAATCCTTGCTACTTCTTTTAATGAGTGAAAGAAACCGTTACCTTTGGCGAAAATCATTGTTCTGTCAACTGAAGGATGATTCTCTAAAAGTGGAATAACCCAAGGTTTAGCCAAGACTGTTATCTGAGCATGAGGGAAAGTCTTTTTAAGTGCCATTAGTGAGGGAATCATCATTACTGTATCCCCTATCCAATTAGCAGATCTAACCAGTATTTTTCTAACCTCCTGATTTGAGATTTTATGCCTAGATCTAACTCTCATTTTTTGTAAATTATATTATTATCATTTAGCCACCAAGACACGAAGTCACCAAAAATTATATTATCATTCATCCGTATCCCTTGTGCCTTGGTGACTTAGTGGCTGAATGTTTTATTAGATCGAATAATTCCCTGCTTGATGCTCTCAAAAAAGGTATTCACATCAGAAAGAAGACCTATCTTCATAGTTACTATCGCAATGTCCAAATCAGGATCAATTTTACCGTCAATCCTTATCCAATCTTTCTCTGTGGTCAATAAAAAATCTACATTTGATTGTTTTTTCCACGATACAAGCTCTTCGATCTCATGCTTGCTA
>Ga0114922_10006581_pt1 | contig 10652 bp, 9 predicted proteins | sample AartaG_FD_100975 | JGI IMG/M metagenome (GOLD analysis project Ga0114922, IMG submission 100975) | Deep subsurface microbial communities from Aarhus Bay to uncover new lineages of life (NeLLi) - Aarhus_00045 metaG | ecosystem: Environmental > Aquatic > Marine > Oceanic > Sediment | place: Aarhus...
CAACGGCTATGCCTATTTCGGCACCGACGACGACCCGGGTAAAGTGGTCAAGATTAGATTGAGCGACTTCACCGAGGTAGACAACCTTACCTTTACCACCGGAGAAAAAACCAGGTCGGCGGTGATAGATACCGCCAATGGCTATGCCTATTTCGGCACCGACGACGACTCGGGTAGAGTGGTCAAGATTAGATTGAGCGACTTCACCGAGGTAGACAACCTTACCTTTACCACCGGAGAAAAAACCAGGTCGGCGGTAATAGATACCGCCAACGGCTATGCCTATTTCGGCACCGACGACGACCCGGGTAAAGTGGTCAAGGTGAGATTGGAAGTACAATACTGCTCCTCAGGCACCATTGCCTCTCAGGTTCTGGATACTGGGAAATCTGGGGCAAGATGGGAGGCCTTATTATGGGATGAAACACTGGAAAGCAATACCGCCATAACATTCGAGGTGAGAGCATCCGATACTTTGTTCGCCAAAGATGCTGAGCCAAATCCGCCTTCTGTGCCTGACTGGATTTCCGTTGGGGGAATGTCCCCGGTTACTTCGGCGCTTCCCTCAGGGAGGTACATGCAGTGGCGGGCGACCTTGGCTACCTCGGATACGTCTGAAACACCAACATTAAATGAGGTCAGAGTTTATTACTATTGACGTGAGATTCGAGGCTTGATACATGTTATCAAAGGCGGTTACGTGTGGAGTCAGATTAGCTTTAGCCCTAACTATGGGACTAGCTCTGCTCAGTTTTTTAGTCATTCCAGCGCAGGCTCAAAGTCCTGCCATAGATCTGGTAATTGGTGGGGAAGAAGCCACTAGTTGGAACATAAGCGATATTAAACTTGGCGATAGTGGTACCAAGATAGTTAGGCTACATAACGCAGGCAGCAAGGCTGGCTTTGTTACCATCTGGATAAGCGATATCGTCAGTAGCGAAGGCACAAACCCGGAATCGGAGACCGGCGATACCACAGAACCAGGCGAGCTTGTTGACTATTTAGTGTTTCACCTCTCTTGTAGTCGCTTGGACAGCAATACAAGTTTACCGGCTACACTTTACGAACTTCCGCAAAGTTCCTCCGGTTCTAGGTATGTTGAGATAGAACGCCTCTATGCTGGTGAAACACTCGCATTAATTTGGCAATGGGAATTTCTTGAAACAGGGGGGCCTCAAAACGATGCCCAAGGGGATAGCCTCTCATTCACCATAAATTACCTGCTTGAAGAATTGCCGTCTGGTGGGGGTGGTGGTGGAGGCGGTGGGGGCGGCGATTGGGCACCGACCTACCAATGGCTTGAGATAGACATTCTGGGTAATGTAATACTAGTCAAGGTCAGCTCCTCTGGGAAATTGCTTGACTCCTATGTAGCCACTGACCCGGATAATAAGCACAAGCTTGAACTCAACAAGGGTACTAAAATCACCTGCACTAGTGGCAGGATCCCGAGAAGAATAGAGATGAAGGTCCGTGAGGAAGCAGTCTCAACTCCAATCGACATGGAGATAATTGGCCCGGCGTTTGAACTCACTGGCTACACTAAGGATTCAGTGCCTTGCTCAGTCGCCTTTGATCAGCCAGCCAAATTAATATTGAGCTATAACAGTAGCTGGCTGCCCCAAAATACCTCCTCAGTATTTGTGGCCTCTTATGATGCCGACCAGGACTGGAAAGAGCTTAAGCTAGCTCCCGGTGGTGCTGCTGAAGTGGGAGAAATAACCGCCTTGATAAGCCACACCTCAACATTCGCCATCCTGGCCAAGCTGGAGCCGTCATCTCTACCCCCATCTCCATTACCTGCTCATTTTGTAGCAGCTGACCTGAGCATCGTGCCCAGCCAGGAGCAGATATGGGAGTCTATCACGTTCGTGACAAGGACAGGTGGCAGCGTCACCATAACCGCTAATATGGCTAACGATGGCGGGTGCGAGGGGACTCATATTGTTGAGCTAAAGATAAACGGTGAAATAGTAGATACCAGGGAAGTGACAATCGAAGCGGGACAAGAGCAGTGGGTGAGTTTCACCCTATCTGGAATGGATTATGGGCAGCATAAGGTAGAAGTTGCCGGGATGAGCGGCGAGTTCACAGTGTCACGGAGCATTACTTGGTTGCTTATCATCGGCGTTATAGCTGCCATTGGATTGATTGCCTGGGGGGTAGTCTGGGCCAGGAAGAAAAGAGTAGCACAAAATGAATAGCAAGACTGTTGACTAGTTATGCTTTCCTGTCAATGCTCAACACCGCCTAGAAGGCTAACGTGGCGACTGCTACCAGCATGAGCATCGCCAACAAGGCCATAATCTTTCTTAGGAAACCCTAGGTTAATGACCTTTTTGCTTCCTTTCTCTTGGCCCCAAAAAGCTGCAGCTATCTTAGCTATGCTCCTTTCATTCCTCGGCGAGATAGACCCCGCTTTTGCCTCCGCTCTTCCTTACCAGACGAATCTCTCCGATGGTCATACCTCTGTCCACTGCTTTGCACATGTCATAAATAGTCAGAGCACTTACAGATACAGCTACTAGCGCTTCCATTTCAAATCCAGTTTTCCCCACCCCCTTAGCGCTGGCGGTAATCTCAACAAAATTGCCATTTTCGGGAAGATAGAATGCAACTGCAACATTGGTGAGCTGGAGCGGGTGACACAGAGGTATGAGACGGTGAGTTTCTTTTGCGGCCATGATTCCGGCTGTTTTTGCTACGGCTAAGACATCTCCTTTTTCTAGTCCCGCTTTACGGATAAGTTCTAAGGTGGCAGGTTTCATCTGCACCTTGCCTCTGGCTACTGCCTGGCGTTTTGTTTCTTTTTTCTGGGTAACGTCTATCATGCGAATTTGCCCTGACTCCATTCTCAACCTCCAATCTGTGACATTCTTCGGTTTACCAGGCTAATATTGCCTCCCTCCAAATGATGATGCTCCGGCTTAGAAGCAACTGTCTTTAGAATCAAGCGTTTTAGTTCCTCCATCGAGGCATTATTGCGTAGCGGCATTTTTAAGTCAATCTCATCTTCTGCTAGAAGGCAAGGGCGTAATCTGCCATCTGGAGTAAGTCGTATGCGGTTACATCTGGAGCAAAAGGAAAGCTCAGTGACGGGGCTGATGAAGCCTATGGTGCCCGCGGCTCCAGATAAGCGGTAGTAAATAGCAGGTCCGCTGCCAATTATGGGCGTACAGGGCTCAAGCTTGCCGAGCAACTCAATATGTTGTCGTAATTCAATGGATGGTACAAACTCTGCTACACCCTTGAAGGGCATGAGTTCGATGAATCGGACATGCCAACCGTCTTTATAGGTCATTTTGGCGAAATCTAGCACCTCATCATCGTTTATGCCTCGCATAACCACTGTATTTATTTTAACTGGGTGCAGGCCAGCATCCCTCGCTGCCTCAATTCCCTCGAGAACATCCTTCAATTCTCCAAGACGGGTTATGTACTGAAATTTATCGGACTTAAGCGTGTCGAGGCTAACATTAACTCTGGTTAGGCCTGCTTGCTTAAGTTCCAGAGCATATTTCTTGAGAAACGTCCCATTTGTAGTTAAGAATAGCTCTTCAATTCCTTCCATTTGAGATAGCATTCGAACGAGCTTGGGCAACTCAGCTCTGACCAAGGGCTCACCACCAGTGAGCCTTATCTTGGTGATGCCTAGCTCTGCCGCTGCGTGGGCAACAGTCTGAATCTCCTCGTAGGAGAGAATCTCGCTATGTGGAATTCGCGGGACCCCCTCAGGTGGCATGCAATACAGGCAGCGCAGGTTGCAGCGGTCGGTGACTGAAATCCTGAGGTAATTTATGCTGCGTCCAAAAGAATCAAGAATTTCAGCCATTCTTTCTCTCCTTGGCTATAGTTACAAGCCTTACCCCTTCTACCTGGTTGAAAATAGCACCTTGGCTGATGGAACAAATCGTCTTTTCCGGTTCAACTACCTTCACTCCAGCGAGGATATCCACACCAAAATCAAACAAAACTGGCGATAAAGGGGTGGTAGGTCCCACGATGACAACAAAACTATTCTTACTTAAGTCTAGCAACCTCTCCACGGTGTGATTTATGAACGAAGTTCCTGTAATGCCAACCACGTCAGCTTGAGGTAATACCTCTTCTGCCGCCCCAGTTGGTAACTCCCCTTCTTGAGGTCTTTGCTCTATGACCCAGAGCGTCCTTGCTATCCTTCGCAGCTTTGGAACCCACGGGAAGCGACCTACTATAGCTATATTTTTATCCCTCCCTTTCAGTGCCAGAACATCAAAGGCGTTTTCCTCAATGCACTTGGTTTCATCAATATCTATCAGCGAGTTAATGGCCGCCATCCCAATAGACGCCTCCAAAACATTGTCTGATCTGGCATATTGTGCCAGCCGTAATGCCGATAGTTGGGTTAAGCTTCCCACATCTCTCACTGGCCTGTGATTTGGATGTGGCTCATGAAAAGTAGAAGCTAGGCCGCAGTGCTTGCTTAGCACCGCTGTCCAGAAGACACAGGTATGTAGCTCACGGACTACGCTGTCTTCAGTCAAGCTGGAGATTAAATCGTCGAGGATTCCCATCCTAAATCTCTTTTTACAATGCGTCGTTTAATAAAGCAGGCAGATTTTCAGGGTGGTCGCATATCGCCGGCTCGATAAATGGTTGACCGTTTTTAACCTCCATTACCTCTTTTCCTGAATCAGAAAGGAGGAATTTAATGAACTCCGCAGCAAGCTCCTTATTCTCAGCATGCAAGGGTATAGTTATGCCATATACTATGGCTGCGCCTTTGTTAGCCCCATAAGTTAGCGGAGAACCAGCCTCCTTAATAATCTCTATAGACGCCTCCTTGTAGAAGTCCTCAACGCCCGGAAGCTCGGCATTTGTCTTGGACAGGTTAATGTGGTCATCGAGTTCGATGAAATTCAACTCGTGTTGCACAGCTACGGAGCGATATTCGAAGGCATAATCCAGGTCACCGGTCTCAAGGGCAACGATGAGGTCAACCGACTTTTTGCTCACTATTTCCTCGCTGCCACCGGACCTGGCTTCGCTAGTGCCACCAGTTCTGCCTCTTTCATGCTCGGTCCCGGGAGCAAGGGCATCATATAGCACATCAGCATTGGGATCGGGAGTTAAGCCAAATTCGGTAGCTTCATCATGGTAATACTTCTGGGCTAACTGGAAGAGCAGTAGTGTTCTATAGCCACAGGGATCAGCATCGGGGTCGCTGTGCCCATAGCTCACAGCGTCATTCCTCAGCACATCATACCACAGGCGTGTGCCATCCACTATAGCATCTGAGCCAGGAGCGCCGTCACGGTAGCAAAGCACCATCGTGTTTCTGGCGAAGGCGATATACCAATCAGCGTAGCCATCCGCATACATCCTGTCAGGAATAAGCTTGTAATCAGCGGAGGCAATTATATCTGGAGGAGCTTCACCAGCTTGTTCCTGTGCCATCGCTCTGCTTATTATCTCAGCACTTCCTCCCGATCCAAGTACGATATCAACACCGGGATGTAGTTCCTCAAACTCGTCTTTCAATTCCTCAAACGGCACTGCCAGGCTTCCCGCGTGGGAGATTTTCAACGTTCCACTTGCAGGAGTCTCCCCACCCTGTGGAGCACAGCCAAGAACCGTCACGAGCAATGTTAAGGCCAAAACAATTGAAGCTATTTTGGGCAGAATACCTTTCACTAAAAACCTCCCTTTAGCTCTAAGAGCCTTTTCAAAAGACACGAATTACTGAAGCCTTAAACGTGATCCATACTTTTCCCCCATTTCTTAACTCGAGTTCATCGAATGCCTGGCGGGTAATAATGCAAATGAAATCCGGCGGCAAAGTCACGGTGATATAGATAATTGAGCCTCTGTCGGCAATATCACTGATCACGCCTTGAAAGCAATTTCTCGCTGTAGACTGGAGTAGCTCTCGGGAAATGAGGATATCCTCCGGACGGATAGAAAGGCGCACTTCGCCCTTTGTCTCCGTTGTCGCTCTGAGCTTTGTGCCACCGACATCGATGAGAGCGCAGCCATCCTCTATTAGCACGACCCTGCCAGAGAAGATATTTCTTGAAAGCGCGAAACGAGCCACGAATTCTGAGCTTGGCTGCCGTAGAAATTCCTCAGGCGTCCCTATCTGGGCTATACAACCATCGTTCAGCACAGCAACTCTATGCCCCAGAGTTATTGCTTCCTCAAAGTCATGGGTAACATGGATGATGGTCACCATAACCTTGCGATGCATCTCCCTTAACTCCCCTTGCATCCTTTCCCTGGTCTCGGGATCAAGCGCACTTAATGGTTCGTCCAGCAAGAGCACCTTAGGTTCAGCGACCAGTGCCCGTGCTAGAGCCACCTTTTGCTTCTCCCCACCACTCAAAGTAGCAGGACTTCTCTTAAGCAGGTGCAAGATTCCCATTACCTCTGCTATGGCGTCGGTCTTTGACTTTATCTCATCCTTGGGACGCTTCCTCATCTTTAATCCGAAGGCAATGTTCTCCTCCACAGGAAGATGGGGAAACAGCGCCTGGTCTTGATAGACAATCCCAATCCCCCTTTTCTCCGGACTTAGGTCAGTGATTTCATTACCGTCAATCCAGACCTCTCCTTCGAGGACTGGATAGAGCCCAGCAATAGCCTCAAGAAGTACTGTCTTCCCTGCCCCGGTAGGTCCAAGGATGATAAAGTATTCCCCTTGCTTTATATCGAGGCTGATATCCTGAAGGAGAAAATCACCTAAATTAACCTTCAGGTTCTTTATGGCGATCATGCCTTTTCACCTCTATAGGCTATTGATCTGAGCACGATGAAGGCGATAAGAGAGATAAGGATTGCCAAAGCTGCTACCGGCCTGGTGTAATCCAAGCCAAAGTCAAAGCGATCAGCAACCAAGATAGGGAGGACCTTAGTGTTCCATCCAAAAAAGGAGGCACTATAAGCTATGATGACTATGGCGCCAAACTCAGATAAGCCCCGGGCCCACATGAGCACCGAACCAGAGAAGATGCTTCTCCAGGCCAAGGGCAGTGAAATCCGAAAAAACGACTTCCAGACAGAGGCACCTAAGGTTCTGGCTACCTTCTCCAATCTGACATCTACAGCCTTGAAGCCCTCCTTAGCCGAGTCGATGAGAAATGGAACGCTGACAAACATCATGGCGATGACCACTCCAGCAAAAGCCCCGAAGAAACCAATGCCTATGCTGTGAAAAAACTTGCCGCAGAGAAAATTGCTGCCGAAGACAAACAGGAGGGCAACACCAGCAGCAGAATGAGGGATTACGATAGGCACATCTATAATTGCCTCTACAAATCTTTTCCCCCGAAATTGACGCCGCGCTAGAAGATAAGCTAAAGGAACGCCCAGAAAAAGCCCTATCAGGGTAGCTATCAATGCAGCGAAAAGGGTGAGTATAATAGAGGAGTACACATCCTCTTCGAGCAGTGTGTTCCATAAAGTCCCGGGGGAGGAGGAAAATATCGTCTTAAGCGGAGGAGCAAAAATGAAGAGCAATATAAGTGCGCCAAGAAGGATAAAAACTAGGCTCATGCTATCTGGCTTTTTCCAAGCACTCATTTTAGTCATATTCTTCCTCTTTCCAGCGGCAAAGCCACAAAATCAATACAAATAACTTATTTTTTGACTTCTTTTACATGCTAAAGCCTACAAAGCTCACTGGGATGCTTTGAGACTCCGTCACATACAAATGGGCACAGCAAACAGAATGGCAATGTAGTGAGAGAATGGACAAAGGTGACGAAAAACAGCGCCTTGTTAAAAAAGGCACTGTAATAAAATCAGTGAAATCCATCTTCTCTCCTTTCCGAGCATGGGAGGCATAGATATTTCTATCTATACCCTTGAGGCTTTTTAGCCTACCGGCTGCCTGCCATGGTTATTCTTTAGGCAAGACAGCTCGGAGAGAGCTAATAGTCAATTTTGAATATTATATCAGCGACTTACTAGGCAGGCAAATCCAGCATATCCGTATAGTTACAGAGGCAATAGCCGGGTAAGTGGAAAGATTATGCCTCTTCTGCTTTTTCACCCGGCGCAGCCTCTTCGGGCGCTTCAACTGCTCCCTCTGCCCCCTCTACTAGCTCCTCTTCTACCTTTTCCACACGTCGCCAACCAATTTTCACCACAACCAACTCTGGGTCGTTAAGAACAGTAATATCCTCATCTAGGTCGATATCCTTGACTCGTATCGCTTGCTCTGGCTCGGTGAGGGAACTGATGTCCACTTCTACGCCAGCTGGTATGTTCGCTGGGAAACACTCGATAGTCAAAGTGTCAAGCTCATGTTCTATCATATTGTCTTTAGACTTCAGGGCTGGTGCTTCTCCAATTAATACAACAGGAACTTCTAACCTTATCTCCTCTGTCATTTTCACCTGATAAAAATCTACATGGAGTAATTGCCCCTTCCGCCAATCTCTATCAAATTCGCGAATCACAACAGTCCTCGGCTCTTTCTCCTCACCGAGTTTGAGATTGATAAGCCCTGTCAGCCCTGCTTGATCTAACACTCGCTCAGCTTTGTCAGTATCACACTGTAATGCCAGAGACTGGAGACCGTGACCAAAAAGATGCACCGGAGTAATTCCTTGGCGGCGCAAATGCTTGACTTTCTTACCGAGAACCTCTCGGTAAGTAGCCTCTAACTCTATTCTATCCATTCTATCTCTCCTTCGAAGTTGAGATCTCTATACTATAATCTATAATACTAAGACGTACCACCTTATGGTCTAGCCCCTCTTCGGTCCTCCCCTGTTTTAAGGAGACAAAAACAACACATTTTTGAGAATATACTGGAAAGCCTCTATCTGGGCTCGGAAATAGTTACCCTCAATGGTGTCTAATCCCGCTATAATCATACCAGACGGGGCTCCTCCCTGCAAGGAACTGCGCTCTTTCACGCGGGTAGTGATATGTGGCTTTCTTCCTCGTCGTCGGGAGCTAGATTTTCCCTCGATTGACGGGAGAGGATTTTGGGTGAATATTACTAGGCTGATATAGGACATTTGCATTTTGTTGGCGTCAGGTGGTATCTTGCTAGAAATTCCAAAAGGGTGAGAAATGGCAGAGCAGCTAAAACGGGCAATATGTGGTCTCTGCGCCAGTCACTGTCGATACAAAGTCAGGGTGGAGGATGACCGCTTTCTCGGTATTGACTATCGGACGAAACAGCAATCCCCTGTGGCTGAGATGTGGAGACAGGTGGTCGCGGGGTGTCCCCGGGCAGTTGCCGCTCCCGAGTTTTTTTATCACCCTGATCGCCTTAACTATCCTCTGAAGCGGGTTGGCAGGCGGGGGGGAAACCAGTGGCAGAGGGTCACCTGGGAGCAGGCATTAGACGAAATAACAGAAAAACTAAAAGAGCTAAAAGATAATTATGGAGCTGAGGCTCTTGCTATCACTACAAGCGGCGAACAAAACTCTGCTGAAGAATATCGAGTACGTTTCCAATCCTTGTTTGGTACGCCGAATTATCTTGGACCCTCCACCTGTGGTGTCAGCTTTCTCTTGAGCCACCTTCTCACAGGGTGGATGGACTTCATGCCTCATCTCCGCCCAGAAACCCGTTGTTTCTTGCTGTTGGGTGTCAATTCTCCGGCAGCAGGCCCACCATTGTGGAAAATCATTCGTGAGACACGAAAAGGCGATCTCAAGCTAATCGTAGTGGATCCCAGGGGCACCGACCTGGCAATGGCTGCTGACTTGTGGCTGCAACCCAAGCCGGGCACCGACGCCGCCTTGCTGCTCGGCATGGCGAACACCATCATAAGTGAAGGGCTCTATGACCAGGAATTTGTCACGAGTTGGTGCTACGGATTTGAAAGGCTTGTAGAACGGGTCAGGGAGTATCCGCCTGAAAAGGTCACTGACATCACCTGGGTACCTGTAGAAAAGATCAAGGAAGCGGCCCGAATGTATGCCACCAACAAACCTGGGGCAGTCTTCCATGCCAATGGCTTAGAAGAGCAACCGAGGGCGTTAAGCGCCCTGCAACTCAGATATATATTGCCGGCAATAACCGGTAACCTGGATGTACTGGGTGGCGATGTTTTAATGGAACCTCATCCGCTCGCCAGACTTGCTGCTGAAATCGAACTTATTGACAAGATGCCCACAGAGCAGCAAGAAAAGAGAATCGGGGCTAAAGAATTTAGACTTTACTCTTGGGCTGTTTTTAAGAAACTTAGGGACAATGTGCAGAAGGTGAGGGAAACGCAGCTTACCAGCTTCTGGATTACTGGGACTGCTCATGCTCCTTCCGTGTTTCGGGCCATGATTAATGGGAATCCTTATCCCGTTAAAGCGCTAATCACCGTAGCTAAGAATCCTCTGCTTAGCTTCCCTAACACGAAGCTTGTCTACGAAGCAATAACGAAGCTCGACCTTCATGTGGCTATGGATGTATTCATGACGCCGACCTGTTGGCTTGCTGACTATGTACTCCCCGCCGCATGCTCTTTTGAAAAACCTACGCTTCAAGGGGGCGATTATGACCTGTACCTGCAGGGAGGAGAAGCGGCAGTCACCCCAATGTATGAACGAAAACCGGAATACTACTTATGGCGTGAACTCGGTGTCAGATTGGGGCAGGATGAATACTGGCCCTGGAAAACTTTGGAAGAAGCCTATGACTACCGCCTTGCTCCGATGGG
>Ga0114922_10006582_pt1 | contig 10650 bp, 7 predicted proteins | sample AartaG_FD_100975 | JGI IMG/M metagenome (GOLD analysis project Ga0114922, IMG submission 100975) | Deep subsurface microbial communities from Aarhus Bay to uncover new lineages of life (NeLLi) - Aarhus_00045 metaG | ecosystem: Environmental > Aquatic > Marine > Oceanic > Sediment | place: Aarhus...
CCGAAACTTATTGGCGCTACCACCGGCCTATAGCCCGCCTCTAGCAATAACTCCAATGGAGCGGGGTCAACGCCTACAATTTCACCAACATAGCCTAGCTCCGGGCTCTTGATGCTTGCCCGAAGCAAGTTGCCATCACAGCCACTCAGGCCTACGGCATTTCCCCCCAGAGCTTGTATAGCCACCACCAATTCCTTGTTAACCACCCCCCCCAAGGCCGCAGCTACCACCTTCAGCGTCTCAGCATCGGTGATTCTCAACCCGTTTACAAAGCTAGTGGGAATACCCAGCCGGGCAAGCCACTCGGAGGTCACCTTGGCGCCGCCATGAACCACCACCAGTGACAGCCCTCGTTTTTGGAGCTCTACTAAGTCCTCCAGAGTAGTGTCATGGTTGCCCAGGGTGCTGCCACCAATCTTAACTACGATGATTCCCTTTTGCATTATGTTGAATAACTGCTGTTAATATTAACATATTCCTCAGACAGGTCGCAGCCCCAGGCGGTGGCCTTGTCGTTTCTTAAATTGAGGCATAGCCTTATGAGCACATCGTCACTGTTGCTCAAAGCCAATCTCATTTCTTCTTGGCTAAAAGGGGCAGGAGAACCCTGCTTCATGACACAAACGTCATTTAAATAGACATCCAATCTGTTTTCTTTCACCTTCGCCCCACTTCGTCCCAGGGCAGCAACAACACGTCCCCAATTGGGGTCATTGCCATGTATGGCTGCTTTCACCAACGGTGAACTCACGATGGCCCTAGCGGCCTGGCGAGCTCCGGCCTGGTCTTCTGCTCCTTCCACAGTTACTTCAATAAGCTTTGTGGCTCCCTCTCCATCCTGAGCCATGGACTTAGCCAGATGGATGCAAACTGCATCTAAGGCTTCTTGAAAAGCCTCACCATTGTCGAAGTCAATAGGTCCATTACCAGCCAGGGCGTTAGCTAACAGGAATGCACAATCGCTGGGGCTGGTATCGCCATCAATGCTTATCATATTGAAAGAGCAATCCACCGCCTTTTGTAACGCTGCCTGCAGGAAATCGGCGCTTACAGAAGCATCGGTGGTTATAAAACAAAGCATGGTAGCCATGCTGGGGTGAATCATGCCTGCCCCTTTAGCCACCCCGGCGATGGTGAACTTTACGCCTTCCATATCAACCTGAACTGCCACTTCTTTGGGTCTGGTATCAGTGGTCATTATCGCCCTGGCAAAGTCATGACCACCGTCGTTGCGCAGTCTTATTTCCCCAATCCCTGTTCTAATACAGTTCATGGGCAGTGGTACTCCAATTATGCCTGTGCTAGCTATAAGGACTTCCTCAGCAGATATGCTTAACTTTGCTGCTGCCAGCTTTGCCGTTTCCTGGGCGTCTGCCAGTCCCTGCCCCCCCACGCAGGCATTAGCACAACCCGAATTCACCACGATTACCTGCGCTCGCCCTTTTGCCATATTACCTTGGGATAAAATAACTGGAGCTGATTTAATTTGGCTGGTAGTAAAAACGCCAGCAGCTGTGCAGGACGTTTCGGAGCAAAGAATAGCTAAATCAAGCTCCTCTTCGCTTTTTATTCCAGCACGAACTGCCCCGGCCAGGAATCCTGAAACAGAGGTAACACTGCCTGAAGGAATTAACTTGAACACAGAGTCCCAATATAACAAGAAATCGGGGCAGCGTCTATTTCTGGCGACCTCGCAAGCGAAGCAAAGAAACCATCTCTCTACATTGCTTCGTCGCTGACGCTCCTCGCAATGATCAAGTGAGGAGACGATGTGTCAGCGTAAACGAGTACCCCACAAGCCACGGGACACCAGATTCACTTCCCGGGGACGCCAACGATGCAGACACTAGCTATGAACCGGCCGGGGTTACCACCCTGGTTATGGGCCAGCGCCATTTCCACATTCTTTATTTGACGCTCAGGCGATTGAGCTCTGCCCAATATCTCCACATATCCTTCAAAGACCTCCCGTATGCCACTGGCACCCACCGGATGCCCGAAGGACTTCAAACCACCGCCAACATTGAAGGGGTGCTTCCCATCCAGTGCAAAAGTACCGGCTTCAATATCGTATTTTGCTTTTCCCTTCTCGCAGAAACCCAGGTCTTCATAACACATCAACTCGGCGATGGAAAAGCAGTCATGAACTTCGCACATATCGATATCCTGGCGGGGATCTTTTATCCCAGCATCAGCGTATGCCTGCCTGGCAGCCCTTTGGGTTTCCTCCCAATGGGTATAGTCGTAATCCGTCCTTATCTTGCCCATTCCCGGGCCTGTTGAGATACCGAATGACTTGATGGTGATGTACTCACCCCCTGGCTTATACTTTTCCACGTCCTCGGTGCGGCAAAGAATAGCGGCTGAGCCGCCATCGGTTACTCCGCAGGCATCAAAGAGGCCAAGGGGCCAAGCTATAATTGGTGCGTTGATAACCTGTTCTTCAGTTACCTCCATACGCAAGTGGGCTCTCGGGTTTCGGACACCGTTATAATGGCTTTTTACCGAAATCTTAGCCAGAGTCCTCTTCCCTTCCTCTCGGCTCAAACCGAATTGATGAAAATACCTGGTTGCGGCTAGAGCATAGCGGCCTGGAGCAGAATCCCCGGAGCCAAATACCGGATGCCACTTCTCACTGCCGCCAGATTGAGTCGCTATGCCAAGGCCGCCAAAACCAGTATCCTTCAGCTTCTCATAGCCAATGGCCAATACAAGGTCATAAGCCTTAGCGATTACGGCGTAACTAGCAGCTCTGAGGGACTCCATGCCGGTGGCACACATGTTTTCCACCCTGGTGACCGGTATGTAATCGGTCTTTAGGGGGGCGGACAATTGGGTTCCTGTCGTGCCCATGGCGGTTCCTACCCAGGCAGCCTGAATAGCCTTGGGGTCTATGCCGGCATCATCATAGGCCTCATAGGCAGAGTCAATAACCAAATCGTAGGCATCCTTATCCCAGAGCTCCCCAAATTTCGTGCATCCCATGCCGATGATGGCAACCTTGTCTTTGATGCTCTCCATTTCTTTTCCTCCTATTCGACCCTTATAGGTCGGCATTTCCAGAAATAGTTATGAAGTCCGGCCCCATCGTGGATTTTTCTGAATGTCATCTCCACCCGCATCCCAATGTCGACCTTTGCTGGATCCCGGTCGGTCATAACACAGTAAAATCTGCCACCATCATCGAAATCAGATATAGTCCAGATTCGGGGTAAATCGACTTCTATGGCTCGCTCATCCATACTGAAGGTAAATATGGTGGCCTTTTTGTCGGCTAACCGCACCTCTTCATAATCGTCCTTTGCCTGGCACCAGGCGCATACCCTCTGTATTGGGAGTTGAATATGTCCACATTGGCGGCACCTACCTCCGTGAAGGGGGAGAACCTGACTGCGGTCTCTCCACAGCATGGGCAGAGAGCTAATATAAGTGGGACGGCGCTCCGGCTCCCATGCCATCAGGTCACGAAAGCGGACGTACTTCTCATAGTTGGGGATAGGCATCTTCGACCCCAGGTTGTGCTTTATTCCCCGCCTGCCCTTGATTTTTTCTATCTGCTCGGTTACCTGCAGGATAAAGGCGTCAGCCCCGTCACCATAATTAGCCCATAAGATTCTGTCACCTGGTTTTGCCTCCTCTAAAGCTGCCACCAGCATCATGGGGGCAAAGGCAGTGCCCGTATTGCCTAGTGAGTCAAACATCGGCTCTTGAACCTGAGAAGGGTCAAAACCGAGGCTATTCACCATACGACGGTGGCTTCTGGCATCGGGGGCGTAGAAGACAACCTTGGTGAAATCCTTGGGAGCTAAATTGTGCTTTTTCATGAGCTCGGAAACCACCCTGGAAATCTTCTCTCTATAGCCATGCTCAAGAACAAATCGGTCTTCCCAGGTTCGAACATAGCTATCCTCGTCCCTTTTCCAAATATCAAGGAAATCACTGGTGATAGAATGGCTGCCCTCGATAGCGACGGCAACATCTGTGTCCCCGATAAGGAAAGCGGCGGCGCCATCTCCAAAGACAGGCTCGAATTCGGAATTCGGAGCAGGCAGTCGGCTGTCAGCAGCAGTTACCAGAACCATCTTCGCTGACCCGCCCTTAATGGCATCACAGGCAGCCCTGACGGCGCTTGTCCCTGACCTCAGGGAACTGACAAGGTCTAAGGTGAATATATCATCGCGGAAGTCGACAGCCGCCGCCACAATACTAGCGGACTGTTTCTCTTCATAGGGAGACGTTGTGGATGTGAAGTATAAGCCATCGACCACATGGCGGTTCATGCCATTCAAGCAGTCGATAGCAGCCTCCACCGACATGGTTATGCTATCTTCATCATAATTGGCCACAGCTTTCTCCCCACGTCCACCTCCCCCACCCCAAGCGCGGGAGATTTCACTTTGGCTCAATCTATACACTGGAATATAAGCACCGTATGATATAATCCCTAACATAACTCCTCCTAGAAAATTCGATTAAAGCTGGTCAGTCGTTTTCGAACAAGCCTATCAAAATCTCAATTTATGCCGCTATCCTTTAGAGGGAATGACGACAATCGAGGTCCCCGGCGTCGTTTTCTCACCCTGGGCATTCTCTGTCCATATCTCACATTCCACCATATGCTCTGAATCCTGGACATACTTCTTGGTGACCTTGCCTTTACAGGTGATAGTCTCCCCGGGCAGGTCGTTACCCCGGTAATTACACGACAGCTTCTTTAGCTTACCCTTATCCCCAATCCAATCGGTCATCAGTTGACCCAGGAAGGCAGCCTTCAAGCGACCGTGAACAATAACGCCAGGAAAGCCAAGGCTGGTAGCAAAATCTTTATCATAATGGAGTTCATTGAAGTCGCCGGAGGCCCCCGCCCACTTCACCAATTGCCTCTTGCTAGGGTTCTTGACAAGGGGTGTGATATCTGAACCTTCTCTAACATCTTCGTAAAATATCTGTTCAGCCATTTTACAGCCTCCTCGTTTTAATAGTTTATCAGCGTTGCTCTTCCCTTAGCGGCCAACTCCCCTCTCTGGTTAGTAACAGAGGTCTCGGTGACCACAAATAGCAACTTCCCTGCCTTTCCCTCCCTCTCATAGAGATCAGCCACATGAGTAGTGCAAGTTATGACATCGCCAAGCTTTATGGGTAGGTGAAACTCCCAGTCGCCACCGCCAGCTACCATACGCTTCAGAGGGAATAACTCTTTAGGTGGTTCGCCACTTCCACTCACTACAGCAGCCGTTACGAATCCCGGCGCTGCCTCCTCCTGCCACCTGGGATTGGGGTCGTCGACGGCTTCAGCAAGCCTGCAGAGCATTGTTTTATCCACCTCGTGCACTATTTTAGCTAGCTCCCTGCCAACCATGCTTTTCATTTCTTCAGTGATAACCGAGCCATTGCTCATAGAACCCTCCTTATGTGCAAAAGGATTATTGATTATCGCCCCTTTTGAGGGGTTTGTCAAAATTCTAGCATTACCGTTGCTGCTGTTCTCCCTCTTGTCAGCTCTGCTCGACGTGCCAATGGTCTCGATTCACCAAATTGACAGTTCTCTAAGCGGTAGCTACCGACTGGATTTAACCCCTGGGTAGATTTAGCCCCTGCAATGCAATTACGTTTTTCCGTATTTCAGTGGTGCCGCCTGCAAGAGTGGTACCACAACCCCATTGGCTGAGATCCTGAAACTTGCCCAAAAGGGGAGCCCATTTAGAACCTTTCTTCACCGTCCCATAGAGGCCCATTATCTCCACCGCAGTATTAGCAACGCGAAGGTTGAGCTCGTTAGAGAAGTACCCACAGGCTGCAGCCTCGGCAGCGACTTCTTGCCCCACACTCTGGAGCCAGCCCACATAGTAAGCGAGTTTCAAGCTGGCTTCGTAGTCGATGACATATTCGGCCAGCTTCTGGCGAACCATCGGTTTCTTGGCCAGGATTTCCCCGTTGACCTGCGTCTCTTTGCAATACTCAATCAAATCCTCCAGGTTCCGCTTGCCACTGGCGGGTATCCCTATGTGGGCGCGAGCGAAATTTCTCCCGGCCGTGAAAACGTACCATCCCTGATTTAACTCCCCTATCATATTCCGCTTGGGTATACGGAAATTATCTACAAATGTTTCGTTATACACGTGGCTGCGATTCATGTAAATCAAGGGACGAAACTCGATTCCCGGCCCGATTTTGTCGATGAAGAAAGTCAACCCTCTGTGTCTTTTTGACGGGTCAGGGTCCGTTCTTGCCAGGACGAAGAGGTGGTCAGCATGGTGAGCGCCGCTGGTCCAGATCTTCTGCCCATTTATCACATAGTCATCGCCATCTTCAACGGCAGTAGTCTTGAGGGAGGCAAGGTCTGAGCCTGCATCAGGTTCACTCAGCAACTCAGCCCAACATACCTCGGCCCTGGCAATTTTTGGTAGCCACTCCTTCTTCTGCTCGTCACTTCCGTACCTCAAAATGCCAGCAGCCACAGTCATGAAGTGCATAGGAACCGCCGGAAGCTTGTGGTAGGACGTTACCTCGTGGAAAATGAGCTGCTCAATTGGACCGTGCCCATGACCCCCATATTCCTTTGGCCAGGGCAAACATAACCAGCCCTTTTTCACTACTTTTTCCACTACTGAGCGGTGGTACGCCCAAGCTTCATCTGATTCTTCCTCAGCAAGCCCACCCCCTACCCACCACCCGGGGGCCCTCTTCTCTTCTTCCTTAGAAAAGTCCTCAAACTCCTTCCTCATTGCTTCTTGCTGGGGGGTAAAATTGAAATCCATTTTCGTCCCTTTCTCTACTCAAATCGACTGTGTAGACATCAATTGATTACACGCCGTCATTGTAATTGCATTTTACCTTCCAGTCAAGGTTCGAATTGTGCAGAAACAGCACAAACCCGCATGGCCTACAGCTCAAGCCTAAACTTGCTTTCGCCTACTATTTTGCTCAATTCCCTGGCTAATTCGGGGCAGTAATTGATTGTTATCTCTGGTATCTCCAGGTTGGTCATTTCATACTCGCTGACAACAGCGAGAGAGACTCTATCCTGCCCGGGATAACCCTTGAGAATATCCATAATTTTATGGAGGCATTCGATGTCTTTTTCTGCGTCGTCCGACTGGTTGATATCTATCATGACATGGCGGTGCTGGGGTTCCTTCAACACTTCTTGCCTCGCAGGGAGGGGCGTTACCTCCTGGCAGTTTAATTGTACTTCCCCATCCCTGACCTTAACTATGCCCTTGATGGTGAGAATGTTGCCCTCCTGCCATAGCCCCTGAGTGCTCTCATAGAGCCTGGGCCAGGCGATGACCTCAATACTAGCATCCAGGTCTTCAATTGAGGCGACAATAAAAGGGCGTTGCTCTCGGGTGTAGGCTTGGCGCATCGAGACCACCATTCCCGTAACCGCCACCGTTTCATCAACCATGTCCATATTGATTTCGCCGCAGGAAATAGTACCTGCTGAAGCTAGCTCCCCGCTGAGGAACTCAAGGGGTTGCGAGAAATAAACCCCTAACAGCTCCCTTTCCCAAATTAGCCTTTGCTGGGTGGATACCTCTTCCTCCGCTTGTTCGTAGTTAACACCTGGGGCTGGGGAGCTTTGAGCCCATAAATCAAACATGCTAACTTGTCCCGATTCCTTTGCTCTTTGCTCCGTTTGAGCCAGGGAGATAATTTTATTTAGGGACGCGATGAGCGTTTTACGGCTGCCTAAGGAGTCGAAGGCACCAACCTTGATCAAGCTTTCCAATACTTTCTTATTTATGTTACGCAGGTCGGTTTGATAGCAGAAGTCTTCTATGGATTTAAAGTCGCCCCCTGAGTCCCGGCCAGACAAGACATGCTCAATTGGGGAAAAACCGACATTCTTAATAGAAGCTAGGCCAAAGCGGATAGCTGGATTATTTTCATCATGCCCCTCAATGGCAAAACTAGCATGGCTCCTATTGATGTCCGGCGGGAGTACCCTGATGCCCAGCCTCCGGCATTCAGCAATCGCTGAACGAACCTTTTCCGTATTATCCGAATAAGTGTTGAGCAAGGCAACCATGTACTCAATGGGATAGTTTGCCTTAAGATAGGCAGTGCGATAGGCAAGGAGGGCATAGCTAACACTGTGGGCTTTATTGAAAGCATAACCAGCGAAAGGCTCGATTAGGGAAAATACCTCCTTGGCTAATTCTGGCGATACGCCTTTCTTTTTAGCTCCGGTGATAAAATTGCGCTCTTCTTTCTTCATCACCGCAGGTATCTTTTTGCCCATAGCTTTACGAAAGATATCAGCCTGGCCCAGGCTATAGCCGGCTAGAGCTTGGGCGATAAATATTACCTGCTCCTGATAAACAATAACTCCGTAGGTTTCTTCTAGGATCTCCTTTAGAATTGGATGGGGATAATGAATGGGGGTAACTCCCTGCTTGGCTCTAATAAAAGTGGGAATCTGCTCCATGGGGCCAGGGCGATAGAGCGCCACCATAGCAGCGATGTCGCTGAAGTTGTTGGGCCTGAGTTCCCTGATATAGCGGCGCATTCCGGTACTTTCTAGCTGGAAGATGCCTTTGGTTTCCCCCGAGGCAAGCAAATCGAAAGTCTTGGCATCGTCAAGAGGAATACACTGCAAGTCCAGGGAGATTCCACGGTTTTGCGCGATAATTTCTTTAGCCTTAGCCAAAATGGTCAAATTGGACAATCCGAGGAAATCTATTTTTAACAGTCCCAGGCGGGCGATGTTCCCCATGTGGAACTGAGTCATGACGGTACGCTGCTCACCCTTCCCCATCAGTTGTAGTGGCACGTATTCAGCTAAAGGCTCATGCGAGATAACCACACCGGCAGCATGGGTGCTGACATGCCTGACCATTCCCTCCAATTTCCTAGCTGAGTCAATTAAATTGTGTATTGCTTCATCTTCATGATAGGCGCCGTTAAGCTCTCTGCTCTGCTGCAAAGCTCTGTCCAAGGTTATAGTGAGCTCAGTAGGAATGAGCCGGGCTACCTGGTCAACCTGACTGTAAGGCATGCCCAATGCCCGTCCGGTGTCCCTTATCGCCGCTCTAGCTCCCAAGGTACCAAAGGTAATAATTTGAGCTACGTGGTCGGAGCCATATTTCTGGTTGACATAGGCCAGGACCTCATCGCGGCGGTCGTCTTGAAAATCAAGGTCAATATCGGGGAGCTCAAGACGTTCTACATTGAGGAATCGTTCAAAAACAAGTCCATAGGCTAGCGGATCTATATCAGTGACGCCCAGACAATAAAGAGCAAGGCTGGCAGCAGCACTTCCCCGAACGCCAAAATAGATGCCCCGCTCTCTGGCAAAAGAAGTTATATCCCAAACAACGAGGAAGTAATGGGCGAACTTTGTCTTTTGTATGACATCGAGCTCATAGCTAAGCCGCTCCTTGACCGCCGGGCTGGGTTCTGGATAACGCCTTTCTAGGCTCTGCCAGCAGAGCTCGGCCAAGAAATCATCAGCCTTCCTGCCCTGAGGCAATTCCATGTGCGGCAGATGTAGCCTGGTAAAATCCAACTCCAACTGACACATATCAGCAACAGCCTGAGTATTCTCCACAGCTTGAGGTAAGTCAGCAAACAGTTGTTCCACCTCTTCAGGGCTTTTCAAATAGAAGAAATCGCCAGCCATCTTCAGCCTTTTTTCATTATATATGGAGGTATTGGTCTGTACACACAAAAGGAGTTCATGGGCGGGGGCGTCTTTCTTATCTACGTAATGCACATCAAACGTGGCTACAGGGGGTATATTGAGTTTAGTGGATAACGAAATAAGCTCCTGATTTACATGCTCCAGTTCGGGGATAGGATGCCTTTGAATCTCCAGATAGTAATCGCCGAAGACCTCCTTATACCACGAAGCTGCTCTGGCAAGTTCGCTGGTTTGCCCTCCCAGGATAAGTCGAGCTAGTTCCCCGTTAGCACACCCAGAAAGGGCAATAAGCCCATCATGATGAAGCTTTAAAAGCTCCCTATCTACCCTGGGCTTATAGTAAAATCCTTGGAGCTGGCTTTTAGTAACCAGTTGGACTAAATTATGGTAGCCCTTTTCGTTCTTGACCAGTAGAGTAAGATGATAGGGGGTTTTGTGGGCTGGCTCTCGACTACGGCAATCGGTCTCGGCTACGTAGACTTCACAGCCAATGATTGGTTTTACACCTGCTTCCTTAGCCGCCACATAAAAATCGATAACTCCATACATTGCACCATGGTCAGTGATAGCAAGGCTATCCATGCCTAACTCTTTGGTCCTGGCAATAAGCTGGGGGATGTGACACATGCCATCAAGCAAGCTATATTCAGTGTGGACGTGGAGGTGGGCAAACTTCCGTGGCATTGGCTAGATTATAACATAGGGTTTTCACCACCGCCCTTTTAGCATTTAAGGAGTTTGGAGTAAAAATCCGTCAAATAAAGCACTCACCCGGTTACATGTTCAGCTATTTGATTCTGAGCAGGCTGTTCTGGCTCTGATGGGAGTAGCACTCCCTAAATCAAGGCGTGGACAACTTGATAAAGTCCGTGCCCGCACTGAAAGAAGGTGGTGATATGGGGCATTGTTTAGGGAGGTTGTAGCTTCCTTTGTGACTGAAACGCAGTCAACCGAGCAATGTTAAGCTTAGCATCTCTGGTAGTTTCGGCCTTTTCTCTCTCATC
>Ga0114922_10006583_pt1 | contig 10649 bp, 8 predicted proteins | sample AartaG_FD_100975 | JGI IMG/M metagenome (GOLD analysis project Ga0114922, IMG submission 100975) | Deep subsurface microbial communities from Aarhus Bay to uncover new lineages of life (NeLLi) - Aarhus_00045 metaG | ecosystem: Environmental > Aquatic > Marine > Oceanic > Sediment | place: Aarhus...
CGGCATCATAAACGCCTTCTGGAGATTAGGTGCCGCAGGTTCGTACACCTTCACCGACTGCAACCTCAACTGTGATACCGACGTTAACGGATTTGACCGCAGTATCGCAAACGCAGTATGGCGGGGCGTGCTCGGCCAATACTCCGTAAACGCCAAATGCCCATTGCGTTGAAATTCGGCCGGGATATACGGACGGTTAAGATGTCGAATTGATTATTTTGACACCCGCCTTCGCTCGCACAAACACGGCATATCGGTTTAATATTCTTCAATACGCTCGAAATGACATATCTGGATTCAGCACTTCCGGCTCCTGCGGAGACAGGGGTGACAAGGAAGTGCAGGGTGCCACTGTCAAGCGCCAGCTTGGCAGTGTGACTCTTAGCACGGCCAAACAAAGTTTGGCCGTGGCACCCGTTTTGTATCTGTAAAGAGCAATAATTATTGCATGTTCTGTGATGAATTCGGCAGATTTGTCTATACGTTGTGAAAACTAACCGGCCTGTTTATAGCTGCCAGTTTTTGGGGTAGAGTATTTGCCGGCTGTTGATGTTAAATTTCCTGGCCAAGGCTTCTGCCAGAGCAGCGGTGCGTTTGACCTGGCAGTCGGTGGGCGGAGCCTGAGAGCCGTCAGCTATTGCGCATATTCGAATAGTCTGGTCGGAGCCGTACCAGTTTTCGCTTGGCAGGCACGGTCTTTGCCATCTCCATCTTTGGCTCGCCTGGATGTGTCCGTCGCTTGCGCCGCGGCCGTTGCAGATGACAAAATGGAAGTTTAGTTCGCTGCCGCTGGTAAGGCCGGCTAACTTTGCCAATTTCTCAATGTTACCGGCCTGTGTTCCGCTGCAAGATATCTCAATTCGGTCCCACTTGCCGGGGCCGGCGGGTCTGGCGGTCAGGGCTACTTGTTCGATTGGATTCAAGTTGATGTAACTTGTGAGGCTGAATGCCCCTCCGGAAAGGGACTGACCGTCCAGTGCCATCAGGGCAAGCGCACCAACGGTCATGGCCGCTGCGAGACATATTATGACTTTAGAAACTCTTGCCTGATTCGTCATTTGGCGATTTCCATGAACGCGCAACGATAAAGCACGCTTACTATAGCACCATTATACAACACCTATCGGTCATCGGCATAGCAATAATTGAAAAGTTTAGTCGAATTTGGCCAACCTTCCAATTAAAATATACAAAACATTTGTCCTGAGTGCGCCAAAGCAGGTTTTTTCTTTCCAATCCAAAATAATATCGGTCCCAAAGCCCCTGAGCAGCCCCGGCCCGACTGATTTGTGTCTGTCGGGAGTGTGACAGATTTTTCCGGTAGTCTCTAATACATTTTCCTGCATGGACTTATATTTGAACGTTATTGTGAACGACGAGAACACAGCCGTCATCTCTGGGACAAATTAACACACCCAAATCAGCGGGAAAAGAATTTTCCCCCCCGGCAGGGCGTTTTGACAAAAAGTCTTGACTAAAGGCTTCGGCTCTGCGATAAAGAGGTGTGTAGTTAGAAAGCGGAGCAATTATGTCGGAAATAGATGTCATCAGGGAAATCGCCCAGCAGTTGCTGACGGTGCCTACTCTTGCGGGCACCACGGACAACTGGCTGTGGGACCGTGCTCAAAGGCTGGTTCGCAATGTGGAGCACATCTGCAGACTTCCGGAGCTGGCCGAGGCCAATTTGGCGGTTGACCGTTTTTGCCTCACAGCGGCCGCACATTTTTCCGACGCCGGCTTTGCCAGCTATGCGGACCCTGAAGACACGGCAGCGAGACTGGTTTTGGCTGATGTGACTTTAGGCGATTTACTGGATTTTTCTACTCAAATTGTCTCCGACAAACTCAGCGGTGCTCTTGCCGGGCCGAAGATCGACAAAATAAACAGGATTATCCTCGAATCGGGCAACCGTTTCACCGACATGACCGAGGCGAAGGTTCTCTCGGACGCGCGCAATCTTGACGATATGGGCGCGGTGGGTCTGTTCAACGAGTTCCGCAGGTATGTGATCCACGGCAGGGGTGCCTCAGATGTGCTGGACAGTTGGCAAAGGAAAATCGATTATCGCTACTGGGATGCCAGGCTTAAAGAGGGTTTTCGATTTGATTCTGTCCGCAAGCTTGCTTCCAAACGTTTTTCCGCCGCCAAGTATTTTATGATTCAGCTTGGCACGGAACATTCGGCCAAGGACCTCGAAGATACGATATTGGAATCGCTGAATAGTAACCCGGACTCTTGAGGCAGGTTGGACTGATGGAGCACAAATCCATAAGGGCGATCTTTCCCGGCTCGTTCGACCCGATTACGAACGGCCACCTTGATGTTATCGGCAGGGGTAACAAGCTCTTTGATGAGTTGATTATCGGCGTGGGCCAAAGTCCCGTCAAAGAGGAGCTTTTCACACAAGCCGAGCGCGTCGAGATGATAAGACAGCTCGTCGCCGATATGCCGCGTGTCTCTGTGGAAAGCTACCCTTGCCTGACGGTGGAGTTTGCCGCGCAGAAAAAGGCGGACGTTATGCTGCGTGGTCTTAGAAACCTTACCGACGTCCAGTATGAGTTTCAGCTTGCCATGACCAACCGCTCGGTGGCGGGAATCGAGACGGTTTTTATAATGACCAGTGAGGAGTTCGGATTTGTAAGCTCCACAATGGTACGGCAGGTGGCTCTGTTGGGCGGGGACGTGTCGAAACTCATACCGGTCCCTGTTTACAATCGTCTCAGAGAACGGCTCAAAGAAATGGGTGGGAATTAGCTACCGCGTTCTTTAGATACATTTTCGGAGTTACATTTTGTTTACCGTTACGGTTCAGACGAGTTTCAGGGCGCGTCATCAGTTGACCATGTCCGATGGTCAGAGTGAGCCTCTTCATGGCCACAACTGGATTGTGCGCACGGCGGTAGGAGCCGAAAATCTCGACGAAAGCGGTCTGGTTGTTGACTTTCACTGGTTAGAAGCTAAAATAAAGGAAGTGATAAGTCCGCTCGATGGGGCCCGGCTGGAGGAGCTTGCCTGCTTCGGTGATGTCAATGCCTCCGCGGAGAACGTGGCAAAATATATTTACGACAAGTTCGAACCGCTGTTGCCGGGGCGGGTAGAACTGCAATATATCGAAGTCACGGAAGCGCCGGATTATTGGGCGAAATACTCCAGATAAAGAGATTTGCGAGGTTTGTCGCTACAGTAGGGTGAATTTATTGTCGATATTTTAAGCGTGATGTAGTATAATGTATACAGAAGGGTCGATAAGATATGCAGTGTCAGTCTTGCAAACAAAATACAGCAACTATTCACCTGACCGAAATCCACGGCGGTCAGCGTCATGAGATGCATTTGTGTGAGGCCTGTGCCCAGCAGGAGGGTCTGGCGGTCAAAAACCAGATTCCCCTCAACGAGTTGCTGAGCACGTTGCTGGCCGTCCAGGCTCAGCAGTACGCCGGAGGCTCTGACGAGGTGGTAGTTGACGATGCGGAGTGTCCACACTGCGGGATGACTCTGAAACGCTTCCGTAAAGAGCTGCTGCTCGGCTGTCCCGCCGATTATGAAGTTTTTGACAAGGCGCTGCGTCCGATCATTGGAAAATCTCAAGCTGGCAACACCACCCATCGCGGCAAGGTTCCTTCAAAAGTGCCCGACGACACCAAGCAGCAGATTGACCTGCTGAGCCTGCGTAAGAGGCTCGATGTCGCGGTCAAAGCGGAAGATTACGAAACAGCGGCAAAACTAAGAGATGAGATAAACCGCCTGCAATGAGACCAAACGATTTAAGCGACCACATCAGCAAATGGTTTGACGGCACCGGCCCGGGCGCCGATATTGTCATCTCTTCGCGCGTCCGGCTGGCCCGCAATCTGGCGGGTTTCGAGTTTCTTCCCTGCCTAACCGCTCGTCGAAAAACGGAAATTCTGAAAAAGTTGAAAGATGCCATCCTGTCTCTCGACATAGGCGAGGACATCTTCTTTGTGAATATGGCTGATGCATCTTCGTTAGAGCAGGATTTATTGGTTGAGAGACACCTCATCAGCCGACAGCACGCCAGCGGGACGGGGCCAAGAGGTGTCGTCATTGCAGGCACTGAATCATTCACCGCCATGATAAACGAGGAGGACCATTTGCGCATTCAGGTCTTTAAGGCCGGCCTGCAACTGAAAGAATGCTGGGAAAAGATTAACCACATTGACGGTATGATAGAGAAGAAGGTTGAATACGCCTTCAGCCCCGAATACGGCTATCTTACCGCCTGCCCGACAAACCTGGGCACCGGCATCCGCGTCTCGGTGATGTTGCATCTTCCGGGGCTGAAAATGACCGGCCAAATAGAGAAATTCTTCAACGCCGCCAGGGATACCAATCTTGCGGTAAGGGGCCTTTTCGGTGAAGGCACGGATGCAGTGGGCGATTTCTTTCAGCTTTCCAACCAGGTCACTCTCGGCGTCTCGGAGTCGGACATCGTCAACGAATTCTCCGATTCCATCGTGCCCAAGATTATCGAGTACGAAAAGCTGGGCAGGACCGAACTGTTAGCCAAGCGAAAAAATGCGATTGACGACAAGATTCAAAGGGCCCTTGGAGTCCTGCGAAGCGCCCGGCTGATAAGCTCGCAGGAAGCACTTTTTCTGCTTAGCCAGATACGGATGGGGGTCAACCTCGGCAGGGTGAAAAATATTTCCATCAGCACCATAAATGAGCTTTTCATGCTGACCCAGCCCGCCCACCTGCAGCTCAACAAAGGCCGACAGCTTGACCCCGACAGCCGAGACGCCGTAAGGGCCGAAATCATCCGCTCAAAACTCTGCCGGAACTGAACTGAAAATTAGCTGTCTGCCTTTTTTATTTGCCTCAATAGACTTCACAGAACATTTCGTCAGAATAGTATGACGAATATTGATGCAAGAGCATTAGCACGTAATATTTTCTCTATCGTTAGACCTTTTGTTATCAGCAAAGGTGGCACGCATTAGATATCGTCATATTTTGCAGAATGCCGGTTTTCAGTCATATTCCCTTGCCTGACGGGATTGTTAAAATCGTGGAACCCGCAGAGATTGCGTAATATGGTTAGTTTTTTGCGGAAAATGGCGTTGCATAAAATTCCTGGTTATGCGATATTTCACCACGTATAATTTAGTAATCGCGCCGCTTTCTTTCACCGGCCGAGGTTAAGGGAGAGGCTATTGGGTAGATTAGCTTCGTGCAGGTGTGAGACATTTGGAAGGAGTTTCGTAAATGCGCAGGGCGACGAAAATTTATTTTTATGGATGGGAATATTTTTTTGAGAGAGAAGAAAGCATTATAAAACTCTTCGACAGACAGCAGTGACCACTTTAATATTTTGTTAATTGTCGGTTACAGGAAATTGGAGAAGGCATTGTATAATAGGGAGATAACAAGCTGTACATTGGGGGCGGTGGTGGTGCAGTTTCTGTCTTTGTCATTCACTTCGTTTGAATATCTGAATCCCTGCAACCCGCTGAAATTAAGCAGCCCCGCCCTTTCAGCGCCTCGGCCTGGAATCTCTATTATATCCCATATCAGCAAATGCAGATTTCTTCACGGGCCAACCTGATGAAGGCTTTGACATCCACAAGCGACAGTTCCAAAATCCCGTGAGAGAGTTTGAGCGAATATCGAAGGGAGCAGAAAGGATGTTAACCATTTTTTGGTGTTCAGAAAGGAGGTGATGCCCGGCGGTAAAGTAAAAAAGTAATAAGTTTTGTAGGGTGGGTCGACTTCGACGAGCCTATCTCGAGAGGGCTCGTTGAGGTTGTGGCCCGCAACAAGGTGGCCAAATATGGTATTTGGCAAATGTGAACAGTTTTATGACAAAGAAAGTGAGGAAGTACAATGAGTAGAATATGTTTAATATCAATTCTGTTTGTCAGCCTGATGGCAGTTCCCGCTTTTGCCGCGGCCCCAGCGATGGAGTGGTTTGTAGGATATGGTTATGGTATGTGCCATGAGGGAATGCAGACCAGCGATGGTGGTTATATCACCATAGGGCAATCATCAGACCGCAATCCTGATATGTTGGTTTCCAAGATAGATTCCAGCGGCAACGAGGATTGGACCGTAGCCATCGGGACAGTACGCAAAATGGACATTGGTATTTGCGTAGCAGAAGCTTCGGATGGTTTTATCTGCGGTGGGGGATTGTATGACTCCTCTGCCAAAGGTCAAGTAAAAGGCCTGGTAAAACTCAATAAAACCACAGGGGCCACGATATGGCAAAAGACCTATGGTACAACTACACATGGTGCAACTCGGGGTGTCCAGGTGCTCGGCGACGGTTCAATTATAGCAACCGGATGGAATAGCTTCTCGGCGGACGGTTATGAATTCATTGTTGATGACGGCGATGGCTTCTTACTGAAGACCGATTCGAGCGGAAACTCGATCTGGGAAAAAACCCTGCCTTATCCACAGGGCACCAAGGTTCACGAAATCAGCGGAGGCTTTGCGGTTATTTCGTGTGCATGGTTCTATGACGGCGGTGACCACTTAGATGGTGTTGTCATGGAGACCGACTCCAGCGGTAATATAACTTCCAATAACCATTACGGAAGTACCTCGGATGAACACTGTTATGACGGTAAGCCGACTTCAGACGGCGGCTACATCCTTGGCGGACACACCACGGGCTACGGTGTCGCCAGCTGGGATTTCTGGCTGTGCAAGGTTGCCAGCGGCGGTGCTGTGGATTGGGTTAGCACTTTCGGTCAGCCCAGAGGCTATTCCGAAGATTACATTTTTGACGAAGCCTATGCAGTCCAGCAGACCTCCGACGGCGGCTATGTCATAGCCGGCGGTTCCGGAGACGAAGATGAGGGGTATTCCGACTGCAGTGGTCCATGTGGTTGTTCAGATTTATACGTGGCTGAGGTGGTAAAAACGGACTCAAGCGGAAACCTGGTGTGGCAAGGCGCTTACCCGTGCGGAGAGTATGGATGCGACAGCGCGGCAGAATATATCGACGTGACCAGCGACGGCGGGTATATAGGTTTCCTGGACAGTTGTGCTTTGGGTGAAGATATGATGGTTTTCATGAAGCTTGCAGCGGACGGCCCGCCCGATACCACTCCGCCGGAGCCTGACCCGATGACATGGACTTCTGTTCCTGCTGCCGACAGCGATGTCGCTATCAGCATGACCGCAACCACAGCAACCGACCCTTCTGGTGTAAGCTATTACTTCGATGAGACCAGCGCCAATCCCGGCGGTAACCCCAGCGGATGGCAGCCAGGCGCAAGCTACACAGACGATGGTCTCACCGCCAGCACGCAGTACTGCTACCAGGTCAAGGCCCGCGATGGCAGTACCAACCAGAATGAGACCGGCTGGTCAACACCACTGGCATGTGCGACAACCCTTGCCGGCTGCACTCCGACGGACTGCCATGTCGAGGCCATGGTGTGCAGTGAACAATCTTGCGGCGGACCAAACAGAAACGGTGTAGCCACGGTTACAATCTATGATGACTGCGGCGACCCCGTCGTTGGTGCCGACGTTTACGGCACATTTACCGGCAGCTTCAGTGAGCAGGTCATGGATGCAACCGACGGCAACGGCGTGGCGGTACTTGTTAGTACCGGCTGTGTGAAAAAGCCGACATTCGAGTGCTGTGTGGACGATGTTGACCATACACTGCCGTACGACTCGAACGACAACCTGGTAACCTGCTGCAACGATTAAGCGAGTAGCTTAAGCAACAGAACTGAAATCAGGCATCCAGCCTGATTTTAAGAGAGGTTTTCGAGCACAGCGGCCGATTCGGCCGCTGTGCTATCTTTCGATGGCCGGATGCGTCCGGCTATTGTAGAAGAGAGGTGTGTAAATAGAGCGAGGTTTGAAAAAGATGTGAACAATTTCTTCAGATCAGAAAGGAGGTGATGCTTGGCAGTAACAGGAAGAACTAAGGAAGTTACGAAGTAATGGATTTAAAACTTAGAAAAGATTTTATTGTGAGGAAGTGACAAAATGAACAAACAATTACTAAAATTAATGATTTTAATTGTGGTCCTGTCATTAATGGCAGGATCGGTGTATGCCGCTGATCCTCCTGCGATGGAGTGGCATCAGGCATACAATGGCAGCGGGGAGGAAAGCCATCCCCATTACGTCATAGAAACCAGCGATGGCGGCTTTCTTATGGTCGGCGAAACAGGTTTTATCCCGAATTCGGCAAAAATCTATGTCGTAAAGACTAATTCTTCCGGGGGCCTGCTGTGGCAAAAAGAATTTGGAAGTAATGGCTATAACCTTGGTAACGGTTGTGTAGAGACACCGGATGGAAATTATGTAATAGCAGGCACCTTGAATTATGATGCAGTATTAATAAAGGTGAATGCTTCTACCGGCAATACGCTTTCCGGATGGCCGAAGACGTGGAACCTTGGCACGGAAGACAGCTTTGAAGCGGTTGAGAATACCCAGGATGGCGGATTAATCGCAACAGGATATAGAGACGGACTTGCAGAAAGCACCTTCATTAACTGGGGCAAGGGTAATTTAATAAAAACCGATGCCAATGGAAATCAAATCTGGAACAAGGATATATCGGCTTACATGCACTCCGGCTACAGGATGAAAAGGATAAGTGACGGTTATATGGTTTCTGGTCATCCTGCAGAGGAAGGCCAGCCGGATTATACCCTTATGAAATTTGATTTCGACGGCAATGTAGTCTGGTATAAAACGCCTCACCCGGATATCTACTGGGGCTTCGATGTTGGTGCAAACGGTCACATGATTCTATCTGGGCATGGGGCCAGCCCTCTCAGCAATAACATTGATATTATTACCATCGAAGTGGATAGCGGGGGCAATCCCTTATGGACCGAATACGCCGGTCAGCCCCGTGGATATAACGGCGATTACATTCATGATGAGGTCTGGGGCGCAAGAGCAACTCCAGATGGAGGCTGGATTTTAACTGCCGGATCAGGAGATGAATATTCCTATTCTGAATGTGGTCATCCTCTGGGTTGTTCAGACCAATGGATTGTTTATTGTCTTAAATATAGTTCCAGCGGGACTCTCGAATGGGAAGGCCTATATGGCGGCGAAGGCGACTGGGCCGGCGAGGACATCTGCATGACCAGTGATGGCGGTGCATTAATTGCTAATGACTGTGGTGCCTTTGGATTTACGAAGATTGAGCCTTTCGGCGCACCCGATACAACACCGCCGACGCCCGACCCGATGACCTGGTCTTCGGTGCCTAATGCGACCGGCGAAAGCACCATCACGATGACAGCTACAACTGCTTCAGACCCCTCCGGCGTAGAATACAACTTTGACGAAACTTCCGGCAATCCCGGTGGAACCGATAGCGGCTGGCAGGATTCCACTAGCTACACCGATACCGGTTTGAATTCAGGAACGCAGTACTGCTATCGAGTTCAGGCCCGTGATAAGAGCGTAAATCAAAACGCGACTGCCTACTCAAGCACTCAATGTGCAACGACTACTGCGCCTGATACTACACCGCCGACGCCGGACCCGATGACTTGGCAGACCGTGCCGTATGCAACCGGCTCAAGCGCGATTGCCATGACGGCTACGACGGCAACCGACCCCTCCGGTGTGCAGTACTACTTCGATGAGATAACAGGCAATCCCGGAGCTACCGACTCCGGCTGGCAGTCAAGCACTAACTACACAGATAGCGGTTTGAACGCCAGTACACAGTACACTTACACCGTCACAGCGCGAGATGTGAGTGTAAACTTCAATGAAACCGCTGCATCTACCGACGAATCCGCCACAACGTCGGCACCGCCTGTGTTCAAGTTAGACTTCGGTACGGTAAGCGGTGTTGGCAGTAGCTGGACGAATGTAACGCTCAGCGAAACCTACACATCGCCGGTTGTTGTGGCTGTTGCTAATTACGATAACACCTCCGATCCTGCGGTCGTTCGTATCCGGAACGCCTCAGGCAGCAGCTTCGATGTCCGCGTTGACGCCGCCGGCGGCGCAGCCCCCAGCGGCCTTGACGTACACTACATGGTTGTTGAGGAAGGTGTCTATACGGTAGCCAACGACGGTGTGAAGATGGAAGCTGTTAAATACAACTCCACCGTAACCGACGAGAACAACTCCTGGGTAGGCCAGCCTCAGACTTACAGCAACAGCTATACCTCGCCTGTGGTATTAGGCCAGGTAATGACCTACGCAGATCCCGACTTTTCGACCTTCTGGTGCTTCGGCAGCGCAAGGGCGAATCCCCCGGATACTTCAAACCTCAACACGGGTAAAAGTGTTGCTGAAGATACCGACACGACCCGCGAAAACGAGACGGTCGGTTATATTGTCATCGAGGCCGGCAGCGGCACGATGGCCGGGACCGATTATGTTGCAGCCCTCGGTGCCGATGGTGTAGCGGGCGTAACCAATTCTCCGCCCTATACATACTCCATCAGCGGCTTGAGTGAGGCCTCGGTAGGTATTGCTTCGCTTTCAGCGATGGACGGCGGCAACGGCGGATGGGCGCTCCTGTATGGTGCTAATCCCGTCACTGCATCAGCCATCAATATTGCGATCGATGAGGATATTGTTGGTGACACGGAGCGAAGCCATACTGGTGAGCAGGTTGCATATATCGTCTTTGAAAGTGCAGCTCCGCCTGATACGACACCGCCGACGCCCGACCC
>Ga0114922_10006584_pt1 | contig 10649 bp, 22 predicted proteins | sample AartaG_FD_100975 | JGI IMG/M metagenome (GOLD analysis project Ga0114922, IMG submission 100975) | Deep subsurface microbial communities from Aarhus Bay to uncover new lineages of life (NeLLi) - Aarhus_00045 metaG | ecosystem: Environmental > Aquatic > Marine > Oceanic > Sediment | place...
CCCGCGTTCACTTTTCAAACGCGTGTGTTGTGGTGTCTCGCAAAGTGTGAAAAGTGTTCCTTGTTGTCTGTTTTTCGGGCATTTGGTCGCTTGCTATGGGTTTTCAAAAAGGTACAAGAAGAGCTAATGAATAGGGGAAGTGGGGTCTAAAAACCAAAATATTTTACCTATATTTTGCCCCAAAATTGGCAGAATTTGAAAAGAAAACATATATTTTGTCACTTTAGTTAGTTACAATCCACCGACCCCTCCTGCTAAATTCACAGACGCACCTCACTATTTTGAATAAATATTTGGCATGTGGCGTTCACCCAGCTTATGAAAAGGAGAACCTTGCCCTCCTTATGCAGGTAGATGTAATCATCCCTATCCGCGAATATCTCATCAAAGTGCAGGTCCATAAGCCCCCTCTCTATATCATCCCTCCACTTATACCTATCACAAACCTGCCCTACTTCATAAATAATCCTCTCAACAGTCTTATCGGCCATCTTCAGTTGCTTTCTCTCTTTTAAGTCTTATAATCTCCCTCTCCTTCTGCTCTAACTCGCTACAATGACTATCTATCACATCACAATAATCCTCTGATTCCTCCCGTTCAAAAGGGTTGTCAGCCATGAGTTTTCGTCCTCCTTCAATCTCGGCCCCTTCTCGGACATCGAGGATATAGTTGTTAAGTTCGACTGCGTTGGTAACAACCATCATGTCCTTTGATACGGTTGTCCCCAACGGTATCCTCTTATACCCCCTTAGTGTCATTATCTCGCTTCGAGCATTAGACAAGCTTTTTTTGACATATTTCTTGAAATCTTCAAAAGTCGCATCAGTATATAAATATGTGTTTTGTATTCTCACCAACAAGCCGATTTCACTTGCCTTCCCCGCTTGCTGAATCGCCTTATCCAAAAAATCCACATCACAATCTACTCCAAACTCCGTCTCCCTGAGCTTAACAACACTTCTAGGAAGACGTTTCCTATCCCCCTTGACTCCATCAATCGTTACCATCAATTTGAAAAATTCAGCGTCTTTAGCCATCGTTTTTAACTTTAAATATTTTAGCTTTCTTACCAAAATTCTTGAAGGAAATCTGTCCTTCTGGTAGGTAAGGTTTATCGCCTTTTGCACCACTACGATAGTAGTCTGTAACACTCCTACCATTAATAACACACTTCTTCCAGGGCATAGTAATCACCATCTTCCGTTTATCACTAACAAATTCTTCTGGAATTTCTATCTTGCTTCCAATCATCACAACCGAGTCCATCTTTATTTGACCTTAATTTTCTGTTGCCCCTCCGCATATTTATAGGGCGAATCACCAAATGCCACGCCGGTTAATTTATCCAGCTTGGCCTTTTCCTCAAGCGACATTTCAAAATATTTGGTTATGAAATTATAAATCCTGCGTCTGCCCCATCCCGATTGCTTCTTGTCGGCAATCCATTTAGCCCAATGCTCCCAACTGTTCATCTGGTCCTCAGTCAGCTCTACAGAGTTATGGAGCTCTAGTACCCTGCTGCTTATGATGCGCGCGTCCACATCGTTAAACCCTAGTGTAGCCACCATAGTGGCCGTAAAGGGATTCTTGACGATTATCCGCACACTCCACTTAGTCAGGTTCTTTTTTGGTTTCATCTTGTTTTCCACTTGTGCAACAGGGTAAGCCTGATTAAACTGTTAGTATTGTTCCTCTGTAAGACTCGCTTCAATGCTTTCAACCGCTCGATATCCCTTTTAAGCTCATAGTTTTGGCTCCTGATTACGTGCCGAACCGCGGCTTTATGACTCTCTGGTAACTCCTTTCAACTCCTCGATTTTGTTGTCTATTAAACTAAGTTCCATTATATACACCTAAACTCCCGTAGCTCGGGCAGGTAACAGCACGACCCAAGGTGTCTGCCGTCTTCGCGCTCAAAATAAAAGCAGGTTATACTGTATTTTTTTGCCAAGCATTGAATAGCGAAGGCGTAATCATCACAGTCATAGCCCTTAGAGCCGTTCAGTATGGCCAAGGGGGGCAAAATCCCCCTTCCCCGCTCCTCATTATTATAAGCCTTATTATATGCCCTTGTCATGTCCCCCATGTCGTTTAGAAAGGAAGTGTTAGTAAAGAACGCCTCTATGCCTTCGCAGGAGGCTCTTGGAACACCCCAGTTAGCGTAAAGCTCCAAATCATAGGCCCCATTGGGAGGCAGCCAATTGTAGTAGTAAGACGACCTCCACATTATTTCCGTAGTAACCTCCTCCTCGTAGGTGAGAGCCAGTGTTATCACGATGCCTATGAGCATGCCTATCAAAATGAGGCTTATTTTAGTGTCTAGGCTACTGCCTTCTCTTTCTCCTTCCGTTGTAGCTTCCTTTGTAGCTTCTTCCATTTTTTGTCTTTTTGTTTGTCATAAACCGTCCCCTTGTGGTCGGGGTCGTTATCAGGAACCACAACAGGCGTAATGCCTCGTTTCTCTAACGACTCCATGAATCCCTTGTTCTTTGACTGCTTCTCTGTTACTATCTGCTCTACCTTTTGAGGTTTGAATACATACATTATTGCCGGGACCTTGATTGTCGTCTTGCCCGTCAATGTGTTCTTGTCCTCTACCTCTTTCTCCCCCGCCTCAATATGAGCCAATAAAACTACTGTTTCACCTAGCTCCAATCCTTTCGGTATCTGCGATATCCTCTTGCAGACCTTCATTTCCTGCGCTTCCTTCACAAAGCTCTCGGGGCTGTAGAACTTCTTCCCTATCCACAATAGGCCAACCTTGCCCAACTCGTTTGAGTAGCATATCTCGCATTTGTGCTTATGGCACGGTATCTCCTTGTCTTTTAAATGCTTGCAATTCTTCTGGAAAAAGGCCTTGCCATCTAGCCACGTCCAGCCTCTTGAAAATTTCAGGCCCGAGCTGCAGGTGGGGCACACTTCTAAATTATAAGGCAGCCTGTCGCAACCAACTACCATCCCTACACCAATCAGGTATAGGCCTCCAATTTTCCTGAAACCGCAACCTCTTCTCGCTTCAATGGCCATTGTAGTTAGCCAATTAGCAGGGAAAGGCATAAAAATAAAAGTATTTTTATAGACGGGACCGTAAAATATCCTGTTTAGAAAATGGACTCAAAGACAATAGAAATTGGAGACGCCTTGGTTACACTAACCGGCGAGGAAGACGACCAGAAGTTGGTGATTGCAGAAGTGGAAGACAAGGCGGTACTCGTATTGCCCCTATCATCCGAGGACAAAGAGGCACTCGTAGGACTCTTGGGTGGTGAGGAAGAGGAAGAAGAGGAAGGAAAGTAATCACAACCTCATCTTTTCTTTTTTCTTTTTAGGATACCTGCCCGTCAATACTTCATACCTTCGTATCGCTAGTTGAATCCTTGCCTCTGCTAGATTCATTTTTGGGTTTATAAAACGGTTCAACCTTCAACGCTTCGAGATGTTCTTCTGCATCTATCCTCTTGACAAGAAGGGCGTTGTATTTATCACGGAGCTTGGCTAGTCTGTAATTGTGCTCTACCCTGCTCAGAATGAGCATAACCAGCCTTTTTACTTCCCCATCCTCGATGGCCTTCTCAATCAAAACCTCCTCAATTATAACATTCCTTAATTCTAAATATTCATCATACGCTTTACCGTAAGCTACTGCAAACCTGATGTTCTCCCAACAACCTATAGATGTAGGGGTCATTCCCCCCCGCGTTAGCCAGTTCCATTATTTTCCAACTCGTGAATACGCTTGTAGAGTTCAGTATTTTTACCTTCGAGACGTGTATTCTCGGCACAGAGCCTATCGTATAGCTTCTTCCAAGTGCCTAAATGCTTCCTTAGAAACGCATTTTCCTCTTTGAGTTTCTTAAGCTCTTCCATCACCGTTTGAATTTATCCCAATTAAAACTGACCCTGACTTTAATCAGGTCATGGTCGAGTAGCCATAAAAATATCCGTCTCCTCAAACCCCACTTCTCCCTTTTCCGTAGCAGGAGCTTACCAATCATGCCCAACTCCAAATAGCTTCCCTTCTGCAATCCCACCACACAGTTTACATCTCATCTCTTCTTCTCCACAAGGTAAGATTCCCCCCTCTTCCTTCGGCCTTTTAAAACAACTCCTTGTTCCTTCAACCTCTGCAAATCTTCAAAAGTAGAAATTTCTTCTTCCATTTTTGCTATGAAAAGGAAAGATTAAGTCCTATTCTTGGTTGAATCCCCATCAACTTCATGTCCCTCATCCACTTCTTCTCCCTGTTATGCTTTGCATCATAGTAGATTGCTTTATCAGCAATCAGCAGTTTACCACAGACTTTGCATCGTTGCGACCTCGAGGTTTTCTTTCTTCGGCATACGGGAAGAAATAGCCCTACATACTCGGAGATAACCTTCTCCCCTTTCCGCACACTCCGATAAAGGTATTTATGCCCCCTTATCGTCCTTGAATAGACCATCACATTTATAAAAAGAAAAAAAAGAAAAAGGGCTTAGTAGCCATACCTTGCCCTTATTTTCTTCTCTACGGGAGTGAAGCGAAATCTCGGGTCGTCCAAGACTTCTTCTATGGTGTCCCCTAACTCAGCTTCACTCAGCCCCTTCCTCTGCGGAAACATCTTCGGAATCATTTTCTTTCTCCATGTCGTTCTCTACCCTCGGTGCTATCCAGAAGTTGTAGCTAATCTTATACTTCTCCACTCTGCTACTGTCCTTATAGTCCTTGCCTTGCTCCCATTCTGTAAATTCCTTGTCAAAGCTGAGGTGTATCGGAGTCTCGGTCCCGAACTCGCCCTTGACTTCCCCATCCCCGACTAGCTTGAGGAAATTATGCATATACACCGCTGTATAGGTAGCTGTTTGTTTCTTGTCTGCGTAGATTTTACCCAGTTGGCCGGAACTTAACGTGCTTTCTGCCCCCCTTACCTCGTCTGTGTCCTGCTTCTTTGTTGATAGGACTAATGTTTTCCCGTCTGTTGCCAGCCTGACGTGTTCATCTACAAGCTCTACATCCTTTATCGCATCTCTTAGCCTACTTCCTCGCAGGTCGAAACCTGCCTTGTACTTTATCTTCGGTAGTCGTGGCTGATTAATCTCCTCGTCTATAAGAGGCAACACATACTCCTTATCGCTGTTGCTGACCTTTATCTGCCTGTCTATCACTAGCGTGTAATCACCGTAGCCCATACGCTTCAAGACGTTGTTCAACGCCTCTATGGGTATGGTTACGTTCCACACGACTTTCTTCTTCTTCGGCTTGTCCCCTTTCAGGGTGAATAGCCTGTTATCACCCGTAATCTCTAATAGGGCTACGCTACTCTCATCCATGAAGCGTATGGTGAAACCATCATCATCCAGTTTCAAAGTCGCTTCTCCACAGAAGGGAGCAATACTGCCCACCAGAGACTTAAATTCTTCTCCCATGTTTTCTTTTAGTTCCAATGTTTGTTGCATTTTGAGAACCCCCAAATTTATTGGTTAAGTGTTAATGAAAATCCTCTTGAATCTCTCAGGCAAAGGCAATTCTACATATTCTTCATCATCTTCGTCATAATAATCTTCATATCCGTTAAACATCAAGTCGAGGGGTGTCATTCTTTGAGTTCTTCAAGTTTGTTACACATCAAAAAATCATTAAATTCCTTTTGAGTTATGAACATGCGAATTTGTTTTACTTTTGAATTTCTGACTGGTGTAACCTGCTGTAAATCCATCTTTAAAAACTTGTCCTCTGGTTCTGCAAAAGTAATCCGATATTTCCCAGCTGGTAATTCATCCCACCCTGCGCCTGATTCTAAACGGATTAGACTTTAAGCCATATAACTCTCGCATTCTTCTATCTTCCAACTCTTCAAGTGTAGTCTTTGGTGTCATTCTCCCTTGTGCGATTTCATATACTCTAAAGCAAAGTCTTGGGCTTCCTTCTCCTCTCTGAATAGGTTTATCCGATGAACTGTGTCCCCCCATTCCTTGCTCTCGCCATACACGGTTACGATAAACCTCCGCATATCACGGGCTTTAGTTATTGTTACATGAAGCGTTCCCCTGACCCATTCGACTCTCCCAGCCTTTTTCCAACCAACCTTTTTCCAACCCTTGATTTTTTCCATTTTGTTTCATCTCCATAACAGCCTTCTTGAGTTTATCCAATAGACCGTCAAGATATTTTTGATAAAATATGTGCGTCTTTCTATGACAACGTTCACACAGGGTTAAGACATTCTCCTTCTTGTTATTATTCGGATTTCTGTCTATGTGATGTGGGATTAAGTTCTCCTTACCATTGCAGAAATAACAGCGGTCTGACTTATGTAGGCTTCCCCTAGTTTTTGGTTCATACACACCCTCTATCCTCTGGATATGGTTATAATAAGTCTTTTCAGTCTTTCCTGTTTTTTCCTTGAATAATGCAACCTTCTCCTTCCTGTTAAGGTCTTCTCTACCCATAATCTCTCTCATAACTTCAAGTTCCCCTTCCCTACCCAATCTTGTTGTCATTTATTCTTTTTAGTGAGAAAACCGACAATTTGACACTTATTCCCTCTCCTCTACACCCCAACACAGCCCACAGCCGTCTTTTGAAGCTTCCCTTCCTCAATAGCCTTATTGACGTATCTATAGGCTGTTTTCTCGCTACACTTCTTCACTTCTACAATCTGATTCACCAACTCCCTCTTTTTTATCTCGCTTCCTGCCTCTAGGACTATCTTGACTATGTAATCGTAAACTCCCTCTGTCGTGATATACTGCTCGGTTATACGCTTCGCTAACTTCACGGTAATCCTGTCCAGCCCCCCAAACAGGAGCTTGACCCTGTAAAAGACTTCCAAGGCTCTCTGAATGACCCTGACCGATATTTCCCTGTGGAAGCCACCCCCCAGTTCCTCTATTTTTCCCTTAACAAACTCGTAGATAAGGTCTTTCTCCGTGTCCGTCAATTCCGTATCCACTTCACTATTCCCCACAAGAACAAGCCTTTTTCTCACCAATTCCCATAACTCGCTTCCGTTGCTTTCTCTCCGTGTGTCCTCTATCTTCTCCATGACCTCACGGTTCGTAAGGGTAACTACGTTCACAAAGCACCTGTCCCTCAAAGCGATAGTGTGTGCGTCTTTTTTGCCTATGTCGTTGGTGTTGAAGATTATTTGACCCTCAAAATAGAATTTATCCTCATCATCGGGGTTTGTAGTGCTTTCCCAACCGACCTCTCCATCACCATACATGGCAGACCTTAGAAGCTGGTTTATCATCTTATTGTCCAGAATAGCCTGACTCTCATCAACTAGAATCGTATAGTCCCGATGGTCTTTGAGCTTTTCATAGAACTTTTTGGGCGTTATATGACCCTTGATATACCCCACACGTGGCAAATTAAAGCGTTTTACCAAATCTACGGTAGCTCTGGTTTTTCCCGAACCTGCCTTGCCCGAATTAATAACATTGAATTTTATATGCCTGTTCTTCCTCAGTAAACACAATAGGGTAGCCCAAGTATAGACCTCTCCATGAACGTTCCACCCGTTGATTTCCTCGATAATCTCCTTCCTCCTAGCCCACATACTACTGGTAATCCCCTCTTGCTGGCCCTCTATCTCCTTTAGTAGTTCTTCTTCCCTATCCTTTATGCACCCCTCTATAAACTCCTTCTGCATATGCCGGTACTTGTCCAAGTCCCAAAAGTCCAAGTCCTTGTCGCAAATTGCAGGAGAGAGCTTTTTTATCTCTGCCTCTAAACCCTTTCTGTTCTCTTTTTTGGTAAGTTTGGTGTCCCAAATGCTGTCAAAGTCTATCACCTTTGGGTCTATGCCCCTGTCTGTGCAATACTTCTCATACTTCTTGCGCTCCGTCTTTGTAAATTTGTATTCAACCATTGTTCAATAACGTTACGGTGGACTGGGGGAGTCGGCATTAACTTACGACTTGCTCCCTTCACCGTAGTTATGTCCACGCAGTCCACCAATAACCATAAATTTAGTTTCCCATCAACATATTCTCATAATCACGCATGAACCCTCTGCCCGTTGTTTTTTCCCATTCGTCAATCATAAAGCAAATCGCATACCACAGATAACCTTCCTTATGCTTCCTCTGTTTTTCAGTCTGTTTTTCATCCTCATTGTTCATAAATTTGCAATACTTTCTTGCTTCATCTAAATCGAAGAACTCACCAAAATGCTTTTTTTCTTTGTTTAGCACTACCCACGACTTATCCGTTTCTTTATACACCTTATATTGTTCAACCATTCTGTATAGTTGGCTAATTAGCCAGTTAAAGTATAAAAATTAAGAGTCGTTTTTGAGTTTCTTATAAATTGATTCCATAATGTCCCTCTCTTTTTTCAGCAAATTCCCATCAAAGCGACCCTTGAAACTAAGCCCTTTTTCATGATTGGAATAGTGCCGATAACTGTCCAAGCTAATCTCAATCTGCACTATTATCCACTTTCGTTCCTTCTTTGTAAGTTCCATCCTCACCACTTAATTAAGTTTCTAACCATGTATGCGTTTTCCAACTGCGTTTCCTTGGGTTTGTCCTTGAAGTAAGTGCCTGAACCATCCATATACCCAACATGATACCTAAAGCCTTCATTATACTTTTTATCATCTAGCTCCCTCAAAAGTTTCTTATACTCTTTCTTGCCGACAATCTTGCATCTTCCCTTATACTCAGCTAACCGTTCCTTTACAGGTTTCATTTCTTCGTTCTCTCGTAGATTATGAAATCAGGCTGTTTTTCTTCTTCCTTGAAGTTGTTCTGTAGCCCTATATACTTCTTCCCTGCTATATCTATGTTGAAGTATATGTTTCCCTGCTCCGAAAGATTTTGCCAAAACGCACCAACCTTTTCCAAATTTTTTTCATCTTTTTCATCCATTGTTACACCACCTTATTTTAGGATAACTAAAATATGTTTTTTTGCCTGATGAGCCTTTTATCTTTTTGTCAAATTTTTCCACCCTCGCCCTGCTCTCTGCCATAATCTTCTCAAAATTCTCCTTTGTAAACGGACTGTTATATTTGCCTGAATGACGTTCTTCTATACCTACCGACAGCCAATTCCCAAACATGAGATTACTGGATACGGTTATACACAACTCATTTTTAGGGCAGAGTTTACGGTAAGCCTGTTTGCCCACTTGGATATAATCCCCATTTTTCGGGTCGTCCTTGTGGGTTATCTTTTTCCCCCGACAATCTCGGTTTGAATAATAGTGCCATCTATACAACCTATACTCTGTTGTCTTTGTCTTTGCCCCTACAATCGCTATTAGGGGAGCTTCCGCTTGAGTTTTGGTTATCATTCTGTTATATGTAACAATTTGTTTAAGGTTTTAATTTCAAAGTCAGTATATAATGGGTATTGATGTTTTTTGAGTAGTTGTTCCCCCTCTATTTTGAATACTTCCACACAGTTCTTTATGCTCTCCTCATTCCGCAGATTTTTATCCCGTATGTCCTCGTTCTGAGCAAAAGACAGGTGTTCAGACGAGTTTTCTATACGCAGGGTTATCTTGGTTGATGCCCCCTTGTCCATAGAAATTTCGATTTTGACCTTGCCATTATCCCTAATCCACTTATTATTGACGAAAACCCACTTGTCAAAGTCAGGATTGCCTTTTTGCTCATTGATTCTAAGGTAGAATAGCCCTAGCTTAATTTCGTTATCTATCAGGTTCTTTATCTCATCTACCCTTTTACCGTCTATCTCAAGTAATTTTTCAGAATAATACGGCAGGTCGAGTTCGCCAGTTGCTTTAGTTAGTTCGTCAAGATACGACATTACACTCTCCTCAGTTACCTCACCATAAAGACCAATCCCCCTTCCCCTTCTTACTTCCTTTTTTATTTCAATCATAGTAATCCTATGCCCTCACAAAATCCTCCTTATCCCCTCTCTCTTGAAGTTCCTTTAAAAAGAGTTCCGTATCCTCTCTAGTCTCTTCTGGAATAAACCCCAATACCCATAGAACATAGTCAATATGCCTAGCCAACTTGTCCTCTGTCCTCTCTTTTGCCATCTCTAAGATGGATTGACCTAGCCCCACCAAATCCGTAGCTTTTAGGTCGCCATTAGAGAGGTCGCAATCAATTTCCGATATATACCCCCCAACTCTATCAGTCATTTTCTTTAAATCGGGAGAAGTAGAGGGAGAGGATTGCTCCTCTCCAATACCCAGCCCGTAATCTTAAGATTGAGGGGGGTTAGCTAAGACCCCCCCTGCCACCGAATTAGTCCGCCCCTGTGGGCAAAGAAGCGTAAATATCATCTGCGTATATCTCTCTTAGGCGTGGGAATCGCATTTTTCCTTCTTCCGTAATTTCGAGAAATTTCACCTTCGCATAGAATAGGTTTTCCTCTACCCAATGATTCCCATTCCTGACCTCGATTGTTTTGTCCTTGAGCTTTTGAACCCAATGCTCATAGACATCTTGAGGTAGAGCCATATTGACCTTACCCCTATCGGTTATCAAAGCCGAAATCTCCCGTGTTTCGCTTGTGTAACCCAAAATCTGAACATCAATTTCCTTATAGAACTTTAATTTGAGCCAATTATTGCTCCTGACCCCCTCAGAATATTTGCTGTCCCTCTTTTTGAGCATTATCCCCTCTCCTGAAGCTGAAGAAATCACGTTGTAGAGGTTTTCTAGGTCTGTGGTGTGCTCAA
>Ga0114922_10006585_pt1 | contig 10649 bp, 7 predicted proteins | sample AartaG_FD_100975 | JGI IMG/M metagenome (GOLD analysis project Ga0114922, IMG submission 100975) | Deep subsurface microbial communities from Aarhus Bay to uncover new lineages of life (NeLLi) - Aarhus_00045 metaG | ecosystem: Environmental > Aquatic > Marine > Oceanic > Sediment | place: Aarhus...
CGATGTCAAGTTCGGGCTGGCGTCCTTTGTGATGCAGTCAATGGCCATGGCGCCCAGTTCTGCGCTGGGCGTTGTCGTCATGTTCTACGTACTGCGTCGCCTCTTTGGATCGGACAAGACGGCCCTGTGGCTTGCCTTACTCTATGCCTTTGGCACGCCGGTCTTTTTCAGAACGGGTTTCCTGAACCACAATCTTATGCTCGGTCACATCGCGTTCATGGGCTTCGTCGTCATGTGGAACCCAGGATCGTCCGACCGGTGGACGACGCGGACGCGATTCTTCCTCGGCGGCCTGGCTGGCGGAACGGCACTGCTCTTTGATTACAGCGGGGCAGTACTGCTTCTAGGTCTGTTCTTTTATGGAATTGCCAAGCGGGTGCGAGTCTCATCAAAAGCAGACGCATTTCGTCACGGTTGCTGGTACGTGCTGGGTACATTGGCCCCGGTGGGCCTGCTTTGGTTCTATCAGTGGAAAAGCTTTGGTAATCCGTTCCTACCCGGCCAACACTGGATGCCGCCCGTAGAATGGATAGAGCTTGGCTATCAGGGCTATGGCTGGCCACGGCTCGAGTTGCTGATCATGTTGGCCTTCGACTACCGTTTTGGTCTTTTTGTCTCGAGCCCGCTCATGTTATTGGCCTTGCTAGCCCCCTTTGTCAATCGCGGCAAGCGCCGAATTTTGCCCAGACCAGAACTGGCGTTTCTTCTAGCGATCTTTGTAGCGTTCTGCGTCTTCTTTGGCGGCAGCAACTACACCAGGCTGCAATTCTACACCGGCATCCGCTATATGAGTCCTGTGTTTCCCTTCCTCTTTGTACCAGTAGCGGTCGTTCTGATGCGCCTGCCTCGCCTGGCCATCTACTTTATCGCGCTATTGTCGGTCACGGAGTCATGGTGCCTGGCTATGTATCGGGACGTTGACCGTGGCCTCGGTTTGCTCGACCCGATTCTGCACGTGCTCTTTGGTGGTTTCCAGTTGCCGGCACTCACAACGTTATCGCGCATGGGCAATCAATACGGGGATTTCTTTGCCAAGGGAGTGTCTCCCCTGCCGCTGTTTGTGCTGACTGCGGCGATACTCTACGGCGTCTGGTCGCCACGATGGTCGGTCTGGAAGCGATGTTCGTCGTCTGCAGGGAAGACGAGGGCTGTTGTGTGAAAATCTTAAATCTTAACACTGCTTGTGATGGTATCAATGAGGTGTTTCGGCTGTGGTCGAGGGCGCATACAGTTGAGGGAGCATCGAGAAAGGAGTACGTTTAGCGCCGGCCGAGTAGGCCTGTACTGAGCTCGTCGAAGTGAGCGAAGCGACGTACTCTGTACCCTGTACCTGTCGGTCCAGGACAGGTGCTGACCGTCCAGGACAGTGTCGAGGCCAAGTGGGTTGTCCATAGAGCTGCTCGCTTGATTTCGATACGCTTTGCTACTCAATCGGCGCCTGTCCTGAGCTCTGCCGAAGGGCTTGCTCCCCCAACCTTTGCATACGCCCGCTGTCGGCGTGAAGAGGAGAAAGAGAAACAGGAGGTAGCGATGAAGGTAATGCTCGTCAATCCGTTCCAGGTGAACCTGGTTAACAAGAAGGGACGCATCTACAACCGGACATGGACTCCTCTGGACCTGGCAAACTGCGCCGCGGTCCTGGAACGAGAGGGAGTCGCCGTCTCGATCATAGATGCAAACGCTGAGCAGATGCTGCCAGCGGAGGTGGCCCGGCGGGTCAAAGGCTACGACAAGGTCTTTATCACGTCCACCAGCCTCGACCGCTGGCAGTGCCCGCAGTTGGACATTAACCCGTTCCTGAAGACGGTCCATGCGCTAAACAGCGTGGTCCCCGAGGTGTATATCATGGGCAGCCACGGAACAGTCAAGCCGGTCGAGATCCTCCGTGAGACGAGGGCCCGGGCGATCATCCGGGGGGAGCCGGAGCGCACGGTTCTGGATCTGTGCAATAGCAACCCCCTTTCCGAGGTTCGCGGCATAACGTTTGACGATGGACATCAGGTGGTCAGTACCCCGGTTCAGAAGCCGGTGAACTTGAACGAACTCCCCGCCCCGGCGTTCCACCTTCTACCTATGGAGCGCTACTACTACGAAGTGATGGGAAATCACTTTAGTCTGTTCGAGATGTCGCGAGGGTGCGCTGCCCATTGCACCTTTTGCCTGTTGAAGACCTACGGGGTTGGGGTGCGCCGAAAGAACGTGGACAAGGTGATTCAGGAAGTCGAGTACGCCATCAAGACCTTTGGAGTGCGGAACGCCTACTTTTTCGATCTCGAGTTTACCGTCCTGCGCGAGCAGGTGATAGAGTTCTGTCAGTACTTGATCAAGAAGCAATACGACTTTACCTGGTGCTGCCAGACCCGCCTGGACCTTGTAGACGACGAACTGTTGGGTCTCATGCGGCGAGCTGGCTGCCGCCTCATCCACTGTGGCGTGGAAGCCAGCGACGACAGGATGCTCCAGACCGTGAACAAGGGGATCACCGTTCGGGCAATCGAGGAGGGCATGCAAAAGATCAAGGCAGCCGGGATCGAAACGGCCTGCTTCTTCATCATGGGCTTTCCAGAGTCAACCGGCCAAGATATGGACGACATGGTTCGCTTCGCCAAGAAGCTGAACCCGACCTATGCGCTCTTTCACGTGGCTGCTCCCTATCCCGGGACAAAGTTGTATGAGCAGGTAAAGAATGATCCTAACGTCCGGTTCAGCGATGACACGCTCTTCCCTGAGGCAATCGAGGGTCGGTTTACAGCATCGGAGTTGAAGGCGATGACGCGGCAGGCTCACCTGGCCTACTACCTCCGTCCCACCTATCTTTTGTCCCGGCTGGCGAAAGGCGAGTTTCGGGCGTTGGCTAACCAACTCAGGCTTTTCTGGGCGTATGTGAACAACTGAGTGTTGCCCTGTTCCCGCTACCTCGGCGGATCGCCACAGGACACCATGTGTCATGCCTCTTTTTCCGACAGCCCTTTAGATACTTACGCCGATTTAATGGCACATTTACGCCATCTTTCCACATCTCTCCTTAACAACGTGCTGCTCTGGGTAAGATCATGGCCGTAAGAGTATGGTGAAACCAGGAGTCGCTACGCATTTCATTCAGTGGCTATCGCCTCAGACTTGAGTCGCATTGACCTTTTTTCAGTAGTGTGTTAGTACCTTAGGAGGGATTCACTATGAGATGGAAAACGCTAATATTTGGCGTGGCCCTTTTGGCGATAGTGATCTCAGCATGTTGTGCCACAGGCAGTTTTGGGCAGGGGCAGGCGGTCATCACCCTCGACCCAGGCACGACCGACCAGACCATCATTGGCTGGGAGGCCACGGACTATTTTTTTGACTGGCCGGGCCATTCTGCTTCGTATCCACTGTTCTTGGATGATTTGTACGACAAAACGGCCAACGATCTAGGGATTAACCGCGTTCGATTGGAGATAAGAAGTGGTACTGAGAGTTCTGTGGACGCTTGGGAACTCTTTGAAAACGGCCAGATAGACGAGGCCCAGTTTGAGAGTTATTATGGATATAACGTCGAGAACGACAACTCAGATCCCTTGGTGATAAACCCAAATGGATTCCACTATGCTGGAGTGGATCACGTGGTTGAGGGCCTCATTTTACCACTGAAGCAGCGCTTGGAAACCAAGGGCGAGCAATTATATCTCAATCTTTGTTACGTTGGTGGATGTTATCCGTATGAATGGGAGTGTGGTCCAGTTAATAGAGAAGTCCATAGGGATCCTGACGAGTATGCCGAATTTATTTTGGCGGTATTTCTGTATATGCAAGACAAATATGGCTTTGTGCCAGACGGGGTGGAAGTATCCTTGGAACCAGAGGTTTTTGGTACGTTTTCAGCAAGACAAATGGGAGACAATCTGGTGGCGGCCGCGGTCCGTTTGGCAGCCAACGGGTTTGCGCCGGATTTCATTGCTCCCTCAAACACGAGTACCTACGCGGCGATCAATTACTTTGATGACATGATCCAGGTTCCCGGGGTGCTGAATTATCTGACGGAATTCTCCTACCACCTCTACAGCGGAAATGACAACAGCGCGCGGCAGCAGATTTGGAGCCGCGCCCAGCAGTATGGCCTGCGTACGGCAATGAACGAACACATTGGCAGCCCTTATCAAGACTTGCATAACGACCTCAAGATCGCCATGAATTGCTCCTGGGCTCAGATGGGTTTGGCGGGCGGGTCTTCGTGGTTTTGCGGCGGGGACTATTACGGCATAGATGAGACTGACCCTGATAACCCACAGGTAATAATATGCAATCGGACCAAATTCTACCGCCAGTATTTCAAGTTCATCCGCAGGGGAGCAGTGCGCATTGGTGCTTCCAGCAGCAGTGGCACTTTTGATCCCTTAGCCTTTATTAATCCTGATGGCAAGTTTGTGGTGGTGGTCAATGCCAGTGGGGGCGGAGATTTTGCCATTCAGGGACTACCAGCGGGCACTTATGGGATCAAATATACCACTGGTGATGGTCAGAATGTGATCGAATACGATGTTGACTTGCCCGACGCAACTATAAGCTCTGGTCAGGCCTTGAGTGCCAGTATTCCGGCCAGTGGGGTTATCACAGTCTATGCGAAGGCATTATCCACGCCAACTCCGCCGACTGGTGTGACCATCAGCGGCCCGACGACGGGCCTCGTCCAGGTCGGCTACCCCTTCACCGCCACGGTCAGTCCGATCACGGCCACGCTGCCCATCACCTACGTCTGGCAAGCCAGCGGGCAGTCCCCGGTGACGAACACGGCCGACCTGAGCGACGTTGTCACTTTCACCTGGAGCACGACCGGCAGCCAAACCATCACCGTCACGGCCATGAACGCCGGGGGCACGGTCAGCGATACCCACGCCACGGCCATTGTAACAACGCCCACGCCAACCCCGCCGACCGGCGTGGTCATCAGCGGCCCGCCGACGGGCTTTGTCCAGGTCGGCTACCCCTTCACCGCCACGGTCAGCCCGGTCACGGCCACGCTGCCCATCACCTACATCTGGCAAGCCAGCGGGCAGTCTCCGGTGACGAACACGGGCGGCCTGAGCGACGTCATCACTTTCACCTGGAGCACGACCGGCAGCCAAACCATCACCGTCACGGCCATGAACGCCGGGGGCATGGTCAGCGATACCCACGCCACGGCCATTGTAACAACGCCCACGCCAACCCCGCCGACCGGCGTGACCATCAGCGGCCCGCCGACGGGCCTCGTCCAGGTCGGCTACCCCTTCACCGCCACGGTCAGCCCGGTCACGGCCACGCTGCCCATCACCGACATCTGGCAGGCCACGGGGCAGTCCCCGGTGACGAACACGAGTGGCCTGAGCGACACCGTCACCTTCACCTGGAGTGTGACCGGCAGCCAAACCATCACCGTCACGGCCATGAACGCCGGGGGTGCGGCTGTCGGCAGCCACTTTATCACCATTATCCCTGGCTACAAGATTTACCTGCCACTGATACTCCGCTCCTGGAGCTAACCCCGGCCAACAAGAAAACCAGCCTGCTCAGGGAGGGTCTGCGACCCGACCGCCGGTCACAGACCGGCTGAGGGCAAGGTTATACTTTCCTATACCACAAGAATAATGATGCATCTTTCCGGCAAGGCAATGTACTTGCACCGAAGACTGTGCCTCGCGCTCGTAAGGGTATGATCTTGACCCCTGTTCTACGGCTTTTGCTCTGCTCCTCAGGAATATCTTTATTTGCCTGGGCGTTCTTTGATCCCCGATTTCGAGACGGCGAAGGATTTCTCGAGGGAGGATTCTGCCTGCCGGTCGCTGTGGGCGTGGCTTTAGTGATACTGGGTTGGGCAGCGGCCGGGCGGTTGAAACGTTTCGCCTTCTGGTTTGCGCTGGCCCTGGTGGGCCAGGCGGTGGCGTTGCAGTTGATCGAAGCTGGCCCACACATAAGATACCAGCATTACAAGCCTTTTGACCGCCTCCTGACGGAGACACACCCCCTGCTACTGGTTTACCTGACGCTGCAAACCGCACTCGTGGTGGCCGGTCTCAGAACTCGCTGGCCAAAGATCCGTGCCTGGCTGGGTCGTACCTTCAAAGTCTGGCAGCTTTCAGGCGTGGGCCTGGTCTTTTTCCTGTCCAGCGCGACGGTGTCGCGCGAGGTGCCGGTTTATGTAACTGAACTCTTTTTTGCCGCGTTGGTGCAGACCGTGAACCTGGGCAACATTGTGCTAATGGCGTGGGCTCTGCCCGAAGAGACGCTTGTTTGGTTAAAGCAGAGATTCGAAAGATTATTCGGGCAGCCCGCACAGAGAGACGCGGGTGAACCCGGCGGCGTGGACCGCCTTGCCGTGCTGGCAGCCGTGTGGGTCACAGTCCTGGCTGCCGTTCTCAGCTTTTTTGTCTACGAGCGGCACCCGCACGTTCAGGATGAGGTCATCTATCTCTATCACGCTCGCTGCCTCGCCGACGGAGCCCTGACAGTGCCTGCCCCGCCGGCCCCGGACGCTTTCAGCCTTTACATGATACCCCACAAAGCGGACAGGTGGTACTCTATCTTTCCACCCGGTTGGCCGGCAATGCTGGCCGTTGGCGTCCTGTTCGGCGTTCCCTGGCTGGTCAACCCCGCGCTGGCGGGCTTGAATGTGCTGCTGGCCTACGTCTTCCTGCGGGAGATTTACGATCGCCGCACGGCGCGCATGGCCGTGCTCTTGTTGTGCATCTCGCCCTGGTATGTCTTTATGGGCATGAATTTCATGGCTCACACCTTCACCCTCACCTGCGCCCTGATTGCTTCGCTAGGAGTAGCCTGGGCCAAGCGGACCGGCAAAGCAAGGTGGGCCTGGCTGGCCAGTGGCGCGGTCGGCGTGGCAAGTTTGATCAGACCACTGGATGGCGTTATCGTGGCCGGGTTGCTTGGGCTGTGGGCCATCGGTATCGGGGGGCGGCGATTGAAGGTCTCCGCCATTACGGCCTTCGCCCTCGGCGCCATTATAGTCGGCGCGGCCGTACTTCCCTATAACCAGCAGATCACAGGCCACCCAACCGTATTCCCTCTGATGGCCTATTATGAAGAATACTTTGGTCCCAGGACAAACGCGCTCGGCTTTGGCCCTGAGCGCGGGCTGGGCTGGGCCATTGACCCATTTCCCGGACACTCGCCGCTTGAAGCGTTGATCAATGCCAACCTCAACACCTTCTCGATGAATATCGAGTTGTTTGGCTGGAGTACGGGCTGCCTGATCCTGGTTGCATTCTTGTTGTTTTGTGGAAGGATGCGGAGAAGTGACTATCTCATGCTTGTCGTGGTCGCCGCCATCTTTGGAGTTTTCAGCCTCTACTGGTTTAGCGGTGGACCGGATTTTGGGGCGCGATACTGGTATCTGATGCTGGTCCCGTTAGTGGCTCTGACGGTCAGGGGTGTCCAGTTTTTGGAGAGAACGTTCGAGTCCGGGCCAACTGGCTCCACCGTTAGAGGCACGCGGGTGATGGTTGCGCTTCTGTCGTTGTGTATGCTTACTCTGGTCAACTACTTCCCCTGGCGGGCGATAGACAAGTATCACCACTACCTCGGAATGCGACCTGATGTGAAGTACCTGGCTAAAGAATATGGGTTTGGGAAAAGCTTGGTATTGATTCGGGGTAACCGATTCCCAGACTATACGTCAGCCTGGGCTTATAATCCATTGGACCCCCAGGCCGATGCTCCGGTGTATGCTTGGGACCAGAATGCGGGGGTCCGTGCTCAGGTTTTGGCCGCCTATGCTGAACGATCAGTATGGATAGTGCACGGGCCCACAATAACCCACGGCGCCTTCAAGGTTGTTGATGGCCCACTGTCAACACACCATCTGATAGCGGAAGACAATGAGAGGCGATAGGTCATCCCGTAATCGCTTAGCTAGTACTCGGTGCAAAACGCTCCGAGCCCCCGTCTCGGGGGCGTCCCATGCAGTGAACGACTGCTTTTGACACCCTCGAGGACGAGGGCTGGGAGCCTTCAAAAGCAGTTTTGCGCCGGAAACTAGCTAAAGTATATGGATGACTGAACGCTGCTGAGGATTACTTGATATGCATTACGTTAGTAACAAGAGATTATGCAATTTTCTATATATTTCCATTCTTATCTTCGGGCTATTGTTTGTTGCCTTGGCTTTGAGATTAAGCGTAACGTTTTTTGTTGAATATGTTAGTGACAGTCCAGTTTTGAGTCCAGAGACGAAGAAACAAATACGCTTTGTTCGCCTGATATCCCTCAGCCTAGGATTGGCCATCATCGTGGCAACGTATGTCCTGAAGAAAAACGGGGTGCTGGAATCGCGTTTTCAAGACAAATCTTTTGCTACCAAGAATGTGCTGATAAACTCTTCTTTGCTATTTGTCTCAGCCGTTCTTGGTCTTGCGCTGGTGGAAGTGGGACTGAGAGCTGTTGGTCACGAAAAACTGAGAGTTGAGGTACCAAATCCGGAACGAGCAATCTTTTGGCATTACGATAGCCTTTTGGGCTGGAAACATCTGCCAAACCAAGAAGGTCGCCTGATCATGCGCGATTTTGATATACACATCAAAATAAATGGCCGGGGCTTAAGAGATCAGCCGAATAGCTACCAACGGCAAGAGGGCGTTTATCGTATCGTCGTTCTCGGTGATTCCTTTACCTGGGGATTCGGAGTTGAACAGGAGCAAATCTTTACGGAAGTAATAGAGAAAAGTCAGGATAATCTAAAAGTTATCAATATGGGAGTAAGTGGATATTCCACAGATCAAGAATATCTGTTTCTGAAGGAAGAAGGTTTGAAATATAATCCACAGCTTATATTGCTCATGTTCTTTGAGAATGACATCTACGAAAACACTCTTGCCATAAACTATTTTATATATCCGAAGCCCAAGTTCTCGATAGTGAACGGCCAATTGGTTTTAACCAACAGGCCTCTTCCGCAGGTCAGCCCGCTTCGAAAGGTGCACTACTTTCTTAGAACCCATCTTATCACGTACGATTCCTTAGTAAGAGTACTTGAGTATAATCCAGCAAAACCGATCAAGTTTTCTCGAGAACTGGCCTCAGGAATTATGTTATGGTTGAGCGGAAAGGAAAAGGAGAACCCTTTTGAACTCACATGGGCCATTCTAAGCGAGATACGGGCTTTGTCTGAAGCCTCCGGTGCACAACTTGTCGTAGTAAAAATAGCGACGCACGATCAGGCTCTCGAGTTCGACAAAACAGAACCGGATGAACTGGCTGAATATTGTCGTACACAAAACATCCCGTTTCTAGATCTCGCTGCGCCCTTTCAAGATTATCTTGGATCACATAGCGAGCAGAGTCTACAATTGCCAAATGACCGGCATTGGAATGAAAATGCTCACAAGCTTGCAGCGGAAACAATCAATTCGTATCTACAGGCAGAAGGTTTGATTCCAACGAAATAGAAAAACAGAAGCTTGTCAGGAAGAAAGCTCACATCTAAAGTATGCGGCTGGTAGGTTGGTATCTAGAGAATTCCACGAGGGGAATCCTTGCCTATTCGGTAAACATCGCGGCCAGCGCGGTCGGGATCTGGCTGTTTACCGTGCTAGGCCTCCTCTCCACTCCGCCCATGGTATGGTTCCTTTTCTTAGGACTGGGACTGCTCGTCTACTTCTGGCCCTTGTCCAAAGTACGAAGGACATTTCCGGAGGTGTGAAATGGGTAATGGTGTAACAATCAGGCCGTACGAAGCAGGCGACGAGGAAGGAATCCTGGTTTTGCTACGTCGCGTCTTTGGAGGGAGTAGAGATGGGCAATGGTGGGAATGGCTCTATGCGAAGAATCCTGCTGGACGCTCCATAATCTGGGTTGCCGTGGATGGAGAAGATATTGTTGGGCATATGGCATCTCTCGCCGTCAAGATCAGGCTCCCGGGTGTTTCTCGTCCGTCTCAATCCCGAGTTGGAGTTGTGGGACAAGTCATTGATTCCGTCGTCTACCCCCGGTACCGCAGGCAAGGCGTAATGAGCAAGCTGATGCTGCAAGCGGAGAGAGAAGCGCGGGAAAAAGGGTGGGCCTTCCATTACGGCTGTCCTAACCAGTATTCCCACCCTTTGCGCAAGAAGCTGGGCTCTGTAGATCTTTTTGAAGCACCGCGATTGCTGCGGATCCTCAACCATAAGGAAGTTGCTGGCTAGATATTGCCGAACGTGCCAGGATTGGCAGAGTTTGCAGGCTTTGCATCTCGATTGCTTCTTTCTCCTCGCCTTACTTTTGTTCACCACCAAGTTTCTATCACCAAAGAACGACTCTTTGACGAGGAGTTTACCAGACTCTGGGAGAATGTTCATGACCACTATGCCATTGCCGTTGTCAGAGACGCTCAGTATCTCAATTGGCGCTACGTCCATAACCCCGTGCGCGAGTATAGAATATTTGCCGCGAGGGAACAGGGACGGCTACGTGGGTTTGTTGTGCTGGGCTCGGTGCTTAGGGCCGTTAGAGGAATCCCGACAGGGAATATCGCGGAGTGCTTGATTGCGCCGGACTCGCTTCTCGCAGCCGAAGCCCTGCTTCATCACGCTGTAGAAGTGTTTGTGAGAGAGAGCCCATATTGTCAGCATCTGGTCCACGGGCCATGATCCATATCGCGCAGCCCTAAAAGCATGTGGCTTCCGTGAATATCCCTTCCTTAGACCAAC
>Ga0114922_10006586_pt1 | contig 10646 bp, 7 predicted proteins | sample AartaG_FD_100975 | JGI IMG/M metagenome (GOLD analysis project Ga0114922, IMG submission 100975) | Deep subsurface microbial communities from Aarhus Bay to uncover new lineages of life (NeLLi) - Aarhus_00045 metaG | ecosystem: Environmental > Aquatic > Marine > Oceanic > Sediment | place: Aarhus...
GGCAGAGGCAAATGTGAGCCAGTTTTGGCCAAGCACATTGAGGTCAGACGTGTCGATGGTTGCATCTTCATGGTAAAGATTGGAATTGATGTTCCAGTCAGGCTCTCCATAGTTAGTCAACCAGGATAAAGCGAATATAACGAAGTCCGCAAGGTCCACACCGCAATCAAAATTGATATCTCCCACCGGTGACGGATTTTGTGCATCGCCACAATAATACGTGCCAAATTCATAGGCCCCGATGTCCACGACGGGCGCTGCCGGCGCACCGGGATTTCCGGTATCGACGGTACAGGGGTCATCAATAAAGCGTGGCCGGCCTTCAAGGTCCCGCGGCAGGCGTTCGGCGGTATTTCCGTCACCGTCGAGGTCGGGCATATCGGCCGGAACCGAGTTGCTGTCGCCGGCGTCGATACAAAGCGAATTTTCGGAGAGCCTTAGGTTGTCGTCCACCGTGCCGGTAATACCATCGAGTCCGTTCGGGTCCACAAAGAGTGGATTCGTGGTGATATTGCCATGCCCCCAGTTTAACAAGCCCCAGCCTCCTACCCCGGCTTGGCCGCCGCCCACATCACAGTATGATACTGTTACCGAAGGAGGAAAACACGGGTCTTCGTTCAGAGCGATCTCCGGGCCAACGGCAGCGGTATCTTCCCAGAAAATACAATTTGTTATTGCCGCGCTGCTGAAGTCGCCGAAATATATTCCTCCACCATGGTCGCCGGCGGAATTTGCAGTAAAGATACAGTTGCTTACAATTGAAGTTCCCCCCCAGTTGTACATGCCTCCACCATCACCAAAGCTGCCGACGGCAGAATTGCCTGTGAAGGTACAGTTAGCGACCTTCAGGTCGCTGTTTGAGTTATGCATCCCACCACTGTTATCCGCCGAGTTGCCGCTGAAGATACAGTTCGTCAGTGTCGGACCGGCCCCGGAGTTGTACATTCCACCACCCCATCGTCCTGCAAAGTTCGCACTGAACGTGCAGTTAGTCATAGTTGGGCTGCCAACGCTGTTGTACATCCCCCCGCCAAAGGTTGCTGAATTTTCCCTGAACGTACAGTTTTTCACTGTCGGACCGCCAGCGCTGGTATACATACCACCACCATTCTTAAGTGCCCCCGACCCATCTGCCCGACCTGCGGTAATTGTGAAGCCGTCAAGGACTGCCGAGGAATCCGTTCCACTGCCGGCAACAATATGATAGCTGTTTTCGTCACTATTGTCCCCTTGTCCGGGCCCATCATCTCCCAACAGGTCTCCGCTCAGAATAGTCTCGTTCGTCTGCCAATCCCGTTCTTCCAGGACATTATCGACACCTGTGAAACCTCCGTAAAGCCCCACCCCATTGACCAGTTGAAACGTGGCATACCGACTGCCGTTACCATTTGGATCAGCCCCGCTACGGTCGGGCTTGTACACTCCTGCCGCTACCCATATCTGCCGGTCATTTGCAAGATTGGGTTCCCGCAGAGCATCCTGGAGAAACCTATATGCTCCCGACCAGCTTGTGCCGTCTCCACCCTGCGGTGCTGCTTGATCAACATATGTTACGTTGGCACTGCAAGTTATGGTTAAAGCCAAGACTGTATAGACAACTGCTGTCCTCCTCACTACCCGCCTCCAAAAGTAATTCTTGATTTACCGACATAATATTATAATAAAAAGCCGTTTTTGTCAAGCAAAATCCGCCAAAGAAACCTTTTCGGGCTTGTTCAAAGCCTTTGTAACCCCTATCTAATTGACTTCAGAAAGCTACTTTGAATTTACACCCTATGCTGGTATAATACCGCCCGTTTTATATTAATGGGAGTATTTTTGATGAATACGACTCTTCTTGAAACCCGGCGGTTGGTGAAGAAGTATTCCGGCAGGACGGTCGTCGACGAAGTCAGCATATCGGTCGGCCAGCGGAGCATCGTCGGACTTCTGGGGCGTAATGGGGCCGGCAAGACGACGACTTTCAGGATGGTAATCGGCATGATTGTACCTGACGCCGGCTCTGTCATATTCGAGCAAAACGATGTAACAAAACTCCCCATGTTCAAACGCGCACGCTTGGGTATGGGCTATCTTTCACAGGAACCAAGCGTCTTCCAGCGGCTCACCGTTCGGGACAACCTGCGGGCGATTCTCGAAACGATGTCGATAACTCGCTCCGAGCGGGACCACAGGGCGGACATTCTCATCGACCGCTTCGGCCTGAGCGAGGTGGTAAACAGCCAGGCGAGGCTGCTTTCCGGCGGGGAACGAAGGAAACTTGAAATCGCACGCGCTATGGTTACGAATCCTTCACTGATACTCCTCGATGAGCCGTTCAGCGGGGTTGACCCCATTACGGTCCAGGACCTCCAGGGCGAAATCCGAAGGCTCGTCAATCTGGGTGTGAGCATCCTGATTACCGACCACAACGTTGAAAGGACGCTCGAAGTCGCCGACAAGGCCTATATAATAGACCACGGAAAGGTCATCGGCTCCGGCTCGCCAAGGGAAATCATACAGAACGAGCTTGTCCGAAAAAGCTACCTCGGCAGTACCTTCAAAGGAGACGAATTTGACGAACAGGAAAAATCCGCGTAGAGGCTGTTTTACAAATGATGGCCAAAGACAGTGAAGGTCATTTGAGAAATGGATAGCTTGTGGATATAAGCAAATGTTGCATAACACGTTTTCCGGCGCCGGTGTTGGCCCGGCCGGCTAAGCCCATCGCCGAAATCACCGACGACGTTTGCCGATTGGCCGAAAAGATGATCGACATAATGCTCCAAAACAAGGGCGTAGGCTTAGCAGGGCCGCAGGCAGGAGTCGATTTGCAGATATTTGTCGTCTCACTCGATGGGACAAAGGAAAACGCAAAGGTGTATATCAATCCTGAAATCACCCCATCGGGGTCTCTCGAAGAAAATGACGAAGGTTGCCTTTCACTGCCGGGGATTTACACTAAGATAAAAAGACACAAAAAGTGCACCGTTACCGCGACCGACCTTGACGGCAACCAGTTCACCGAACAGGCCGAGGGCCTCCTGGCCAGGGCATTTCAGCACGAATTCGACCACCTACAGGGCATGCTTATAAAAGACCGCATGGGCAGGGTCGCCGCCATCGCGCACCGAAAACGGCTCAAAGAATTAGAAAACCAATACGAAAACAATAAAAGCTAAGCTTATTGGCTGGAAAACTTTTAAAAATCGTAACTTTGCCAAAAAACATGTGACAATTGTCATTCTGAATCCCGATTTATCCCCGATGTATCGGGACACCCGGGTTGAAGAATCTCAGGCTCACATTTGTCATTCCCGCGAAAGCGGGAATCCAGTCTTTTAGGTCCTGGATTCCGGGTGCCGCCTTCGTTCAACGGAGTGATAATACGGCGGACAGGCAAGCCCGGAATGACAGGGTCGAAGGATCGAGATTCTTTCCCGGCGCGCCGGGACTCAGAATGACGCCTATAAGGTTGAATACAAAACATAATATAGTCAAATTGCGGGCTGTTTTTATGAAAGTAACATTTTTTGGTTCCGGCGAAATCGGTATCCCATGTTTGGAGGCCCTTAAAGAGTCGCCCAATAAACTGTGCGGCGTCTTCACCCAGCCTGCGCGTCCCGCAGGCCGCAAAAGGACACCCACACCCACCGCTGTGGCAAACTGGGCCAGGCAAAACGGCGTCAGATGCACGGAGTCTGAGGATATAAACTTGCCAGATATGGCCGAGCAAATCGCTGCGTATAGCGGCCGGCTGTTAGTGGTTATTGCCTTCGGCCAGAAAATATCACAAGAAGTAGTCGCCCTGCATCCAGCCGGTGCCATCAATGTGCACGCCTCGCTACTGCCGAAGTACCGCGGTGCTGCGCCGATAAACTGGGCCATAATAAACGGCGAAACCCAAACCGGCATCAGCATAATCACCTTAGCCGATAAAATGGACGCCGGCGACATACTTGCACAAACAAAAATCCCGATCGGGCCTGATGATACCGCACAAATACTACATGACAAAATCGCCGAAGCAGCACCCAAACTGCTTCTCGATACAATCGACGCTATCGAGAACGGAACAGCCGTTTATAAATCTCAGGACGAATCGAAGGTAACTTTCGCCCACAAGCTCAAAAAATCCGACGGATTCATAGACTGGACGGCCCCGGCCCAGGATATCAACAACAAAGTACGCGGCCTATGGCCCTGGCCCGGTGCTCAGGCGATTTTTGTCTCCACTAAAACGGGCAAAAGCTGTCGCGTAACCGTTGCCAAGGCCCGTGTTGTCACCGCTGCAGAAACAAAACGGGCTCAAGAAGGTGTCCTCGATAAGAATCTAAATGTCATTTGCGGAAAAGACACCCTCCAGATGCTCAGCCTCAAGCCCGCCGGAGGCAACTTGATGAACTTCAGGTCTTTTGTAAACGGACGGGATGTCCGCCCCGGCGACAGGTTCGTGGCCATTGTTGAGAACGGCTGAGATGGGTCAACACGAATCCAAAACCGGCCGCCGGATTGCACTTGAGGTTTTTAAACAAATTTGACGTCATCCGCCACGACGCCAACGATAAATTTGCTAAAGATGACAACAAATCATAACGAGTAATAAATTCTGTAAACACTTAAAGTTGGAAATAAGTAGTACTTACATCGTTGCTGGCGTTTTACAAATTAATAACAGATTATATTTCGGATTAGATTTAGCTTTCTTAACATATATCATTTTATGACTTTTACTCCGAGTAGATACTCTCTGAGCAACACTTTCCTGAATCCCACTGATTTTAGTCTTCTGGCAACATTAACGAGGAAGGCATTGCCCCGACGAACCAAGTGGGGATTTCCTGTATAATGAAAAAGTCCCCCTCCTTTTACCAATACTCTATAAAGCTCAGCATAAAACTTCTCCCCATATAATTCTCCCGCCAAAGAAAGTCTTGGTGGATCGTGCAAGATAGAATCAAACGATTCCGATTCCAAGTCCTCAATAAACCTTGAAATATCCGCGTTGACCAACTTTATTCTCTTATTGTATAAATCCTTTGACCAGGGATTTTGTTCTCTCAATTTCAGAATAGATTCGTCATATTCAACAGATAGCACTTCTCGTGCTCCTTTGCGCAATGCCCAAATTGCCGTATAACCCAATCCACCACATGTATCAAGAACACGATGACCCTTCTTTATGACCTCCTTGGCCTTTTGCTCAGCATCAGCAAAAGGGTTGATTCCTTTTGACCTGTGCATTTTAACTCCATTAATCTCTACTGTAGGAGCTCTCTCCGTTGGGACAAGTTTATAGTAACCATGATGTCTGAATTCTAAAGTTTTGAGCTCATTATCTTTTAAAACAAATATTTTGTTTTCTTTTTTTGAAAGATACAACAATTGATGTCTGTTCAATTTATTTATAGAATCTAATATCAACTCGTTTTTTGACATAGAGAAAGTTTTGGTGCTCTTGTTCAAATCAACAGATATGTCAACAGCCTCTTTTTTTTGATCCATAGCGGCCAAAGCTTGTTTGGCAACACTAGAATAAAAGTAATATTTCCCGTCACCCATGATCGTGTTGTCCAATAAATGGATACAGCTGCCAACATCATCAGAAATTAACTTAAAACATCAAGCTTTTATTGTAAAACAATACCATTCTTTGTGACAACCTTGTATATTTACCGTTTATTCCTATTGCTGTTCTTTTCAACAATAGATAGTGTCTTATCCAAGATCGATCTCATTCCAAGCAAATTTTTCTTGTCACAAACGCCTCGGATTTTGTTAAGGTATCTTCTTGCACTACCAATTTCTATATCCTCAAAAGGCAAACAAGTGAAATATGAGAATATCTCAAGAGGGACAATCTCTTTTAATTCACCCGTTCTAATAAATTCATCGATCTTCTTCCTCAAGGCTACATATAAATTTGTTTTGCCATAATAATTAAGCTGTATGTCAGAGTTTAACAAGAAGGCTTTTCCATCGTTATCATAACAATTAGCTAAATATTCAACGTACCGTAAGCAATAATCTGCTGAAGTTATCAAACTAAGCGATATGTGTGCAGTGCGGTAATAGATCGGATGAATTTTTGTAGGATCTTCTATCATCCTTTTCAAAATAGCTAATATCCTCGGTGAATCTATTCTATACTTACCGGTATAATAAAGAACTTCCTCTACCTGCTCGGAATAATTTTCTAAATGATCCTGCTTCAAAAGAACTTTTTCAAAAGCTTCTTGAAGATATTGATTCCTAGTTTCAACTGATAATTGGTTTACGTAGCAAATCCTTTCAATCTCATCTTGAAAGTGTGAACTTACTTCATGAGTTTGATAAAAATGCCATGCATGACCGCACTTAGCTTCTTTTGTTGTGCCCCCAAAGATTGTGTGGGCTAAATTAAAGGCAACCAAATACTCACAGAAAGACTTATGAGAGAACTTGAATAGATTTCCGCCATCCAATCTTTTCATCGTTGAAAAAAAGGTTGAATTGAGCAGATGCTCTCTTACCAAACCGATCTTGAGATATTCAAGGTTTTCACACGCTTCTTCTATGTCTTTCAAACTAAACCCGGCAAAAATATAGGAATAGTTTTTATTGAGTTCAATGTTCTGTTTGAGTAAACCGACCGCTCCATCACTTGGGATGGTTTTACTATACTCAACATTTGCAAGTTTCCTAAATAATATGAAAGAATCTTGCTTAAAGTAACCTTTATCAATAATATTTATAGCTCCCTTTCTGTCATAATCGTCCTCAATTTTCCATTTAATATAATAGTTATACATAGCAGACCTATTTGATCTCAACTTGGAGGGAATCCTCAAATTAGTTCTTTCATCAAGCTCAAGGTCTGAAATCATTTTTAAAAAAAGAGGACGTTTAGGAAGTTCTCCATAAGCATCGGCATATAATGCACCTTCAAACCTATTGATGTTAGGAGATTTTCCAGGATACTTCTTACGCAAGTTTCCAACATACCCTAGCCACTGTTTTTGATGCCAGGGAAGCAACTCAATCACAAGGTGATCATGACTTCTCATTTCGTACTTAAAAACGTCAAAAAAAGCATAAAATTCCTTTCTGCTTGTAAGAAAGAAACTACACTTTAGAGATTTTAAGAATTCACAAAACTTCATCAGTGACCGTCTGTCATATACTGCCTCATCTATACCATCAAGAATCAGCATTAATACATTATTGTCTATGAACTTCTGCACGCGTTCGCGAGATAAGATCATACTTTCTACAGAAGAGGTCGTGCCCAGCGATATCCCTTCGCTGAGCTCACTAAAAATCCTGTTAGCAATCAAATTATTCAGACTCTGTAGTGTTATTTCGGAGAGATTTACGTTTGATAAACTTACGAAAATGGGATATTCTGTAGTTGAATACGAAAAATAGTTCCTGAAAAGGAACTTTGATATAGTGGTCTTTCCCATTCCATAGTAGCCAACACAAAAAACTGGGTGTTCTTTCAATTGCTGAACAATAAAAGGAATGCATTTTTCGCTTTCTATTAACCTTTTCTTTGGCCTCGCCGAAAAGGTGTAAATATCAAAGTTGAAAGTGTTGACAAAAGCCTCTTGGTCAATAGCATAAGGCCAGTCCTCTCTCTCGAAAGAAGTGCTCTGGCTCACATGGTATTTCCTATATAACAAATCTGATGACACTATTAAATTATACAGATCGTTGTCGTACGATTCTATTTGGCTAGTCAACATATGTAAGGATTGGATAGCGCCCCACTTTTTCTCATCACTGCCACTATGAACAAGTACAGCGAGCACTTCATGATTTGATGCAAATATCACAGGTGAACCACTAAATCCCTTGTGTATCTCATCATCACTTCGTATTACCCAAGTATCATTTCTTTCTTCATAACGTGACAAATCAACCTTAACTGAGCGAATTTCAGCATCGGTCACATTTTTGGCGTTCTTGATAAAAAAGCCCCTATAAAAAACATTGTGTAACTCAGATAAATTATTACTAACATCGAAATTGATAATAGGAAAGTAATCTGTTTTTAAGTTTATCTTTGTGAAATCAATTTGCAGTATGATCAAATCAATCCTGATTTTACCTGCTTTTAAAAAACTGTAAAAGTTGGATTCTGACAATGTTTCTATATACTTAATTCTATATTTGTCACCTTTACACCAACAACGGAGTTCCTCTCTTATACTAAAAAAATCTTTTACAACATGGTATGACGTGACAAAATGCCCGAATTCGGTAACAAAAAAACCTGTCCCCAAAGGTTTGTTACTTTTATGGTGGTATATAACCACCAGTTTATTATCAATGTTTTTCGGATTCATTTGTATTGCATAGGTTTTCTATTCCGTAGACGAAGAGAGCTGTCGCGACTTGGACAACTCCTCCGACAATAGCTAAGTCTTCTATCAACGAAATAATAAACAGAACCACATCGACGGGTCTTTTAAAATTGTTAATTTCATCAAAGTGGGGACAAATTCGCTTTGCCAGCATCACTTTGTGAAATTCTACCCATTTATTAAACGCGTTACGGTAATCTTGTAATGTGCTAACAGGTTCCCCAAAATCAACGCCCGTCTCATGTTGCGTTTGTTTTAAATACCAATTTTTGAATAACAAATCGTTCTCTCGTAAATAGAGTGTTACTTCCTCTTCGACATCCACAGGAAATTCCTTTCAAGAATCTTGTTACAATCTTCCCATTGTAGCATTCTCTCCTGGTATAATGAGAATGCATATTCCACATAGATATTATATTGTAAGAAGTCCGCTTCTTCCACACGTTTTTCTTTTCAGATAAACTTGGTATGATTTTTCCTTCATAAATACCGTCTTTCCACGAATAACAAGCTCCATTGACGACGGAAAAGCTCGGCTGTGCCGTACACTTCAGCTGAATAACTGTCGTAGTCACCGCAGGCCGGCTGTCTGTTTAGGGCAGTAATTCTGCCTGACACGAAAGCGAATCCCGCTGACTATCTTAGCAAGGCCTTTTCACTGCCTAAGTGGCTCATCACCAACTGGCTGGGCGAGTTCACCTTTGAGCAGACAAGGCAAATATGCTTTGCGTCCAACCGCGCCCCGAACGTATTTGTGCGTCCCAATACACTGAAAATATCTGCAACGGCCCTGGCGCAAAAGTTCACAGCAGACCGAATTGAGTTTGAGACGGCTGAATCTGGGACCATGCTGCAACTCAAAAGCCACCTGCCGGTAACAGAACTGCCGGGTTTTGATGAGGGCCTTTTCACTGTCCAGGACCCGGCCAGCGCCCAAGCTGTCGAAATCCTTGCTCCCCAGCCAGGCTGGGCCATTATTGACCTGTGTGCAGCCCCAGGTGGAAAAACAGTCCAAATGGCACAGTTGATGAACAATACCGGACGAATCATTGCCACCGATATCGACCCCGAACGTCTGCAAAAGGTCGGCCAAAACTGTAAACGTCTCGGCATAACGATAGTTGACATAATCGGGTATGAACAGGTGTCCGAAGTTATCGCCCGGATCGGCCGCTGCGATGCCGTCTTGCTGGATGTTCCCTGTTCGAATACCGGCGTATTGGCACGTCGCCCGGAGGTAAGACTGCGACTAACACCCAGGGCTGTCGGCATCATGGCCGGGATGCAACTACAGCTTCTCGAAAAGGCAGCCGGCATGATAAGAACCGGCTCAAAAATTTGTTTCAGCACATGCAGCATCCTGAAACAGGAAAACTCGGAAGTCATAAAACAGTTCCTTTCAGCCAGCACGGATTTTACCCTCGATTCCGAAAATCTGACCTTACCGTCACTGGCTGCGGCCGACTCCTTCGAACACGACGGAGCGTTCACCGCGATCCTGGCGAAAATCAAATAATTGGGTTTGTTTGGGTTTGAATTGGGTTTGTTTTGTGCGAGTGCCGGGAGGCGATAATTTTCATATTTCATTGTCAACACTTTAGTTACGTTCATTTCGGGCTTTTGGTGATTGGGTTTGTTTGGGTTTGAATTGGGTTTGTTTTTCCCACGCGCACCAAGTGTCCCATTGCCATAAACGGTTGGTAATACATTAGTTACGGACATTTGGTCAATTTTGAAATTGGGTTTGTTTTTCATAACTTCGTATCTCGTCGCTCGTATCTCGTATCTCGTGGTTTGGGTGAAATTGTCGAGATTTGCTTTATTTCTTATGCCTTGTGCCATTTTTCGCTTATGCCCTTCTCAGACGCGGCTTGGCCGAGTCTCTGAGGGGGTATTATACGCGATTTTTGGCCGTTGTCAAGCAGTTTTTTTGGTTATTTTCAAATTATTTTTGTTTGTTTTGTAAATATATAACAGCCCTAAACTTACGAAATGAGGAATTTTAAAAAATCAGCGGCCTTTTCGCTGTTGATTTGTGTGAAAACGGAAAAAGCTGTTTTTGCCGGAGGCCAGGATGAGTATCCTATATTTAAATAAAAATGGTATCGAACCGGAGGCAGGAACGGCTTCTTTTCCCAAAGGGGGTTTTAACGGTTATTTCTTCCAACTGCGGCGTTACTTGCTTTGGCCCTAATCCTCAACGTACCACATGTACGCCTCCGGTATAGGGCAAGGCAAAAGCCTTGCATTTGAAAAGAAATTCCGCGCTAAAAAAAGAGGTACAAAGTTAGAGGAACGCTGCGCGATGTTGTTTTTGAC
>Ga0114922_10006587_pt1 | contig 10645 bp, 8 predicted proteins | sample AartaG_FD_100975 | JGI IMG/M metagenome (GOLD analysis project Ga0114922, IMG submission 100975) | Deep subsurface microbial communities from Aarhus Bay to uncover new lineages of life (NeLLi) - Aarhus_00045 metaG | ecosystem: Environmental > Aquatic > Marine > Oceanic > Sediment | place: Aarhus...
AAGACAGTGATTCGAAGGTCAGGAAGACAGCAGCGGTTTTTGCCGGCAACTGCTGGATTTGCGGGGCAAAACCGCAGAAGCCGGGAGCTATAAAAATGATGATACAGCTTTCAAGGGATGAAGACGCCGAAGTGCGGAACGCGGCGGTGTATTACGGGCTTTCGGTGGTTGAGAACAAGAGCGATGAGGTTGTCAAAAGGCTGATTGAGATGGCTGTGGATACGAGCGGATTGAATGATGTGGGGCGAATTATGTGGGGGCTGGGAAGAGGGGCGGACAAAGAAAAGATGAAGTTGTATCTGAAACCTTATATCTTTCTTAAAAATAAAAAAGGCGAACTTGCCAGGAAAGTTTACTTCGAGATTTTCGGTGGAGAACTGGAGAGCGGCGCCCTGATTCTTTAGCGGCAAGTCAGCGGTCGTCAAGTAGATTGCCTGGGGCGTTTATTTTACAAGTCCGTTTTTCCTTCTTAGTTTTGCCGGCAGAGCCTTTATATCTTCGAGAATCATGTACAGGCTCGGCACCAGCAGTAGCGTAATCATCGTCGCAAAGACAATACCGAAGGCGAGCGAAATGGCCATTGGTATAAGGAAACGGGCCTGAAGGCTCTTTTCAAGGAGCATCGGTGCCAATCCAAGGAAAGTTGTCAGGGTAGTCAGCATAATAGGCCTGAACCTTCGTGTGACGGAATCTCGGATTACCTGAGCAAGCTCAATGCCGCTTTTACGCTCTCGATTTATCAGGTCGATCATAATCAGCGAATCATTCACTACCACGCCGGACAGCGCCACAATCCCAAATAGCGACAGAATGCTCAGATTGAAGCCCATCAAGAGATGTCCCATGGTTGCCCCGACGATGCCGAAGGGGATCGCCGACATAACAATCACCGGCTGTGCGTAGCTTTTGAACTGAACCGCCAACAGGCCGTATATGGCTAACATAGCAATCGCAAAATTGATTTTCAAAGAGCCTAACGATTCATTACGCTCGCGTTGAGCACCGGCAAAACGGAACGTCAGGCCCGAATACTGCCGCATTAAATCAGGCAGGATATTCTGAGCCAGGTCCCGATTTATTTCCCCGGAGTTGGCGACTTCCTCATCGACGTCACCTGAAACGTTGACTACCCTTCTGCGGTCAACCCTTCGAATATTCGCATAACCGCGGCCGTGCTTTACGTCGGCAACCGTGTTAAACGGTATCTGCGTACCGTTGGGTAACCTGATTCGCATGTTTTCTATATCGGCCAGGCTCGTTCTTTCGTCTTCAGGATAGCGCACCATCACGCGGATATCGTGTTTGCCACGTTGTATGCGCTGGGCCTGTTCGCCGTAAAATCCCTGACGCACCTGCCGGGCAAGGTCGGCGAGTGTCAAGCCGAGTGTCCTTCCCGTATCTTTAAGCGCCAACTTGATCTCGCGCTTGCCCGGCTCGAAGCTGTCGTTGATATCGCTCACACCTTCATAATCTCTCAGTATTATTTTGAGCTGCTCAACAGCCGCCAGAAGTGTGTCATAATCGTCATGTGCCAGTTCAACATTGATATCTTCCCCGATACTCTTCCATTCTGCAAAAAGTCTCAGCTTATCGGCCCCGGGTATTTCACCAACGATATCGCGCCAGCGATCTGTTATTTCCACCGACGAGGTTTTGCCCCGTTCTTCACCGCTTAAGAGCTCGACATTCACTTCGGCCAAATGTGCGGCGGAGACTCCACGGCTGGTCACGCCGCCCGGACCCTGATTTCGCAATGTCGGGTGGTCACCAATCACCGTTAAGGTGTGTTTGAATATTGAGGGCTGGCCCGGTCGAACCGAGTCAAATTTCTGCCGTACCTGCTCGGCGGCAGCTTCCATTTTTTTAACTATTTGGCGAGTTTGTTCGAGCGGCGTTCCCTGCGGCATTGTCAGTAGTCCGACCATATTATCTGATTCCACCGCGTCAAAAAACGTGAATTTAATTTTCCCGCCGACGATAAGCCCGACCGTTGACAAAAAGATAGCGATTCCGCAAGCTAATGTTACATATCGCAATCTGACCGCCGCCGTCGCAAGACGGGCAAACGGACCGTTAACAAACTTCTCCAAAGTTGTGCCGATAGTCAGATGCATGTTTGCAACCAGGCCTTTTTTGGAATTTCCTTTTCTGGCCACTCGCCCGGTGGACAGATGAGCCGGCAAAATCAACAATGCTTCAACCAGCGAGACCATCAACACGCTTATCACAATAAGGGGAATAGTCCTTAATATCTTTCCCATCATCCCCTTTGTGTACATCAGGGGCAAAAAGGCGAACACGGTTGTAAGAACGGCCATGGTTACAGGGGCGGCCATTTCTTTAACACCTTTTATTGCGGCGCTGATGGGAGACATTTCCTGCTGGCGATAGGAAAAGATGTTTTCACCAACAACGATCGCATCATCCACAACAAGACCTAAAGACATAATGAAGGCGAACAGTGACATCATGTTGATAGAAATATCAAATACAGGCATGAGCCAGAAAGCACCAAGGAAAGATATTGGTATGCCCATCGTAGTCCAAAACGCCAGCCTTGAATCAAGAAACAGAGTTAAACACAGAAAAACAAGTACAAGGCCTATCATGGCATTTCTTTTGAGAAGGTTCAGCCTCGAGGCGAGCATGACAGAGGTGTCGTACCATTTTGCTATAGAAACGCCGGCCGGCAGATTGTCTCGCTTGTTTTCGATATATTCGGTAATGGTATTGGCAATATCCAACGCCCCCTGGTCTCCAACTCTATAGACTTGGATAAGTGCGGCGTTTTTGCCGTCGAAACGCGTCGAGACATCCGAATCCTCGAAACCGTCGATGACTTTGGCGATATCACCAATCCGTATTTGAGTCCCGTCGTTCCGTGTTAGGGCTATGATTTTTTCAAATTCAGACCCATAGTATTTTTGCCCTTTCGCCCGGAACAGAATCTCTCCACCTGATGTCTTGATGGAGCCTCCCGGCATGTCAAGCGAGGATCTTTTTACGGCGCCGGCAACCTGGTCAAAGCTCAGGCCGTATCGGCGCAGATTTTCTTCCGAAACTTCAATTGATATCTCATAATTTCTCACGCCGACAACGTTCGCCTGGCTGATGTTATCCATGGCGGTAAGCTCGTCACGAACTTCATTGGCAAGTTCTTTGAGGGTTTTTTCCGAAGCATTCCCGTAAAGGACCAATGTCAAAACTCCCTGTCGCGTTGTGAGTTCCGTTATGATAGGTTTTTCCGTTTCCTCCGGGAACGTTATAATCCTGTCAACCTCGGCCTCGACTTTATCCTTGACATCTTTGGTGTTTGCGTATTCGTCCACCTCAATTGTAACTATGCAGGCACCCTCGGCAGATGTTGAGCGAATCCTCTTGATACCGTCAACGCTGTTGATTGCTTCCTCAAGTCGCAAGGCCACACCGTTTTCGACTTCGCCCGGGGAAGCACCTAAGTAGGGAACAGATACCGTAATTATATCCACGCTCATTTCGGGGAAAAACTCTATCTTAATCCTCAAAAGGGCCATGAATCCGGCTGCCATAATCAGCAGCATGAGCAGATTCGCGGCGACATGATTGCGTGCAAACCAGGCAAGGGGCCCTTTGCTGTCTTCGATAAGCTCTTTCACTTTGAACCAAACTCCATATTCGTCTCTGCACCTGTTAGCTGTGTGCGTATCTTCATACCATCGGTTACCACCTCAAGCGGACTGGTTACTATGACGGCGCCGCCGGCAAGGCCTGCTGTAACGTAGGTATAGTCCTTGTCCTGCCGGGCGATCTGGACCTTCTGAATGCAGAGGCGCCCGTTGCGAGCCACCCAGACTTCGTCGGCGTTATGAACAGCATAGCGTGGAACGGGGATAACACCATCAAGACCTTTGCCCTTAATTTCAATTTCCACAAACATACCCGGCACCAGCGGCGGCCGACTGTCGGACGCTTCAAAGGGCCTGGTAACTTCGACCACCACATTCACTGTCCGCGTGTTTGAGTCGATCCGCCCTTCAGCTCGGACAACCCGCCCGGCCCAGGTATGCCGCCCGCCCGCAAAATCCGCTATTACCAATGCCTGGGCACCAGCAATCGCAGATGAGGTTTTCCCGGGGTATTTATAGGTCAAAGGCAAGTCAAACCAGGCCAAATGCCGGTCCTGAAGCGGGACGACAATCTCTACTACATCCGTGCCATAAACCGTGGCGATGGCCTGTCCGGCCATGATGTATTGTCCGACATCGACCGACTCGGCGGCAACTCTGCCGTCGAAGGGCATTGATATGACCGTTCGCTCGAGATTGAGTCTTGCTGTGGCGAGTCTTGCCTCTGAGGCTTTCAAGCGGGCTTTTGCCTCGGCGATTTGCGGCTCGCGAAGCACAAGCGGACTCGTAGGCTCTCTTTCAGGATTCATTTGCGTCCATTCTTGTCTGGCAACAGCCGCCTCAGCAAGCTCTCTGTCAATATAGACCTGGTCGGTAGCCACCGCGGATTCGGCATTTTCCACGGCCAACTTATAATCTCTCTGGTCGATAGTCACCAACGGCTGGTGAGCTTTGAAAAAGCCCCCGTTCACGAAATCATCATGGCACGCCACAACGCGACCGGACACTTGCGGAACGACCTGGACCTCGACCTTGGGCTCGACCGTCCCGGGACCGAAGACAACCATCTGCACGTCCTCTGCATATACCGCTTGGGCGTTCAACAGAGGTGCGAGGATTTGACTTTCTTTTTTTGCCGGAGGCTTCCGCAGTGCTTTTAAAGTAATTACGATACCTAATCCAATCGCTACAATAAGGGTGAATAAAACAACCTGTTTGTATGTCTTCTGAGACCTGCCGCGGAACATGTAAAGGAACAGCCAAAAAAGTATTATGTCAACCGTCAGGTTAACCACAAATATGCCATCCCTGGCTTGTGGATTTTCTGATAGTTTATGGGAGCGTGAAACTATAACGTTTATGGTGGAGCCAATACTTACGATAATTAACACCAAACCTATATAAGCAAACGTTTTTATTAAGTTTTCTTTAGTTAATTTTGGCATCTGCTACTCCCGAGTTCTTCAGCCAGCTATCCGGTGAGGCAACATCCCAATCACCTCCTAAAGCAAGAAACAGTTCTACCCGCCCATTCCATATATTGCCCGTAGTCACAATGAGTTCATTTTCTGCTAATCTTCTTCTCCGCTCCGTATCAAGTACAATCAGAAGCTGTTCCACACCACGCATATAACGCTCGCGGGCCAGACGCTCAGCCCGCGACGCTTGTTTGAGTCTCTCCCTGAGATGTTCGAGCCTGTTTTTGAGTGTTTGCTGGCGGACGAGAGCATCTTCCACTTCGCGCAATGCGACCAGTACCACACCGGCATAATTCTCAGCAGCCTGGGTGGCACGGGCCTTTGCCGCATCCACCTGGGCCTTTAGCTGGCCACCTTTGAATATGGGGGCCGCCAGGGCGATTATAGCTGAGTAAACCTCAGCCTCAGGGTCGGTAAGCATCGAGAATTTGCCGGCCTGATATCCCCAAGTGCCGCTTAGTGTCAGGTCAGGAAACAGCGCCGCGATGCTGACACCAACTCGCTCAGTAGCGGCCCTTAACCTCATTTCGGCCGCCCTTACGTCCGGTCTTCTGTCCAAAAGGGCCGCCGGCAGGCCGACCAGAATTGGCTCCGGCTCGCCAAGTTCCCCGAGTTTATCGGGAAGTTGCGCCAATGCTCCGGGTCTTTGTCCTATCAATACATCAAGGCTGTGCAGTGCCAGTTTGAGACGTTCAAGAATCGAAGGCTCCAGCGCGTGTGCCGCTGCAAGATTCTCTTTTGCCATATATACATCGAGCGGACCAACAAGTCCCGAGTTATATCTTCTTTCGACTATCCGAAGTGTCTGCTCTCGACTGACGATGTCCGCACGGGCCACATCGAGCAGTCTTTGCTGTGTTGCAATCTGTATCCTGGTTCGGACAACCTGAGAGATGATTACATGCCTGAGGCTCTGCCGGTCGGCCTCGCTGGCTAAGAGGTCCGCGACCGCCGCCTTTTCGGCTCTTCTTAATTTTCCGAAAAAGTCAACGATATAGCTGATATTAAAGTTCTGATTGTAAACCGTGGAGAAGAAACTGCCTGAACCACCAAAAACAGACCTGGAAACCTTTCCCCGCTGCCTGTTTGCAGCGTATGAAATGTCAGGCAATCTGACACCGTGGCTCTGTGCAAGAAGCGCTTCTGCTTCCAGTACCTTTGCGGCCGCGGCTTTTAAGTCCGTGTTTCTCTCAAGGGCAAGAAGGACTAAATCAGCTGTGACCTGGTCCCCGAAGCACCGCCACCAGGGACCATTTCGGCAGATATCGTTTGGGTCGGTCCATCCGGGCGGAGCGTTTATAAATGCGGTCCCCTGGTCGGCTGCGGTCTGTGGTCGAAAGTATTCCGGCCCGACCATACAACCGGAAATTATAACAGCCGTAACCATACTACTTAAGAAAAGCGTGATTATATTTTTCGGATACAACATAGGGTTACTCTTTGCAATAGGTGCGAATCCCTTCTGAGGCGAACTTCACGATATGTTCGATAATCCCTTCAGCATTTATCCCCGGGATAGTTTCCTGATACATTTCAAAGAACAAGATTGGGTGCACGACCAATGCATCGAGTGTGAAAACACACATGCGAGCTGCCGGTGATTCGAGGCCTGGACAGAAACGCATCATAGCGTCACAAAACAGAGGGAAAAATTCGGTTTTCAAATCACCGATTATCTCATCTTTATTAACATGCTGGTTCAGTACTTCGCGTACAAGCAGTTTCGTTACAGCCGAGCTTTTGTCTTTGTTTTCGATCGCCTTCAAAGGAACGGTTATTGTACCTCTTATTAAGTCTTCCAAGGAAGCGTTGGGTTTCTTTGCAAGTACATCTATATGTTCCCTGTGTCTTTGCAACAGCCTTCTCATCTGCCTGCGAAACATCTGTACATAGAGTTTGTTCTTTCCCCCAAAATAATAATTGACTGCTGCAATATTGCATCGGGCGGCATTTGTGAGGTCTCGTACAGATGTACCATCAAAACCTTTTTCACAAAACAGCACCTCAGCAGCATCAAGAAGCTTTTCCCTTACGGGATCGCTTTTGGCATTTATTACCTTATCAAATTCCTTTTTGTTCATTAGCAAGCTCCCTAATAACTATTTTTAACATGCATTTTAAACTATAGTATAAAACAAACGTTTGTTTGCGTCAAGCCAAATTTGTATTTTTTATATTTTTTTGCAACTTTTGCTAACCAGCTGTTACTACAGCACTTAAGCCAAGCCACATATTGAGTTGCCTTAATTATTGTTTAATCAAACCAATATTTTCTTGGAAAATGTGATTATTTGTAATTTTGTGCTTGACAAAAGCTTATATCTTGTCTATAATGTATATAGACATGGTGGACAAGAAAATATCAGGAGACCTTTTATGAAGCTGACTACGAAAAGCGAATATTCGATTTTGGCCCTTATCTATATGGCCAGGAAGGAGAGTGAGAGTTTTATAAAGATAGAAGAGATTTGCTCGAGTTGCGACATCTCCAAAAAATACCTCGAACTTTTATTTTCGATTCTGAGACAGAATCGGTACATCAAGACGAGAAGAGGTACCAGCGGCGGCTACAAGTTGGCAAAGGCGGCATCGGAGATAAATGTGGCTGAGATAATAAGGCTGATGGACGGCGCTTTGGCCGCGACCGATTCTGTGAGTAAATACTTTTATTCGGATACGCCTTTAGCAAAAGAGCAAAAGCTTATAGCTGTTTTCAAAGAGATACGGGAGTACATCTCAAAAAAACTGGAATCTTTGACTTTAGCCGATTTAGTTTAAGGTGTTCATCGAATATTGAGACAGTTACTGTTAAGAATTTTTAAGAGAAACGAAGATGATTGAGTTAAGTTTATGGATTATCATCACGTTAATTGTGTGTGCCTTCCTTTGCGAATATATGGATTCGACCCTTGGTATGGGATACGGCACGACCTTAACACCCGTGTTCATGCTTATGGGTTTTTCACCGATGCAGATTGTTCCTGCAATTTTGCTGTCTGAACTAATAAGCGGGGTATTAGCGGGGATATTTCATCATCGTGAGGGCAATGTGAATTTAAAGCCCCTGACCATGGACGCTTTTAAGATTAAGAACATGTTAAGCCCTCTGGGGTATATCGAAACCGTCAGGAAAACGTTTCCAAAACATCTGAAAGTTGCTTTGCTGCTGGCGGTGTGCAGCATTGTGGGCACAGTCGCGGCGGTTTTCATTGCTGTGAGCATCCCAAAATTCTGGCTGAAGATGTATATCGGATGCCTGGTTTTGTCAATGGGGGTGGTAATCCTCGTTTGCTTCAACAGAGATTTCAAATTCTCGTGGAAAAGAATTGTCGGCCTGGGCCTGATTGCCTCGTTCAATAAAGGCATGAGTGGAGGCGGCTATGGTCCGGTCGTCACCGGCGGACAAATCCTGTCGGGAGTTGAAGGTAAAAGCGCAATAGGAATTACATCCTTGGCCGAAGGTCTGACCTGTTTTGTCGGGGTAATTGCATATCTGCTTGTTTCCAGAAACCCTGTTGACTGGAAGCTTGCGCCTTATATCATCGTCGGAGCGGTGTTGTCGGTGCCTCTTTCGGCTAAAAGTGTAAAGCTGATAAGCACGAAAAAGCTGAAAATGGCGATCGCTATACTGACAATAGCCCTGGGCGCATTGACAATTGTAAAAACTTTGGCGAAGGCATAAACCAGACTCGTATTTGTTAATAATTTCGGAGCTTGATAATAGCAATAAGAAATTGGCATTTTGTTGTTGTAATAATGGTAGTTGTTTTGGCGAGCCGGGTTTACGGTGCCTTCGACGACGGAGACTTTCAATACTGGAGCGCTGCCAAGGTACGGTTTGACATTAACAAAAGCTGGTACGGTACGGTCGAAGAGGAGTTTCGAATCGGTGACGATGCCGAGAGACTTTATTACAGACATACGGATTTAGGAGTCGTCACGAGTTTAGCCGATTGGCTGACCCTTGGTTTTAATTTCAGGCACATTTGCGAAAGAGGAACGGGCAGGGACTGGAAGTGGGAAAATCGGCCGCATGTCAATCTGACTTTCAAATGGAAGTTGGGCGACCTGGCCATCAGTGACAGATCAAGGTTTGAGTTCCGGGATAAATACAACGCCGAAGATATGTGGAGATACAGAAACAAGCTCACCGTGAAATTCCCGTGGGAACTGACACCACTGAGATTGAAGCCTTATGTCGCCGAAGAATTTTATATCGATTTGAACCAGTCCGGCATTAGCAGAAACAGGTTCTACTCGGGTGTTTCTATGAAGCTGTCAAATAATCTTTCAGGAAATATTTATTATCTCTGGCAGGCAAGCAAGTCCGGTCACAGTTGGAATGACCTTAATATTCTCGGAACACAGTTGAGATTTCGTTTTTAGTGTTCTGTGGGAAAAATGTAAAAATTGTTGGTAGTGTTAGAAAGGAGTCGGTATGGTCTTCAAAGAACCGGCGATTTTTTTCGGCGAAAATACCATCAATCTGGATAAATGGAAGGTTAAGAAGTTAGAAGATGTCACCCGCGGTCTGCTCTGCCGCTGGCCGAGACTCTACGCGTTCATAAATTCAGATGATGTACAGGGCGACCACTTCATAGTCGAACTCGGGCGCGAACCGGGCAAGGCGATGCTCATTTACGAAGCTACCATCGTGGATGAGGATGCGTCCCCATACCTGAAATGCCGATCCAAAATCAGGCACCATAAAAGTTAAGATGCGATTCGTTCTCGTTTGAACTGATGTTTTTGCTTGATTGTCCAGCCGCTTTATGGGTATCCTGTCTCTGCAAAGCAAATCGAATTGCAAAGGTTTTCTATGAAGACAGATATTCACTATGGTGGTGCTCAGCTGAATCTGGATATCCCTGAAGGAAACATCGACCAAATCATACATCCTTGGTCCGGCTACCAAAAGGCCGACAACGGAACCGTCCTGTGCGAAGCCATCGCTCAGGGCGAAGCAGTTCATTTTCAGGAAGAAATCGCCGGCAAACGTCTGGCTGTATTGGTCAGCGACGGCACGCGTGACATTCCACTCGAAGCCATATTTGCCCAACTGTACCCATTACTTAACAAGTGTTCGTTGGTGCGGTTCTTTATCTGCACCGGCACCCACAATACCGACACTAACGAAAATCATACAATCGCCCGGCAAATCCAAAACGAAGCCGCAAACGCAGGCCTGAGTGATTTTGAAATCCACATCCACGATTGCCAAAAGGATGATTTCATAAACCCAGGCAAAACCGGGCGCGGTACAGATGTGATATTCAACGCCAAGATTACTGCAGAAGATATTTTCCTGGTTCTCTCAGATGTGAAGGTTCATTACTTCGCCGGCTATTCGAATCCAATAAAAAGCTTCGTTCCCGGCCTGTGTGCATTCGCAACTATCGAGCATAACCATAGTCTCGCACTTGATGAAAGGTCGACCTCCGGATTGCATCCGTGGCACACGAATCCAGCGAGGCAGGACAATCCCTTAGCCGCCGACCAACTGGAGGCCATGGAGCTGATTGTAAAGGACCGACCCGTCTATGCGTTGGTAACAATCAGCAG
>Ga0114922_10006589_pt1 | contig 10643 bp, 8 predicted proteins | sample AartaG_FD_100975 | JGI IMG/M metagenome (GOLD analysis project Ga0114922, IMG submission 100975) | Deep subsurface microbial communities from Aarhus Bay to uncover new lineages of life (NeLLi) - Aarhus_00045 metaG | ecosystem: Environmental > Aquatic > Marine > Oceanic > Sediment | place: Aarhus...
ACGCTGAATATGTTGGCGTTCTTCGCGACGGTTGCGTCGGCGGGTGAAGCGCCGACGTTCCCGTACAAGGACGATCCCGCGATCGTGAGGACCCTCGCGGGACTGGGCGAGAACACCGCGCGGTTTCTGCCGCGGCCGACCGCGTGGCAGGGCAAGACGAATATGAGCGCCCACAAGAAGTGGCCGAGGTATCAGCCGATCCACCGCGACTACTCCAATAAGATGCCCTACATGCCCGACCGCAAGACGGGGTTCTACTGCGGCGGCGGGCACGCACACCGCCGCTACAACGACGCGTGGGAATACCACCTGGGCTCGAACACCTGGTTCCGGCTGGTCCCGCCGGTCGGCGGCGACCAGGGCAAGCACAAAGGTGCGTGGTTCGTCTGCGGCAGGATATCCAGGAATCCCAAGACGACACTGAACGAGAAAGAGAAGAAGCAACTGGACGCCCTGCGCGTCTGGTGGAAGAAATACATGGTCGTCGAGGACGGCTACCTGCAGACACGCGGCGGCGGCGGGTTCATGACCAGCCACACCTGGGATGGCATCACCTACGACCCGGTCGCGAAGAAGCTTTTGTGGGCCGCGGGCGGGCACAAGGGCAACGACGTGAACTGCCACGTGATCCTGTCCGACGACTTCTCGCCGGAGACGTACCCGGCGAAGCTCGCGGCGTTCCGGAAGACGCTGAAGCCGGTGACGTCGAACATGTGGATGTTCGACTTCGCGAAGAACCGCTGGGTCCGCAGCTTCCACGACGGCCCCTACGTGCCCACCGCGAGCGGCGGCGCCTTCATGCAGTACATCCCCGAGATCAAGAAGTCGCTGTACTACCACGCCCACGGCCGGAGCCCGATGATGCAGAGCTACGACAGCGCGGCGAACAAATGGCAGGCGGTCGCGCCTAACGGCGGCCGGAGCATCGGCGCACTCGTGAAGGCCAAGCTGGCGCCGAAGCAGGAGCAGCAGGTGGCGTACAGCGCGAAGCACAAGGTGCTGGTCGCCGTCGTCGAGAAGGACACGTTTACCTACGACGTGCTCAAGGACGTCTGGGCGCGGGTGGACGCGCCGCGTGACCTGGTGGCACACGACGCCAAGACCATCTTCGACTACGACAGAGCGAACGACGTCTTCACTCTGATCCAGGCCGGCCGGAAGAAGGGGCAGGGCGCCGCGTGGGCATTCTCGCTGCCGGAGAAGAAGTGGGAGCCGCTCAAGCCCAAGGGCGGGCTGCCCTATGCGAAGTGGGATCCGGGCGCCGGCTTCTACCATCCCGAGCACAACGTCTTTGTGGTCTGCCTGGGCAACCGCGTGTGGGTGTACCGCTACGGGAAGGTCGCGCAGGAACCGGGGGCGTAGACCACGCCGGAAAGCGAAAAGCGGCAGCAACCGGGACGGTCGCTGCCGCTTCTTCAGGATCTGCTTCGTGAGCTTCGTGCCCTTCGTGGTGAAATGAAGGGCTGAAACCGCGGTCTACTTAGCGTCGACGTACTTCGCGATGAATCCGATGGCGTCGCCCACGTTCTTCACTTCGAGGGCGTCGTCCTCGTCCATCTCGATGTCGAACTCCGCCTCGAACCCGGCGACCAACTCGATGCTCTGGATCGACTCGGCGTGGAGGTCTTGCACGAACCGGGACTCGGCCGTAATCTGCTCCACCGGGACCCCGACCACTTCGCTCGTCACCTTCTTCACCCTGGCCGTCACGTCATTCAGATCCGCCATGATTGGCTCCCTAAAACGTCGTTAGCGCTTGAACGCCTTCTTGATCGCCTTCCGAAGGTCCTCTTTCAGCATGCCGTGGAGATGTCGGATCAGCTTCTCCTCCGCCGGCGACATCTCCTTCTTCCGGCGGCCCATCGCGGCCCGCGCCGTCCGCAGCATGGCCTTCAGGCCCATTCCCTTCGTCGGCCGCCCGTTCAGCATCCAGCAGAACGACGGCACCTCCTTCGGCATCAACTGGCCGCTGAACACCAGGTTGCTCATCATGCCGACGACCGTGCCGGTGTTGAGGAGGGCCCCGATGCTCGTCTTGGTGTGGTCGCCGATCATCGAGCCGAGGAACTGCTCGCCGGTGTCGGTCAGCTCACCTTTGAAGTAGACGCTGACCGTGGTGTAGTCGTTCTTCAGGTCGCTGTTGGTGGTCGCTCCACCGATGTTGACCCACTCGCAGATGTAGGTGTGGCCGAGGAACCCGTCGTGGTACTTGTTGGAGTACCCCTGCATGATCACGCACTCGACCTCGCCGCCGACCCGGCACACCGGGCCGAACGAGCACGCCTCCCGGATCTTTCCACCCATCAGGCGGCACCCTGGGCCGATGTAGCCGGGGCCTTCGACGCGCGTGTGCGGGAAAATGATCACGTCCTCCTCGATGATGATCGGGCCTTCGGTCGCGTCGAGCACAACCATCGGGTGAATCCTGGCGGTCGGCGCGATGTAGATGTGCTCGCTGCCCAGCATGCAGCTCAGCGCCGGCATCTCCGCGTTGACCGCCGGCGTGTAAAGCCGCTCGAAATCGCTCTCGATCATCGCCGAGTTGTGGCGGATGAGCAGCCAGGGGAAGTCGATCATCGTCGCCTCGGCCTCTTTGACCGCCAGTTTCGGTCCGAGCGCCGTCAGGACCGCCTCGAGCGGCTCGAGACTCACGTCGGCCCCGGGGAGTTCGGCATCGCGCGATTCCTCTTTCGCGGCGGCCAGTGTATCTGCCGTAACGTTCGCGGCCACCAGCGTGTCGCCCACCTTCAGCGCCTCGTCCGGCCCGATCGACTTCAGGTCGCACGTGCCGTCGACCAGCAGCCGCCCGTTCACGAACACAACATCGCCCTCGAGTTCGGCCGGATCGTTGACGGGGATCTCGGCCTTCTGCGCATATACCTCGCCCAGCCAGTCGCGCACGAAGGCGGCGGACGAATCGGCACCGACCGCATGTGTGATCTTCTCGCACAACGACGTCGCGCCGCAGCGCAACTCGAACGACGGCCGCATGTACGTCAGCGGATACAGGTTGTCGTACTTCGCGTCCTCAAAGATGATCAGCTTCATCGGGGTCTCACGTTCCTCCAAGAAGCGGCCGGCCCGGATTGCCGCATACTGTACATGGCATCCCGGCGCGAGTCAAGCGCCACACCCGACAGTCAATGTTGAGTGTTGAGGAACAGACGGGCGATGTTGCGGAGGCCCCCGAGGGATTTGATGACCGTCTTGCCAGCTCTCTTGAAAAGCGCTGACAGAGCAGCAGCAAAGCTGCCGCTCTGTCAGCAGTTTCGGATGTACAGGATCAAACTTGAAGGGACACTAGCCGTCTCGCGGGGGCCGACGCCCACCATGTTCGCCCTTCGACCGGGCCTCGTTCACCTTGAGCGGGCGGTCGTCAAGCTCCTGCCCGTCCAGTGCCTCGATGGCGGCGCGCGCCTCCTCGTCGTTTGGCATTTCGACAAAGCCAAAACCGCGGGACTGCCCGCTGTCCCAGGATTTGATGATCTTGGTCGACGACACCTGACCGTGCGCCTCGAACGCCGCGCGCAGCGCGTCTTCAGTTGTACGATAGTTCAAGTTACCCACAAAAATGTTCATCTACGACCTCCGCATCCCTTTCTCCGGCCCTCTCTCTGCTGGGCCGCGCGCAACTGCAGGCTGCCCCGCAGTCAATTGCCCCCATATCGTAGTCGCCGCCAGCCCACAGTCAAGCCGAAAATGCCACCGAGTTGCTCTGTTGAAAACCTAGATCCTTCGCGCAGCCCGTCCTGAGCGAAGCCGAAGGGCTCGGGATGACATTAACACAGAAGACTGCTCTAGAGTGTCATTCTGAGCGAAGCGAAGAATCTCTCCGACGTTCCTCGCCCGGGTTTTCAACAGAGCAACGCAACGCCACCTGAAACGGCCGGGTATGCCGACGCCCCGAAGCACGCGCCGCAAGGCCGGGATGGCGGCTGCGGGGTGCATTCCCGATTCTCTCGGGGAAACACTTGACATATCATAGACGTTATGATACATTAAGTTCAGACACGGGCGCCGGGTGAAATGCCCGGCAACGACGCACAGAGAAAGGAGGTCGCCATGGCTGCGAAGGCGGGAAAAAAGGCAGAAAAGGCGGAGAAACAGGGCAAGAAGGCCAAAAGAACGGCCCCACCGCCCCCCGACTCCGACGCCGCCATCAGCGAACTCATCGACATGCAGGAGGCCATCAAGCTCCTCAAGACCACCCGCCCCACCTTCTACCGCTGGCTCCGCGCCGGCAAGATCAAGGGCATGAAGCTCGGACGCCAGTGGCGGTTCTACCGCGAGGACATCGACCGCTTCCTCAAGGGCCAAGGGCCCCGCGTCGACCTCCCCGCCAGCCTCAAGCCGCTCATCCAGACGCTCCGCCGGCGGGTCAGGGAGCTGGGCGGAAAGGACCCGTCGCGCAAGGACCTGAACGACGTGCAGTGCGCCGTGCGCCTGATGATCGCGCTCGGCGTGGCGCTGAAGGCCAGCGACCTCCACCTCACCGCGCATGTCCCCGAGCCCGGCGCCGAATGCGTCGGCGTGCTCCGCTGCCGGGTGGACGGCGTGCTGCATCCGTTTGCGGAGATCGACCTGCGCCTGCTCCCTGCGATCGTCGAGGAGTGGAAGCGCATGGCCGCGTGCGACGTGCGCGAGACCAAGCTCCCGCAGGACGGCCGCATGGTCCTCAAGATGGCCGACCTGAAGGACGGCGCCGGGAATCGCTCCCTCGACCTGCGCGTCTGCTTCGTGCCCGCCGCGCTGGCCGAGTCGGTCACCGCCCGCCTGCTCGATCCGGCCAACGTGTCCCTCACCTTGGACCGGATCGACTACACCCCGCGTGACCGCGAGCGGCTGCTCGAGGCGCTTGGCGCCCCGAGCGGTCTCATCGTCGTCACCGGCCCCACCGGCTGCGGCAAGACGACCATCCTCTACTGCTGCGTCGGTCGGCTCGCCGGGCCGGGAATCAAAGCGATGTCGGTGGAGGATCCAGTCGAGTACCTCCTCCCTTGGGTGACACAAATCCCCGTGAGCCACGCGACCGGCCTGACGTTTTCGCGCTTGCTTCGCTCGATGCTGCGATCCGATCCCGACGTTATCCTGGTGGGCGAGATCCGGAACCGCGAGGCGCTCGCCGTCTCGCAACAGGCGGCGCTGACCGGGCACCTGGTGATGACGACCCTGCACACCAACGACGCCGCTGGCGCGCTGACGCGGATGATCGACATCGGCTGCGCGCCGTTCCTGGTCGCCGATACGACGCGCCTCGTCACGTCGCAGCGCCTGGTCCGCGTGCTGTGCCCGCATTGCAGCGCGAAGACGGAGCCACCGGTCGAGTTGCTGGACTGGGCGACGGACGCGGCCCGGACGGGCGGACTCGACCCGGCCGGACTCCCACGGAACTTCAAGAAAGCGGTCGGGTGCGAGCGGTGCGCCTCGACCGGCTACAAGGGCCGGACCCTCATCGCCGAGATGCTCGAGGTGAGCCCGAAGATCCGCGAGGCGGTGGTCCGGGGCGGCTCGACTGAGGAGTTCCGCACCCTCGCCGTCGGCGAGGGGATGACCACCCTGATCGCGGACGGGGTGCGCCGCGCCGCCAACGGCCAGACCACCCTCGAGGAGGTCAGGCGGGTCACCTGGTAGCACGTGGCGGGGCTCCCGGGAAAAGCGGTGATAGGCACGTCTCCGCTTCGCTCCGCTGGTGCCAGTCACCGTTTTTCGCCGGTGTGTCGGCGCTTGTGTCTGCTCGGTGGGGGTGCTATACTCCGCGGTGTCCGAGGTGGGGGACATCGCGTGCCGGAACCGGACGGACCCATCCCTGATTCGCTGGCCCACGACCTCCCCGGTCTGCCCATCACTCTGGGCGACCTCACCATTGACGAGAGCGGCTTCCACCGGGAAGCCCGGGGCCGACGTCCGGCGCGACACGCCGCGTGGTCGGACCTGACGGCCGTCCGGCCGGGCCTGTTCGCCTTGGTGGTGGAGGGCCGACGGGGACCGGGGGCGGCGGTCCGCGACCTGTTCCGGGTCTGGGCGCGGACGAGGAACGTCCGGCGCGGGGTGGAGGTCTGGAAGGAGTACCGGCTCCGGGTACTCGAGCGCGGGGGCGTGTTGCACGGGTCCGCCGCCACGGCCTTCATGCGGCGGGTTGCGTGGTTCTTTCTTCTCGGCAGCCTGGCGATGGTGTTCTGCGCCGGGAGCATGCTTTGGCTGGCGCCCCGGTTTGTGGATGACGCTGCGGCGGATCCGGTCCTGCGTTCGATGGCCGAGGACTGGCACCTCGGCGTCGCGTGGTTCGCTCTGATGACATGGGCGGCGCTTGGAGTCGTTGTCGCTGTCACAGCATACGTCTCGGCCTTCGCAATCTCGTGGTGGCGCACGATGCGCCGGTGGAGCCGGTGGGAGTTCTCGCGCGACGGCCTGGCGTTCCGGGCGCGTGGCGAGCGCCGGCTGGTGGCGCCATCGGAGCAGATCGGGTCGGGGCTGCTTCCGGGCGTGCGGATCGGGAAGCAACGCGCGATGCTGTGCGAGGGCTTTCTGTTTGTCGCCGCCCCGGTGGTGTGGCCGTTGTTCCTGGCGCTCAACGAACGCGCGGGGCGGAGGATGCGGCTCGGGCTGGTCGCGTTCGCCGTGCTCTTCGCTGTGTGCGCCGCGCTCACGTGGCCGGTTGCCTGGTATGCGTGGCGGGACCTGCTGCTTTCCGAGCAGGCTCACGTCTCCCCCTTCTTGGCCGTGTGGGGGGCCCTGCTGGCCGTCGGGTGCACGGTGGCGATCGTCGCGTTGCCTTGGTGGGTCCGCCGCACGCACGCGCGCCTGCTGGCCGAGGGCCGCGCCCCGCTCGAGCGGCTCGGCTGGTGACGCGGTCTCGCCTTCTCCCGCACGTGCCCGCGTAAGCCGCCGTTGTTCGATCCGGCGTCGTGGGGCTTGCCCGGCCGACGTTTTCCGCGTACACTCCGCGTGTGAATCGGCTGAGGATCGTGTGCCACAACGCGTTCTGGTTTCAGGGCCGGCCGTTCGCGCCGGATCAGCCCGGCGGCGCGGTGCCGGAGATTCTGGCGGGGCTGGTGAAGTTGTACCGCGCGCTCGACCCGGACGTCCTCTGTCTCCAGGAGATTCAGAGCGAGGGCGTGTTCCAGCACTTGCGCGAGCAGATGGAGATGTCAGGCGCCTATTGCCCTGGCGGCGCGCTCCCGCAGTACGGCGGGGCCGTGCTCTGGCGCGAAGGGAAGCTGCTGAGCGACTGGCACGACGGCGACGATCCGCCGGAGCGGATGTGGCAGATCGTCGAACCTCCGTTCGCCGACGGCGTCGTGCGCGTCGCCAACGTTCATCTACCCTCGTCGCGCCATCTGGGCGAAGAGCGTGCCGCGGGTCGCCGCCTCGAAGAGATGGGAATCGTCGCGGGTCACGGGCCGGCGCCGGATGTTGTCGTCGGCGATTTCAACGAGCAGCCCGGCGGGCCCCTCGGCAGGTTTCTCGCCGCGCACGGCTACGAAGACGCGGCGGTTCTGACCGGGCGGACGCACATCGGCACGACCCCCGGCAACCGGCGCAACGACCAAATCTGGGTAATCCAGAGGTTCTGGGACAGCGTCGCAGACTACAGCGCAACCTCGAACGATGAAATGGTCACCGATGTTCCCGGCAAGGAGCACCTCAGCGACCACTTCCCGGTGTGGATCGAGCTGAGGGCGGAGACAAAGACGTGAGCAGATTCGATTGCGTTTTCTTCGACTCGGGCGGCACCTTGTACCAGCACTTGGCCGACTGCACGGACCCGTCACGCCAGGAGGTCAACGCGCGCCGGCTGGAGCGCGTCGCCGCGCTCATCAGCGTGTTCGGCGTCGAGATCGGGTTCGACGAACTGGCGGCCGTGCTGACCCGCTGCGAAGTTGGGTGCCGCGACACACTGGGCGTCCGGTATAACTACCACCAACTGATGATCACGTTCATCGACGAACTGGGCCTCGCCCTCGGGCCGGAAGAAGCGGCCTGCCTGGCCGACGCGTATTGCGGCCCGCGCTACGCGAGCTGGCTCTTCCCCGGCACGCGAGCCATGCTCCAAGCCCTTCACGATGCCGGCTTATACCTCGGCGTCATCGCCAACACTTACTGGCCCGGCTTCACCATGGACCGTGCCTTTGCCGGCGTCAGGCTTCTGCAGTTCTTCCGGACCCGCATCTACTCGGGCGACGTAGGCGTGGCCAAGCCGGACCCGGCCATCTTCCTCCTCGCCGAGGAGGTCTCCGGCCGACGGGGCGGGCGCATCCTTTACGTCGGCGACGACCTGGAGGCGGACGTCCACGGCGCCGCCGGGGCCGGCTGGACCGCCGCGCTCAGGCGGCCGGAAGCCGCCGCCGGCGACGACCTCGCCGACTTCGTGTTCGGCCATTGCGATGAACTGACCGACTTCGTCCTCGGCGACTGATTACTGGCGGACGAGCCCCTCGCCAGGCCCGGCACCCAAGTTGCAGCGGCGTTCAAGTGAACGTCCCTGCGCCCGACGTCTCGCCGCGCCGTCGTGACCACCCCGCATTCGCGGCGTCCACCCGCCCTCACTCACTCGAGAGCGCTATTGCCCCAGGCCTCGCGACTGCGTATAATCTGCCCTTCATCGGTGTCCCACAGAGGCATTTGTCGCTCAGAGAGCAAGGAGTTATGCGTTGGCCAAGACGAGGAAATTGAAGGTGGGCGTGATCGGGGCGGGAGGCATCGCGGGAGCGCACATCAAGCGCCTGCAGACGATTGAGGACGTCGAGGTCCACGCGGTGTGCGACATCCGCGAAGGTGCGGCCAAGCAGAAGGCGGACGAGTTCAACATCCCGCAAGTCTTCAAGGACTACAAGGATCTCCTGAAGCTCAAGGCGGTGAAAGCAGTGTCGGTGTGCACGCCGAACTTCTTCCACGCCGAGCCGACCATCGCGGCGCTGAAGGCGGGCAAGCACGTGATCGTCGAGAAACCGATGGCGATGAACGTGAGGGAAGCGAAAGCGATGGTCGACGCGGCGAAGAAGGCCCGCAAGGTCCTCGTCGTCGGGTTCCAACTCCGATACAACCCCAACGCCCAGATGCTCAAGCGCGCGGTCGACGATGGAAAGCTGGGCAAAGTTCTCTACGCCCGCTGCCAGGCGATGCGCCGGCGCGGCATCCCCAACTGGGGGGTGTTCGGCCGCAAGGAGCTTCAGGGCGGCGGCGGGATGATCGACCTCGGCGTCCACATCCTCGAATGCGCCCACTACGTGATGGGCAAGCCCGAGCCGATCACGGCGTCGGGGCAATGCTACACCTATCTGGGCAACAAGAAGTCCGACGTCCTCTCCGTATGGCCGGGCTGGGATTACAGGACGTACAACGTCGAAGATCTCGCCGTGGGGATGATCCGTTTCCAGAACGGCGCCACGCTGGTCATCGAGTCGAGCTTCGTCGCGCACATCGAAAAGAACGTGTTCAACTTCCAGGTGATGGGCGAGAAGGGCGGCGGCACCTACGACCCACCGAGGCTGTTCACCGACATGGCCGGCACGATGTTCAACCTTGAGCCGGCGTTCCTCGGCAAGCAGGAGGCGTGGGACGTGAAGATGCGGGATTGGGTCGACGCTATCCGCACCGGCAAGAAGCCCCTGGCGCCCGGCGAGGACGGCCTCGTAGTTCAGAAGATGCTCAACGGCATCTACCGCAGCGCCGAGCTGGGCAAGGAAGTGCGGATCCGCTAGAGCCGGCCCGGCATCGCGATCGACGCGGAATTCCACAACGCAGCGTGTGGCGGAAGCACACACGCCGGGCGACCCGCGCGTGCCCGCCGCCTCCGCAAGCCTAAACGCCCCCAGCGCTTATGAATCCGTCGGTACTGGGGCACGCGGCTTGCATATCCGTTTTGCGGACGCGTTGTCGGAGGTCGCACAGATGAAGCCTTTAGCCAAGATCACGCTGGCACTGTGGCTGGGCCTGCTGTCTGCGGGCTGTCACACCTCGGCGGCCGCGGACCAGACGACGCCGAAGGCGCCGGCCTACAAGGCCGCCGCCGGGCCGCACAAGGTGACCAACGCCACGTACGACTGGCAGGACGAGGCCCGCCGGCGCGACGTGCCCGTGCGCATCTACTACCCCGAGACCGGCGAAGGGCCGTTCCCCGTTATCATCTTCTCGCACGGGCTGGGCGGCTCGCGGGACGGGTACCGCTATCTCGGCCTGCACTGGGCGAGTCACGGGTACGTCTCGGTCCATCTCCAGCACAAGGGCAGCGACCGGGACGTGCTCAAGGGCAAGCTGCGGCTGAAGAAGGCGATGCGCGACAGCATCGCCGATCCGCGAAACGCGATCAACCGCCCGCTCGACGTCCGCTTCGCCATCGACCAGATGGAGAAGATGAACGGGGAGGACACGCCGCTCAAGGGGCGGCTCGACCTGCGCCGCGTCGGCATGGCCGGGCATTCGTTCGGCGCTTGGACGACGCTGGCGGCCGCCGGGCAGGTGTTCGTCACGCGCCTGGGCAAAGAGATCACCTTATCTGACCCGCGGGTCAAGGCGGCCATCCCGATGAGCGCACCGCCGCCGCGCAAGAAGGAACACTACGAGAAGGCGTTCAGCCGGATCAGGATTCCGTGCTTTCACATGACCGGTACGCTCGACGACAGCGTCATCGTCGACACCAAGGC
>Ga0114922_10006590_pt1 | contig 10641 bp, 4 predicted proteins | sample AartaG_FD_100975 | JGI IMG/M metagenome (GOLD analysis project Ga0114922, IMG submission 100975) | Deep subsurface microbial communities from Aarhus Bay to uncover new lineages of life (NeLLi) - Aarhus_00045 metaG | ecosystem: Environmental > Aquatic > Marine > Oceanic > Sediment | place: Aarhus...
CGAGTCCGGCTGGTCAACTTGCCAGCCCTCCGGCACCTCGAGCGTAAGCTGCCCCACAAGGAGGCCGTAGGGCATCATGAAGCTGACAGGCCGCACCAAGAACCGACGCCGCCGTTCCTGCCGCGACGCCTCCTCAACCTCCAGCTTCAGCTCGAAGGGCACGCCGATGCCGAGCTCCAGGTGCAGCGGCAGCTCGAGCGTTCGAGGCCCTCCCGCACCACCCTCCCCGGGCCAGCTCAGCCTGAGCACCGGCGTTTGCACGTACCAGTCGCCCACCTGCGCGTCAGCGGGCACCGCGAAGTCGAGAGAGGCCCTCTCGGCGCCCGTGTCGGCGCCATCAAGGGCAAGCCTGACACTCGGCCTGGGTCGAAGCGTGCCCCAGGCATTCACAAACTCCAGGCGCAGAGGAGCAGACGCGCCCGGTGAGATCGCCCCCTCTACACGTGCAAAGAGCATATAGCCGACGGCGGCCATGACACCTCGAGTGAGCAGCCGCTCCGCCTGGGCGACATCGCGTCTCAGCTTGGGGTCCGGGGCACCACCTGCCTCGGCGGCGGAGGTGTGCAGAGGTTTCAGGGTGCCATTTGCCAGGGCCAGTGCGCCCTCAACCAGATCGGGCCGGGCGTCCTCATAGCCGTCCGCCTCCAGCCTCGCGACGATAGTCTCCAGGTCCTCGATGGCCTTGCTCGTCTCTTGCCGGGAATGCAGCGCCAGCGCCTGCGCCGCATCACGCAGGAAGGCGCCGCCCACGTCAGCGCGTTCGCCTACACGCACCGCGGCGCAATCTTGCGGGGATAGCTGCAAGTACAACTGCACTCTCTCGAGCTTCTCGTCCTCCCACGCGAGCATGACGTCAGCGCCTGACACGATGTCAACCGCCACCAGTCTGTCTCCCTTGATGTGAGCGCCGGTCTCGAGGTCAAGGCGCGCAAGCCTCTCCGTGTCGATGCCCAGTGCGGCGTGATCGAGCGTCACCATCGTGCTCTTCATGCCAGGGGAGTTGTTCAAGACCGTGAAGTGCAGGTTCCCGTCGGCATAGTTCCCCCAGCGCTCGACCCAGACGTTCTCGGGGTCGCTGCTGCGCGCGTATGTCATCGGCTCCCATCCCGCCTCCGCCACGCGCCGGATGATGGGGGTGTACTTCACGAACAGGTCGCGGTCGCGGTTATGAAGCTCCGGGTCCGACCAGTAGCGCAGCGGTATCCACTTCTCCTTCTCCGCGTCCCACCAGGTGCCGTTGAACAAACTCGGGTGCATTCCGTAGAAGAGCGACCGCTTGAAGTACGACCGCACCATGTCGTAATCGAAGGCGTGGAAGTCCACGTTCATCAGCAGCAGGTACGGCTTCTGCCCGCTCAGCCAGCGGTTCAAGTTCAGGCGCGCGTCGGACATCGGCGTGTACTTCCCCTCGCGAAGCCAGCCGGTCTCGGTGCCGCCGATGTCCAGCAGCGGCGCCAGCCAGCGCCCGCCCGAGTACACGGCGTTCGCCATCAGCAGCCTCCCCCGCCGATGCAGGTCATCCGAGACGAACCTCGTGAACTCCCAGGTCGAGAACATTTGCAGGATGCACGGTCGCTTGCTCTTACTCCCGAAGGTCAGCGGCACATCGCAGTACGCGAACTGATCCTCCCGGTAGTTCAGCACCGACCTGGCGCCCATCTCCAGCGAGTCCAGGTATTCTCCGTCCAGCCCCGGCCCGGGCTCAGCACGGTGCTCCTGCGCCGCGGCCCCGTACTGCTCCTCAGCGTGCTGCATATTGTAGTTGAGCAGGCCGCGGTTGCGGATGTCGCCCTCGGTGGGCAGCTCCGGGTCCGGGTTGAGCATGAACAGCGCCCCGTCGCACCACGAGGTGTTGCGGAAAGCGTGGTGGTATCGCCCCTCCTCATCCTGCACCGCAGAGCTCGCCATCGAACGCGCTCGGTCCCCGTGACCCCCCTCATCCTCACCAGCCACCTTCGGCAGCAGTTCCATCGCCGCGTCGTACTCCCGCGGCATATCCTTCGGCATCTTCATCCACCAGCTCATCGGCTCCGTGTACCGGAAGCTGTAAACGCCCACCTCGTCATCGTGCGGCACGTTGTTGTTGCCCTCGTGGAACATGAACCCGAAGTCCTCGGCATTCTCGACCGTCGCCAGGTCCGTGAAGGGCATCCAGATGCCCTCTTTCATCGCCCGCTTCAGGAAGAACTCGGGGAACATCCCCACGTACTTCTCTGTCGCCGCCCGGAAGCCCCACGCCGGGGCGAAGCGGTAGATCAGGAAGCTGAAGGGCGCGCGCGAGGGGAAGCGCGTTGCCGCCGGTGTCAGCCCGAAGTCGAACGACACTGCCAGCCGCTGGCTGTCCACGTCGTAGACGATGCGCGAGACTGCCGGCTCGTCCAGCCGCGTTGCCAGCGCCAGGCCCCCGACCTGCCCGCCGGTCACACAGCCGAGCGGATAGCTGGAGTATTGCCCTCGCGCCCCTGCCGTCGAGCTGAGCAGGTTGGCGTATTCCCCCGCCTCCACCGGTCGGCTGGCTCGCACATCGTCCCACCAGGTCAGCCCCTCAGCGGGCACCGGCAGCGCAAAGCAGACCGAGACCGCCCGTTCCTGGGCGGTGGTATCCTCGATGACCCCCCGCACCCTCACGGCCCTGTCGCCGTCCTCCAGCTCGTACTCCAGCTTCAGCCCGGCCTCGGCGAGAGCGCCTATCTCCATCCAGCCAGCGTCCTCCAGGGCGCAGTCGCGCACCAGGAAGCCCGAGGGCAGGTCGGCCGCGGCCCGCAAGTCCTCGGCATCCAGAGCCAGCTTTGCAGGCCCGGCCTCCTCGACCACCAGCCTCAGGCCGTCGCCACCGGCGGCGGCGCGCGCGCGTGCCGTGCTCGCTCCGCTCCACGCCGACAGCCAGCCGCCATCCAGCATCGTCAGTTGCTCGGGCGCGAGGCCCGCCAGCTCCCAGCGGTACTTGTCGTCGCGATCCGTCTGCGTCTCATACATACAGACGTTGATTCGACGCACCGCGCTGCGTTCGTAGCCGGCGATGTCATCGCGCAGCAGAGCCCACCTGCCGACCGGAACCTGGTGCCGACGGTACTGCTGCTTATCGAGGCCCTGCTGATAGACGACGATGGAGATGTCCTTGTGAGCGACCTGCGGGTCGTCGCTGGTCATCCGCACCCAGCAACTCAGGCAGCTAGAGGCCGACCAGTCAAGCGGCGCGTCCTCGAGGCCCAGGCTGACGCCCGGCCATTGCTCCTTCCTGTCGCCGTCGTTGGCGATCGTTACCGACAGCAGGGGCTTGCCCGCGATCTCAGCCGGCGCGTCCGCAGGCACCTCCCCCCAGGTAAGCTCGCAACGATTGGTCACCCACTCATCGCCGGGCGAGATCAGCTCACCTTGTGACCAGGCTGCCGAGGTCATCGCCATCAGCGCCAGGCCGACATACACCTCAACCATCTTCCCACGCGCAATCATCGCTATCTTCTCCTTCCCGACGCCGTCCGCCCTGAAGGAATCGCCACGCGCGTCGGTGAACAGATTCCCGTGCCCTCCGCACACTTGGGCTAGATTTCAACGCCCGCGTGCCCAGACCTGCCCACGGCCAGCTCGGCAGGAGCAACTTGTGAACTCGGAGCCTGTCCGGGTCATCCAGTTGGTTCAGCACCTCTCCCTCGGCGGCGCGACGCTGATGGCGATGCTGCTGGCCGAGCGCCTTGACCGGCGACGTTATGACGTCATGCTTGCCGCCGGGCCCCACGCCGGCGCTGAGGGCGACCTCTCCGGGGAGATGCGCCAGCGCGGCATCAAGCTCGTAACCGTGTCCCATCTGCGCCGCAGCCCTCACCCCTGGCACGACGCACGCGCGGTGCTGGCCCTGCGCAGCCTCCTGCGCCGCGAGAGGCCGCACATCGTTCACACGCACGGCTCCAAGCCCAAGTTGCTGCTCCCGTGGGCTGCGCGGCTGGCGCCGGTGCCCGTGAAGGTCGCTCACATCTGGGGCTGGGAGTGGCAGCCCGCGCCCGGGCCTATTACCCGCGCCCTTTTCACGGCCGCATCGCGCCTCGGCACCGGCTCTTATGATGCGCTGGTGGCCTGCTCCGAGGCGATGCGTCGCCAGGGCATCGAGCGCCGCGTGGGGCGGCCGGATCAGTACCAGGTCATCCTGCCCCCGGTTGACCTGGAGGCATTCACGCCTGAAGGTCGCGAGCAAGCGCGGGAGGAGGTCCGCCAGGAGCTTGGCATTGCCCCGGACGCCTACGTGGTCGCCTCGGTGACGCGCCTCGGCCCGCAGAAGGCGCCGCTGGACCTGGTGCGCGCAGCGGCGTTGGTGATCGCCCAGCGCCCGGACGCGCGCTTCCTGGTGGTGGGAGGCGGCCCGCTGGAGCGCGCTGTCACGAGTGAGATTGCCGCCCACGGGCTGGGGGACAAGGTGCTGCTGTTGGGCCCGCGCCGGGACGTGCCCACCGTCCTCACGGCCTCCGACCTCTTCGCCCTCAGTTCAGCTTGGGAGCCTTTCGGCATTGTCTACCTGGAGGCGGCGGCGGTCGGCCTTCCATCCGTGGGCACCAGGGTGGACGGCGTCCCCGAGGCTGTCGAAGACGGCGCAACCGGCCTCTTGGTGCAACCAGGCGACCCCGGCGCGCTGGCTCAGGCCATCCTCAGCATCGCCGACGACCCCGAGCTGGCGCAACAGATGGGTCACGCCGGCCGTCGCAGGGCCGGGCAGTTCGGCACTCAACGCTTCGTCGCCGCCGTGGATGACCTCTACCAGCGACTGCTCGCCCGCAGGCACATCACATAGCGCCTTCGCCCCGCCTGTGCACCCTTGCCGTTCTCCGTACGGAGAGGCCGGCCTGTCCGCCGTAGCTTTAGCGAAGGTGGGACCACTGCCTGCCCCGCTTCAGCGGGGTCCGGCCTGGCCGTTGCCGTTCGCCGTCTTCCGTCATTCGCCCTCGGTCGCTGCCGTTTGTCGTTCCCCATTGCCCATTGCCTATTGCCCATTGCCCGTCGTCCTACAGATACCCCAGCCCCCGCAGCCGCTCCACGACCGCCGCCTCCTCCGCCTCGTCGCCGATCTCCCGTCCTTCCCTCACGCCAAGTTCCGCCTGCTCGTCCACGAGCACGGCCCGTGCCCTCTCCTCCGCGAGCAGCTCGGTCAGTACCCGGCCATCAGCATACCCGGGCACGCGCAGCCCGCACAGGTGCAGCAGGTTCGGCGCGATGTCCTGGGCCTGCGCTGTCGCGATGCTGCCCGCGCGTATTCCCTCGCCGCAGGCCAGCAGCACTCCCTCGGGCCGATGCGCTCCCGTCTGATAGTGCTCGGCGGCGGGCCGGTCAACGCGCGCCTCCCCGCAGCGCAGCCCGCTCAGCGCCTCACAGTCCTCGCGCCACCTGATGAGCATATCCGGCGCACGCGCCAGGTGCGGGCCGTGGTAGACCTCCTCGCGGTGCAGCACCTCGGCTATGACGGGCCGCCCGCTCCCCGGGTCGGTCGCGGTCATCAGGACCTCGCGCACCTCCTCGCAGAGCGCGCGGTACTCCTCGCCCGGCTCCACGGTCCCCTCGGGCTCGCGCCCTCTCAGGTTGATCCACGGCTCCGCGCTCCCGCCGCACAGGAAGCTGTATGCCCGCGTGTCCCGCCACGAGATGTCTCCGGTCATCAGCTCCCAGAGTCCATCCATCCCGCCCAGCCGGGCCAGCCGCGCCGCGAAGCGGTGTTTGAAGGGAGCGGGCAAGCGGCTCTCGGCGATCCTCAGCAAGCGCCGCGCGGCACGGTATCGAAGCTCTCCGCGCCTCTTCTGCCACCCGAGCTGCTCGAACAGTTCCGGCAGGTACAGCGCCCCCCGGCAGTTCGGCCCCGCGCCATGGTCGGACACGATCATCACGTGCGTCAGGTCATCCAGCCGATCCACCAGCCTCCCGAGTATGCGGTCCATCTCCTGGTAGACGGCCAGCACGACATCGCCGACGCGCTCTCGCAGCGCCACGTCGTGTTCCGGGTGCGACGGGTCGGTCAGGTGCCAGAAGTAGTGTTGCGCGGGGTCTATCTCGACGAAGGCGACGGCCATCACGTCCCAGCGCTCTCGCGCGAGCAGCTCCTCGGCTATCTCGCCCTTCTTGCGCAGGTTGCCCAGTATCCGCTCCCGCGCCCTGGCGAGATGACCTCGCGCCACGAACCGCTGGATGTCCGAGTGCAGCGGGTACTCGCCGAAGCGCGCCGCCAGCTCCGGGGCCAGCTCCGGGGGGTGGGTGAAGCCTTCGCTCTGCGGCGAGGGGGTCAGCCAGCCCGCCACTTGCAGCCCGTTGACCGCCTCGGCGGGGTAGGACATGGGCATATTGAGCACGCAGGTGCGCAGTCCCGCCTCGGAGGTCAGCCGCCAGAAGGCCGGCGCGGCGCGGCAGGTGGCGTTAGGCCGGCGCAGCCGGTATGTCCCCGGAACGCGGTCGAGGAAGCAGAAGATCCCGTGCTTGCCCGGGTTCACGCCGGTGGCGATGGTGGTCCACGCGGCCGGGCTCATCATATTCGGCACGGACTGAAGCGGCCCGAAGGCGCCGCTCTCTCGCAGCCGCGCGAACGCCGGCAACTCCCCGCTCTCCATCCAGCGCTCCAGGAGAGCGGGAGCGGCCCCATCAATACCCACGAGCAGCAGCCGCGGCTGTGACACCTCAGCGTTCACTCCCTGCCAGCAACTCGCGGTAGACCTTCTCGTACCCGCGCACCATCGCGTCAACGCTGTAGTGAGCGACGACTTGCCGGCGGCCCTCGGCTCCCATCTGACGGGCGCGCTCGGGATCGCCCAGGAGCCTGACCACTGCCGCCGCGAGGGCACCCTCATCATCCACGGGCACGACCCATCCGGTCACGCCGTCCTCCACGCCCGCGGCTGCTGGCGGCGTGACGACCACTGGCCGCGCGGTGGCCATCGCCTCCAGGACCGCCCCGGCGAAACCCTCGCGGCGCGAGGGCAGCACGAAGACCTCGCAGGCCGCCAGCAGTTGCGGAATGTCCTCGCGCCGGCCGGCCAGGTGCACCGCATCCTCCACGCCCAGGTCGGCGCGCAGTTGCCTCAGTTCGGCTTCATAGCCCTTGTCGCTGCCCTCGGGCATACCTCCGGCGATCACGATGCGCGTGGTGGGAAATGCCCCCAAGATCCCGGGCGCGGCTCTGACGAGCACCTCGTGGCCCTTCCGCCGCGCCAGCAGGCCGACCATCACAACCAGCGGCTCGTCGCCGCTCAGCCCCAGCTCCGCCCGGACCCCGGAGCCGTCAACTTCAGGGCAGAACCGTTCCACGTCCACGCCGTTGGGGATGACGGTGGCCTTGCTCCGCAGCCGAGCGGCCCCCGGCAGGTCATCGAGGCTATCCTCGGTCAGCGGTATCAGCCGACGCGCGCAGTAACTCCCCAGCCTCACCAGGTACCACGGCAAGCGCTCGCGGATGCGCACATTCCAGACGACGGGCACTCCCGCCCTCCTGCCTGCCGGCCCGGCCTCAAGCACCGCGCGCGTCTGATTACAGTGGAGCAGGTCAACCTCACGCTCACGCAACCACGCGGCCAGCCTCTTCGAGTAGCGGTGCAGCGCCCTTGCGGCCCGCAGCTTGGTGAGCAGCCCTGCCTTCAGCAGCCCCTTGCCGTAGCCGTCCAGGGGCGCATCGGGGGGCACGACCTCCACCGCACAGCCGTCGTCTCGGAGCGCATCCAACAGCGGCCCCTCACGCGCCAGCACTACCAGGGGCTCGAAGCGCTCGCGATCCAGTCGCCGCGTGATGGCTTGCAGCATCAGCCCTGACCCGTCGCACGAGGCGTAGGCGTCGTAGAATGCGATTCGCCTGGGCCGGTCCGACGACATAGGCACCCCTTCTTGGAGGCGAGAAGCGAGAGGCGGGAGGCGCGAAACGGCGCCTTCCGGCGCATGTTCAGAGGTATCCGAGGCCGCGCAGCGTCTCCTTCACCTGCGCCTCCTCGGTCTCATCATAGCCCCCACGCCCTGCCCCGTCAACGATCTCCATCTTCCGCCGCCGAGGGGGGCACTCGCTCAGCGATGCAGGACGCAGTATCTGCGTGGCCACCCGCCCGTCCACATGCTCCGGCACCGCCTCCCCGACCAGGTGCAGGATAGTCGGCGCGACGTCCTCTATGCGCAGCCCGATCGCCTCGTACCCGCGCTTGATCCCCGCCCCGGCCGCGCAGAAGATCCCTTCTTGCCGATGCAGCCCCTCCCGCTGCGGCGGCGTGAATACCGCGCGCTCAAGTGACGCCGGCAGCGGCCCGGACAGCACGAAGTTGCTCAGTATTTCGTAGCGGTAGCCACGCGTAACGGCCAGCAAGTCGGGCGCGCCCTGCATCCGGCCGCCGTGGTAGATCTCCTCGGCGCGCAGCGGCGCCGACATCACTCGCTCGCCCGTCTCGGGATGCACGACCTCCGCCAGCGCCTCCGCGATCTCCTCGCGCAGCCGCTCCCGCGATGCGGCCGGCACACAGCCCGCCGCGAAGCGCCCCTCCAGGTTCAGCGAGATGTTCCCGTAGTCGCTCCAGCAGAACGCGCTGGTGCCTGCCCAGTCCCCGCGGCTCATCAGGAAGCGCGACATCAGGCCCCGCTTGGCGCGCGCCAGCCGCGCCCGGAAGCGCTCCCGAACCGCCCCCGGCACCATCCGACCGCCCAGCCGCACTGCTGCCCGCCGCAGCCGTTGCCGCCGCGTCTCCGCCGTACCGCCGGCCAGCCTCAGCCACCCATGCTCCGCCAGCCACTGGTCGAGGTTGAAGCCCCCGAGGCATGGCCCCGCCCCGTGGTCCGAGACCAGCATGGTCACTGTCTCCGGCCCGGCGCAGTCCTCCAGGGTCCTGCCGATTTCCTCGTCCACCTTTGCGTAGACGTACCGCAGCAGGTCGTCCACCTTCCGCCCATCGCGCCCGCGCACTTGCCGCTCGTGCCAGTACCAGTGCTGCACGTGGTCGGTCGAGGAGAAGACCACGCAGAAGACGTCCACGGGCCGCGTCGCCAGCAGATACCGGCTCATTGCCCCCGTCTTCTCGATCTGCTCATCGAGCTTATCCAGCGCGTAGCCCTGCTTATGCGGCGGCACGAACTTCTCAAAGTACCCGTCGAACTCGCTCGCAAGCTCCTCGTACAGGCCTTCGGGGTGCGCGATCTTGGGCCCGAAGGCGGGCGCATCCACCCCTGACAGGCAGAACCCGTTGAGCCGCGGCGGCGGGAAGGTCCACGGCACGTTCAGCGCCCCGACGCGCATCCCCGCTGCCGACAGCATCTCCAGGAAGGTCGGCAGGCTCAGCGAGCCGCCGCTCAGGAAGCGCGGCGAGTAGTCCTCGGGCGAGACTTCCAGGAAGCCGTAGGTGCCGTGCTTACCGGGGTTACAGCCGGTGAGGAAGCTCGACCAGGCCACCGGGGTGAGGGGCGGGTGTGTGGAGCGCAGCGCCCCCCTGCTGCCCGTTGCCAGCAGCTTCGCGATGTTGGGCAGTTCGCCCGCCGCGACCCCGGGCTCGATAAGCTCGAAGGTCCCTCCGTCAATGCCGAACACAATCAGCGACGGCCTTGACTGACTCACTCGACGCCCTTGCCTTCCTCAGCCTTGATCGCTCTCACGGCTGCGCGCCAGCAGGTGCATCCGGTTGCTGCATGACGAAACACAGGGCCCTGGCCCAGCCACCATCCAGGAGGGCGGCCTTCCCCCCGGGGGCGGCACAGGGGGATCGTCGCTTCCCTATGGAGGAGCCGAATGGGGAAGGCGGCTCCACCAGGAGCCGCCAGGGGCCCCATCCGGCCCATCCCGTTCACGCGGTTCCTTCACCTTCCTCCGCCTTGACGGCCTTCATGAACGCCCGCCCCTCAACTATCTTGGCATCACGGACCTCGAACCACCTGCCCACCAGCTCCCTCAGGCTCTCGCTGGTGAACGATCTCAGGTGCGTCGCCGCAGCCCGGCGAGCGCCGATCCCCCGCGAGCCCACCGACGCGGCGCGCCTCAGGATGCTCCTGCCCAGCCCGCACGCGCCCGCCGACCTGCCCACCCCCTGGAGCACCCCGATCATCCCGCCGGGCCGCAGAACCCGTCTTGCCTCGGCCACCAGCCGCTCGGCGTCACGGCAGTGATCCAGCGACCCCATCACGAGCACGACATCGAAGCTCGCCGCGCAGAAGGGCAGCGCCTCTCCGACTGCCTGCACGATGCGCGGTGGCTCGGCGGGCCTCGGCATATGAGCGGGCAGGCTTCTCAGCTTCGGGTCATGGCCGCCGGGCAGGGGGTCTACGCCGACGTATCGGCAGTCGGGCGAGAGCAGCTCCCGCACATGCCCCGCCCCGCATCCTATGTCGAGCGCATCGCCGGACGCCTCCTCCAGCCCGCAGAACTCGACGAAGGCCCGGTGCAGCGGCTCGCGCGTGCCGCGCCGCTTCTCGGCGGCTTCGGGCGTCCCCCAGGTGCGCTCGCGCCAGGCCAGGAACTGGTCCATCAGTTCCCGCCACTTCTGCCAGCCGCCATCTCGCGGGGTCAGGACGCGGTCGAGTTCATCGGGCAGCAGGCTCGCGAGGCCGTCTTCGATGCGGTAGCTCCGCCCGCACTCGGGGCAGCGCAGTTGCCCCGCGCGGATCATCTCACCCTCGCCCTTTACGCCCTCCAGCGCCAGCGGATGTCCCCGGCACACC
>Ga0114922_10006591_pt1 | contig 10637 bp, 7 predicted proteins | sample AartaG_FD_100975 | JGI IMG/M metagenome (GOLD analysis project Ga0114922, IMG submission 100975) | Deep subsurface microbial communities from Aarhus Bay to uncover new lineages of life (NeLLi) - Aarhus_00045 metaG | ecosystem: Environmental > Aquatic > Marine > Oceanic > Sediment | place: Aarhus...
AGATCTCAGGGATGACGGTATCGGCGATGACCGGGAAGCCATAGCTGATCGCGCCTGCCGCCGCCGCGTACTTTAGATCGTCCACCTCACCTAGGGCCAACACGAAGGCAAAGACGCGGAACTTGTTGTAGAGCAGGATCTCGCGCCACTGGCCGCCCTTCATCCCACCGAAGGTCAGCGCCGAACGGGTTGCAAAGCCCAGCGCATAGATCGCCGAGATCGTGTCGCGCCCAAAGGGGACGATGTAGGTATCGTACCCCATCTCCACGCCCTCTTCCTGCAGCTGGTCGATGATCGATCGCCCGTTGACGTTGCCCGAGAGAAAGACCAGGATGTTCCGGCGCTGCAGCTCGCGGACGATCTGCACCGCGACCTCGTTGCTCTTGGCTGCGCCGACGATCGCGGCAAACCCAGGCATACGGCCGTCGACGAGCTGGATCCCCCACGAGCGGAGCTGGATATCGTCGATCGGGCCATTCAGGTGATCGCGCCCCGATCCGTCGCTCTGGTACTCGGTCGAGCCGGACATCTGAAAGCCCGGGTAGCGTTCTGGCTGTTGGCCATACACAAAGCGAATGGCCTCGATCGTCTCGGCTGCCAACAGCGTTGCCTGACCCGAGTCCAGGGTCTCGCCCAGGTAGGGCGACCACACCTGGTCGCGCGGCAGCGGGTGCAGCAGCGCCTTGGCGTGCTCGATGATCGGAAGCAGCCCGCCCAGCGTGCTTACCTCGCGCCCCAGCATCCCATTGATCACGGGCAAGTAGTAAGCTGTGTTCGGGAAGGCAACCTCCGTCTCCTCGCCCTTGTCAGCAATCGCCTGCTTCAGCATCTCCGAGGCCTCGGCGACGAGGGCATTTGCTCCACGAATGGCACGTGTTGCGATATACTTTGACATTTAGCCTTCTCCTCTAGTCCGCGGCCTCGCGCACGCCGTAGGCTGCCTGGATGCGCTCCTCAATCGGCATCTCGAGCAAGACCTTCATCCGTGCGTCACCACTCTTGCCCCACTGGCTGGCATCGTATTCGGGCAGGCCGAGCGCCGCGCGCTTGGCGTCGATGTGCGCCAACGTGCGCTGCAGGATCTCTTCTGCATCGGTGATGAACTCGAGCTTACCGCCGATCTTGCGCTCCCAGCCCTTGCTGATGTGCTCGGTCACGACCTCGCTCCCAGCCACCGGGTTGTGCACGCCCATGATCACGTAGGCACCCGAGGCCACACAGTAGGTGGCGATCGAGATCGCCTTCTCGCTCATCCACTCCGGCGCCATACCGACGGCGGGGATGTCGGCGATATCCTGTCCCAGGCCCCCTTCGTTCGCCATCTGCGCCAGCACGGTCAGGATGCGACAGTTGTCGACACACGATCCCATGTGCAGGACCGGTGGAATGCCCACCGTCTCGCACACTTCGCGCAGCCCCGGCCCAGCGACCTCCAGGGCCGCCTCGGGGGTCATAAAGTCCTGCTTTTGCCCGGCCACAGAGGCGCAACCGGTCTCGACCACCAGCACATCGTTCTTGATAAACTGCTCGGTCAGGTAGCGATGGAAGAACTCGAACTGGACGCGCGCGTTGGTGCAGCCGACGTTGGCCACCACGCCGCGGATCCGCCCCGCCATGATCGCGTCGTTGAGCGGGCGGAAGGAGCCGCGGTACAGCCCACCCAGCGCATAGCCGATGTACTCGTGCGAGTACCCGGGGATCGTCGGGTGCACGTCCTTGGGAATGTGCGTCTCGCCGCGCTGTGGAAAGCGGTCGATCGCGCGCCGCACGATCTGCTTCGCAATCTCGAGCGCGCGGTCCTCTTCGAACTCGATGTGGGTCGCACCCTCGATCTTCACCTTGGGCGAAGTCGTGATGATCTCGGTGTGGTAGCGCTCTGCTACCGGCACCAGGCCCTGCATGATGCACTGCACGTCCACGATCATGGCCTCGACCGCGCCGGTCAGGATCGCCATTTCCTGCTGCAGCATATTGCCTGCTGTAGGGATACCCTGTCGCATGATGATCTCGTTCGCCGTGCAGCATAGCCCGGAGAGCGTGATCCCCTTTGCGCCCTTGCTCTTGGCGTACTCGATCAGCTCGGGATCCAGCGTGGCGACGACGATCATCTCAGACAGAGTCGGCTCGTGCCCGTGCACGACCACGTTGACCTCGTCCTCGCTCAGCACGCCCAGCCCCACATCGCCCTGCACCGGCCCCGGCGTACCAAAGAGGATATCCGAGATATCTGTCGCCAGCATCGAGCCGCCCCAGCCATCCCCTAGCGCGGCACGCATCGCCTGATCGAGAATGTGCTCGTAATCTTGGTCGTTGCCCATATGCGTGCGGTGCATGATCTCGACAATCTCGCGGTCGATGCTGCGCGGCGTGAGGCGGTGCTCGTGCCAGATGTCCTGGCGCTTGGCCGGCGCGCGTTGGGTATATAGCAGCTCACCGAGCGGTTTGCCGAACTCGCCCAGCGCTCTCTCGGCCGTCTCCCGCGCGACCTCTTGGATCGCTCGCCCATCGACATCGACGCCCAAGTGGCCCGCCACCTCGAGCAGCTTGTTGATGTCGCGGATCTCATAGTCCGTCGTCTTGCCCTCGGCCACGTCAAGCAGCGTATAGGCCAAGCCGCGCCCGTGGTCCGAGTGGGCAGAAGCGCCAGCAGCAACCATCCGCGCAAAGTTGCGTGCAGCGACGGTCTCGAGCGTCGCACCACAGACGCCCGTCTGGCCCTCCCTAACCAGGCGGCAGGGGCCCATCGAGCAGTTCTTGCAGCACTTGGCCTCTTGCCCAATCGGGCACGGTGCCATGTCGTCTGCCCGATCAAAGCAGGTCGCGCACTCGATCTCACACGCGTACTGCAGCAGTTCGACGACGCTCGGGTCAGCACTTCTCTCCTCGGGTGTTCTATGCGGTTTCTTTGCCATCGTGTGTCCCTTCTAGTACCTGCGAAACTCGCCAGACATGCGCAGATCCGCCTCGTTGGTCTGGGTGACGCGCGCCCCAAGCGCCTTCCAGGCAGGGTCCTGGAACCGTTCGCCCCATTCGGCCAACACCGGGGTCGCGCTCTCCGGGCCATAGCCGGCCTCTGCCATGGTCGTCTCGATATCGGCCTGTGCCAGCTTTTCCGGATCGTAGGAGACGATCACCGTGTGCCATGCCGAGCTGGCATAGACATCCTCGATGCCATTCAGCGCAAACAGCTCTTCTCTTACCTTGAGCACATGGTGGTCTGCGTACATCGCAGGCGCGCTCAGTATCAATCGCTCCATATCGCTCAGCTCCTTTACCGTCTTGGGTTCAGCTACCGATGGAAAGCAAACGAAGGTGCCTCACCGCACGATACGGTGACCACACCCTCGACTGTACACGGAGGCCAGGAGTCGCAACGCGCTCAAGCAGACGGCAAGCGCGGCGCACTCGGCACCCAGGACAACCTGTGCCATCCCGCTGTCTCGATCAACGCTACACTGCTCGGTCATCGTTCGTCCTCAAACGACAGCAAAAGGCCGCCCCGCAGGACGGTCTCTTGATCGACTCCTCGAACGCCCATGGTTCCACAAGAGTGCTGGGTTGTCAAATCGATGCGGATACGATAGTCAACGACCTCAGCGCGCGGCCGGCGCGCCCTATCCCCACCTTGGGTGCGGTTAACGTCCAGACTAGGGCAATTATAGCCCCTTGTCGTCCCACTGTCAACTGAAACCCTTGGCAATCGCACCGGCACCCAAACCGCTAGGTGTGGCGACACAAGATCTGCTTGACGCGGCCCCCCGTTTGGGCTACACTGTGTCCCTGCGTACAACACAGTTCGAGCCCGGGAACCGCAACACGCCCGGAGCCCTGGTAGATACCTGTAAGGAGCAACGCACATGCCCAAGATCGCCGTCACCGGCAAGGGTGGGGTCGGCAAGACCTCATTCGCCAGCCTCATGGCCTATGTCCTCACCGAGCGCGGGCAAAAGGTCTATGCGATCGACGCCGACCCGAATGCCACCCTGGCCCACGCCCTGGGCTTCCCGCCCGCGCTCGCCGTCCAGGTCACGCCCATCGTCGAGATGGACGACCTGATCGAAGAACGGACTGGGGCCCGGCCCGGCGAGTACGGGCGGATGTTCAAGCTCAATCCCCGGGTCGATGATATCCCAGAGCGGTTCTCAGTCGAGCACCGTGGCGTGCATCTGCTGCAGATGGGCACGGTGCGCGGCGCCGGCGCCGGATGCGTATGCCCAGAGAACGCAGTCCTGCGCACGCTGGTGACCTACCTGCTGCTACGCGAGAAGGAAACCGTGATCCTCGATATGGTGGCCGGCCTCGAACACCTGGGGCGCGGCACAGCACGTGCGGTCGATGCAATGTTCACCATCGTCGAACCGGGCACTCGGAGCATCGATACGGCAAAGCGAATCGCCAGCCTAGCACGCGATCTGCGCGTCGAGTCGCTGTGGGTCGTCGCCAATAAGGTGCGAAGGCCGAGCGATGAGGCCTTCATTCGCGAGCACCTCGACGGCCTGCCCCTCGTGGGGACCCTTCCCTTCAGCGAGCGGGCGATCGAGGCCGATATGGAGAGCCGCGCCCTCTATGACGCCGCGCCCGAGTTGGCCGAACGGACGCGCCAGATCCTCGACGCCGTGCTCAGCTAGCCTAGACCTGCTTCTGTTGCACCAGTCGCGCAAAGTGCTCGAACGACCGATCGTACGTCCGCTCCGCGTCTGGTGAGAACACGCACCCCGGCAGCTGCCGCGCCTTGAGATGATTGCGCAGGCAGTCGCAGCAGAGCCCTCTCCTGCTACAGGAGAGGGAGGTGCAGCCACAGTCTTCCAGGTTGCGGGTCTGCTTGCACTCCACGTGAGTGTTCTCCTTGCTCTATCGTCTGGCACAGCTGAGGGACTCGTTCAGCCGGCCTTCCGTCGTGGCGACCTCTGATCGGGCCGACACTCGTCGCCGGAGAGAACGGGTCCCTCAGTATGCGATCACGAATAACGACAGAGGATCTCGCAGGCGTCGCGCGCGATGACCAACTCCTCGTTGGTCGGGATAACCAGCACCTTGGTGGGGCCGGTGCTGAGGTGCGGCGTAGACGGCTCGCGCTTGTGCCAGGGCACGTGCTCTTGGTTTGCGTCCTGATCAAAGATGATGCCCAGGTACTCCATCTCTTGGCACACGCGGCGCCGCACAACGTCCGACTTTTCGCCAATGCCGCCGGTAAAGACGATGGCGTCCACGCCGTTCATCTCCGCGGCATAGGCGCCGATATACTTTTTGATGCGCTGCGCATAGATCTCGAGCGCCAGGTCGCACTGCTCGTTGCCCTCCTTGGCCGCCCGCTCGATGTCACGCATGTCGTGTGAGAGCTCGGTCAATCCCAGCATGCCGCTCTGTTGGTTGAGCAGCTCGTCCATCTCGGCGGGCAGCAGGCCTTCGACGCGCATCAGGTACAGCACCAACGCGGGGTCAATGTCGCCACACCGCGTGCCCATCACCAGGCCCTCCAGCGGAGTAAAGCCCATGCTGGTATCAACCGACTTGCCCCCCTTGACCGCCGTCACGCTGGCCCCGTTGCCCAGGTGGCAGGTGATGATCTTGAGCTCGTCGTACGGGCGGCCCAGGATCTCGGCTGCACGCTGCGCGACATAGAGGTGCGAGGTGCCATGGAACCCGTAGCGCCGCACGCCCAGGTCTCGGTAGAAGCGGTAGGGCAGCGCATAGAGGTAAGACGCAGAAGGCATCGTCTGGTGGAACGCGGTGTCAAAGACCGCCACCTGCGGCGTGTCGGGCAGCAGCTCCATACACACCCTGATCCCGGCCAGGTTGTGCGGATTGTGCAGCGGGGCAAACGCCTCGCACTCCTGGATGCTGCACAGCACCTCTCCGTCAATACGCACGGAGGAAGCGAATGATTCGCCACCGTGCACGACCCGGTGGCCCACGCCCGCGATCTCGCGCTTGTCCTCGATCACGCCAGTCTCTGCGTCGAGCAGCATCGCCAGGACAGCATCGATCGCGGCGGCGTGGTCGGGCACGGGGCGTGTCTCGCGTCTCTCCGGGCGATCGGTCGGCTCGTAGCGTACGATCGCCTCGTCGCTGCCGATGCGCTCCACGATCCCCTTGCAGATCACCTGCTCGCCGTCCATCTCGACTAGCTGATATTTGACAGACGAACTACCACAGTTGAGTACCAGGATCTTCATCTCGCTCTCTGCCTCACCTCACCATGCCTAGAAGTACTCCTCGTACCCCTCGATCTGCAGCGCATCGCGCATCAGCTGCAGCTCGGTCTTGAGGTTCGCGTTGACCGGGATCCCTTCGACGCGGCGTCGCTGCTCGATCTCGAACTCCTTCTCACCAGCGACATAGATGCGGTCCGTACCGGGGGCCTTGCGTGAGGCCTGCAGCGTGCGCAGCATCGCCCCGGCAACGCGGCGGAACTCGTCGAGCGGCAGAAAATGCGCGACGTCGATGGCCAGGAAAAAGTGACCGAGCATATAGGGACGCGGCGCGCCGTCGGGCCCGAACCCGGACAGGTCCTTCAGGTACGCACCCCCGGAGAGCGCTGCTGACAGGATCTCGACCATCACCGCCAGGCCATACCCTTTGTAGCCAGCAAACTCCTCGCCTGCCCCGCCCAAGGGCAGCAGCGCGGCTCGGGCCTCGCCCAGGCGACCCAGGATGTCGGTCGCGTCGGTGAGCGGCTGGCCCTGCGGATCAATCACCCATCCCTCGGGCACCGGCTTTCCGGCGCGCTCTGCCACCTCGACCTTGCCTCGCTGGCAGATGGAGGTGGCCATGTCGAGACAGAACGGGTAGGGCAGGTCAGTGGGCGCGGCAAACGCGACCGGGTTGGTGCCGAGCATGGGCTCGGTGCCAAACGTCGGCGCGATGGACGGGCGGGCGTCGGTCACGGTCAAGCCGATCATGCCTGCTTCCGCTGCCATCAGCGAGTAAAAGCCGGCAATGCCAAAGTGCGTGCTGTTGCGCACGGCCACCGCACCGAGACCATGCTTTCTGGCCTTCTCGATCGCCATCTGCATGCAGCGGTACGCGATCACGTGCCCCATGCCGTGGTGCCCGTCGACCAGCGCTGTGGTCTCGGTCTCCTTGACCAGCCCTATCGCGGTCTCGGTCTGGTGCCGGCCCGAGATGATGCGGTCATAGTAATACTTGAGCCGGCCGACGCCGTGCGAGTCGATGCCGCGCAGGTCAGAGGTGATCAGCACCTGGGCACTGATCCGGGCCTCTCCCTCGGGCACGCCGAGGCCGACGAACACGTCCTGGATAAACTGCTCGATCACGTCTGCTGGGATGCGTTGCTCTTCTGCCATATGTGACCTACTCCTCCTCAATTGCCTTCATATCCAGCCAGTTCTCACCGACTTCCATATCTACCTTGAGCGGGACGCTGAGCGCGTAGGCCCCCTCCATCACTTCGCGTACCAGCGGCGCCACAGCGGGCAGCTCATCGCGCGGTACCTCGAGCACCACTTCGTCGTGCACTTGCAGGACCATCCGCGCCCGCAGCCCGAGCTCGTCCAGCCCGCGGTCGAGCCGGATCATCGCAATCTTGAGAATGTCCGCCGCCGTGCCCTGAATGGGGGCATTGATCGCCTGCCGTGCTGCAGCAGCCCGCTGTCCGGCATACGCGCGCCGCGTGCCCTGCAGTTCGGGGAAGTAGCGGCGGCGCCCGAGCAGCGTCTCTACATAGCCGTCGGCGTGCGCTCGGTTCCGCGTCTTGTCCAGCCACGTTTTCACGCCCGGGTAGTTCCTGAAATACGTGTCGATGAACCGCTCTGCCTCGTCAAAGTCGAGGCCCGTCTGCTGCGCGAGCCCAAAGGCGCTCTGCCCATAGATCAACCCAAAGTTGACCGTCTTGGCGATACCGCGCTGTCCCTTCGTCACCTCCTCGAGCGGCACACCATAGACCGCTGCCGCAGTGCGCGCATGCACATCCTGGTCGCGGTGGAACGCGTCGAGCAGCGCCTGGTCCTGGGAGACGTGCGCCAAGACGCGAAGCTCGATCTGCGAATAGTCGGCGGCCAGAAAGAGCCACCCCTCCTCAGGCACAAACGCCTTGCGGATCTGGCGCCCCAGCTCGGTGCGGACCGGAATGTTCTGCAGGTTGGGGCTGCTTGACGAGAGGCGCCCGGTGACGGCGCCGGTCTGGTTGTAGGAGGTGTGGACGCGCCCTGTGCGCGGGTTGATCAGCGCGGGCAGCGTGTCGACGTAGGTCGACTTGAGCTTGGCGATCTGGCGGTGGTCGAGGATCAGCTGGATCACCGGGTGCTTGCGCTGCAGTAGCTCGAGCACATCTGCCGCCGTCGAATAGCCGTACTGCGTCTTGCGGATCCCCCGCTTGGGCAGACCGAGCTCCTCGAACAGCACCTCGCTCAGCTGCTTGGTCGAGTTGAGGTTGAGCTCGTGCCCCACCAGATCATAGATCTGGCGCTCGACCCGCTGCTGCTCGACATCAAGCTCGGCCGACATCTGCTCCAGGTACGCCGCGTCGAGCCGCACGCCCGCCATCTCCATCTGCACCAGAATGGGAACCATCGGCATCTCGAGCTCGTGGAACAGCTCCCACTGCTGGGCATCGACCAGCGCCTGCGTCAGCGGCTCGACCAGGCGCAGGGTCATATCGGCATCGGCGCTGGCATAGGGTGCGGCTTTCGCGACCGGCACCCGATCGAACGTGATCTGTGCCTTGCCCGTCCCGATCAAGTCGCTGATCTCGGTCATTACGAGACCCAGCCGGTTAAAGACCTGCGCCTTGAGCCCGAGCGAGCGGCTGCTTGGCTCGAGCACCCAGGCCGCAATCATGGTGTCCACGGCGAGGCCGCGCACCTCGATCCCCGCGGTCTGGGCGAGGACTTCCACGTCGTAGCTGGCATTGTGCGCGTACTTGTCGATCGCCGGGTCCTCAAAGACCGACTGCAGTCGGTCGACGACGGTCGCCAACGGCAGTTGAGGCCCGACCTCCGCCGAGGGGACCTCCTCTGCCTCCGTGGATTCAGCCCCCGTTTGATCGGATGCAAACAGCGGCAAGTCGCTCAGGTCTTCCCCGTGCGCGGCGAGCCGCGTGCCCATCCCGTGCCCGACCGGCACGTACCACGCCTGCCCCGGCCGTACCGAAGCCGAGATGCCGACCAAGTCCGCCATCATGGGGTCGGTCGACGTGGTCTCGGTGTCAAAGGCAAACGCTTCCGCGCTGCGCAGTGCAGCCGCCATGCGCTCCAGCGCGCCTTCATTGTCGACCACGATGTAATCGCGCTCGAGCCCTAGCTCGTGTGCCGCAGGCACTTCCTCGGCGTCCTTCGCTTCGCCCCCAGCGGGAATGCGGTCGAGCAGGGAGTGGAACTCGAGGTCGCTAAACACTTCGACCACTTTGCTCCGGTCAAAGTTGCGCGCACGCGCCTGCTGCAGGTCGAACTCGAGCGGCACTTCACAGCGGATGGTCACCAGGTCCTTATAGAGCAGCGCATCCTCGCGGCTGTCCTGCAGCGCCTCGTGAGGCCGCTTCTGGGTGATCTCGTCGAGGTGCTCGTAGATGCCCTCGATGCTGCCGTACTCCTTCAGGAGCGAGGTTGCCGTCTTGTCACCGATGCCGCGCAGGCCAGGGATGTTGTCCGAGCTGTCACCGCACAGCGCCTTGTGGTCGATCAACTGCTTGGGCGAGAGGCCGCCATAGCGCTCCGCGACCTCCCGCGGCCCGTAGAGTGTCTCGTCCCCATAGCGACCGCGCGGTAGCAGGATGCGTGTATCCTCGTCCACCAACTGCAGCATGTCGGTGTCGCCGGTGAGGACAACGGTCTCGAGGCCTTCCGCACCGGCCCGCCGCGCCAGCGTGCCTAGCACGTCATCGGCTTCGTAGCCCTCGGCGATGACGACCGGGATGTTGAAAGCCGCGACGACCTGCTCGATCCGCTCCAGCTGTCGTCGCAGTTCGTCGGGCGGCCTGGCGCGGTTGGCCTTGTACTCGGGGTACTCGTCGTGGCGAAAGGACTTGCCGCGATCAAAGGCAACGACGATATAGTCCGGCGCTTGCTCGCGCCACATCTGCAGCAGCTTGTTGGCAAAGACATAGACCGCATTGGTCCACTCGCCCTTGGATGTGGCCATGACGTCACCACGGTGAGCGGTGGCATAGAAGGCGCGAAAGGCCAACGAGTGTCCATCGATCAGCAGCATCTTGGGGGCCATTGTCCACTCCTCACGGCCGGTGCGCTGCAGCACGTGCTCGGGGCGCGTGTCAGGCGGCGACGCGGCAGCAGCCGCGTCCTTGAGGCCGGCACCGCCAGGCCACCAGCCGGCCACATTGTATCACGAGTAAGGCGGAAAAGCCAAACAGCTCGCCGGACCGCAGACATTCTGAAAGCATGAGCGAAAGAGAGTGGTGAGTGCCGAACAAACCTGCTGATCTAGGCGTCCGACCCGCGTCTCTGGAAAGGATTGTCTCTCGCTGAATGGAAGGGTGTGCCGAAGGCCCTCTGCCTGGCACAGAGCTACGAGTAGGCGCAGGGGCAGACCTACCTGAACATGGTCAGGTGCTGGAGGCGGGTCTGCTACTTGGTGGGTGAGGTGAAGTCAAGGCGAGCCTGGCGGCTCGCTAGTCCTCCCCCGAGGCCAGGGAGAGATCAAACAGCGAGTTCACCTGTACG
>Ga0114922_10006592_pt1 | contig 10635 bp, 5 predicted proteins | sample AartaG_FD_100975 | JGI IMG/M metagenome (GOLD analysis project Ga0114922, IMG submission 100975) | Deep subsurface microbial communities from Aarhus Bay to uncover new lineages of life (NeLLi) - Aarhus_00045 metaG | ecosystem: Environmental > Aquatic > Marine > Oceanic > Sediment | place: Aarhus...
ACCGCTGCCAGGCGGACGCTGCCCAACGCCCGCCACAGATTGTGCCAGAGTCGGGTCGCCATGCCCATTTCGTTCGCTTCCAGAGGCTGTGGAGTGTCAGGCCTGCCGTCGGAGGCCGGGGGGTGTCACCTCGAGTTTTATTATACGCCCGATGTAGAATTCTGGCAAGGGGAAAGCTGACTTGCAGATACCTCTGCAGGGGAAACGGGCCGGGCCGCGCTTGGCGGGTGCTCCGTGGAACGTGATAACTGCTACCTGACGGGTCTTGCTACCACGTATATTCGCTCAGGAAAGGGCTCGAAATTGGCGCCGCCGCACGACGCCAGCGTCAAACGCTCCTCGCCGGTGGGCGCCAGGTATCCCAGGTGACGGGCCAGTTCAGTCGGCGTTTTGCGTCGCCATTTGACCCGCTCCACTGACACCACTTCGTAGACCAGATTGTCGCCTGCTTCATTGATCACTGTAATGCGATCTCTTGCTTTCAACCGGCCCAGGTGCACAAATACACCCTTGATGCCATACCCCCAGTTGTGCCCACCCAAGACAGCGTTGCCCGGTTGGCCCGGCAGCGACGTTCCTTCCAGATGGCCCACCAGGTCTTTGCGGCCTGGCCGGAAAAGCGAGCCAAAGTCCCAATTCAGCAAGCCGGTTCTCGGATCGTTCACCAGCAGTACCGAAACAATAGATGATTTGACGCCGATGGCCGGGATGCTGATCTGAACCGGTCTGGGTGGGGGGGTAGGTGTGGGCAGAGGGGTAGGAGTGAACGATGGCTTGCCAGTCGGCGTAATAGTCGGCACCGACAAGGGCGCGATCCCGTTCGCTGCCAGAAATTGATCTTGCTGAATGGCCCAGTTCTGCAAGGTCACGTAGCCCGCGTAGAGCACCCCGGCCAGCAGTGCCAGTCCCCCCGCCGCAAAAAGCAGATTGACCATCCCCTGGCCCAGCCGCTCGCCCCACGGCTTCACGCTTCTCTCTCCTCGCATAGTGGGGGCTATTATACACCCAGGTTACGTCAAGCGTCAAGATAGAGTGCATTTCAGCAGTTGACATTTAGAAGGGAATGTGGTAAATTAGGTAGCGACGGTGGATGTTGTCTGAAGCCGTCGCACTGTAGAAAGCGAGACCAACTATGTCCTATCGCCCGTTGGTTGAACCAGAGAGCCAGACATCTTCCCTGGCGGATGGGATGCAGTTGGGCGCTCGCCTCAGCCCGGCTCGAGGCCATCACATCGTCCGCCAGCGACTGGAACAGCTATCGGACCGCCTGTTTCTGTCCGAGGTTGACGCTGCGCGGCTGAGCTGCCGGCTCATGGTCCGCCGTTATGCTGCCGGCGAGGTAATCTTGAGGGAGGGCGTGCGTGGCGACTGCCTGGGTCTGGTGATGAGTGGTCAGGTGGCTGTTTATTCATCCCTGTCGAGCCGTGGCGGTCCAATTGTGCTACTCTTACCAGGCAGCACCTTTGGCGAGGCGATGTTGACCGATGGGCGGTCCAGCAGCAGCACGCTTTGCGCCGTCACCGATGCGGAGGTTCATTTCTTACACCGTGCCGATTTTCTGGCCGTAGCCAGGCAGCGCCAATCCCTATTGGCAAACGTGGTCAGTCGCTGGCGACGGTGGCCGGTGGTGACGGCGCTGGTCTTCCTCGTCATCGGCGCGTTGCTGACGCTGACACCTGCGCGCCGGGCCGCCGCCCTGGTGCCCTACAGCGCCGGGCTGTGGCTCGGCCAGCACGGCCACACTGACTGGGCTGAGACCACGTGGGCTTTGACCCAATGCCTGACGACCGGCTGGGCCGCACCACGGTTGAGTCTGGGCAACCTCTACTTCCGCCGGGGACAGCTTGACCAGGCCCGGGCCGAACTCGAGCAGGCCCTGGCCCTGACGCCTGACCTGGCCGAGGCTCACAACAGCCTGGGACTCCTCTACGCAGCGCAGGGCGACCACGCAACCGCCATCGAAGCCTTCCGGCAGGCCCTGGCCCTGGAACCCGGTCAAGCCACCGTGGAGGGCAACCTCGCTTTCAGCCTGCAACTGGTTGGGCGACGAGACGAGGCGCTGCGGCACTATGCTCTGGCCCGTTCGCTGGATGCGCCTCGACCTGTCCTCTTGACCAACGAGGCGATTGCCCGCTATGAGGCCGGCGACCTGACCGCCGCCGAGGCCGCCGCCCGCCAGGCTCTTGACCTGGCGGGCGCGTCTGCCCCGGCCCACACGGTGCTGGGTGCCGTGGACCTGGCCCAGCAGCGTCCCTGGGCAGCAGCACTGTCCCTGGAAAAAGCGGTCCACCTGGACCCGGCCTATGGCCCGGCGCATTTTTACCTGGGCCTGGCTTACGAATCGCTGAACCGGCCATCATTGGCCTACGCCGCCTTTGACCACGTTGTATCCCTCAACCACGACCCCCTGACCCGACGCGAGGCCCACCGGCACTTGAGCGAACTGTATATCCAACATGGAGCCGCCCTTGATCGCTACCAGTCCTACCCGGCTGGAGAAAGGGAGTGAGACTATTCCAGTTGGCTTTGATCCATCGCTTTGTCCGGCCCAGGTCGGGCGCACACACACTTTCAGGAGGTGTTCCATGCGTTCCTTGCTGCGAGTTTTGACCCTGGCATCCGTGCTGGCGATGCTGTTACTGCCACCGGCGGCCTACGCCGACGATCCACCAATTTTTTACACCAGCACCACCGGCGAATCCAGCGGCACAGGTACCTTCGACGACCCCTGGCCGGCTCCTGGCCCAGCGGAGTTGACTGCAGCCTGCCAGCACTTTGGCGCGCAACTCGACTCCGGTGAGATTGCAACCCTGTATTGGATTCTTGATGCCGGTAGCAGTGTTAGTCACTTTCAATATAATTTGGACAATAGCGGCACGTGCGTCCAGGTAGAAGGGCTTCGTGCGGGCCCCCCTCCGGGTGGCGTGACCCTGACACCCCCGGTCATCGTCGGCGGACTGATCGCCTTGGGGCTCTTGGCGCTGGGCGCAGCCTGGCTGCTGCACCGGCGACTGCGAGCCGGCGTCAGCCAGGCCTAGCTCAGACCCGGCGGGATGGGTGCTCGATGGCATCCGTTCCCTTGGTCTGTCATTGGAGTGCTGTCTGTGACCCCAGATGCTGACTGGCGGCCAGCGGCCCTGGCCCTGGTTTTAATTCTGCTGACCCTCGTTGCTCTCCTGCGGCCGGTGACACCCCCGCCTGCCGAGGAACCGGCTGCGCCGGTGAGGGCAGCCTTGCCTGCTATTCCCCTGAAGGGTGGTCAACTGACTGCCGAGTGGCAGCCCACCGGCGGCCCCTACGAGCAGGTGATCTATACCCTGGCCCTGGGCCCGTCACCCGAGGTGCTCTACGCTGGCACCTGGGGCAATGGACTCTATCGCTCCGACAATGGTGGGGAAGTCTGGCAGGCCACCAGTCCACCAGGCGATCAAGGCCTGGTGGTGGATCCCACCAAAGCCCAGGTCCACGCCCTGGCCGTGACACCCGACGGTAAGACCGTCTATCTGAGCCGCTGGGGCGCTGGCGTCTTTCGCAGCACTGACTACGGCGCCACCTGGGAAGGCATATCAGGCCCCGCCAACAACATCCTCCCCTTCCACGACGATTGGAACGTGGGCGCCGTGCTCATTGACCGGGACGACTCAGATGTTGTCTACCAGGCCACGTGGGGCGGTGTCTACAAGAGCACAAACAGGGGCGACTTTTGGGAGCACAAAGACGTCGATCCAGATGTACCGTGGGAGGAGAAACCGGTCCACACTCTGACCCAGGCCGAGGATGGGACGCTGTACGCCGGCACCTTGGGCGCGGGCGTCTATCGCAGCGTGGACGGCGGCGAGACCTGGCAAGCTATGGGTCCCCGGGAACCGGCACTGGCTCGCAAAGTCTATTCGCTGGCGACGCGGGAGGGCGTGGTGTGGGCCGGCACCCTTGGCGCGGGCGTCTACCGCACGGCAGACGGTGGGCAGCAGTGGCAGCAAGTCATCACCGGTTTGGCCAACGATCCCCACGCGCGAACGGTGCAAGCCCTGGCGTTGGACAGGGTGGGGAATCTTTACGCGGGCACGGTAGATTTTGGCGTCTACCGCAGTGAGGACGGCGGCTATACATGGCGGCCCTACAACGATGGCCTGCGCGGTTATGCCCTGGCCATCTTGAGCCTGGTCTACGACGCTCGGGTGAACACCCTCTATGCCACCACCTACGGCGCTGGTGTCTATTGCAATGCTGGTGACGGCTGGAAGGCCATCAACGGCCTTGACGACGGTCGTTTGCCTGCCCCCGCCTTTGAGGTGCAGAGCCTGGCCTTTGCCGGTTCAGAGCAGGAAACGCTGCTGGCAGGTACTCTTGTGGGTGGCGTATATGCCTCCAGTGACCGCGGTCAGTCGTGGCGGCGTTGGTCCCGTGCGCTGCCCATCGGTAAGGCACGGGACGCGCCCGACATCGCTGTGTCAGACGATGGGCGAACCATTGTCCTGGCCGGGGGCACGGGCATCTACCGCTCCACCGACGGCGGCGCAAGTTGGGAATGGATAAAAGCTGGCCTGCCGGAAGGCGAGCACCGGGTGATCAGCCTGGTTCAGGGGAAGCGCACCCCGGCGCTACTCTTTGCCGCCTTGGAGCAGGACCGTGGCGTCGGCATCTACCGCTCTACCAACGGCGGCGCAAAGTGGGAACAGTTTGGGCAATTGGACGGTGTAGACGACCTGGCCCTCAGCAGCGATGGACAGACCTTGTTTGCCCTCCAATTGGGCCAAGGCTTGTTCCGTGGCGATGATCAGGGGATCAGTGGGCCGCCGTTGGATAGCGGCATCACCCAGATTGGTCGCCAAATCGTCATGGCCGAGCGGAACGGATGGCAGCGATTGATTCTGGGCTTGGCCCGCCGATCCCTCCACGTAAGGACGCTGGACGGTGTTTATAGCAGCTTTGACGGCGGCAACACCTGGCAAACCTCGTTGCGTGGCCGGTTTGAAACACTCCTGACCGATCCGGTACGCCCCGGCGTGCTGTATACCACCACAATGACCGATACAGTGCCTCTGAAGGTCACTATAAGCCAGGCGACGGCCCCGGAAGCTCAAGAGACTGGGCCGTCTGGCATCGCCAGCGCGACTGCTCTGGATCAAGAGCCACAGATCGTGACCGAAACTGTGACGCTGTCCGACGAGCGGCAATACACCTTCTGGGTCAGCCTGGACGACGGCCACTCGTGGCGACAGGCCAGCCTCAGTGACCGTCCCCTCACCGTCCTTGCCCTGGATCCATTGGACGGCAATCGGCTCCTGGCCGGCACGCCTGACGGTGGCGTCTACTATACGACGCTGCATTTCCCCTCTCCCTACATCACCGGGCGCGCGTTGTTGGGCCTGGCTGCCTTTGTCGTCCTGCCTGCCGTGGTCCTTGGCGCGCTCCTGGGGCTCTATCTCTATTTTCTCCTGGGTTTGCGGCTGCGGCTCTATCCCTGGCAGGTGTGGGCCCTCATCTTTCGCCTCCCTGCCTGGCGACTGGTGAGCACACCGCGCAGCGAACTCGGCTCGCTGGAACAACTGATCGCCTCCGTCGCCGCCGACCTGGAAGCACCCTTTACTGCCGAGGCACTGTGGAACGAATTACAGAGCCTGGGAGTAGCTCCATCCCTGATACAGGTTCAGAATGGGTTGTCTGCCTTGCAAGCTCGCCGCCTGTTTACCCGCGACGACCAGGGCGGCTATCGTTTTGCCCTCACTGCTCTGGCCCACCTGGCAGCTCTCAACTTTGACCGCGAAGTGTTGAGCGAAACGGTTCGCAGCGCCAACCGCATCCTCCGCAACAGCGAGGCCTTTTTCGACCACGCTGGCTTCCAGGTGGTCGCCTTGCTCGATCGACTGTTTCTGTGGCCAGAATCTCCCCATTACCGGGCCTTGGGCTGGCTGAACGCCTGGCTCTATATCCACCAACCGCTGGACGAGGCCGATGTGACCAGGCTGGCTGACAACACCGGCACCGGCAGCCGTGACCTGGGATTTGTCGTGCTGGACCACATCCCCACCCCCGGCGCTTACCGGGCCACGCAGGCCGCCCGGCTGATCCCTCTTGGCAGCAGCGAGATCCAGCGGGCGATAGACCAACGAGAGGCAGGCCTGGTGCTGGAACGGGCCATCCGCGAGGGGCAGGGTCAGGAGGACCTCTTTGACTTGCGGGAACCGTTGCTCGACCACCTGAGCCTCTTTGGCCGGGCGGAGGTGATGGACAATTGGCTGACTGCCATTGAACAAGACCGGGACATCTATTTCTGGGGACTGCCGCGCAGCGGACGGACCTCGGCACTCTGGTGGTTGCGGACAAAGGTGCCGAGCCGATGGTTGAGAGGCTACGTGGATCTCCGCTTCCGGGGACTGGATTGGCCACCTGTGCTCCGTGACTTGCTGGCCGATCTGTTGCTCAATCTACGCCGGACCCACAGTCGCTTGGTGGCCCTACCGAAACGAGACGACGTCCTGACAGCCTGCGGACCAGGTCTAGACCTGGGGGCCGGGCTGGACTACCTGGCGGATCGCGGGCTGCCGGCCCTTTCTCCTCGCTTTGTCTTTTTCTTGGACAGCGCAATGTCGGGCGCGGTGCTGGACCGGTTCCAGGAATTGGCGGTACGGCGGGGCGACGTGTCACTGGTGGTGAGTTGGGATGGGCTGCCGTCCGACCCGGCCGTCGTGAACGGCGACGAGTGGTTGCCGCCGTTGACACCGGCAGAGAGCTACACCTTGCTGAAGACCATTGGCGCGCGGCTGTGGCTTGACTTTGACGACGACGACCTGGACGCCCTGGATCGGGCGGCGGGTGGTCATCCTTTCTTGCTGCGCCAACTCGGCAGCCAGGTAGCACGTATGGCCGGCCGGCCGAACGAGGCCAGTACTCGCCAGGTGCTTCGGCCCGGTGAATGGCCAGATCCGCTGCTGTCGGAACGATTCCCTGCAGAGACCGCCATCCAGGCCTATCTGCAACGGCAGCCGCATGCCCTGGTGCGTCTATGGCAGGCGTTGTCCCCCGAAGCGCGGCGCAACCTCCGCCTGTTGGCAGCGAGGCAGTTCCCTGATCCAGCCCTCGAACCGGCTTACACGGCGTTGGGCCTGCTGGCCCGCGATGAGAGCGGTACCCTGCGCCTGCGCATCGGCTTGCTGGGCCGCTGGCTGCGGGAGGGGCGACCATGACCGATGCCAGGCAATCCCAGTGGTCCGATCCCGTCGCCGATCTGAACGACTTTCGCGATCGGACAAGTCGAATGGAGCATCCCTTCCGTGACTTTCCTCGGCCGGAGGGCCGGCTGCACGCCGTGTTGGGTGGAGCCAGGATGGGCAAGACCAGCCTACTGAACGTGCTGCCGACCTGGCTGTTGAAAGAGCCGGTGCGCAGCGGCCAGCATCTGGCCCCGACGCTGATCCACTATAGCCGCGAGGATGGCGACCTGGACTCGGCTCAGGCGTTTCTGCTGCGGCTGGTCAAGGAGCTTCGCGAAGGGTTGCGCAACCTGGGTCTGTGCACCATTGCCGAACGCAACTTTGAGCCCTATTTTGAGGGCCGGTCCCCAGCGGAGGGGTTTCGCGATGCTCTCGCCTTTTTGCTGAATCAGGTCCGGCAGGCCTCGTCGGCCGAGGGTCGTCCGCTGGGCGAGGTGCGGTTGATTGGCCTGGTAGACGACGCAGAGGAAATCGCTCGTTGCCTCTGGGCAGCCGATCTTTTTCGCGAGTTGCGGGGCCTGTACGCCCGCGAGGAACTGATACGTCGGCGCCTGGACCTGGTGCTGGCCGGGGAGGATCGGTTAGCCCGTTTCTTTGAGAGCGGCGCCCCTTGGGCCGACGGAGAACGCCTGTCCCTTTATCCTATGACGCCGGAGGTGGTCTCGACCTGGTTGCAAGAGGCCAGTGAAGGCCAACTAACGGTTTCGCTGTCTCAGGCCATCGTGGCCGGGAGCGGCGGCCAGCCTTTCCTGGTACGCTACTTCATCCACGAAATCCGCCGCCAGGCCGAGCGACGCCGGGGATGGGATCGTCTGCCACCGGACGTGATGGACCGCCTGGTGGGTCGCTTTATCCAACAGCATCAGGACGTGCTGGCTGCCTGGGCGCTCTCGCTCCGGCGGGCCGATCCCCGTGACGTGACCTGGTCCACCTACCGCCTGCTGGCCAAAGCCGGCAGCGCCGGTCTGGAGGTGAACGACGTCGAAGATCGACTATGGGAGCTGGGGCTGCAAGTCGACGTGGAGCGAACGCTGGAGCGGTTGGTGTGGCAGGGTGTAGTCTCGCCTGTGCCTGACGAGCCCTACCGCTACGCCGCCGAGGGGGTGTTCTGCCGCTACTTCCAGCAGCACCCAGTACCCGAACCCCTGCCAGAGCCAGAGGTCTGGGCTATCCCCCACATCAGACGATCTCGCCGGATCCAGTTGGCACCCGACTACGATGACTTTAGCCTTCGCCTGTCAGCCGAGGGGGACAGCTACCGGGTGCGGGTCAGCTCGCCGGAAGGGGAGACAAGTGGCGAGTTTCGCAACCCCCTGTCCCCCAGCGAGCAGATGGCAATATGGCGGAAGGTAACGGAGGGAACTCACGAATCGGGGGAAGTGGAGGTGATAGGCGGGCGGTTATTCCGCGCTATCTTTCACGGTGAAGTGCTGGTCCTCTTTCGCAACGCCTGGAGGAGTGCCCGTAGGGAGCGTCTTGGACTGCGTGTAAAATTGATCCTGGAGCCGTCGGAACTGCACGGCCTGTCATGGGAGTTCCTTTACGACGAGGGCCGTCAGGGCTTTTTGGCCTTGCTCAACAAGACGCCGCTGGTACGCTATGTGGAGCAGCCAAGACCCATTCCGGACTTTAGACCGCTGGAGCGACTGCGTTTGCTGTTTTTCGTGGCCAGCCCCAAGGACCTGGTTCCCCTGGATCTGGCCCGCGAGGTAGACAACATTCGGACGGCGCTGGAGCCCTGGCGGGCGAAGGGCTGGCTGGAATACAAGATAGCACAGCGCCCGGAGGCAAACGTGCAGAGCCTCCAACGACTCCTACGCCAGGAGGACTATCACGTTTTCCACTTTTTGGGACACGGCACTTTTGACGCCGCTAAACAGCAGGGGAGCCTGTTACTGGAAGGGGTAGATGGCCGCAGCGAGTCGCTGACCGCACGGCAATTGGCACGATTGCTCCGCGACGAGGTGGACATCCGATTGGCGTTCCTGAACGCCTGCCAGACGGCCCTGGCTCCTCAGATGGCACCTTTTGCCAGTGTAGCCGGTACGCTGGTTCAGGCCGGCGTGCCGGCGGTGGTCGCCACCCAGTACGCCATCAGCGACGGTGCGGCGGCCAGCTTTGCCCGCGAGTTCTACCAGGCCCTGGTTGACTTTTATCCTCTGGAAGCGGCGGTGGCCGAAGGGCGCAAGGCTATAGATCTCCTGGCCGAGGGAAACTACGAATGGGGCGTACCGGTTCTCTACCTGCGTGCTCAGCACGGACGTGTGTTTCAATAGGGCAATCGCATGTAAATCTAAACTTGGCATTTTATCACTGATTAGCCCCGATTTCTGCCATCTTTTGGGTATCTGGTTCGTTTTTTCTCCAAGCCTCATAAATGATTTCTGGGGCAAGTGCGTCATTTGAATCACGTACGACTTATGTACAGTCAAGCAGGGAAATCTGGGCTCCGAGCACGTAACTGTTTACCATAACAGGCATTTTGAGCTCAAAACTGCCTGTTTTGGCTCGCTGGGATGCGTAATTCAAATGACGCAAGGTCCCTATGTCACGCAAGGCGAAAATCACTTATGAGCCTCGGAAACGGCACAATGCCCCTCTTGCCGGATCACTCCAAACTGGCCATCATATTGCGTTTTTGTCTCAAATCTCGTATAATAGAAGCGGCCGTGCAAGACGTTGGATGCGCACCCAATCGCGGGAGATTGGGCGGACGTTTACGGTTCTGTGACCGCCACTCCCTGGCGGTTGTTTTGCTGGTGTAAGCGTACGGCACAACAGGCTAAAAGGTTGGTAGCGTAACAAAGTCTTGACATTTTGGCTGGTGGGTTGCTTTTGCAGATTGGAGTAGAGGCTTTAGCCGGTTTTCACGCTCAAAACACCCGCCTGAAGGCTCGACTCCGGCAAAATGTCAGCTCTTTGTGATGCTATCAAACGGTTACTTGTTGGCATTTGACAAAGCGTATCCGTTCAGGGAGCAGACCAGAAACCGGGTTTTTGGCGCTCCATAAGCAGAATAGTATTGCTTGCGGGTGCTTTTCCCCTGGCAGAGATGTCTTTCTGTACAAAAAACCTGGTTTCTTGACCTCCAGGTGAATGGTTACGACAAAGCTAGAAAGGCGGAGGTGGTAGCATGAGTACTACGGATATTCGGGCCATGAAACAGGCTCACAAGGTGCTGGTCGAGTTTACCTACGAGCCAGGCACCATAGAGCGGGGATACACCGGGCGGACGCTGTACGTCAACCTCTCCGACAACACCATCGCCGGCAAGCCGGTGACCCAGCAGATGAAAGATGTGTTCATCGGCGGGCGCGGGTTCGGGCTGAGGCTCCTGTGGGACGGTGTGACGCCGGATACCAGATGGGACGACCCGGAGAACGAGATCGTCATTTCCTGTGGGCCACTCGGCGGCACCACG
>Ga0114922_10006593_pt1 | contig 10634 bp, 13 predicted proteins | sample AartaG_FD_100975 | JGI IMG/M metagenome (GOLD analysis project Ga0114922, IMG submission 100975) | Deep subsurface microbial communities from Aarhus Bay to uncover new lineages of life (NeLLi) - Aarhus_00045 metaG | ecosystem: Environmental > Aquatic > Marine > Oceanic > Sediment | place...
CGATCAAGTGCAACACTGGAATCCGTCCAAATATTCAAGACGGCTATGGAAGAGTATTGTCAGGGCGTCGCGGATGAAGATCTTGAATTTACAAAAAACGCCCTCATCAAATCCTATGCCCTGGATTTTGAAACCATTGGATCGCTCCTGAATATGCTGAATACCATGAGTACCTATGGTCTTCCTGCGGATTATATCAAGAATGAAGAGGAGATTATACGGAACATGACCCTGGAAGAACACATGGCACTGGCGCAGAAATACATCAATCCCGATAGGATGTTCTACCTGATTGTAGGAGACGCGGCAACACAGATGGAACCACTGAAAGAGATCGGATACGGTGATCCTGTGCTGCTTGAGTATTAATATTCATGCTGATGGGCCAGGAACATTCTGATTGAATCATAAAATCCCCCGTTGAAGAAAAAACTGACTTCCGGGGGATTTTTTCTGATCATAAAAGTTTGAATTGAATGCCATGAAAAGGATAAAAAAGATGAGTGCCTGGATCGTATTTCTGCTACTCGTGACCACTGCAGGAAATGGCTTTTCCCAGGACGTGCGAATCCGGGAAGCGGGAATCCGGATTGGCAGGATGGAAACGGGAAAATGGAATGCAATAACCGATGTCCACGGTGTCAGGGTAGGACACAAAACATTGATCAAAGGGGATAGTGTTCGTACGGGTGTTACGGTTATAATACCCTGCCCGGAGAACATTTACCAGCATAAAGTTCCCGCAGCAATCTACATTGCAAACGGGCATGGCAAGCTGACCGGCATCAGTCAGGTAAAGGAGCTGGGCAACATTGAAACGCCGGTTGCTCTGACCAATACATTGAGTGTCCAGGCTGTTGCGGATGCCCTGATTACCTGTACACTGGAGCAGGAAGAAAACAGGAATGTTCAATCGGTCAATCCGGTGGTTGGAGAAACCAATGACGGATTCCTTAATGACATACGGGGACGACATGTTACCCGCGAGGATGTGTTTGAGGCGATCAACAATACAACGGACGGAGAGGTTCTGGAAGGTAACGTCGGTGCAGGAACCGGTACCATCTGCTTTGGATTCAAAGGGGGCATCGGCACCTCTTCACGAAAGCTGCCGGATCGGTATGGCAGTTATACCGTAGGCGTTTTGGTTCAAACCAATTTCGGAGGAAGGCTTCAGATTTCGGGTGTGGACATTACCCGTGAACTGGAGAATTACAACCCGTCTGCTTCCCTGACGGATCGGGTTGATGGATCATGCATGATCGTGGTTGCCACCGATGCTCCTCTCGATTCACGTAACCTGGAACGGCTTGCAAAACGGGCAATGCTCGGCATGGGCAGAACGGGTGGTATCTCATCCAATGGGAGTGGCGACTATGTTATTGCCTTTTCTACATCAGAAAAAAATAGGATACCGCACCGCTCCGATTCGGCTGTTGTTACTGTTGAACAACTTCTGAATCAAAATATTACTCCCCTTTTTTCCGCCGTGATTGAAGCCACCGAAGAGGCCATCCTTAACTCCCTTTTTGCAGCGGAAACGATGGTTGGGCAGAAAGGACGGAAGATCATAGCATTACCCGTTGATAAAGTGATTGAGATCCTGAAAGAGCAAAACCGGATGCATTAAAACAGATCCATGACGAAGAGAAAAAAAACAATTGGAATTCTGGGCGGCATGGGACCGGAAGCCACCGTAAGGCTGTTTCATCTGATCGTTCGCAATACCAAAGCAACAAAAGATGCCGATCATATACCCATTCTTATTGTGAATGATCCGAAAATACCTGACCGGTCAGCATTCATTCATGGCGAGGGTGAATCCCCACTGCCTGCCCTGGAAAGAGGATTGATCAAACTGGAAAAAATGGGAGCAGATTTTATCGCCATTCCCTGCAATACAGTACATGCCTTCCTGGATCAAGTCAAAAATAGCATTTCCGTTCCGGTGTTGAACATGATTGCAGAAACCGCAGATTACGCTTTGAAGGAAGTCGAAGGATTGCGTAAATTCGGATTGCTTGCTACCACCGGAACCTATACAACCAACATTTACACAGCCGGTTTTAAACGAAACGGACTGGAAATAATCATTCCTGATTTGGTTTTCAGGGAAAAAACCATGGATGCCATTTATGGTAAAAGAGGCATCAAAGCAGGGTATAAAGAGGAACCCCTGGCAACGCTAATGGAGATAATGGAACACCTGACGCGGAAAGGAATGGAGGCTGTCGTCTCCGGCTGTACTGAGATATCCCTGGTTCTTAACCAGGAGCTGATGCATTTGCCCCTTCTCGATCCGGTATCTATCCTTGCCCGGAAATGCATCGCTGTTGCAGGATATGAATTAAAATGGGAGGAGATAGTAAATCGTTGACTGCTGCAACGTAATAAAAAAAGTTTATTCCTATACATAACCATTTCAGGTTTCTGAAGTATTCAATAACAGAAGCCGGGATTTTCGGACCATTATGACCGACGAACAAATCATGATAGAGGTTAAAGGGGGAAATCTGGACTTGGCCTCCCAGATCTATGATCAATACAGTAAATTGATCTATAATTACTTTCTGAGGCTGAGCTTCAACAGGGAGATTAGCCAGGATCTGATGCAAACCGTGTTTTTCAGGATGATAAAATACCGGAGGAGTTACAAACCGAAAAACCGATTCAGATCCTGGATATTCCAGATAGCCCGTAATGTTTTCGCCGATCACCTGAAAAGCAATGAAGCTGCCCGATCCAATTTTGTCGATCTTGAAAAGATAAATGCTTCAATCGACTCCGAAATGGATGATCAGGAAAAGGCGGAAAAGATCAAAATCCTGCAGAACGCCCTCACAATGATTCCGCACGGTTACCGCGATATTTTAATCCTGAAAGGCTATCAGCAGCTGAAAAACAAAGAGATAGCAGAACTGTTGAATTGTTCTGAAAATACTGTCAAAGGAAAGGTTCACCGCGCGGTATTGAGTCTGCGCAAAGCCTTTTTTACACTTGAAAAAGAATGAACGATGAACTGCAAAGATGTTGTGCATAACCTGGAAGCCTATTTCTCTGAGACGCTTCCGGAAGAAAAGAGAAAAGCAATGGATGATCATTTTTCCTCCTGCCCGGATTGCCGCAGGAAGCTCGAAGAATCAAACCAACTGGAAGAATTCATTGCTCAGATACCCTTTGAAGATCCCGATGAAAACCTGAAGAATGAATTCCTGGAATTCATTGATAGTGAACGGAAACGGATCATGTTAGTGGGGTCGGAGAGAACATATTTCGGATGGAGGCGTGTTCTGCCGATTGCTGCTGCCGCTTCAATCCTCTTTTTTGTGCTGGGCTATTTCGGCGGACAACTGCTCTCAAAACCCGGAATAGAGGAGGAGCAGATCATTGCACTGCAGAATGAAGTCAGGGAGACGAAGAATATGATGATCCTCAGCATGCTCAAACAGTCTTCCGCTAGCAAACGAATCATGGCGGTCAATATTTCCGAAGAGCTGGACCGCCTGGAACCGGAACTGAGAGAAGCCCTGTTCCTCTCCCTTAACGGGGATAAAAGCGAAAACGTGAGACTCGCAGCTCTGGAAGCACTTTCCCGGTTTGCCGGAGTCCCGGAAATCAGGGAAGAACTGGTGAAATCATTCAGCCTGCAAACGGATCCCATCATCCAGATCTCCATGATCAACATGATGGTTAACCTGAATGAGAAAACATCCGTACCGGTACTGGAGAAACTGGTAGCCGATGAAAACACCTATGAACCCGTAAAAAACCAGGCAAGACAAGGACTGAAACTCCTCCTATAATATATTAACAGGAAAAAAAACAGAATCATGAAAACAATCAGAAATTTTGTGTGCATTCTATTCCTGGTTTCATCATTGAACATGATGGCCCAGGAATATTCACAGGAACTTGCGGGAGGAAGTGACCTGACCGTAAAGTTTGAAAACGTGGTAGCCGATCTTATTTTTGAAGGGCAAACCGGAAACAAACTGATCATAGAGGCAACCGGCTTGAAACCGCCACCGGAAAAAGCAGCGGGACTGAAAGCACTCAAGGAAACCGGACTGGATAATACCGGACTGGCACTCAACATCGCTGAATATGACCAGGTGGTTATTATCTCAGGTGGGTCAAGCGACCAGGATCTGGCTTATAAAATCAGCCTTCCTGAAAAGGTAAACCTGGTAATAACCAATACCTGGATCTTTCAAGAAAAAAACCTGGAAATTCATAAGATGAAAGGGGAGATCGAGGTGACCAGACAGTTCGGTAAGGTGGGCCTCTTCGATGTTACCGGACCGGTGGTAGCTAATGTGAATAACGGGGAACTGAATGTCACCTTTTCAGAAGTGAACCAGGAAAGCCCTATGTCGCTGATCAGCAGAAAGAGTGATGTCGATATCACCCTGCCGGCTAACGCTAAGGCAACGTTTAACCTGGCGGCAGGTAACGGGGAGATCTATACTGATCTCGATCTTGAAAAAGTAGTCGAAAAGAAAGAAGAAATCACTGTGGGTGATTTGAAAGTCTATTCCCCGTCTGAAGGCAAGTTTATTAATCCAAAGGTAGAGGTCGATCCCAATGTGCTGCTACCACGATACAATTATGCCTATCGGTTTAACAAAGGAGATATCTATATCGATACGCTAAATATATATCACGCTCCAGGCCATTTCTACGTGGAGAATGTGCCCTATTCCGGCTGGTTCGGTGATTATGACTACAAAGATTATGACTACAAAGGAACCCTGAATGGAGGCGGTGTTGAAATTACTATCCGTACACAAAACGGGAACCTCTACCTGAGGAAAGCGAAGCGATAAAGGAATGAAAAAATGCAAAGAACAACTGATGAAAATTTTACTTCCGTTAAGATTCTTTAACATTTTTTAAACAGCATCATCATTTTTTTTTCATTTCTTGTAACAGTTTCCCTTTTTAAGCGTCTTTATACATAGAGACGAATAACACGAAACAGGTTTATCAAACTATTTCGGGAGAAGGTACCAGCCCTCTTCCCAAAAAATTGAAAAAGATGGAAAGTCTGAATACATTAATACAAAATCAGGAGAGCCACCTGAATGAACTTGAAAACCTGAAGCGTTCGTTGAAATCCGGCTCTCCTTTCAACGGAACGGAAAAGATGGATGAAAAATCGGAAGAGATACAAGCCACACTGCAGCAGATCGATCAGGAGATCGAAAACATCTACCGGGAAATTTCTATCCTGAAGATCAGAAGATTAATGAATGCCTGATTTACCCTGCTGATCCTATTAATATGCTCAAGACCCGGAGAAACCTCCGGGTTTTTTATTTTCCATCATTTGAAAAATATCTTTATCAGTTTAAATTTTACTAAACCAAAGAAACTTGCTAATTTTGAGAAAAAGAATATCCATGACACAAATTAGCTTAGAAGAAAGCAGGATTGAGCTGGTTGAGAAAATCGGTGTCTTTTTGGAGAAATACGGTTATCAACCTATTCCTGCCCGGATAATCGGCTTGTTAATGGTAACGGAAAAGCCCTATTTGACTTTTGATGAAATAACCGATAATCTGAAAGTTAGTAAAAGTGCTGTCAGTATTGGGCTGAATTTGCTGCTGGGAACACAGCAGATCGACTACATCACCCTGCCGGGTGACCGGAAGAGGTATTTTAAATCAAGGATTGGGGAATGGAGACAGATTCTGGGTGGATTGATTGGATTTGCCAATTCAATCCGGACCCTGTTGCTGGAAATAATAGAACTTCAAAGTCATTCCGGAAGGGAGGACATCAAGAGCCTGAAAGAGGTAGTGCGGCTGATCGATCTGCTTGAAAAAGAGGTTCCGCGCATTGTGATGGCGTGGGATATCAATCAGAGGAAAGAAAAGTAGTGGCTTCCGGAGAGCTTGACCTTATAGAATAAAAGGGATGATTGCTTTCCTATTTTTCGGGTAGTTTGCAAATGTCCGGTAGTACCAGCGGTGGTGGTCAAGTGCTCTCGGAACAAGGTTTGTAAAACTCCATATGGCAAAAGCGAAAGCCGGCAAACTCCATGTCATCAGGGCAAAACCGATCCATTCGACGATCTCTCCAAAGAAATTGGGACAGGAAATGTAGTTGAAGAGGAATCCCCGGGGAATGGAATACCCATTCCGGGAATCTTTCCGGAGCTCGATCAACATTTTATCGGATAACCAGTTTATCACCAATCCCCCGGCAAACAATACAAATCCAAGGATAAACCGGGTATCCCAGAGCCAGGAAACGGGATAAAGCGGCTTTACGATACCAAGATAGTACCCATTGAGGTATCCGTTCACCAGGTTGAAAAATACAGCCAGTGTTATGATCACAACCGGCATAGCTTTTCCGGTTGTCCTGATCCTGAAGGGGAAGATGAGTGATCGGTTCAAGTAATGGAAACCCCACAGCAGGAGAAAAATCCAGCTTATGCCCCGTTCTTTTGCTGGCGAATTGCAGAAAAAATAGGCAAATACAAGCAAAGCAGGAAGCTCCATAATAATCCACCCGAGCCGGTTTGGAACAGTCATTCCCCAATCCTTTTGGGTATGCCTTCCGTAGGGCACCGTTGTTTTCAGAAGGATGGGAAAGAGGATCAGGGCGAAAGCAATCCAGATAAAAATAAATAATTCAAACCGGTTATTCTCCATAGCACCTCATTGAACTATAAATATCCGTTTTCCCTGTACCATGCAAGGGTATCCCTGACCGTTCCTTCAAAGGATCGGGATTGATAATCAAGCTCCTTTCGGGCCAGTGAATTGCTGATAGTCGGATTGCCGTTTTTAATGATGTGTAGCGACTCGTAGGTATACAGCGGAGTCCTTCCAGATAACCAGGCCAGCAATCTGAACAGGGGTAAAGCCACCATTGCAAGCCAGAAGGGAGCCCGGATAAAAGGAATTTTCCTGCCTCCCATCTGTTCAACCAGCTGTCCCAGTGTTTTGATCGTTTTCCACTCCCCGGATAAAATGTAGCGCTTGCCTGTTTCCCCCTTTTTCATGGCACTGATGGCCGCCTGGACAACGTCCCGCACATCAACCCAGTCATAACCTCCCGGGATAAGCGCGGGAAGTCTCCCTTTGTAAAAACGTACAATGGCCTGACCCAACAGGGAGGGCTTAAAATCGAATGGACCGATGACCGCTGTGGGATTCAGGATAACCGCATCCAACCCATTCGCAACGGCTTCAAGAACAATTTGTTCGCTGTGCGCTTTGCTTTGAGTATAATAGATCGGATCTGTCACTGCCAGCGGCCGGTGCTCATCCATCAGCTGGTCCAGCGGTTCGTGTTCGAGGGCATGGATGGAACTGAAATGGATTAACCGCATTTTTCCGGTGCGATGGATCGCCTCAATGATATTCCTTGTACCTTCGATGTTTTTATCCAGCAAACGTTTGTCGTTCTTGCCGTTAATGGAGATCTGAGCGGCAAGATGAAAGACGATATCCATGCCGGTTACGAGCCGAACCAGTACATCCCGGTCATTCATGCTACCCGGTATTGTTTCCACGGGTAACCCCTCAAAACCACGGTTGTCCTGGTAGTATAAAACCCGTACCCGATGCCCTTCCCTGATCAGCTGCCTGACCAGGCTCGATCCAATGTGCCCGCTCGCTCCGGTAACTGCAACCTTCATAGTATAACCTGCATTAATTCCTGAAAATGAAAAATTCAATTATTCTGCAATTCAATGGTAACTGATATTTTCTAATTTTCATAACAATATGAATTCTTTTTCTGTGTAAACGGCCTGTTTTTCTATTCAAAGATTTTATCCTACCTTTATAATGATTTAGCCCTTTAGACTCCATGCAGCGGAAAGACAATAACATCCGGAAAGGATCAGGTATGGGAATCGGCATTGCCATTGGTATGGCCTGTGGTATTGGCATTGGCATTGCCATGGATCAGATTGCCATTGGAATTGCTATCGGAGCAGGAATTGGTGTGAGTATTGGTGCAGCACTGGAAAGCAAAAACCGGGAAATGGTCGATAAAAACGGGGAAAAAAACAAAACCAGGAAAACAGTGATCATCATCATCATTTCAGTAATAGCTCTGGCAAGCCTGCTTTATATCCTTTTTGCCAGGTGAACCATCCATAATCAAAATCCCCTTATTTAGAAATAATTTTTGCAGTAAAGGGTGAACAAAATCACTTCACTTAGTGTTCTTTTGTTGTGTGTATTAAAAAGATTGAATATGATTAATGGTATCATGACAATCGTTATGATAGCCCTGTTTTCAACCAGTCAGGGAAACGATTTCGCAGAGAAAAAAAACAGTGACAACATGTTGAATGAAGAGAAAAATAACCAGGATGTTGCTACATTTGGCGCAGGATGTTTCTGGTGTGTTGAAGCAATTTTTCAGGACCTCAAGGGGGTAACTGATGTGGTTTCAGGATATTCGGGCGGATACCTGAAAAATCCTACTTATGCTGAGGTGTGTACCGGGAATACCGGTCATGCTGAGGTGTGCCAGATTTACTTCAATCCGGAGGTTATTTCCTACAGGGAATTGCTCAATGTGTTCTGGCGAACCCACGACCCGACCACACTCAACCGGCAGGGAGCCGATGTGGGAACACAATACCGTTCCGTCATCTTCTTTCATAGTGAGGATCAGCACAAACTGGCAGAAGCATCAAAGAAAGAAACCGAACGTTCAGGACTCTATAAAAATCCGCTGGTTACAGAAATTACACCATTTGAGAAGTTTTATCCTGCCGAAGCGTATCACCAGGATTATTTCAATCAGAATCCCAATCAACCCTACTGCCAGTTTACAATTGATCCGAAGGTGAATAAGCTCAGGAAACAGTTCAAAGAGATCATTCGGTAATGAACCGTGAAACAGGATGCCGGTATCACAACAATTGAACGAACCGTGAATATTGCCTGGAAAAATGTTGATCATTGACCCGGTAACAATTTCACTCATGCAACCTTACTCTGATTTATTTTGTCACAACTGAGAAAAGTTGGTAACTTTGTTTTATCGTACAAAAATAAAAGAACCGATCCGGTTCAGGCAACTACTATTTCAACAGTGAAAACCAGGATAACTCTTTTGATTTCAATGCTACTCTACATGGGGCTGAACGCATGTGAAGAATTAAAGGATCCTCCGGTAGATAAGAAGCATACATCCATATACGTTAAGTTGACCGATATACCAGGTGAAGTTGAAGAGGTAAACGTTGATGTTCTGGTTGTGGGGGTCATTATTGACGATTCATTACATTCCCTGTTTACCAATGCAGGGATCTATAATTTGTTGGATTATGCCGGGGTAAAAGATACTATTATAGCTTCCAGGAAAATTCCTGTTGGTTATCTGAGCCAGATCAGGCTGGTCCTGGGTGAAAACAATTCCATAAAGATTGACGGCAAATACTATGATCTGAAAGCCCCCAGTGCCAGTGAATCCGGGCTGAAGCTTAATGTGCATGAGGAACTTTATTATGGAGTGACTTACACTTACATTCTTGATTTTGATGTGGATAAATCCATTGTTGAAGCCGGTGGAAAATATCTGTTAAAACCCGTAATACAAGTCGAAGCAATGCAAACCGTCGAGATGGACACCCTGTTCCTGAAGTAGGGTGTCATCAAAAGACCTGTCAGAAAAGATAAGGTGAGTTGTTGCCCCGGTTCACTCTCCTCCTTCAAATCGTTTGTTTTTCATTATCCTGAGTAACCAATTTTTTCCTATATTTATCATCAATTGTACATGACCCGGAGCAGGATAAGTCCGGTTTTGTCCGATATTACCGGATCATCCTGGTTTGAAAAAAGATACCTTTATGAAAAACCGTTTCGTTCAATCCCGGAGGGTAATTCATTTACTACCATTTTTTTACTTTATCCTTATCATGAATTCTTCAGCACAAATTCTCAGTGAATATTTACCAACAGGAATCAACGAGTGGAAAGCCTCTGGCCAGGACCGTTACTTCTATCCGGAGACCCTTTATGAATACATAAACGGAGGGGCTGAACTGTTCATATCCTATGGATTTGAACGGGTTATCAGCCGGACGTACAAAAGATCGGGGCAGCCGGAAATACAGGTTGAGATATTTGATATGGTTGAACCGAAGAATGCATTTGGCGTTAATTGTCACGGGCGCGAAAAGCTTGACAATACCTATGGGCAGGGCTCTCAAACCTTCCAGGGGGCGATCCTGTTCTGGAAGGGGCCCTATTATGTTTCGATTGTCTGTGGTTATCAGACCTCCATGTCGAAGAAAGCGTTGGAAGCCATGGCTCATAAAATTGGAAAAAAAATAAAGGAAGAGGGAGAATTGCCGGAAATAGTGAGCTGGATACCGGAAGAAGATCTGGCTCCTGAAACTGTTTTTTACTTTCACCATTACGTCTGGCAAAATGCATTTTACTTCATTGCTGATGATAATTTTTTAAACATAGATGACACCACCGATGCAATACTGGCAAAATACGGACCGCCAGATACACGCTTTTACCTCCTGATGGTTCAATATGCAAATGCAGAGGATGCGCGTGAAGGCTACCGCAACTGTTTACGGCAATATGCCACTGAACTGGAGGTAAAACCGGCAGCAAAAATGGAGGATGGCAACTGGACACGCA
>Ga0114922_10006594_pt1 | contig 10634 bp, 7 predicted proteins | sample AartaG_FD_100975 | JGI IMG/M metagenome (GOLD analysis project Ga0114922, IMG submission 100975) | Deep subsurface microbial communities from Aarhus Bay to uncover new lineages of life (NeLLi) - Aarhus_00045 metaG | ecosystem: Environmental > Aquatic > Marine > Oceanic > Sediment | place: Aarhus...
CGTGGGGCTGCCAACCATCAGGTAGATCCCGCCGCCATCCTGATCGTATACACCGTCGGCGGTCCCGCCGGCAATGGTGAATCCATCGAGAACCGCCGTGGCATCCGTTCCGCTTCCGGTGACCACATGGTAACAGTTGTCCGTTCGTGTCGGCTCCGCTAACAGAGCACACGGATCAACCACCGCAGCGTCGTTGCCATTCAGGTCGCCGCTGAGAATCGTCTCGTAGTGATCGACGTCTCGTGTATTAGGATCCAGCGCAACACCGGGCTGACACGGATCGGGCTGCCCATAACCCGCATACCCCCCTCGTATGGCGACGCCGCTGATGAGCCGGAAGGTGTCCTCGCGCGGCCCGTTTGCCTCGGCCGGCGTGTATACACCGGCGGCCACGTGGATCTCTCGCACGACGCGATACTCGTCTGCGGTCCGGAGCGCCCGCTGCAGGGAAGTCAACGCGGTGGCCCAGCTTCTGCCGTCACCGGAGTCGTTGGCGTCGGCGTCAACGTATAGAACGGGGTTGGGAAGGAGGCCCTCACAGAATTCAAACGCACCCCGATCGACCGCTGTGCCGCAAAAACGCGGCTGGCCGGCATAATCGAAGGGCACCGGCTCGTTGACGTCTTCATCGTTGTCGAGGTCGAACGTGTCGGGCGGCAGTGCGTTGCTGTCACCCGTATCGATGCAGCCGGAAGTTCGCCGCAGACGCAGATCGTCATCCTCTGTGCCAACGACGCCGTCCGGGCCGTCGTCGTCGACAAACAGCGGATCGAGATAAGTGTTCTCCCGCCCGGGCCATCGGCCCGTCCAACCCTGGACGCAGCAGTAGTTCACCGTGGGATCCACCCCGTCCACGAGAATCTGGGCCCACTCATCCTTTCCCGCGGCGTCGCTGTTGCCCCAGAGGATGCAGTTGGTCAGCACCGGATCGGCATCGACGCAGTACAGACCTCCGCCGAAATCGGCGGCATTCTGACTGAGCGTACAGTTCGTCAGGATCGGACCGTCATTGTAGTTGAACATCCCGCCTCCCCACTGGGCGGAGTTTCCGCTGAAGATGCAGTTCGTCAGGTTCGGCTCGCTGACGTGGTTGAACAGGCCGCCGCCATAGCTGGCCGAATTCCCCAGCAGAGCGCAGCCTACGAATTCCGGGCAACTGTTGCTGTCGTATATGCCTCCGCCATGACTGGCCTCGTTTGCGATAAGCGTGCAATAGAGAAAGCCGGGCCGGCTGTCGACGCAGTAGATCCCCCCTCCATATTTGGCGGAATTGGCAGAGAATCTACAGTGGATCAAGTTCGGGTCGCCCGCCTGGTTGAACAGGGCTCCCCCCTTGTGCTCGGCCCAGTTGCCGACGAACACACAGTTGCGTATCGTCAGATTGCCCCCGTCATTGTACATGCCGCTGCCATTCTTGTCTTCCCGTGCGCTGCCGTTGGCATGGCCGCCGGTGATGGTAAACCCGTCGAGGACGGTGGTCTCGTCCGTACCACTGGCGGTCAGCACGTGGAAGCTGTTCTCGGCCTTCCCGGCGTCGTCGGCCCCGTCATCCGCGTTCAGATCCCCGCTGAGAATGGTTCTGTAGATTTCGCTGTCTCGAGCCTCTGGGGCGGGCTCAGCCACACCGGCATAGCCGCCTCTGATGGTCGCGCCGGAGGCCCCGCGGAGCATGAATGATTCCTGGCGGTCCCCGTTGGGGATGGTCGGCGTGTACACACCCTGACCGACTCGGATCTCGTCACCGGGGCGCGCCTTCGCCAGAGCAGATGACAGATCGGTAAAGGCATCCGCCCAGTTGGCACCGTCGTTGCGACCAGCGGCGGAATCATCGACGTATATGACTTTGGCATGCACAGCGGGGACTATCGAGAGCCAGACTGCAAATGCCAGGAGTTGCATGTATCGGCGTCTGTTCATACATATGTCCGGTAATCACCTCCCCTCTTCGTGGCGGCATAGCGGGGCTCTATGGCTGGCCGTCCAATTGACTATCGATCTCTGCGTCTCATAGGTAATCTCATCCAAGTCTTTGAACGGCTGTATCCTGTAGTCGGGATCCAGGTAAACGCCCTTGCGTATGTTCACGAGCGCGACATGGCCGTCGAAAAAGGCCATGTTGTAGCGGCCCTCCGTGCCGTGCCAGGCCCGGCCGGCTGCACTACTCAGGGGGCTCCATTGCCGGACCCAGTTATTGTCGCCCATGAGGAGCAGATAGGGGTCGTCGCACACGGCGTTCGCGCTGAGATTCTCCAGTCGCTCGTTGATTCGCTGATTCAGCGTCCTTACCGGATCGGACACCCACTGCTGCGAGGGTAGGGAGTCCGGACCGATCAGCATGAGGTTCGTCTGATAGCTGTTGCCGTAGTAGACGTAAGCCGACGGTTCGCAGTTCTGGTCGCCTTTATCCGCCGGGCAGCGAAACACCTCGGTGTCTTGGGGCCCATTCGGTTCCGCCGGCAGACTGACATACGGGTTAAGTGGACGAGAGGGGGCGCCGCCGGCGATCCCCTTCCAGCCGCCGAAGTGATGGTTGGCGTTGACCTTCTGATAGAACTGTTGACTGTTGTCGTTCAGATAGCTATGCCACGCAATGGCAATCTGTCCCAAGTTGGCTCCACAGCGTATTCGATAGGCAAGGATCCGGGCCCTGCGCAGAGCCTGCAGACTGACCGCCAGCAGGATCGAGACGATGGCCACGACAACCAGCAGTTCGATCAGGGTGAACCCTGCCGGGAGCGGAGACAGGCCAACGCGATGTGAACGCCTGGTTCTCACGGTCTCCCTCCCTCGCCCGCCACCGAGAGGCCGACATCCTCGGTATCACCAGTCATCTCGTGCAATCTGCTTTTGGCCCATATAGCGAGCCATCGATCCTTTTGTGCGAGATCCTGATGGGAGAGGCAGGCCCGATAGCCCGCGATGGCCTCTGGCCGATGGCCATCCTTGAGGAGATGCTCCGCAATGATACACTCCATGAAGCAGGGCTCGCTCTCCTGAAGCTCCTCTTCGAACTCGGTGATTTTGCCGCTCAGCGGGCGCTCATCCGCAAGGAAATGCACGGCGATGGCCTCTCGCGTCCCCTCTGCAAAGAACACGGCAAACCGTTCGGCGGACTGCCCGTGGCCGTTGTGCCAGCGATTCAGAAACTCCGCCAGGACGGCGAACTCGGCGTAGCGCATGAACTCCTCAGTCTGACCGATGAACAGTTGTTGCTGTTCACCAAGCTCCCTGTTGGCCTGTCGCAACCCGACACACAGTTGCAGGGAAAAGCACAGGAACCCCAGCACGATCACGAGTAGCAGCGCCGCCACCGTGCTCGAGTACCGGTGCCTGGCGATGATCTTGCGTAGCAGATAGAGCGAACTGTCGGACCGGGCCAGGATCGGCATTCCGCCCAGCCGACGATCGATATCCCCCTTCAACTCGGCTACGGATTGGTACCGGCGGTCGGGCTCTTTCGCCAGCGCTCTGAGAATGATGGCCTCGATGTCTCGGTCCAGATGGGGCACAATCTTCGAGGGCCGGACCGGGTCGCATTCCTGGATGTTGCGCACTGTTTCCAGCACCGAGGCATCTACCTTATACGGAAAGCTTCCGGTAATGAGTCTGTAAAAGACCACGCCGAGGGAATAGACGTCTGTGCGCGTGTCCAACTGCGCGTGGAGACCGGCCGCCTGCTCCGGCGACATGTACGCCGGCGTGCCGGTCACCTCCCCCTCCATGGACATCGTTCCGACCGTGTCGTCGGTCGAGATCGTCATGGCCAGGCCGAAATCCACGATGTGCGGCTGACCGTCCTTCGTCACGAGGACATTGGAGGGCTTCACATCCCGGTGAATGACGCCGTGCTGGTGGGCGTGCTGGATCGCATCGCAGATGAGCTGCATCAACCGGAGAACCTCGTGCTCGGAAAGCTCGTGCTTCTTCACGTAGGCATCCAGCCAGATGCCATCGATCAGCTCCATCGCATAGTAGTAGAGGCCCTGGTGAATGCCGCTGTCATAAATCCGGGCGATGTTCGGGTGACTCAGCCGGGCGGCCAGCTCCACCTCTCGCTCGAAGCGTGTCAGGGCCTTCCGCGAGCGCAGCAGATCGACGCGTGGCACCTTCAGGGCCACCTCCCGGCGGGTGCTGAGCTGGCGGGCCCGCCAGACCCGCCCCTGTCCGGCCGCTCCGACCTCGCCGAGGATCTCATACCCTGGAATCTGCGGGGGAGGGACGGAGGCGCCTACCGTGGGCCCCGGCGTGAGGGCACTCGCCGTCGGCAGATCACTCGGATCCGATGTGTGATGGGTCTTCATCGACACCTCGCCTGTCCTGACAGATCCTGCGGGCCCGTGCGAACAATCCCGCCAACTCGGGCCCTACCCATTTCTTCGCCGAAAACGTTGCGAAGGACTGCTCGAGCGCATCATAGGAATACTGCGTAATCTTCTTGTCGTGATACACCAGCGCGCTGGCTAAAGCCGCATAGTATGTGGTCGTGGCCAGCGCCGCTTCTGTCTTCGAATCCAGGCTGAAGGACAACCTCTTGCTGCAATCCTTGATTGCCCGGAGCAGGCTGCCCACCTGCCCACCTGCCCACCAAAAAAGCCTGTTTTTCTGTTGACTTCCTGGGACCATTTTGGTAGAATGTTTTTTCTCTGACAGGAGGGATTCTATTCACGTCTTACGGAGGAGACTTGCTGGGGTATTGGTAAGGGGCCGTTACAGAAGGAGCGACGGCTCAGATAGCTCGTGTGCCATACACAATGGACAGAGGGCATTTTAGCCGAAATCATTGGCCCTTCTTGGGCCGCAGCAAGGGTTCGTGTGTGCAAAACCCGCCAGGGTGTTGAAGTACGATTTGCGTAACGGCGGGGCCGCACGATGACAGAAAGGAGGTGTGCATAACCGGACCCGGGGAACATGGTAGCAGCTTAACGTGGAATCACGCAAAAGAACCCTGAACACGAAATTGGCTGGAGGAGAGCTAAGAATGAAGAGAACATTGGTTGTATTAGCCGCCGTCGCCATGGTACTGGCCACGGCAGGCACGTCTTTCGGAGCCTTCATCGATTTTACCGGGGGCACGGCATATCTAAGCGGTGGCGGTACCGCCGTCCCTAACAACAGCATGGTATGGTCGAACGTAGATTACTATGAGGAGAACGGATTCAAATTGGACTTCATCGGTGATGTTGGAATCATCGGAGACTACTACAGTGCCGGCAACGACGTCATACACGGACATTGGGCGTCCGGAAATTACGGCACCCTAACCAGCATCGTCGTAACCAAACTGGACGGAACTCCGTTCGATCTGAACTACTTCATACTCACCTCGAATACGGATACCGGCGGCGGAGCGGACTCCGGCAACGAGCAAACCTGGATCAATGCCTCGAACGGCTACTCACAGTTACTGCCCACCGACGACTGGGGCTTCGCAGGGACAAACCCCCAGATATTCCTGGGTACTCAGTTCGATAACGTCATGTGGTTTTCGTTTACAGTAACGAATTCGGTAGACTGCTTCGGCATGGACAACTTCTACATCGATGAGCCGGCCCCCGGCATCCCCGCACCGGGCAGCCTGCTGTTGGCGAGCATGGGCCTCGCAGGTCTGGCGAAGATTCGCAGAAGATTCGCGTAACGAACCTTCGTTACAGAGAGCACGCAATGAGGCAGGGCCGTCATGGCCCTGCCTTTTTTATAGGATGAGGGAAACTCCCAGCGGTCAGTTCTCATCGACATCGGGAGAATTTGGCTCTGCAGCCGCCGGTTGGGGCGTCCAATGGCGGGCCAGAACGGCGAAGTCCCGCAGGTTTACCATACCATCGCCCTGCGGCGAGGATACGTCGCCCGATAAGCCTCTGGCAAGCTCCAGCCATTGTCCGGAGAAGGTCGCGAGGTCCGCACAACGCACGGCGGAATCTCCGTCAAAATCGGCCTTCGTGGGGCAGGTCAACTCGATGCCGGCGCCCGTGCCGAGATTGCGCGAGTACTGCTTGTGGATCGGGTTGTTCCAGTGCTCCCACATGCCGAGGCTTTCCAGCGGCGTACCGTCGCCTTCGGGATCGTAGAACGTGCCGGATGGCGGATCATCCGCCAGGGCCGCCTCGACCAGATAGTCATCCGCCCCGCTGATCCGGGGGTGATCGCTCCACTCGATCCAGAGGAAATCGAAGCAAACCGAGTCGATCGCGATGGGGTCCTGTGAGACGAGGAGGCTCGAAGGCCAGTCGTGGTTGAACGGCGGGAAATCCCATTTCATGGGGTCGGAGGACCAGTTGCGGCCGGCGAACAGGCCGTCCACCACGCATAGCAGCGTCTTGCCGCCGAGCTCGGAGTGGCCCATCAGGTCCACGAGGCAGCGGTATCGCCCCGTGCCCGGAGTGTTCTTCGGCAAGCTCGTATGCATATCGTAGTAGTTGTACTTCTGGCCCCACAGGGTGGCATCCGGATTCCGGATGAGCGCGCCGTAGAGGTTCTTGCCGCAGACCGTAATGCCGCCCGTATCGTGGCTCTTGAGGATGGGGAAATTGATGAAGTAATCCGCCTCGGCGAACGATTTGGGCAGGAAGTCCTGTTTCCTCCCTGCAGCGGCGGACGTGCTCCAGTAGAACGGCACATCAGAGAACTCCACCGTCGTTCGACCGAGTCCGCCGAGAGTCGACAGATAACGGACATTCGGGAATTCCGGCTGGACCCTGTCGTAGATCAGGCCCGGCATGATCCGGCCCGGGTCGCCGATGGTGATATCCTCCTCGGCCATCCCGACCACCTCCACCAACTGCCGCAGCAGGGCCGCAATCATCTGGGGCGAGTTGTCGATGCGGTCTCTGTTGCTGGACCGCTGCCTGAAAGTGCTCGTATTCGCGTTATAGCAGAGCGTATTGTTGATCTTCATGGCGATTTTCTCGCCGGGCGTATATCCCACGTCGCCTTTGCCGCGACGGCTGTTGAAGTGCCGAAAGAGGGCGTCCCACGCCTCGGCGTCGGTGCTCTTGCCCGCCAGGCCGCGGATCGCCCGGGAGACCATCCTGTCCACCACAGCCGCGTCAGTGCAAGCATCCTCGTACCAATGATCCGACGAGCCGTATCCGTCCCAGTCGGTCGCATTCGGCTCGTGAATCCAGACGACCCGCCCCGGCTGAACACCGCCGGCCACTCCCAGTGGGACATTGGGCACGGGCATCCCCGCCGCAACGGCCGGCCTGTCCACCGGACAAATCATCAACCAGAGAACCCCGACGCCAAGGCCGAGACACAGAACACCGGCCAGCAATCGCGCCCGCGTGAAATGCTGCCTCGCCCGGCGAAAGGCCACGGTGCAGCCGGCCAGTCCGAGCAGCCAGAGAACGAAACTCGATGCCAAGGGAAATGCGACCCTCTGACAGGGGTATGCCGCGCGGGAAGGTTTCGGGATCACGCGTACGAGAAACCACACAAGCGAGCATAGGCCGACCAGAGGAGAGAGACACCATATCCATCTCTGCCCAATCCGGCGACGCTGCGGATGGCCTGCATGACACGCCGATTCTCGGCACGAGTCGTTTGGATTCCTGTGGTGAACCATATTCCGTCCCTCCAAAAGGTCGGCCCCGGAATCAGGCATCTCATTTCATCAGGGCCCTGCGTGTGATTATGTCTCCGGCCTCCTGCACAATCGTTCGATATCTCTGGCCACGATCTCCGTCACGAGGCGCTGGAGCTCCGTCAAATCCTGCGATGACGGCTCCTCGACGGAAATCCCTGAGCGCGCGTCGTCAGACGTGGGAGTCGGTTCCTCCGCCGGCCGGCCCGGTGCACGCCGGCGTCCGGCAGCCACCCGCCGCTGCTCGGCCAGAATGGTCTCCGCCAGATCATAGCTGGGTATGGGTACGTCCGCATCGCGGGCCGACAGCTTCCGGGCCTCATCTGCGCTCATACTCGCGGCCTTTCTTGGCCGCACCGCAGGGCCTGGCGGAGCCTGGGCCTCTGACGATGCAGCATCGGGCAGTTCCGCGCCGGCCGCATGATCCGCCGGCCCCACCCGCTCATCAAATGGTGGGACTACATCGGTCGCGCGAAGTACGCTCGCGCGCCTGCCTTTCGCGTTGCGATCCATTTCGTCCACAATCGAGAAAACATCCTCTCACAGCATCATCCAATGACGCGGACGGCCAAACTGCGTTATCGCTCGGATATCACTCCATCATAACAGCAACGCTCCTGTTTTGCCAGAGGCGGCTGCCGAGTTCGCACGATTTCTTTCGTGCCGAGCCGATTCGGCCCGTCTGAGCCGGACGGCCTTGATGTCACAGCCTTGCCGGCCCGGGATTTCCGCGGCGCGAAGGACAAGGCGAGTCCTGCCTTCGGTCAATGCCAGCGTCCCCAGCGTCAACGGGGCCCAGACCTTCTCACAGACCTCGCCGCGAGGCACGCGATCCGGGCTGGGGACCGGATCAGGATCGTGGACCTTCGCAACGACTCCTTCCACCGCCCCGCCGCCGGCCTCGACACGGAGCTTCGTTCCCAGATTCTCCTTCGGGCAGACGTACATGACCGTGACTTCGAATCGCCCGGGTCGGACCACCTCTAGAGGCCACCAAGCGTAGGCCTCGGTGTCGGTCCAGTTCGTGATCCAGTCATTTGCCCAGCCGGCATTGCCCTTGTAGCTAATCCCCTGCTTCGGCGCCGGTTCGAGGAATGCCTCGTGCCCAGGCAATGTGACGATTGGCCAGTCGGGATAGCCGACGTGCGTTGGAATCGGCTCGAAGCCAGCTTTCGTTACGTCCGCAGCCATGGCTTCGAAGGCATCACCGAGCCTTGTCACGACATCCGGGTGTTCCTTGGCTACATCCGCACCCTGGCGGGGATCCTGCACCATGTCGTACAGTGCCCACCGCCTGCCGGCCTTGACGGCCCGCCACCGCTGGGTCCGCACGGCGCCGCGAATTTCCTGGGCATTTCCGGCGGGAGACCGGAATGTGAACAGCATCCGATCCGGCCAGTTTCGGGCACGGCCTTCGAGCAGAGGCACAAGGCTCATGCCGTCCCGGGGCAAGGTCTTGGGCATCGACAGGCGGCACAACTCCACGAGCGTGGGAAACAAATCGATATCGGCGGCGATCTGCTTTACTTCCGTGCCTGGCTCGATGCGCCCCGGCCAGCGAACGAACAACGGCACGCGAACGCCGCCTTCGTCGATACTGCCCTTGCGACCCTTCATGTGGCCGTCATACCGATCGGAGTTGGCGCCATTGTCCGTCAGAAACACGACGATGGTCCGGTCGCTCAGACCCAGGGCGTCGAGCCTTCGCAGAAGTCTGCCTACATTGTCATCGATGTTCTCGCACATGCCGTAGATGCAGGCAACCCGGTCATCCAGACCGCGAGCCTTGTACTTGTCGAAGTACTTGTCCGGCACCTGGAACGGCCCGTGCGGGGCGTTATAGGGCACATAGCAGAAGAAAGGCCTGTCCCGGTTCTGCTTGATGAAGGCAAGTGCGGCGTCGGTGAGCACGTCCGTAATGAAACCGCTGGTCTTCAGCGGTTCGCCGTTGTGTTCGAGCGTCGTATCGAAGTAATTATTCCAGTGACCGGCACAGAAACCGAGAAACTCGTCGAAGCCCCGGCCGTTGGGGTTGTGCGGATAATGCGCCCCGTTGTGCCACTTGCCGAAGCAGCCGGTGACATAACCCGCCCGCTTGAGCGTCTCGGCAAGCGTCACCTCTTCGGCGCGCATCGTTTCGTGGGCGCGCGTGACGCCATGCACGCCAGTACGCAAATGATAGCGACCGGTCAGGAGACCCGCCCGCGTCGGTGCACACACCGGGCTGACGAAAAAACGTTCGAACCGGGCCCCCTCGCTCGCCAGTTTGTCCAGCACAGGGGTGTCGATCTGATCGTTGCCATGCGAATGGATGTCCCCCCAGCCCTGATCGTCGGTCATGACCAGAAGCACATTCGGCGGCCTCCGTTCACCCGTAGATGAAACCATCGCCAAGCTTCGCTCGACGCTGCTACCGACGGCGCCACATGCCGCCGCCAGGCCGAGTCCCCTCAGGAATTGCCTCCGGGTGTGTCTGCTCGTGTCAACTGCTCTCATGCGATGCGCCTCACGTAAACGAAGTACGCGCCGCGCGACGTTCCGTCGTCTGCTGTGAGCCATGTCTGCAATCTCATCTTGCCCGGGGTCAATGGGACCCGGAAGAGGACTTCTCGGGCGTCCTCCAGGACCGGTTTGGCGAGATCGATCTCACCCATCGCGAGCCTCGCTTGGCTCGCCTGAATCGCACGGCCCCCGGGAATCCCCGCATTGATCGGCGCAGCCACCTCCATCGGCCAGCGACGCAAGGAAAACTCGTACTCGCCGGCTTGTTCCACTTCCACCGCCCAGAAACCGTTGGCTTGCAGGCCCTGGAGAATGTGCCCCTGGTTCCACGGCGGCAAGTCCGGGCCGTGCCAGTCATGGCAGGTCAGCCTCGTCGGACTTTCCTCTTCCGAGCCGATCACAATCTCGCAGTACTCCTCGAAGCGCTGCGAAACATCAGCCCACCACTTTTCATATGCCTCGCGCAGTCCCTGAACGATCTGGGGATGCCCGCCGCTGATATTGTTCTTCTGGCCAGGGTCCGCGTGGATATCGTAAAGCTCTTTGCCGTTGA
>Ga0114922_10006595_pt1 | contig 10632 bp, 14 predicted proteins | sample AartaG_FD_100975 | JGI IMG/M metagenome (GOLD analysis project Ga0114922, IMG submission 100975) | Deep subsurface microbial communities from Aarhus Bay to uncover new lineages of life (NeLLi) - Aarhus_00045 metaG | ecosystem: Environmental > Aquatic > Marine > Oceanic > Sediment | place...
CACCAAAAATCGAAGCTAAAAAGCCCCTGTCGCTAACTACCGTAACAGAGGCTTTGCTGTTTTTGCTAATGGATTGCTAACGGATTTATTTTTTGCCTCTATAAAGTCGTCAAATTTCTGCGCTGCCAATTCCTGTAACCCACCAACTACATGACTGTAAGTATCGAGCGTTACCCGGATACTAGAATGTCCTAATCGTTCCATTACCACACGAGGATGTGTACCAGCTTGCAGTAATAGCGTAGCATGGCTATGCCTCAGGCTATGTAATGGCATAGGTGGTAAACCGGCTTTGTGCAGGACATTGGCAAAGGTATGACTAATCGTACTTGGGTCTAGCGGTGTCCTGTCATAGTGGCAGAAGACATAATCATCGTCAGTTAAGGTGTTCCCCAATGAAGCAAACAACCTTCGTTGTTCAGTTTTATGCTGCTGTAGCACCAAGATGCTGCTGGGTGACAATGCTACTCTACGTTTACCGGAGCTAGTCTTTGGTTCTTTGATATAAGTCTCACCGTTAATTTTGCCAAGTGATTGCGTGACCGATAGATAAGCCTGTATGCCTAGAGAAGCTAAGCCCATATCAACATGCTTCCACTTCAAAGCCAGAGCTTCTCCACGCCTTAAACCAGTATGTAGTAATAGATAGAATAAAGCATAATGCGGTGTCTTGCTGGCAGCTTCTAAGAAGGTGCCTATTTGTTCTGGCCTCATTGTATTCATTTCTTTATGCTCTATCCGAGGCGGTTCGGTATTCTGTGCCACGTTGCGGCTCAGGAAACCTTGCTTCATGGCATAGCCTATGACCTGGGACATAAGATTATAGAGATAGCGTACAGTTCTGGCAGATAATCCGCTATCCTTTTTCTTTGAGTACATAGCTTGCAAATGCCATGCTTCCAGCTCTACCAGCTTAATATTCCCAAGCTCAGCTATCAAATGAGAATTGATAAGCTGCCGGTAACTTTCTATTGTCTTTGGTGAACAGTTTAATTCGGCATAACTCGTTAACCATTCCTGAAGATACTCTGCAACCGTGACCTTACTGGGCTTTACGAATGTGCCGCTATCGAGTTGGTTCAGCAATTTGGAAAGCTTCATTTCAGCATCCTTTTTGTTCCCTTTGATGGACACCCATTGCTGACGGTATTTTCCAGTAACTGGGTCTTGACCTAAGTTCAAGACGATAGAATAGCTATTCTTACCCCTCTTGGTTATGTGGCCTCTCATTTTCTGTCTCCTTTCTGTTCATTGACTATACCGCCTCAAGTCCCGTTTAATGTAATACCGGCAGCCGTATTGCTTTAGCGTAGCTATACACTCCTGAAGGAATTTACGCCAGTCTATCTCTTTCGCCCTGGGGTGATAATTCAGCAACCCCACCTTGAATAAATCCACAAAGGTATAAGTCTGCCTGATTATTTCGATTGATTCGGCAGGCTCTATAACCGGCTCAAGGCTAGCCCAAGTTTTAATGCCAAGTTTATGGGCTTTTTTAAGTGTTTCTATTCTCTCTTGCGGAATAGCTGCTTTAGGTTCCCACTGTAAGGACTTCTGCTCATCCAGGAATGTTAGCGTGGTAGCGAACTCGTCACTGCGCCGGAGTAGGTCAAAGTCTCTCTCTGCTCTTTTACCACCTTTAGTCAATATGGTGACATTAAAGCCGTTCTTATGAAGTATCTCTATAGCCTGGCGTGTAAGCTGGTATTCTGCGTCTATGGGTTGGTAAGGGTCGCAAGTGAAGCATAGCAAGACATTCCCCTTGTTTCCATTCAAGGCAGCCTGGGGAGCGTCTTTTTTCAGCTTTTCAATTATGCCCTGGCGGGGAGTAGCTTTTACGAAGTCCGGCCGCTCCACAAGCGTGGCTTCCGGAGCATAACAGTATATACAGCCGTGTCCGCATCCCTTATACAGATTAACGGCTAGGGGAGCGTATTCGCTAGCCCTGCCCTTTGGTTCGTATATTGCCAGTCCCTTCTTTAGCATAATGCAGATATTCCTTCATGTTGTAGAGCTACTCCCAGTGCTTCGCAAGCCTTCTGTAAGGTTTCGCAGTGGGTATCAAGGAGGTCTAGGCATTCATAAACCAGGATATCGCTCTGATTGCCAACCCAGTGGTAATTGCCTACAAGACCATCCCCAATGTACTCGCAGTCGACGCAAGTATGGACTGCCTTTTCTGTCTTCTCCATGGTCAGTGTCTGCGTTTTGCTTCTCCCTAACTGTATCATTTCTCAACACCCAATATAATCATATATCATTTAGTAACTATCTGTCAAGTGTTTTTAGCCTCAAAACAGGCTTATTTATGATATTCAGTGTTACTACTTGATATGCAGCGATACTATGTGCTATGCTGGCAATATGGAGACCAACGAATGGCTGACAATACAAGAGGCTGCTGAATACCTCAAGCTGAGCGTGCCTACTATCCGTAAGTATATAAGGCTTGGGAAGCTTTCTCACTACCGGCACGGGCGTATTGTGCGCCTCAAGAGGCGGGACCTGGACAGTTTTTTGCAGCCTAGTAAATGAGCTTTGTCTCATCATGTGGATTCTGCCTCTATAGGTCGGTAAGTCCAAACTCTCTAAGGGCGTCAAAGACCACGATGACTTCCCGCTCTTCCTCGTCCAGCATAAGCTCAGTTATTGCCCACACCAGCGCATCAAGCCTGTCGGGACTCTTATCGCCCGGCACCCACTCACAGAGCTGGTCTTCAAGGTCAGGGAAAAAACCTACATGGTGAACTCTGCCCTGCTCATACAAGGCTGATACCGGCTCGGCTCTGGTATATTTGCCCCGGCTGGCGTGGACTTTCTTAAAAGCTACTCTGGGGTTAATAGTCCTGATGGTATGCTCTACCATATCTCCGCCATTATTGACCTCGCCGATTATCCGGTCAGCCCCTGCCCTGTAATAACCTGTTACCGCAGCCGTCGCCCATTTGTCGGGCGTGCCTTTGATAGTAAGGTCAGCCAGAATATAGCCATGCACCTGCCCACTAACCTGGGCTATGCCGGCCACTATAATGCCTGTCTCGGAACTTTGCTCATTGTCAGAAACTGCTGGGTCTATCGCCACAACTACTCTGATTAACTCTGGGTGCTGTTTTACTCTAAGCTCATCTATCTTGTCTCGCTGCCATAGAGCTTCAGGATTATCGTCTAGTATCTCCCCAGCTAGCTCCTGTCGACCTAACCTTGTGCCTTCATATCGGCTAAGAATATAGTTCAAGAAGTCCGGTGCCAGGTTATCTCTATTCTCCAGTGTGTGTCCTCTGGTGACCGCCGTCCTGGAATCGTTTAGCAGTGCCTTGATAATCGGAATCGGCCGGGGTGTGGTGGTGACTACAGCCTGGGGCTTCTTGCCTATCCGTAAGCCAAATAGCAAGTTATTCCAGGTCTCCTGCGGATACTTGAGCTTGGCAAGCTCATCCACCCACGCCTTAGCGTGCTGGGGGCCTCTTAGCTGGTCTGGCTCATCCCCGGAGTAGATTATAGCCAGCACCCCATTGGGGAATGTCAACCGCCTCTTAGAAGGCTCATATTCTGGCCTAAACCAGGGAGGGCAGATATTAAGGATTGCGGACTCCCCGACCTCCACCATCGTGTCCCTGACGTCGGCTTTGGTCTGTCCTACCAGCGCTATCGGGCTGTATCTCTCTTTTGCCCACCTGATACTTAGCTCGGCGCCGGTGCGAGTTTTGCCCCCACCTCGCCCACTGAGCAACAGCCAGATATACCAATCCCAGTCTGGCGGTAGTTGCTTTGGCCTAGCCCAAAATTCCCAGTCGTATAAAAGAGCCTCAGCTTCCTTTTCCGTCAGTGAGTTGAGGGCTTTCACCCTCTCTGATTCTGGCAGACAAGCCAGCAATAATGCTAATGATTTTTGATTTGGCATCAATCTCCTTTACCTCTATTGGCCCGCCGCCTTCCCCGGCCAAGCGGACGCTTCTTCTGTCCGACCATCTTTCAGGATTGCGGTTGTATAGATAAACCTGTATTGCTGTTACATTCCCGCTTATTGCAGCTTCAAACAGGGCATTCTCTACCTTTCCAATGGCATCACTCTCGGCTTCGGATACTGCCTCGGCAAACCCCCTGTCCTTTTTCATGTGAATACCCACTGTCGCTCGATGTATCCCTACCAGTGACGCTGCATGTCCTCTGGTATGTCCCTGCCTTAGTAATTCCAAGTATTCGTCCTTTTTTATAGTGTCGAATTTGTTGCGATGGACTTCCCCAGCTTTGCCTGGCTTCTCTTTAACTTTCGCAACCTGAGTTGCCTTGTCTTCCTGGGCTATTATCGCTCCCCAGTAGCACATGCTGGCGCTGCGGAGATATTTCATTACATGCACTATCTTCCACGGTTCTACATATTCCTTAAACCAGGGTAGCACTGTCTTATTGAAGTAAAAGTTATAGGCAGTCCGTTTTTCTGTTACTGTTCTGGTTTTCACATTCTTGCCGTCCGGCGTGCGGTAGTTACCAGCACGCATAATCGCCTGTCTCTGTCCATCGGTAAAGAATAGGATGCACTGAGAGCCAAATTTAGCCCCTTCCCAGAAGCTGCGAAAGGAATCGTAGGGATAGGAGTAGGAATCAAAGTCTCCTAGTGAATATACTGCGTCCTGTCCTTTGAAGGGAAATTTATCACAATCGGCAGTTATTATCTCGGCATCTCTCAGTCGGGACTTAGCCACTTCCACCCTCTCCGGGTCAAGGTCGGCTCCATATATCTTGTTGCCCTGGTAGAGTTCGCAGGCAATGTCTCCGTCTCCAATAAAGGGCACGTAGTATGCTCCTGTTAACTTGCCGGCCTTTTCGATTAGCCCCTTCCTCAGTTTAATCTTCCTTTGGAATTCTACGTGTTGTTTCTTTTCCGACTGCTTCACCTCCATTTCTTTTACCCCTTAACCACATCTTTGAGCTTCAGTCCATTTGTTTTCAAGACACTGAATATATATCCTTGGCTGCAACTAAGCTCATTGGCTGCTGCCACAATGTTGCGGTGTGCCCGTAACGACTCACAAACGTTTTTAAGTGGTATATTGAGCGGTTTACGACCTAAACCATTAACCACTACCGATTTGCCGCAATGGGGACATGGAATTATCATGATTCACCCCCTGGCTTGGGGTGACAGCGTGAGCAAAGCCACTGTCCCCAGTCAGTAAGCCAATAATCGTCACCACCACAATTATGGCAAGGTGCCGTAGGATAATCTGGAATATTACTATCGGGGTGAGGGGATGTTTCACCCAAGTTAGTATCAAGAACTTTCTCGTTTACTTGTTTTTCTTGTTTATCCCCTATAGTAAAACTAGAAACAAGTATTTTTGTATACTTGAAAGGGTCACCTCTCCGGCCTGAGCCTTCCCTAGTAACCTCATTTTCAGCTAAAAGTTTGCGTAATGCTTTCCCTACTAGTCCCGTATTGCCACCAATTGCATCTCGTATTTCCTTCTCTGTTAGTTCACCGGCTTCGAGGGTTTGCAGGACTTCGTCACTGAGACGTTGCATCTCCAGTTCGTCAACTGTACCGGCAGCATCGGTTATCCCCGTCTCTGGGTCAAAGGTAAGCAGAGTTCTTGGAATGTCGAGGCCATAGCGTTGGATGCTCTCCAGCATTCGCTCACTTTCCCGTCTCCTCATTACCAGAGCAGTATCTACGCTGCCGAACAGAGCGGTGCTGCCAAGAATACCATCGCCCCCCTCACGCTCGCTCTTGGCGCTATGATGCACAGTGAGGATGTGACAACCAGTCTCACGTGCGAGCATTAGTAGGGGTTCAAGGGCGCGGGTCACCTCGGCATAATCGTTGCCGTCACGTATCCGCACCATGCGGAAAAGTGGGTCAACAATCGCCAACACTGCCCCAGTCTGAATTATCGCCGCTTTGAGTGCTGCAATGGCTTCCTGTGGGGCGCTGCCGGTGTGGATTAAAATTCGCTCATCATTCGCCCTCATGCGTGCGAAATGAGCGGCGACCTCCGCTCTTTTCTCCTCTAGGGCAAGATAGACCACAGACCCTGGTGTCACATTCCGCCCCAAGAAGGAATCGCCCCTCGCAACTTTGAACGCAAGATTCCGAGCTAAAGTGGTTTTGCCGACTTTAGGTTTGGACACCAGAATTGAGAGCCCAGCACTAGGCAGTGTCTTATCCCACAGCCACGAGCTTATTTCTTCCGGCTCTGCTAGCAGTTGGGTAAGGGTGGTCAAAGTGAATTTGTTTTTGTCCTCTGGCGGTGCCCACTCTGGAGCTTGACTAATCAATTGCTCAAGCTCTTGGAGAGTTCCGCCCATTGCCACAAAGTTAGCCGCATCTCCCTTTGCTGGAGCATCGGCCCAATGAATCAGGCGGCATGACTTCCCCAATGGATGAAGCCGAGCAGCTATTCGCTCCATGTGACCTTTGCCTGGGGGGTCATTATCAGACCAGAGATATACGGGGCCTGACCTCTGCGCTATCGGTCTCAATGCTTCGATGCTTGGCGTGGAACTAGCTCCAGTGACAGTGCCCAGGGATAGGACACCTAATCCCTCTAGTGCTTGCGCCGGCTTCTCACCCTCGTTCAGAATTGCCAGGTCAATCTCCGAGTGCTTTGATATTTTTTCGCTATTAAAAAGTGGTAAGTCCGCCACCTTCAGCCCGCCCAGTCCGTTAACTCCATTTCGTTCCCAAAGAAATGACTTCTCACCATTATCATATTCTAGTCGGATGTGTGTGGCGATAGGCTCGCCTGAAGCATTATGGATTGTGTATTCCTGCCGCCGGATTGCTTTGCTTGGCTTGTGGCTATTGCATCGCATATCGTCCCACGTCAGCCCTTTAGCTAATAAGACAGCTTCCGGCGAACATCCAGCTTGGCATATCCAGTCGGCTATAAAATCAGGATTTTTTGAAGGGGTTACCCAAAGGCTAGGCTTTTTATCATTGTGAGCCGGGCATATTACAAGCCAGCCATTACCAGCTTTGCGCCTCGGCTGTGCTGGGAATAAGGCTAAGAAGTCACCTATACTCTTAATCTTTTGTGTGTTCACTTCTCGGCTCCTCTCGTTTCACTCTACGACACGCAGGGCACATTCGAGGTTCAGCCAGGCACCGGTCACGATAAAATGTTTGTTCTCCAGTCGTGAAAATGAAGGTGTTACCGCAAATCTTGCAGGTCAGGATTCTATCGGTCATTTCTTGCACTTCTCGTCTCATCTCGACCGCCTCGCCAGTTATTCCTTTGGTTTACCGGCGCTCTCTAAAAGCTTTTGGATCGCAACTCTAGGAATTAAAATTCTTCGGCCAATCTTGATGTGGGGGATTTCACCCGTTAAACAACCTTGATAGGCACTTCCCCGCGATAGGTGAAGGATTTTTGCGCACTCATCGACGCTCAGGACGGTGCTTTCTATATCATTATTTAGCATCTTTCTATAACCTCCTAAAGAGTTAGTACCTTTAAGTGTTTTCTATATTGTAATTTTACGTCTTGTATGGTAGAGTGTCATTAGTTTCAATAGGATTTCAAAAGGACAATAGGTGACAAGTGGACAAACACTTAGGTCGAGAGGGTTATCAAGAGAATGATTTAGAGGGATATTTAGTAGACGGAGAGACGGGCAATTTAGAACGTTCTCTTGATTTGACAGGTTGGTATATCCCGGAAGACATAACCTTACAAGGTAAAAACCTTGTTTGGAATTTGTTTAACCTTAATTCTGGGCCTGGGCAGGAGGCAAGAAGGGTATGGTCAAAGCCAGGCCTATTAACGAACTTTATACGTCTTCACAAGGCAAAAGACAGCACGATACTTCACTTTGCAAGGAAGTGGGGCGTGCTTTGCCTTTGTGAACATGGGCTACCTGCCTGGCATGCAGGTGACCATTGTTTGCCACTGGGAGACCATGTTTTCTTGAATGGTAGAAATTTTGAACCAATAGAAGTCTGGCGTAAATATTCATCTGGGGCACATGACATGTTGGAGGAAGCAGCCAGAATTTACCGAGATATGTACGAAACGCAAGTCTCAAAAGACAGATATGAAATTTGGAATAGACAGGTTTTTCTTGCAAAAAGAGTTCAATCATGGCTTGACCAAGCAGCCGTCAAGGTTGAATACTTTTGGTGGCAAGATAAACAAAGGGTCATATTGGGTACTCCTAGCCTATTTGCAGCTCTATCGGTACAACTCATGTCTGTAGTGAGTAGAAGGGGTCTAGCGATATGTTGTAATTGTGGGGAGATTTATGTACCGTCAAGAGCCCCTCGGGATGACCAACGCAATTATTGTGACAAAGAGGAATGTAAAAAATTAGCTTCCTGGAGGGATGCTAAGAGAGACCAAAGACGAAATCCAGAACATTCAAAGTGCAGCAAAGGGAGTAAATCAAAATGAGAGGTCACACAGTAAAGAGGGGCAAACTTCACTTAAAGAGTTTGCCCAGGGAGCGCCCTGTAGCCTTACCGGCTGCCCGCCTAGCTACCCTCTTGCCCACCTTGCCTTTTTGGACAGCGTTGACATCCCCCATGATTCTAGCTATCTTGTATAAAGAACTCCGTAATCCCATAGGTTGACCACCTTTACTTACTATTTAACTTCATTTCTTCTTGGATTCTCTTAGCTATCTCTTTGTAATCGACTGCGGGTAAATCATTCAATGAATCCAAAATGATCTTAACAAGCCTATCAGTTAGGAATTTCTTGTCAGCCTTGTGTAAAGGTATTTTTAGAGCTTTTTGTATGTTCGTCTCTGTTTTATATGCTTCTAGTTCGTCTTCTCTCTTCTGCATATACAGGCCAACTGCCCAAGATAAGTAAGACCAGACAGCAAATTGCATCGCATAATCGTTATTGCCTTGCCTCTGTAAGTGCAGCCTCATCTTATCCCAAATAATAGACAAGTCCATTGGAGTAACTTCAGGTGAGTATCTCGGTTTGGTGTTAACCCACGTAACAAGTTGATTAAACTCACTCCACGCCTCATCACTTTTGCCTGCTTCCTGAAGATATAACGGCAACCTCAAATAGGTCTGAATTGAATAAAGCATGGAATTTTCATTAAGTATCTTATAGGAATCTCTTAATGCCTGAATAGCACCATTTATATCCCCTGATTTTTTCTTGGTTGTAGCTTCCTCCAGTAGTCTATCTGCCTTGACCAATTCAGGGGAAACAGAGGGGTAAGTCATTACAACCTCCACGTTTAATCGTCCGATGAAGTCTTATTGTTATTTTGTAGACCATCTACATCTCTCAGCAAATATTCGAGGGTTTCTGCTTCCTTCTGTTTCTGAAAATCAAAGCCCTCGCCTAAATCTACGGTTCTAAGGTTGCTCCAAAACGGGTCTTTTTCGAGTGGTAACTCATTGGGCCAATCATCCACTGAATTCAGAAGTAGCTTCAAATCCATATCTGGACAACAATAGCACATGGTCTGACGAACCTGCTGTTCAAGCGCAAATTTAAGATGGTCTTTATCTAGGAGAACCACGTCTCCGCGAATCTTGCCAAATTTTCCCTCACTGAATTCGTACCGGTAGAAACGGAGAAAACGGCAAGGGAACACTAACTTAGAGCCATTTCGGTCAATACGGCAATAGAGGCGATGATTCATAAATTCATACTTTTTATTGTAGCATTCATTAACCAAACATAGGCTAAAATATTCTGAACGGGATATTTGTCTACTGTCTATAACAAGCCGTGCACTCTTCCAGCCTATTACTTTCTGAGCAAGTTCTATAAAATCGGACAACCGGTCGTATGTGGCGGAATAACGCTCTTGTGGGGGAGTCCCTTCAATATGAAATGTAGGGGCTTTCTTAGCTACGGTAAGAGCTAAACTAAAAACTGATGACGGTGATTTGCCAAAGTCGACAGTGAATAGCATGTTTACCTCAGCTACCGGTTGGCCTCAACCGTTACCTTTTCTCTAATACTTGCCGATAATATATACATAACTGTAATGCCTCAATTGTGATACCCATAGCATAAGCCTTAGTGGTTAGCGCAGTCAACACCACTATTTAGCGGGTCTGTACACTCCCTTCCCCATCATGGGCTTACGCACAAACTAAAGCTGAAATTTTGCTAATAATTTGCTAATAGACTGGTTACAACACAACGTAACTAACTGGTATTCTAGGCAGAAAACAGGTTTTGGCCAACTCACACAAAAGTTCTATTTTGTATCTAAAGTGACTGATTAGGATAACTGCCTTATAAATGGGGTTCAGGTGGTCGGAGGTTCAAATCCTCTCACCCCGACTTTTAATAGGAGATAATTTGGTCAGACCATCCCCGATTCGTTAGAAAAGTAAAAGTTGGCTGAATTTGGTCTAGACCAGCGGAATCGGTAGAAAATGAGGCGGGTCCGAAAAATGAATAATGGGTGTAACCTCAAAGTGGTCCTCCAGCTCTATCGGCCACAGTGTCATTAGCGCTGGCAATTCCAGGGCTAATGCGATACAATCCTCTTGCCCCTGCCTTATGTCTCCCTTTGCTTAGTTTTTGCCTAATCACTAATGCTACAGGAGGTGACAAGTGCCTTGCAATAATCCAATCACCTCCTCCCTGCACTCAAATCTTTCACGCCCAAAAAGAGTAGACCCGTTCGATTCAGTTGGTTGACAACCCC
>Ga0114922_10006596_pt1 | contig 10630 bp, 11 predicted proteins | sample AartaG_FD_100975 | JGI IMG/M metagenome (GOLD analysis project Ga0114922, IMG submission 100975) | Deep subsurface microbial communities from Aarhus Bay to uncover new lineages of life (NeLLi) - Aarhus_00045 metaG | ecosystem: Environmental > Aquatic > Marine > Oceanic > Sediment | place...
AAGAATCTGCTGGGAGCAGGCCTCCGGACATGGTTGAATGCAGTGGTCCTGTCCCTTTCCTTTGTGCTCATCATTTTCCTGCAGAGCCTGTATAAAGGGATGGGTGATCAGGCTAAAAATGCCAAAATAGATACTGAATTCGGAGGAGGCCAGTACTGGCATGAAAGTTATGATCCATTTGACCCTCTCACCTTAGAGGACGCCCATGGAATTGTTCCCGGTCCTCTACAGGAAAAGATCGATAAAGGCGAAGCCACACCCATACTGGTGACTCAAGCGACCATTTATCCCGAAGGCCGTCTCCGTACGATCCTTCTGAAAGGAATCGATCCTCAGCAATCGGTTGTCAATCTACCTTCAAAATTTCTTGTTCAGGATGGCGAAGACATTCCGGCTCTCATCGGAACCCGGATGGCGAGAAACACCGGTCTTCAATTGGGCGATATGATTACTGTTCGGTGGCGGGATGCGAAGGGAACATTTGATGCGAGTGATGTCCAGATCACACAGGTCATGAAAACCTCCGTGGGTACGGTCGACCAGGGACAAATTTGGGTTCCTCTGGAGAAAATGAGAGAACTGATGAGTATGGAAAACGAGTCGAGTCTTGTGGTTGTGGCCAAAAATACAGAGGAGATCCCGGTTGTCCCGGGATGGAACTTCAAGTCTTTAGAATTCCTTCTCGCAGATATTGAATCTTTGGTGAAGGCCAAAACGGCAGGTGGTTCCATCATGTATATATTTTTGCTCTCGCTCGCCATGCTGGCCATTTTCAACACCCAGGTTCTCTCTATTTTCCGGAGGCGGAAAGAGATGGGCACGATGATGGCCATGGGCTTCACCAGATTCAAAGTCATTCAACTTTTCACCCTGGAAGGAGCCATGCATTCAGTTCTGGCTGCCATCATTGCCGCCATTTACGGGATTCCCTTTTTGGTCTGGTTTTCTAAAACAGGTTGGGCCCTGCCAGAGGCAACAGAAGACTTTGGGTTTGCGCTGGGAGAAAAACTTTTCCCGGTCTACAGTGTTGGATTGGTGTTGGGAACGGTTGTCTTGGTCCTGATGGTCACCACGATCGTGAGTTTCCTGCCCACACGCAAAATTGCTAAACTCAAACCCACCGATGCGTTGAGAGGTAAAATGTCATGATTAAATTCATACTCAAAGGAATAATCCGAGATAGGTCTCGCAGCCTGTTCCCGATATTGACCGTTCTCTTTGGAGTGGCGATCACAGTCCTTGGATATAGTTACTTTAGCGGAGTTATGACCAGCTGGATTCAAACCAGCGCCAAATTTGAGTCCGGGCATATGAAAATCATGTCCCGGGCTTATGCGGAGAACGCCGATCAGATACCGAATGATCTGGCATTTATCGGTGTCAAAAATCTCATAACTGACCTAAAGAAGGATTTTCCCGGACTTATTTTCGCCCCCAGAATCCGGTTTGGAGGGCTTTTTGATGTCCCGGATGAACAGGGGGAAACAAAGGCTCAAGGTCCTGCAGCCGGTCTGGCTGTCGACCTGCTTTCTGATGGGAGCCCGGAGAAGGAAATGCTTAACCTTGCCAACGCTGTAGCCCGCGGGCGTCTACCTGAAAAACAGGGAGAGATCCTCATCAGCGATGATTTCGCCCGCCGTTTGGATATTCAACCCGGACAAACAGCCACTCTCATCGGCTCGACGATGTACGGGAACATGGCGACAGCGAACTTCACAGTCGTGGGAATGATTCATTTCGGTATCACGGCTTTGGACCGCGGTACCATGGTGGCAGACTTAGCCGATATCCAGTTAGCTTTGAATATGGAAGATGCTGCGGGTGAGATTCTGGTTTTTTTCAATGATTTCGTCTACCAGGAAGATGAGGCAGAAAAAATTGCTGAGACGTTTAATACGAAATATTCCGATGAGGAAGATGAGTTTTCTCCGGTGATGAGCACTTTTCGCAGCCAGGGAGGGATGGCTGACTACATGGCCTTGGTGAATACAATGATGGGTGTCATGATCTTCTCTTTCATTGCCGTGATGTCTATTGTTCTTTGGAACGCAGGGCTCATGGGAAGTCTCAGACGATATGGAGAGATCGGTGTGCGCCTGGCCCTGGGAGAAGACAAAGGACATCTCTACCGTTCCCTGATCACTGAATCCTTGATGATCGGTGTTATAGGTTCAATCCTGGGAACCGCTTTAGGTCTGGCTTTCTCTTATTATCTTCAAATCAAAGGAATCAATTTGGGGAACATGATGCAAAGCGCATCCATGGTGATAAATGATGTGATACGAGCGAAGGTCACGCCGGTGAGTTATGTGATCGGTTTTGTCCCGGGTCTTATCGCCACCTTTCTGGGAACATCCATATCAGGCCTCGGCATCTATAAACGGCAGACATCCCAATTGATGAAGGAGCTGGAAGTATGAAAAAAATATTCGGTCTATTGTGTCTGCTTGCTCTTTTGACGGCTGGCGGCATAACGGAAGAATGGCCTTCGGGCGATTGGGTCCTTGAACGTGTGGATGAAAACATCGGTTCAGATAATAAAGTCTCAATCAGTGAGATGGTTATCCACGGACGGAGGGGAAGCCGTTCGATCAAGTCCAAATCATGGCTTCAAGGTATGGACAGATCTTTCACCGAATATTTGGCCCCTGCACGTGAAAAGGGAACCAAGATGCTTAAACTCGAAGACCAGTTGTGGATATACATGCCTTCCACTGACAGGACAATAAAGATTTCAGGCCATATGCTGCGGCAGTCGGTCATGGGGTCGGATCTTTCTTACGAGGATTTCATGGAAGATCCTGAACTGAATAAACTTTATGAAGCCAAGGTTGTTGCGGAAGAACTTTTCCTTGAACGTCCTTGCTGGGTGCTCGAATTGACATCTAAGGGAGGCGATATTGCTTATCATTCACGAAAGATCTGGGTCGATAAAGAGAGATTTGTTTCTCTCAAAGAGGAGCGTTTTGCCAAAAGCGGGAAACTTCTCAAAACATTTACCGTGATGAAAGTCAGCCAGACCCAAAACCGGTGGATACCCACGCATGTTATCTTTAAGGATGAACTCAAAAGCGGGAAAGGAACGGAGTTTTTCCTCGAATCCATTGAGCTGAATGCCAACATCCCAGAGTATATTTTTACCAAAGCCTCGCTGAGGAAGTAGTGACAATTCAGGGGGTGTGATGGAGACCTGTTCATTAGGTTCTTGTTAATTTTTGTTATTTCACGGATTTTTCAATATTTCTGACAAATTTTAGTCACGCCTGATTTTTGGAATCCCTTTCCTAGGTCTATCGAAATTTCACATTGAGATTTTCTCTACAAACAGATCGTCTGAATTACAGCTGGGATATATGAATGATGCATGATGGTTTAATACTTGCAATGTACTACAAAATAAATATAAAATAATTATGAAAAAAGTACGATTTGAATGGAACACAAAAAAAGATTTAGCCAATTTTCGGAATCACGGTGTTGCTTTTGATGAGACTCAAACTATTTTTTACGATGAAAATGCCATTGAATTCTATGACGAAGATCATTCTTTGAAGGAAGCCCGCTTTTTGATGGTAGGTTTAAGCTCAAAATTGAGGATATTGCTTGTGAGTTATGCAGTGATGGAAGGAAAAAATGAGGATATTATTAGAATAATATCCTCCCGAAAAGCAACAAAAAACGAACAAAAAATCTATTTTGAGAGATTAATATGAAAAAAGAATACGATCTTAAAAAGATGAAAAGTCGAAAAAATCCCTATGCAAACCATTTGAAAAAACAGATAACGATCCGTTTGGATAATCACACCATAGAGTATTTCAAAGAGCTTGCCAGAGAAACGGGATTCTCATACCAGACGCTTATTAATCTCTACCTGAAGGATTGCGCTGAGAGTCGTAAGAAGCTAAGAGTTCAGTGGATCGAATCCAGTAGTTAAACAGCTTTTAGATAATCGATAGAAAATACATATGGTGGGCGATATAGGATTTGAACCTGTGACTTTTGCTGATTGAGTGATAGCCTGAGAAGGCTTATCTTTTTAAGAAATTCTTGATGTCTTCATGAGTCCCGGCGAGTATAAATTCGACAAGGTCGCCTTTCCATCGGAAAAGTATCCTGAGTCTGAGTCCTTTTCTAATTTCCCAGAAATTCTTTCTCAGATTTTTGAGGCCCAATCCAGTGGAGAGACTGCGCCCACTCGATAGCATATCTATCAGATTTATACATAACTCCTTGATTTCTTGTTTGGTTTCGGAGGGAAGCGATTTAACAGATCTGTCAAAGGAGGATTTGAATTCAAATCTCATAAGGAATCGAGATGCTTCTTGGCAGATCGGGCGGTTTTATATGCTTTTCCCTTTTCAGCCACAATTTTTTCGATTTTTCTCCATTCTTTTGCGGTATAAGCTGGTTCCTCGATAATCTTGCATGGAGATAAAAGAACGCCATTTTCTGTAATTTTGAATATGACTGTTGATCCGGGTTCTAATCTGAGGATCTCTCTGATGGTTGAAGGGATCGTCACCTGTCCCTTTGATGTGACTTTAGCGGTTTCTGTGTAATTCATATTATCTCCTTACTTCCTTGAAATCTTACTATCTTACATGCATACAATAAGCAATACCCAGCAGAATGTCAAGTTAAAAAGATAGGAATTCCCTTTTTGTGCTAGCTGCAAATCTTTCACAATTTTCCCGATTACCTCCCATTAACATCCTGGAATCAGGGTATCACACCCAAAACGGAGAGGTCAGCGACTCAAAAAGCGGCACAATTCAACTGAAATTTCCAAACCATCAAATTTAAGTTAGACACTGCCCTTGAATCAGTAGAAAGCAGCCACAGAGGTCCTCAGAAATACTCCCCAATCTCCTTGGCCGCCATCAGGAACTCCTGTTGGACGACTTGAGGCGGAGGTGTCCGCTCGGCTTCAAAGGTCAGTTTGAGATGAGCGATGATCCTGTCGATTGTCTTTGGCTCTTCGATAAAAGAGATGATTGCGATGAATTCCAGATAGTCCATCGACTCTTCCCGTGAGCCATGTCTTGAATACTGATAGCGAACCTTGCCTGCTGTCTCATCGAAGAAAAGCCGCTTCAAGGACAGCAAATGGCGGATCATGTATTTGCCGACTCTCTCTGCCTCACTTTTGGTCTGAGCCCTGACCTGGCTGTGGACGTTGAAACCTGTATGGCGCCAGCAGAGGATTTTATCGACCAGGGCAGGGCCGATGAGCTTTTCCTGTCCATTTCTTTTTTTTTAAAAAAAATTGCAACCAAAATAAGTATATTTACGTCTAAATATATAATGTTTATTCTCAAACGAGAAAAAATGCCGTGTTAAGATTTTTAAAATTGAATATGAGGATGACATGAAGATATTATCCAAACCCGAAGAGCTGATTCTCCTGGCTGTCTTCAGCTTAAAGGACAATGCCTATGGTGTCACCATCAGAAACTATATCATTACTAAAACCGGTGTGGACTGGACTATCGGTGCCGTCTACGTCCCTTTGAACCGTCTTGCCAGAGATGGATACCTGGAGACAACAATCGGAGAACCTACACCTGAGAGAGGGGGAAAACGGAAGAAATTCTACAGCCTGACACACAGGGGGATGAAAGCCCTGGCCTTTACAAAACGGATCAACGATTCCATGTGGTCACGTCTATCTGCCATGGACCAGGCCGCGCTGACGGATAAAGGATAAGATGAGAACACCGCCAAGATTCTCCGAATGGATCCTGTATCACCTCCTTGAAAAAGAAGAACGGGAATTCATTATCGGAGACCTGAGAGAAATATACGGACAAGTGTGGTTCTCATCCGGCAATCTGAAGGCAAAAATCTGGTATTGGGGGCAGATCATCCGTTCTATCCGTCCCTTTCTGTTCAATTTCATTTATTGGAGGATTTCTATGTTTACCAACTATCTCAAGCTGGCAGTGAGGTATATGAAAAGGCATTGGGGATATTCTTTGATAAATATCCTGGGTTTGTCCATAGGGATGGCCTGCTGTATCCTGATATTTCTCTGGGTGCAGCACGAGCTGAGTTATGACAGATTTCACGAGAAGGCCGATGATCTCTATATCATAACCGTAACCAGTGATAGTCGTACTTGGACGTCCAGCCCGTGGGCCCTTGTTCCCACACTGAAAAATGATTTTCCCGAGATTTTGAAGGGAAGCTGGTACGGCGTGATTCCTCTCCTCGCAAGATATGAAAACAAGAGTTTTTTTGAAGATGTGGCCTTGGTTGGAGCCGAATTTCTGGATATGTTCACGTTTCCCTTTGTCAAGGGCAGTCCCGAATATGCCTTCAAGGATCTCAACTCCGTGGTTTTGACCGAACGCACGGCTGCTAGGTATTTCGGGAACGAGGACCCGATAGGAAAAGTTATCCAATTCGAGAACCAGGTCGATCTGACGGTAATCGGTGTGATTGAGGACGTCCCCAGCAACTCCCATATGGAATTCGATCTTTTAGTATCGGCCATTCCCATTATCGGAGAGCCCAGGACGCGTACCTGGTCCATGGATGTTTCCTCTTATGTGTTGCTGCCGAGCGAGACAGACCCGGTTGAAGTCGAAAACAAAATATCCGAGACGATCATCAAATACGACAAAAGAACCAACAACAAATACTATGTCGGCCTTTTTCCGGTCAAGAAGATACACCTTTATTCCTTTTACGGGACAGATCCCATCGTGTATGTCTATATTTTTTCCTTGATCGCCGTGATCGTTCTTCTCATTGCCTGCATCAATTTCATGAATTTGACTACGGCCCGCTCCACCATCAGAATCAACGAGATCGGAATCCGGAAAGTGTGCGGGGGGGATCGAAAGGATCTGATCAAGCAGTTCTTGGGGGAGTCCATAGGTCTGGCCCTCGTTGCTTTGATCGGAGCTGTTGTTCTGGTCTATTTCCTTCTTCCGGGATTCAATTCACTGGCCGCAAAACAGCTTGAGTTCGATATCCTCAACAATGGAACGCTTCTTGCGGGATTGGTGCTTCTTGCCGTGTTCGTCGGGTTTATCGCGGGTAGCTATCCCGCTCTGTATTTTTCGTCCTTCCAGCCGGATAGAGTGCTGAAAAACACGTTGCAGACCGGATCGAGGAGAAGCGGCCTTCGAAAGGCATTAATTGTTGCCCAATTTACCGCATCCATCCTGCTAATCATCGCCACCGCGACGATCTACAAACAGATCCAGTATATTCGCAACAAGGATCTCGGTTTCAACAAAGACCAGATCCTGGTGGTCCGGGCCCGTCAACAGCTGCGGGCGAATTACAGCATTATCAAAGAAAGACTTCTGGCAAATCCCGATGTTCTGCATGTGAGTGCGGCATCGAGTATTCCTTTGAGTATCGGCAATAACAATCCGGTCTACTGGGAGGGCAGAGATTCTAACAGCTATGTGAGAATGAATTTTGTCTGTGTCGATTATGATTACTTCGAGACCTTTGATATGGGAATGAGTTACGGCCGAAGTTTTTCGCGGGAATATCCGACAGACCAGGAAAATTACATCATCAATGAAGCAGCACTGAAGCTCACTGGATATGAAGACCCGATAGGAAAGATGTTCTCCATGTGGAAAAACGAGGGAACGATTGTGGGAGTGGTGAAGGATTTTCATGGGACATCTCTGCATAACGATATCCGGCCTATTGTGTTCCTTATGTACCAAAACCTTCCATACAGCAACTGGTTTATCAAGATCAACGGATCCAGGATAGCGGAATCCATCAATTTTGTGAAAAAGACCATAGCCGCTGTTGTCCCGGGCTATCCCGTGGAGCCGGAATTTCTGGATGAACAATTCCAGCGTCAATACATTAACGAAGACCGTTTGGGGAAAATTCTGATGTGCTACACTGGCCTTGCCATTTTTATCTCCTGCCTGGGTTTGTTCGGTCTGGCTGCATTCATGGCGGCACGGCGGTCCAGGGAGATCGCCATAAGAAAAGTCCTCGGTGCTTCGATTGGGAGTGTCATGAAGATCCTCAGCAGAGAGTTTATCGTCCTGATTGTCCTGGCCAACATCATCGCCTGGCCGCTGGGATTATTCGTCATGAGCCGGTGGATGAGGAACTTTTCCTATCACACGAGTATAGGCCTTGGAGTGTTCATTGCGGCCGGTACGGTCGCCCTGGCTATCGCCCTCTTGACTGTCAGCTACCAGACTTTCCGGGCTGCGACTGCTAATCCGGCCGACCGCCTGCGGAATGAATAGTTCAGAGAACATAAACCTTGCTAGACGGGATTAAAAGATAAGAATTTCATTTTTTCTCTTGCGCTCTGACGATAAATTCCTAACAGACCACCTGCTACAGAGATAAAAATCTAACTTTGCGGGTGGCACATTGGCAGGGGACAGGTTATTTTTGCGCCTGCACTGGCCTTGTGTAGACGACCTCACCCCCGATTACCGTCATATCCGGTTCGATTTTCCAGATATCCTCAGCCGGGATGGTCATGTAATCAACAGGAATGACCACAAAATCAGCCAGCTTCCCGACCTCGATAGACCCCAGGATGTCTTCCGCAAACATAACGTAGGCACCACCCATGGTTGCCGCACTCAAAGCCTCTTCTCTTGTCATGGCCTGTTCTGGGATCCAGCCGCCCGGAGGATTATTCTCCCGGTCCTGTCTGGTGACTGCCGCGTGCAAGGTGTAAAAGGGGTTGTATGGAGATACAGAATAATCTGTCCCTGTTGCAACCACAACACCAAGATCCAACAATGTTCTCCAAATATAGGCATACTTTAAACGTTCAGGCCCTATCCTGGATTCAGCAAAATGCATATCCTCAGTCGCATGCAGAGGCTGCATGGAAGCCACAATCCCCAGCTTGGCAAGCCGGGGTACGTCTTCAGCAGTGAGTACCTGACAATGCTCGAGAGCGAACCTGGCCTTTTTGCCGTCTATCCCGGTCGCCTTCAGAGCCCTTTCGTAGGCGTTAATGGCGTTCCGATTCGCGGCATCACCAATGCAATGTATCCTCATATTGAAACCGATCTTGAGCAGCTCGGTCGCGGATTTAGCTATTTGGTCTTCACTTTGTCTCGGTTCCCCATAATACCCCGGATAGTCGCTATACTCTTTGAGGAAAAGCGCACCCCTTGACCCTAACGCTCCATCAGCAAAAGCCTTGACTGACCGGATAAAGTATTTGTTATTGTAGTTAAACGGTTTGCCCAACTTTTTCGCCGCGCTCTCTCTTACCATCTCGTTGATCCTTATCCTGAGCAAGCCCACCTCGTAAAGTTTTATTCGTCTTTGAACCTCTTCATAGCCAGTCGGGCTGGCACCATGGATAGTCGTGAGTCCGCTGGCCACGGCCAATTGAGTCCCTTCGACGAGGTTGCGGCTAATTTCATAATCGGTCATTGGAGTTAAGGGAGGAATAAGCCTTGTTAATTGGGCAGGTGCCCTTTCTACGAATTCGCCTGTGGGCTCCCCTTTCTTATCCTTCTTGATATGACCCCCCGGAGGATCGGGAGTGTTGCGGGTAATGCCAGCCAGTTCCAGGGCTTTGCTGTTGGCTCCGCTGCCATGTGTGTACCGGCTGATAAAAACAGGATTATCAGGGGCGACAGCATCGATCAGCTCCTTATGGAATTCCGGCGGATCCCAAACATCTGACATCCAACCACTCAATACGAGCCACCGTGGCTCAGGCCCTGGCCGCATTCCTTCCCCGGTAGCCAAGCAGCGCATGATCACTTGCTGCATTCGCTTGACAGAAGCCCACTCACCGATGGCAGGCCTGATGTCTGGAATTCGCGGATACAACTCTCTTTCTCCGTACCTGATGTGGACATGGGCATCATGTAAACCGGGGATTACGGTTTTGCCTTCCAGGTTGAAAACAAAGGTCAAAGGACCAATGTAGGCCTTTACTCCAGCATCATCACCCACGTAGATGAACTGACCATCTTTCACTGCCATGGCAGAAGCTGTGCTGAACTCTTCATCAACAGTATAAATGTTCCCATTGATGTATACTCTATCCGCTTCTGAGGCGTCACTCACCGCTGCCGGTGCTTGTATGAACAACACAAGCAGCACAAAAATAGAAAAGAGACTAGACAATCTTTTCGTTATAAACATCTTATATGCTCCTTTCTTAATTTAATAATATTATCCAAATCTTTCCTGTTTGCCAACATGCATCTCCTTCTTGTCTTTTTTTCAGAAGCATACCTCCTTTCCCCCTCATCTACCTTGAGGCATTCATGCTGTAAACTAATTGACCTCCTATGTATGTCCGCTCAACTTTTAATGCCAAAAGGGCCTTTGAGGGAATCGTCAGTATATTGTCTGAAATAACGATAAAATCGGCAAGCATACCAGGAGCGATTTGCCCTTTGATGTGTTCCTCGAAGCCCGAGTATGCAGATTCCACTGTATAGGCATACAGAACTTCTTCCCTTATCAGACATTGTTCTGGATACCATCCGCCTTCGGGTTTTCCCTCCGGGGTTTGACGAGTTTCTGCGGCATACATTCCGTAGAAAGGATTCAAAGTTTCTCCCGGGAAATCGGAATTGAGCGGTACCCGGACACCGGCATCGAGAAACGAGCGCCAGGCATAAGCACCTTTTATTCTTTCGGG
>Ga0114922_10006597_pt1 | contig 10629 bp, 7 predicted proteins | sample AartaG_FD_100975 | JGI IMG/M metagenome (GOLD analysis project Ga0114922, IMG submission 100975) | Deep subsurface microbial communities from Aarhus Bay to uncover new lineages of life (NeLLi) - Aarhus_00045 metaG | ecosystem: Environmental > Aquatic > Marine > Oceanic > Sediment | place: Aarhus...
ACCCATGGACTCACAACGCCTCACTTCTCGCCGACGCTCCAGCTGCCGTGGTATCCGCTGCTGGCAGACATCTCTCGGCGCGGTGGAAGCGTGATCCATGCCGGCCTGGTGCTGCTCGGTGACGCGGGCTATCTCCTCACAGCGCCCCCGGGAGGCGGCAAGACGACCGCCCTGTCCCGGCTGCCCTGTCCCTGGCGAGTGCAGTCGGACGATGCGGCTTTGCTCTGGCCAGCCGAGCGGAGCGGCTTTCTGGCCAGTCCCCTGCCCACGTGGGGAGTCCTGATCCGGGGCAGCGCGCCCTTGCCCGGCCTTCAGCCCTGGCGCATCGCCGAAACCAGTCCGGTCGCTGGAGTAGCCCTTTTGCAGAAATCTGATCGGGTCAGACTTGCACGTCTGACTCCCATCGAGTCCGCACAGCACCTGTACCGCGCCCTTTGCGAGCACCCCAGAGTTGTCTCGGTGCGTCACCGGTTCCGTCGCCGGGCATTTCGCACCGCGTCCGAACTGGCGAGAGGAGTGCCTGCTTGGCGCCTCCAGCTCACCCACGAAGGGGACTTTTGGACACCGCTCGCACATGCTTTCGCCACCGACTGAGCCCCGAATGGATCCTTCGAGTGTCTTTCGCTACCATGGCAGAAGCATGTGGCCGCTCTTTCAGGAGCGTGACCTCCTGCTGCTGGAATGTGTTGGTACAGATGAACTGCAGGCAGGCGACTGCATTGTCTACCGCAGAGATGCGGAGGATCAGCAGATCATACACCGTATTGTGTCGGCAGACCCATTCATTCTCACACAAGGCGATGCGCGGCCTTGCATGGACGACGAGCCGGTTGCTCCGGAGTGGGTGATCGGCCGGGTGACGACCAGAATGCGCCACGGACAGGCAAGCAGGGTGCACAGAGGCCTCGCAGGTCTGCTCCAGAAGAGAGTGTGCCGCCTCGGGGGAAGGCTGGACCCTTCGCGAATGTCGAGAGGGGGAAGCATCGCCAGACTCCTGCAGTGCATGCTGGGTCGGATCACTCACCGGTGGGTGCGCCGGGCAAAGGTATCCAGCTATGCTTCACTCGGGGGTCTTGCGAGGTGTTATCTGGTATGGGGAAAGCAGGTTGTAGCGCAGTACGATCAACGCGGAAAGCGATGGATGGTCTTCTGGCCGCATAGTCTGTGGATCGACCCGGCACAGCTCCCTTCGCCTGTGGCCCGTGGCGCCTGAGCAACCACTTCCGTTTCGGCAACTGGCAGTGGCTTCGTCTCTATAGAGCGGCTGCCCGTCCGATCACGGGAAGTGGCGAACCAGTCCTAGACCTAGTCGCGCAGCCGCGTAGCAGGAAACAAACCTTCCTGCTCGGCCGTCTCGCAGAACCAGAAGCCGGTGAATAGATCGTGCTCCCGGTAGTAGTTCTGAGCCACGCAGCTCCCCAGACAGGCCGCTTTCATCAGACAGCGCTCACAGATCCCTTTGAGGGCATCGGGGAGGCCCTCGCGCACGTTGAGCAGCACGGGATGCCGCATCCAGATAGCGTCGAGCTGGCCCTCGCCTGCACGCCCGAAGACCAGTTCCGGCACGTTCGCCCCGATGCCGCACAAAGCGTAACTGCCATCAGCCAACACGCCAAGTATGGTCTTGATGCTGCAGACGGAGCAGCCGTCGCCATCGAGCAGCCGCCTGAGCGGGCGAAAGGCCACAGGCACGTCAAGGAGGACCGGCACACGGGAGCGCGGACGCAGCTCTTGCTCCACCCTGCGGTTGAGCTCGATCAACTCAGCCACGGCAAGGGTTTCGCCAGCGGAATGCATGTCTGCGCCTCGCAACGTTGGCTGCACAATGTTCAACTTGACCGAGCCTGCCCCGAGTTCTGGAGCAAGTTCCAGCATACCCTCCAGCTCCCCTACGTTCTCGCGCATCAGGGTCATGATCAGTTGAGGCGCAAACCCTGCCTCTACCAGATGGGCAAGCCCTCGCAGCGCCCTGCGATGTGCCCCTCGGACCCCCCGGATCGCATCGTGCGTCTCGGGCTCGACGCCATCCAGACTGACCGCCACGTGTCGCATGCCCGTCCGCGCCATCAGCTGCGCCAGCTCCGACGTGACCTCAATGCCATTGGTTTCCAGCCGGCCAACCAGTTCGTGCTTCTTCTGCAGCGCGAGCAGGCGGGCAAAGTCAGGGTGAATCGTCGGCTCACCACCTGTCCACTTCACACTCGTGAGTCCCAGAGGTTTGGCTTCGAGCACAGCGGCCTCGAACAGCTCGGGCGATAGAAAGTGCTCGCGCTCTTCCCTTATGGCCGAGGCATCTGGCACAATCCAGCAGTGCTTGCAGGCGCAGTTGCAGCGGTCCGTGACGTAGATGTAGAAACTGCTGAGCGGAAACGTCGGTTGGGATACCGCTGCTACCATAGCGACAGCCCTTCTGCGGCGAGCGCCTCCTTGAAGCGGCGAATGCATCCTTCGGGGCTGGGACGGCTCGCGTCACCGAGCAGGGACAGCGAAGTGCCCGCGCAGTTGCCCGTGCAGCACTCAAGATACTCGCAGCCCTGGCACTCCTCGAAAGAGTCCAGCGCCATGTGGATGCGCTCGCGAAACGCGTTGAACTGCTCCGAGTTCCGCCAGACCTCCTCGAGGGAATCCTGACCAATGTACCCCAGAACCATTTGCGGCAGCATGACGCAAGGGATGTACGCGCCGTCGGGGCGAATGGACATCCGGAAGAAGATGCAGCCGCAGCCAACCAACTTGCCGTGACCCGGTATTCCCTCGCCTCGCCTGCGGGCCTCCTCCATTTCAAGGTACATGTTCCATTCTGCCAAGGGACCGGCCGCCGCTCTTACTCTTCCAGGATACTTGTCCTGCAGTTCTGCCAGCACATGCATGGCGCGGAGCCGCATCGCAGGCGTCAAGAAGACGTCGTCCCCGTACTTGGTGCGCGTACCGAGGGACGAAGCTGCATTTGTGCTGAAGGACGGCAGGCCAATCTCCTCAAGCAGCAGCTCAGCAACCTCGGGTAGGTCCTCAACGTTCTGACCGTGCACGGTGACGCGCACGCTAACCGGCAGCCCTTCCTCGTGCAGCACCTGTACGGCGTTGAGAGCTGGTGCAAACGAGCCTTTACCACGCATGGACTCGTGGGTCTCTGGCTTGGACCCATCCAACGATACCTGGATTCTGGACAGCCGTCCGGTCTGCTTGAGCCGTCTGGCCACATCGCGGGTCACCAGATGGCCATTGGTCAAGACCTGAAACCGCATCCGGTTACGCACGATGCCGTCAATCAGCTCGAAAAGGTCCTTGCGCATGAACGGCTCTCCGCCTGCGAGGCAAATCTCCATCACCCTGGCGTTGCCGGCTTCCTCGAACAGCGCCAGCCAGCGTTCCGTGGCCAGCTCCTCGTATGGCACACCTTCGTTGTTCATGTAGTAGCAGTAACGACAACGAGCGTTGCAGCGACACGTGATCTCCAGGTCAAGGAACCTGGGCGTCGACATTAGGTCGATCATCTGAGCAACTCACCGACGGTGCCCACCGCACCGATGCGCACCAGCCGCTGCACCAACTCGATCACTTGCTCCTCGGCATCCGCATCGACATCCTCGAACTGATAGCGCAGCTCTTCGAAGATTTCCTGGACGGTGCGCTCTTGCTCCAGCAGCTTCCAGACGGCTACGGCGGTGGAATTCAGCACTCGCACTGCGCCAGAGTCGGGGTCGAAAAGGATCGCTCCTTCATCGCCCTCTTCCCGCAGCACCATGTTGGGATTCACCAACAACCGTGTCTCCATGGAGACGTTCATAGCTGCAGCATCCACTCTGTTGCCTCCTCAGATCAAACTTCTTGGACGTTGGAGCACATCGGACATAGATTCAGCAGTCGCCTCGGACTCTAGCTGGGCCAGAATCGTCTGCCTCACAGACTCGCTTGACCGCTCCGCCAATTGCCTCCGACGGAACGAGGATGCCCTGCTCCAACCACGCATCGACAAGGCTATCCGCCTCCAGATCAGCCTCCTGCGCCGTCAGCTCGTAGTGCCGGGCCAGCAGATCAGCGAGATCCTTCGTGGTCCAGTATGCTTCCTTGAGCTCTGCCCCCCCGAGCTCGACGATGTCCATGGCCGCCTGATCCACGGTCAGCATGCGATCATGCCAGGCCAGGAGTATCAGCGCCTGGTTGCCAAAGCGCTCCAACACCATATCCGGTGCGAACCGGACCCCATCCATGGCGAGGCGTTCTCCAGCCGTCATCGCCCAGCAACCTCCTTCCGAGCAAGCCAGGGCACATTATAGTATGAAGACGTGGGGGTGTCCAGTCTCAGCAAAAGGGCGCATTGACACCCTCCTGTGCCTGTGATATCATCCCGCAGCGCCTCAGTGAACGCACTGTCAGCGATTCGACAGCCTCAAGTCAGGCAATTGCCGCTGAATGATGATATCCTAGCCTCACAGAGACTTGGACAGCGATGGAAGGAGGGAGCGAATGAGCATCCTGGACCGGATTACCACAATCGTCAGAGCCAACGTGAACGAGTTGCTGGATCAGGCCGAACACCCAGAGGTCATGCTGGACCAGTATACACGCGAGCTCGAAGGCGGTGTGCTGGAGGCGCGCGAGGAGCTGGTGAATGCCATGGCCGATGAGAAGCGCCTGGAAGCCAAGCTCGAAGAGCGCAAGCGCCAGGTTCGCCACTGGGAAGAGAAGGCCGAGCAAGCGCTGCGCATTGGTCGCGAGGAAACCGCGCGAGCAGCCTTGAGGGCAGCACAAGCGTACGAACAGGAAGGGCAAGCCACTGCCGCCGCCTGGGAAGAGCAGGAAGAGAAGGTAGCGGAGCTGCAAGCAGGCTACGAAGAGGTCGAGAAGAAGCTTTCAGAGATCAAGGCCGATCGCGATGCGCTACTGGCCAAGCACTCCGCCACAAAGGCCAAGGAGAAGGTCACCGCGGCCAAGACAGGAGCACGCAAAGCAAAGGCGGCCATCAAGGGCATCAAGCGCATGACCGAGCGCCTCGAGATCGATGCTGCGCGGGCCGCAGCCCGAGAGGAGATCGCCGCGATGAGCACTGCGGTGCTGGAGGCCGAGAAGAGCCAGGGGGATCTGGAGATCGAGGCCCGTCTGGCACAGCTGCAGGCCAAGATCGACGCTGAGGGAGCGTAGCGGAATCTGCACGATCACCTCGGGGCACCTGGCCCGAGACACAACCCAGTCCTGCATTTGCTGAGAGGGGAGGCAGAAAGCATCTGTCTCCCCTTTCTTGGGCTGCGGGCAGGCCGCCGACGTGCGTCACTCCCGCACGCGACGCGTGACGGGACCGGTCAGCCGCAACGCAGTTGCCGCAGCCCTCTTGCGGTCGAGGCACACGGTCAGACGCCCTTCCTTTGGTGGCGTCCCTCGCTGGTGCTATAATGAGCAAGCGCCACCCTTTGTGATCCCGCCGACATGTCCAGAGAGCATTCGTCTGGCCGGATAGGTCTTCTGCGTGGAGGAGACGCGATGGTGTTTTCCCGATCCAGTGGCATTCTGTTGCACCCCACTTCCCTGCCGGGCCGCTATGGCATCGGTGATCTCGGTCCTGAAGCCTATCGTTTCGCCGACTATCTGAGTGAGACGGGACAGAGCATCTGGCAGGTCCTGCCACTGGGCCCCACCGGGTATGGCGATTCGCCCTACCAGTGCTTCTCCGCCTTTGCCGGCAACCCGCTGCTCATCAGCCCCGACTTGCTGCTCGAGCAAGGGCACCTGAAGACCAGCGACGTCCAAGACGTGCCCGAGTTCCCGACCAGGCAGGTGGACTATGGCCCTGTCATTCGGTACAAGTCGCGCCTGCTGGGGCTCGCGTTTGAGAGGTTTCGTGAGACCGGCAGCTCTGAGGATCGGAATGAGTTCAGCGCCTTCTGTATGAGCAAGCAGGCTTGGCTGAATGACTACGCCCTCTTCATGGCCCTTAAACATCGCCATCAGGGAGCTATGTGGCCGACATGGGAGCAAGACATCGCCAGACGGGATGCGGAGGCGCTCACCCGGTGGACGGAAGTTCTCTCAGACGACATCGAGCGACACAAGTACCTGCAGTATCAGTTCCACAGGCAGTGGGTGGCACTGAGCGCGTACGTCCACGAGCGGGGCATGCGCATCGTAGGAGACATCCCCATCTTTGTAGCGCACGACAGCGCCGATCTGTGGTCCCACCCGGAGCTGTTTGAGCTGGACGAAGCCGGCAACCCGACCGTAGTGGCCGGAGTGCCTCCTGACTACTTCAGCACGACTGGACAGCTATGGGGAAACCCACACTACCGTTGGGCTCGCCTCGCCGAAGAAGGGTACTGGTGGTGGATTGAGCGCTTCCGAGCACTGTTTGAGCTAGTAGACGTCCTGCGGCTGGATCACTTCCGCGGCTTCGAGGGTTACTGGGAAGTGCCGGCCACAGAGGAGACGGCGGTCAAGGGGCGCTGGGTCAAGGGCCCAGGAGCTGACTTGTTCATCGCGGTGGAAAAGGCGCTGGGAAGGCTGCCTATCATCGCCGAGGACTTGGGAGTGATCACACCCGAGGTCGAGGAACTGCGAGATCGATTCCACTTCCCTGGCATGCGCATCCTCCAGTTCGCTTTCTCTGGCGACGCAAACGACCCCTTCTTGCCGCACAACTATAATCACAACTCGGTCGTGTACACTGGCACCCACGACAATAACACCACCACTGGCTGGTTCGAGACGGCCACTCCGAGCGAGCGCGAGTCTGCGTTGGACTACTTTGGTACGGACGGGCACGACATCGCCTGGGACTTTGTCCGGTGGCTGTTCGCCTCTATCGCCGACACCGCCATCGTCCCGCTGCAGGACATTCTCAGTCTCGGTAGCGAAGCACGCATGAATTACCCCAGCAAGCTCGGCGGCAATTGGAGCTGGCGCTTCGAGCCTGCCGCGCTGACGCCCGAGGTACGCACCCGCCTGCGCAAGGTCACGGAGACCTACGGCCGCTTCCGGTCCCGCAAACCACCCGGGGAGCAGTAGGCCGCAGCATTGTGGCGACATAGCGTGCTCTTGCAGAGCAGCGCCATCCCCTGGGACATACTCCCATCCACGCGCTGACTCCCTATCGTCTCGGGAGGTGCTCGAGGAGATGCGAGTGATGGACACAGGGCCGATCGATGACCGTGGTTTGCGGCACGTCGGAGATCGGCTGTGTATTGCTAACGCGCCCCGAAGGGCACCAGCCTCAGCTGGCGACGGGCAGCGCCATGTCGCCACTGCTGAATGATCGGGAGACGGATGCGCTGCCAGGCCGCTGCGGCTTCGGCGCCAGCATGCGAGAACCCGCGCCAGGCGAGCCGCGTTCAAAGCCTCTCACCGTCGTCAGCGGTCAACGGACAGGAGCGATGCATATGATGGAGCGTCTGCAGCGTCTGTGGGAAAGCTTGACAGCCCCTCGGTCCATGGATGAAGAAGAGGCGCCCCGCGAGCACACGGCCAACGTGATTGTGGCCGGCGTCGGAGCGGCGGGCATTGTATATGCAGTGCTGATGGCGCTCGCCCGCCTCGCCGGTCTGGATGTCTCGCTGGAGGCTCTCCTCTTCGGAGCTGCGGCTCTGCCGCTCGCTCCCGTGTCCCTGTGGCTGTCGCGGCGCGGATTGTGGCGCCTGAGCCAGTTGGGTCCGCTGGTGGGCATACTCGCGATCACGGTGGTCGGTCAGTATTACTTCGGCCCGTACAATGTCGCCATTGTGCTCTACGGCGCGCTGGTGATCATCGCTCAGGTTGCCTACGGGGCCCGCGTGGCACTGATCGTCACCGCCTTCAGCCTGCTCAGTTACGGAGTGCTGAGCGAAATCTTCCCCGAAGGCGCCGCTGGCGGCGAGCGGGTGGACACCCTTACCCGAGTCATCGCGCTGGGCACCAGTCTAAGCATCATCGTCATGCTGCAGTGGTTCTTCGCCGATGAGCTGCGCAAGGCCCTGCTCAAGACCCGACAGTTCGCCCAACAGCTGCGCGAGCATCGCGACCACCTCGAGGAGTTGGTGAACGAGCGAACTACAGCACTTGGCCGAGTGAACGCCGAGCTTGAGGAGCGGATCGTCGAGCGTACTGAGGCCGAGGCTGAAAAGGAGCGCTTGCTGGCAACCGAACGCGCCCAAGCCCGCCGCCAGGCTGCCCTCTTGCGGCTGAGCGCCGAGCTCGCCGCAACGCTCGAAGAGGCGGAGGTATGCCAGCGGGTCGTCTCCGGCCTGCACGATACGCTGGGCTACGACTTTGTGGCACTCTTCATGGTAGACGAAGCGACGGGCGACCGGGCCCTGGCGGGACACGTAGCTTCCGTAGAACCGCCCGGGCGATTGCGACCGGGCGAGGGACTGAGCGAGCAGCCACTGCTGGACGGGCAGCTTCAGTACACTCCCGACGTGAGCCAGGATCCGCGCTACTTCTCCGGTCTGGGCGGATCAGAGGTGGACGTCCCCATACACGTCGGTGACACGGTAGTCGGAGTGCTGATCCTGGAAAGCAAAGAGCGCGATGCATTCAGCCAAGACGACCTTGACGTTCTTAGCGCAGCAGCAAAGCAGACTGGACTGGCCATCGGCAAGGCTCGCGTGCTCGCCGCAGAGCGACAGCGGGCAGACCAGCTGGAAGCACTCCGCACTACCATGGCCGACATCACGGCAGAGCAGGACCTGTGTACTCTCCTGCAGGCGATCGTGCAACGCGCCGCCGGGCTGTTGACAGCTACCGGCGGCGAACTCGGACTCTACGACGAAGACAGCCGGGAGATCCGAATCCTGGTCAGCCACGGCTTTGGCGAGGACCATGTCGGTGCGAAGATAGCGCTGGGCGAGGGCGCCATGGGCCAGGTCGCGGAAACCGAAGAGCCGTTGATCATTGACGACTATCAGGCCTGGAAAGGTCGTCTGGCACAGTATGCTCACATCCGCGCCAGCATGCTCGCCCCATTGCAGGTTGGCGGGCGGCTCGTCGGCGTCATCGCCGTTGCCAGCACCGATACAAGCCGCCAGTTCGGCGAGGCCGACCTTCATCTTTTGACTCTCTTTGCCCACCAGGCTGCGATCGCCATCGACAACGCCCGTTTGCTGTCCGACGAACGACGACGCGCTGATGAGCAGGAGGCCCTGCGCACCACCATGGCAGAGATTGCGGCTGAGCTCGACCTCCCCTCCTTGCTGGAGGCCATCGTCCAGAGGGCGTCTGGCCTGCTAGAGGTCAGCGGCGGTGAGCTCGGCCTGTATGATGAGGCAAGCGATCAGGTGCGCGTTCTGGTCAGCCAGGGCCTGGGCGGCGAGCATGTCGGGGATGTTCACGCCCTTGGCGAGGGCGCGATGGGGCGCGTTGCGCAGACCGGTGAGGCGCTCATCATCGAGGACTATGCCACCTGGGACGATCGAGCGCCACAGTATGCCGATCCCAAGTTTCACGCCGCGATGGCCTCGCCGCTGAAGGTGGCAGGCCGACTGGTTGGGGTCATTGATGTCGTCGACAGGGATCCAGAGCGCAGGTTCACAGAAGCTGACCTGCATGTGTTGAACCTGTTTGCCCAGCAGGCAGCCATTGCGGTCGAGAACGCGCGACTCTATGGTGAGGCAGAACGGCGCGCGGCTGAGATGGCCACGCTCACTGATATTGGAAAGGCTCTGTCATCCACCTTGCGCATCGAGGAGGTGCTGCAGCTCATCTACGAACAGACCCGGCGCGTGATGCATGCGGAAGACATGCTCATCAGCCTTCTGGACGAGGAGAAGGATGAGTTTGAGTGCGTCTTCAGCACCAAACCCGAGGATGTCCAAGTGGGTACGTGCTACGCGGCTGACACTGGCGGGGCAGGGTACGTTGCCAAGCACCGCCGATCGCTGTTGCTGGCAGATGACGCCCTAGAGCGCATTCGCCACCTCGGTGTGGAGGTGGTTGGCCTTCCGGCAGCCTCTTGGCTGGGCGTGCCCATCCTGAGAGGCGATCGCGTGCTTGGTGTGATCGTCGTGCAACACTACGAGACTCCGGGCGCGTACGACGAGACGCACCAGGTTCTGCTCGAGACGATCGCCAGCCAGGCTGCAATAGCTATCGAGAACGCACGCCTGTTCGACCGGGCTCAGCGTGAGATCGCAGAGCGCACCAGGGCCCAAGATGAGCTCCGCGCGTACCAGGAGCATTTGGAGGATCTGGTGCGCGAACGCACCGCCGAGTTGCAGCAGAGCGAGCGCCGGTACCGAACCCTGTTCGATGGCGTTCCCGTGGGGATCTACCGCACCACACCGTCCGGAGAGTTCCTCGATGCGAACCCGGCGGCCATGCAAATGCTGGGGCTGCCCGACGATCTTGCCACTTTGAGTTCCACCGACTTTTACGCCAACAGCAGCGAGCGTGCCCAGTGGCAGCAACTGATGGAGCATCATGGGGTGGTGCGGGACTTTGAGGCGCAGGCGCGGCGGCATGACGGCAAGCTCATCTGGGTGAGAGACTCGGCGCGGGCGGTGAAAGATACCCAGGGCGAGGTGCTGTACTACGAAGGCAGCATAGAGGACATCACGGAACGCAAGCAGGCACAGGAGGAGCTGCGCAGGCATCAGGAGCACCTCGAAGAGCTCGTGGCGCAACGCACTGCCGAGCTCCGACAGAGCGAGGAGCGGTATCGCACTCTCT
>Ga0114922_10006598_pt1 | contig 10629 bp, 7 predicted proteins | sample AartaG_FD_100975 | JGI IMG/M metagenome (GOLD analysis project Ga0114922, IMG submission 100975) | Deep subsurface microbial communities from Aarhus Bay to uncover new lineages of life (NeLLi) - Aarhus_00045 metaG | ecosystem: Environmental > Aquatic > Marine > Oceanic > Sediment | place: Aarhus...
GGGATTGGGCCAAGCAGTTTTTTGGCATTTTTCAACGCCTCTTTCAAGAATCCTTCGGCATCCCTGAGCAAGTTTCTGGCTTTATAATACTCAGCGGTATTGAAGTCCCCCTCATCTTTCAAAAGCAGATTAAACATATCGACAGACATATTCACATATTCCCAACACTTGGATGCTTTATGATAGATAAAATTTTCTGTTCCCTGTTGCATGGAAGTCTCCCTAAAAAAATGCTCTTGGGACTGCCATTATATACAATTTTTCCCCCTCCTACAATTATATTTAAATATGGGGATATCCTGTTTCTTTGACTTCGGTTAATGAGTCTGATATAAAATTTCTTTCCTTCTCGACCAGATTAAAGAGGAGATCAACCATGCAAAAAAAAATCATCCTAGTTTTGCTATTCTCGTTATTATTCTCACCGCATCTTTTCGCACAAAACAAGATCACAAGCCCAAAAGAGGCCATGGGTCATGATGCCGGAGAAGATTATTTTCTGGCCTCCTACACGCAATTATCAGACTATTGGAAAAAACTGGCCCAGGAAAGCGACCGTCTGTTCTTGCTGGAAATCGGGAAAACAGCCGAAGAAAGACCCATGTACATGGCTGTCATAACATCGCCTGAAAATCACCGTCGGATTGGCCGCTTTAAGGATATCGCAAAACGTTTGGCCCTCGCTGAAGGCCTTACAGACTCACAAGCAGAGGAACTGGCAAAAGAAGGCAAGGCCGTGGTGTGGATCGATGGAGGGCTTCATGGAACGGAAGTCTTGGGAGCCCAGCAGCTGATCGAGCTTGTCTATCAGATGGTCAGTGGAAATGATAATGAAACTTTGAGGATCCTCGACGATGTCATTCTCCTCGTCGTGTGTTCCAATCCTGACGGCATGGAACTGGTTGGCAACTGGTACATGCGCGAACCGGAGCCGACCAATCGCTCCACTCGGGGCCTTCCTAGGCTGTACCAAAAATACGTCGGCCATGACAACAACAGGGATTTCTACATGTCGACCCAGGTCGAGACCGAAGCATTGAACAAAATCCTATACAGAGAATGGTTCCCGCAGATCGTATACAATCATCATCAATCGGGTCCTGCCGGCTGTATACTTTTCGCTCCTCCCTTCCGAGATCCCTTCAATTACTGTTACGATCCGTTGATTCCTGTGCAGATCCAACTTCTGGGAGCTGCCATGCATACCCGCTTCGTCCAGGAAGATAAGCCCGGCGCTACCATGCGGTCAGGAGCGAGTTACTCGATCTGGTGGAATGGTGGATTAAGGACAACTGTATACTTCCACAACATGATTGGCATACTAACCGAGACGATCGGAAATCCAACTCCGATGGAAATTCCTTTCATTCCAGATAAACATCTGCCCAACAGCGATTACCCTTTTCCTGTCGCTCCCCAGAAGTGGCACTTTCGCCAATCGGTGGAATATTCCATCACGGCTGACAAGGCAATCCTCGATCTTGCCTCCAAACACCGTGAAGAATTTTTGCTCAACATCTATCGTATGGGAAAAAGATCCATCGCAAGGGGCAATACAGACAGCTGGACAATTGTTCCCAGAAACATCGAGGCACTGCGGGATAAGATCCAGGCTGATCAAGCTCAAATGGAGGGATCGGGCCGATCCCGAGGATTCCCTGTCAAATATTATGATATGCTCCACGACCCCATTACCCGGGATCCCAGAGGATTTATCCTTCCAGCCGACCAACCCGATTTTTTGACGGCGACTAAATTCGTCAACACTTTGATTAAAAACGGCATCACCGTTCATCAGGCCAATCGGGATTTTGAGGTGCTCGGAAAATCTTACCCTGCCGGATCCTATATCATCAAGAGTGCACAAGCTTTTCGTCCTCATGTTCTTTCCATGTTCGAACCCCAAAATTATCCTGATGACATCCCCTGCCCGGGGGAACCGCCAAGACCCACTTACGACATGGCCGGTTGGACACTTGCCTACCAGATGGGGATTCTGTTTGACAGGATTTTGGAAGGATTCGATGGTCCATTCGAAAAAATCATGGGCTTCGCCAAACCTCCTGCAGGAGATGTGACCAATACAGATAGGGCTGTGGGATTTCTGCTGGACCACAGGGTCAACGATGCTTTTATTGCCACAAACAGGCTTTTGGGAAACGAAGAAGAGATCTATTGGTTGAAACAATCCTTCGAAGCCAACGGAAAAACCTACACAGAAGGAACGATCTACATTCCGAAAAAGGCCTCGACAGCCAAACGACTGGAGGGTATGTCCACAGAACTGGGATTGCGGTTCGAAGGGACTGCCAGCAAGCCTGTGGGCGAAGCTTACCGTTTGAAACCTCTTCGTATCGGCCTTTGGGACTGCTACGGAGGCTCGATGGCTTCAGGGTGGGTCAGATGGCTTTTCGAACAGTTTGAATTTCCCTTCGAAGTGGTCTATCCCCAATCGCTCGAGTCTGACGACCTTATCGAACAGTACGATGTCCTGGTGTTTGTCAGCGGGGCCATTCCTGGATTGAGCACACAACAAAATCAACGGTACGGCCGGTCCGCGCCAATGAAGCCGGAAGACGTCCCTGCAGAGTACCACAACCGATTAGGAAACATTTCCGTCGATAAGACCGTGCCAAAAATTATCGGTTTCCTGAGAGAGGGAGGAACCGTTTTGACCATCGGAAGCTCCACGAGCCTGGGCTTTCACGCCGGCCTCCCAATCAAAAATGCCCTGGTCGAAAAATCGCAGGATGGAACCGAGAATCCTCTATCCAGCGGAAAACTTTTTATTCCGGGATCCCTCCTCCAAGTCCGACTTGACACAAGCCATCCTTTGACATACGGAATGGGTGAGAGGGCAGATGTGGTCTTCAGCAGAAGTTCTGTTTTCCGCCTTCAGCCTGAAGCCCAACTCAAAGGTGTTCGTCCTATAGCCTGGTTCGACAGCAAAACTCCTCTGAGAAGCGGATGGGCATGGGGGCAGCACTATCTGGAGGGAGGCACGACCGTGATCGAAGCGACTGTCGGGAAGGGGAAACTTGTGATGTATGGTCCTGAAATCGCCTTTCGCGGCCAACCTCACGGCACGTTCAAACTTTTATTCAACGGACTGTACCATGGACCTGCATCGGATGTCCGCTTGAAATGATCCTTTCGTCCCGGTTAGACCTATTTTTTCGGGATCCAGGGAAAGAAGGGGCTTGTTTTTCGGGCATATTCTAAAAATTCTTGATTCCCTGCGTACTTTTTCTCCAAAAGGGTCACGCCGGAAACTCTGAGTAGTAAGAAACTGATGAGAAGGGGACCAATGGCTGCCGTCCAACCATCCTTGAGCGGCAGAGCGATCAAAAAAATCCCCCACCAAAGAGTGACTTCGCCAAAGTAGTTGGGGTGACGTGTAAAACGCCACAATCCTCCGGTCATGATTTTTCCTTTATTTTGAGGATTTTTTTTAAACTTTAAAAGCTGGAAATCTCCGACTGCCTCGAACAGGAAGCCGATTAGCCAGATCCCAGCCCCTACTCCATCAAAAACGGAAAAACCTTTAGCCTCCGAGTTATTCACGAGCATAACCGGGTAAGAAATGAATAGCATAAAAACGCCCTGTAGCATGAAAACTTGGAAAAAACTGCGCCAAACAAATAATTTTCCCCATTCTTTCCGCCATCGGGCATACCGAAAATCTTCCCCCCTTCCTTTGTTCCTCCCATAGATATAAAGGGCAAGTCTCATCCCCCATATGCAGACTAATCCCGTCACCAAAATATGACGCCAGGTAAAGCCCGGATTCATAAAAAAAGTCAGGATGGAAATAAAAATAAATCCGATTCCCCAAGACACATCCACGATGGAATTATCTTTCCTGAGGAGGCCGATCCCAAACACAGACGTCATGTAGATAAAAACAACGATAGCAGAATAAAGTATGAACATCAGTTGGAAAAATATCCCATTCGGTGGACAACCTTGTAATCCCTTTCTTTTACCCTCACCTTGATCTCTTTGAATCGTCCATCTTTTGTATATTTGTGGGGAGAATAATACAGAAGGTAATAATTCTCAGATGCATCGACCGCTCGCTTGAACGATGATGCAGGATTCGCAGAGCTATCCACGAATCCTCCCGTGGCATCCGCCATCTCCCGGAAGGCGCCATAGATGTCTTCGGACCGCTCTTGAAAATACACCCCTTGCACATGTTCGATCGCAGGAGTCAAGAATAAAAAATGGATGGAAATCGAGGAATCGGCGTAGACCTGTTTAACACGTTCCACATCGAATGAAATATCCCGGCGAGAAGTTTCTGTCATGTCGTAAAGACCGCGGAGAACATGGGGTTTATCCTGATAAAAGGCCAAATACTTGTTTAGAATACTAGGCTCTATTTGAGGGATGTACTCTCTCTGGTAGATCATGAAAACATATTTTTGACCCGTCTCATTTTTCAGTACTCTGGCAAAATCCAAAAGCTTCTGCTGGTCCACACGCCTGAGCTTTCTGATCCTTTCCAGCGTATTCAGGTATTTCATCAGCTGTTTTTCAAAAGGCATACGGCCATAACCGGGAAGAGTGTATTCATCCAACTGGGCTGCATCATTTCCAGGCCCCCCAGGAGAGTTGGCAGATAAAGACTTGGCCAACCCGACAAGGTCCTGGACAGCTCCTCGATATTCGGCATTCCCTATCAGCGCTTCTTTCCTCAAAAGATCTTTTAGCTGTTGGGAGAGCTCCTTTTTGGTCTGGAACTCAAGAACCCTTTTTCGCAGCTTGTAGGTGTTCATCGGAGTGACGATGACGAGGTTATCATTCGGGACCAAAACATTTTCATGGAAATAGTCTATCGCGTCTCCGATCTTAGGCGTGTATTCGGATATCTCGAAAAACAGGAAAAAATATCTCTCGGTTGACGGGAGGAATCGTTTCCTTTCTTCACTTCTCTCGACCGTTCTTTTTTTTACCAGATAAACCGCTTCGATTTTTTGGGGAAAGCCCTCTTCCAAGATTTCAAAGTTATCTATCGTCAGGTTATCGACAAAACTTCCGTTCTCAAAAACTCTGACAGGAACTTCGATGTTTATCACCATTGCCTGCTCGGCTACCTGCTGGGAAAAGACACACAGGCTTAACAGAGAGAAACACCCGACCATGAATATTCGTTTCAAGCCAACCTCCTTTATTTCTTCAACATCGGATCCTCTCGAATGGTGATAAAACTAGAATAGCTCTCACCATCCAGGGTCATTTTCAGCATGTAAATCCCAGCCTCGACTTCAGGGCCCTGGAGAGGTCGCAGAAAAAAATCACGTCCTCTGGCATAACTTCTGAACTCCTGCATCACAGTGCGCAAAATTCTGTTGTATCCATCCGTGGTTTTTTCCTCTTGGAATTCTATCTGGAGGAAATCCAGGCGTTCTTTTTGTTCCCCCTCGACTTGTTTCTGCAAATCGACGATAATATTTTCCAGCCGTTTCACAAAGCTTTTTTTCTGCTGTTCGGTCGGCTCGAACCGCATATCCCATCGGTATCGGCCGATTCCCGGCGTGTCACCCAGCAATATGGTCCTTGTCATCGATTGATCCAAATTGCTTATTTCAACCATGGCTATCTCCTGGGGTTTAGATTTGAGATAATAATTGATCGAAGCCGTGTTTTGGATGGGGGTCGGCGAATTAGAGGGTTCGACTTGAGACATGGAGAGAGGGTTCCGTCCCACGAATAATTTATGGCCCCGGGTCGCGCCTCTGCTTATGCCCTGCCAATTAGTGGCCACCGGATTCTTGAATAAATGAGCATTTTTTCCTGATACCTCATCAGTGAATTGCTGTAGAGGCGTGATGTCATCCAGGATATACGTGCCCCGACCATGTGTTCCCGCGATCAGATCGCCCGCACGAGGATGTATCAGCAGGTCATGTACCGCAACCGTTGGCATTCCATTCATCAATTCTGTCCAAGAATTGCCGCCGTTGATCGAAGCGAACACGCCAAACTCGGTACCCACGAACAAAAGGTTTTTATTCTTCAGATCTTCCCTGATGACGTACACACAATCCCCATCGGGAAGATCGTTGGTGATATTCTCCCATGTTTGGCCAAAATCATTGGTTTTTAAGACATAAGGGCGAAAATCATCGCTCCGGTGGCCGTCGAAAGTCACATAGCAAATCCCTTTGTCAAAGTGGGAAGCTTCCACCCGGCTGACCCAAATGGTTTTCGGAATATTGGGGATGTTTGGCCTGACATTTGTCCAGGTCACTCCATCATCCTGGGTCAGCTGAACATTTCCATCATCGGTCCCCACCCAAATCAATCCGGGCACCAGCGGGGACTCGGAAATCGTGATAAGTGTACAGTGGACTTCAGCTCCTGTGACGTCGCGGGTCAATCCCCCGCTGTCCCTGAGGGTTTTTTTCGGATCGTTTGTGGTCAACTCAGGACTGATGATCTGCCAGTGATCTCCCCGATCGACACTCTTGAACAGAAAGTTGGCCCCATAATATAAAGTATGCGGATTGTGATGAGAAAGAATAAACGGCGTATTCCAGTTCATTCGAACCACAGGGCGGCCAGGATCAGTTTGTTTGGGAACAACCTTTTCCCAGTTTAGCGTGTTGGTCCGTGTAGGCGATATCCCTTTGGATTCCTGACGGAACAGAGCATGGTTTCGACGAATCCTTCCGCCCTGGCTTTCGGTATAAACCGTGGTCCAGTCAGTGGGATCCACCGCCGTATAAAATCCATCTCCGCTGTGAAATTTAAACCAGTGATCGTTAAAAATGCCGTTGTAATCCCGGCTGTTGCTCGGCCCCCCCCAAATTCCATTGTCCTGCAACCCGACATAAACATAATAGGGATCCCGCATATCTGCAGAAACGGCATATATTTGGCTGATCGCATAATTGTCGAAAAAGTTGAAATGTTCGCCATGATCGAATGTGATGGAAACTCCTTTATCGTTTCCTACATAATAGCGGTCCTTGTTCTGGGGATCGAGCCACATCACATGAAAATCACCGGCAATGCCGGGCATTCCTGATTGAAAAGTTTTCCCTCCGTCCTCAGAGACCTGTGCTTGGCTCCCCATGGCATAAACCCGTTGATCGTCATTGGGATTGATGTAAATTTGGCTGTAATAAAACGGCCGGTTGTTGTACCGGCTCACAAAGGCCCAGGTCTCGCCGCCATCCTCCGAGCGGTAAATCCCCGACCCGAGCTGGCTCAAGTCCTCGAATTCTTCACTGCCCCGTTTCGGCTGAAAACCGTGCTCGACAATGGCCATCACGATTTTCGGGTTGGCTCTGTATATGGCGATGCCGATGCGGCCGATATCTCCTTTAGGCAGGCCCTCGGTCAACTTTTTCCATGTCTGTCCCCCATCAATGGATTTGAACAATCCCCCGTTCGGTCCGCCGCTGTCAAATCTGTGAGGTTGCCTATGCCTCTGCCAAAACGCTGTGTACAAAACATTGGGATCGTTCGGGTCCATCTCGATATCGGTGCATCCTGTCTTACCGTCTTCGGGAAGTCCGCTCCCCAATTTCAACCAGGTCTCTCCCCCATCTATCGTTTTGTACAAACCTCTCTGTCCTGTGTAACCCCACAAATGTCCCTGAGCGGCGACATACAGGATATCCGGATCTTCTGGATGAGCGGTGATCCGCGCGATGTGGTGAGAATCTTCCAGCCCCATATGGGTGAAGATTTTCCCTCCATCCGTGGATTTATATATCCCATCTCCCCAACCCACGCTGTTTCGCACATTGGCCTCTCCCGTGCCCACCCAAATGATGTCAGGATTCTTGGGAAACATGGCCACAGCCCCGATGGATGCCGAGCCATAATCGTCAAAAATGGGCTCCCATGTTGTTCCGGCATTGACTGATTTAAAGACTCCTCCCGATGCAGATGCCACGAGCACATGCTGAAAGTTTTTGTCTATTGCTTGGATGTCTGTGACACGGCCACTCATGTTGGCCGGTCCGGTATTCCGCCATTGCAGGTCCTTGAAAAGCGCCTCTTCCGATCGCTGCGCATTCAGAAGCCCTGAATTCAGAAAAACGAGCAAGGCTGTGCCCAGAAATAAGAACAGAGTTTTCATTTTCAATCTGTTAGCCATTGAATTCCCTCCTCAAATAAGTGTCATGATTGATATCTTTCAGGGATAAAAGTATTTCAGCCAAAGGGGAATGTCAAGTCGACATCTATTTTCATATTTCGCTTGACTCTTTCATCAGCTTGATTATATTTTATCCCTGATATTTTTGTACACGAGAACTGTGATGGGAAAAAAACTAACAATTGAAAAATTAGAGGAACTTGTGGGGAAAGAGATCGGCTTATCCGATTGGATGGAAATTACCCAAGAGAGGATCGATGCCTTCGCCGAAGCCACCGAGGACAGACAATGGATCCATGTGAATCCATTAAAGGCAAAATTTGGCCCTTTCCGCAAAACGATCGCCCACGGTTTTTTGATCCTGTCTCTTTTGGTCCACCTCACATCCCGAATAGAAATCCTTCAACATGGAGTAAAAATGGTGGCCAATGCAGGGATGAACCGTGTGAGATTCATAAGTCCTGTGCCTGTCGGTTCTAGAATCAGAAACCGTTGTGTGCTCAAGGAAGTGGGAGAAAAAGAGCATGGAAAAATCATCATCACTGTTGAGAACACGGTTGAAATCGAGGGCAAAGAAAAACCGGCTCTTGTAGCTGAAGTTCTGGCAATAGTATTTGTCTGAGATAAATCTAGATGAATCTTGACTCTATTTTAAGTCACGATAGGGATCAAGGATTTATGTTTCGTTTAGCCACCAAGAGACCGAGAACAAACCCGACAGCCAAGAGACCAACCATAAAAATGATCCGCGACATCATGATTTTCCAGAAGAATAATTGAAGGGTAACCAGTTCTGAATTCTGGAAAATGATCACAACAGCCAACACAACAAGGACAAAAATAAGAACTGTTTTTGATTTTATCGTCATTTTCTCTCTCATAACCACTTTCTCCTCTTAAAATATATCACCATGACAAGTGCTACGACAAGAATCACACCCCAAACGCCAAAATAGGCCCAGCGCCACTTGAGTTCGGGCATGAACTCGAAGTTCATCCCATATACTCCAGCTACAAATGTCAGAGGGATGAATATCGTCGCGATGATTGTCAGTACTTTCATCACCTCGTTCATCCGGTTACTGATGCTGGAAAGATAGGTGTCATGCATCCCGGAAAGCATATCTCGATATGTTTCCAGGGTATCGATCACCTGAATCGTGTGGTCGTATACATCCCTGAGGTAAATCCGAGTAGCCTTATGAATCAAGGGAGATTCCCCCCTTTCCAAAGAGTTGACAAGTTCTCTCAACGGCCAGACCGAACGCCTCAAGAAAATCATCTCCCTTTTGAGTCGATGGATTTTCTGGAGCGTCTCAGGTTCGGGATTTGACACGACCTTATCCTCCAACTCCTCGATCTTCTCCCCGTCATTTTCCAAGATGATGAAGTAATGGTCGACCACAGCATCAATCAATGCATAGGTGAGGTAATCGGTTCCCATTTTCCGGATCCGGCCTTTGCCATTCCGGATTCTCTCTCTGATGATTTCGAAAATATCCCCTTCTTTCTCTTGGAAAGAAATCACAAAATTTTTGCCAAAAACCAGACTGACCTGCTCCACCTGGGTTTCGTTCTGTGCGTCATCAAAATAGAGCATTTTCAATACGATATAAATATAGCTTTCGGATTCCTCCATTTTCGGGCGCTGTTGAGTGTGTACGATATCTTCGATGATGAGCGGGTGAAGATCGAAGTTATTTCCCAGCTTCTGGATCAATCCCGCATCATGGACACCATCGACATTTATCCAAGTGACTGTGGACGTCTCTTTGAAAGGGAAGCATTCGTCGATTTCTTTGACCTCCCTCTCCTGAAACTGGGTTTCGTCATAGTCCAAGATGGTGATTTTTGTCGATTCGGTTTTTTTGTCTCCGACAAAAACCGGTGTCCCCGGGGGGAGGCCGGTCTTTTTTACTCTTTTCCAGGTGAATTTGTTCAATGAAATCATGTTTACCTCCCTTTCATTTCGATTCAACGAGATAACAAAATCAAGATCGCAAGAGCCGTCAACAAAAAAGCCCAGATCAGAAGGGCTACCCGAGTCGCTTTTTTCGCTTTTTTAGCTTCCCACCATGTTAGAGGCCGGATTCCTTGGATAAGAAAAGTGAAAACGCCTGCTAAATTCACACAAATAAGATTGATCAGGAAAAGATACAGAGAACCCAGCGCTAATTCCCATTGACTTGATCCGATCAGCATTCCAAATGTTACAAGAGGGGGGAGCAGCGCCACTGCAACCATGACTCCGATCAAGGCGCTGAATAATCCGGAAGTTATTGATAAGGCCGCCGCACTACCGGCTACCAATGCCAGCACGATATCCCCCAAGCTAACTTCTGTTCTTGATATAAGTTCAGGAATATCAGGACTCACGTCAAATATTATTCCTATCAATATTGAAGATACAAGAGCCGTCAATATTCCAAATCCGATGGCTCGAAAGGCCCTTCGAGAAAGCCCAATATCTCCAAGCGTTGTCGCCAATGAAAGAGCCACATTGGATCCGAGAA
>Ga0114922_10006599_pt1 | contig 10629 bp, 8 predicted proteins | sample AartaG_FD_100975 | JGI IMG/M metagenome (GOLD analysis project Ga0114922, IMG submission 100975) | Deep subsurface microbial communities from Aarhus Bay to uncover new lineages of life (NeLLi) - Aarhus_00045 metaG | ecosystem: Environmental > Aquatic > Marine > Oceanic > Sediment | place: Aarhus...
GGAATCTGTTCCTGCCAAATCTGTGTCCTCGGTTGCTTTGCCGATGTAGGAGCAGCGTATCTGACGTGCCATCCGGCACAGCACTTTCCGCGTCCGCCCGGACAGAGTCATCCGGGTTTTGTACACATCGGCTGATTTTGCCGTTGCAAAATAGCTGCCGTAAACCATCGAAACAATCGTAGCGATTATCGTCACAGCCACCAGAATCTCAATCAGCGTAAACCCCTTCAGAGGTCTGCTTCGAAACCGCAGGGGCGGCTTGCAAACCTTTTCTGTTTCCAACGGCATAAAATCATACTTGCAGGATATACTTTTCACGGTAATCTCCTGTCGGCAACATAAGTTGACATTTGCAGGCTTTTGGAACCGTCCCCCTGCTTGAAGCCGACCTCGACACATATTCTTCGCAATCCGGTAATTTCAGCTTCGGTCAAATCAGACGACTGCAAGTCTGCAACCTCAGTCCGCCAGTGCAGAACCTGGGCATTTTTTTCTATCTCGCCGGACTTAATTCCTTCTTCCGGGTATCCTGAGGCCAGGGTCTCTGCAATTTTCTCCTCTGCTAAAAGAACAGCCTGCGAAGTTACTTCTGCGGCCCCGGCCATACTGATGCTGATAAGATGAAGCCTAATTAAACCCAGCAGGGAGATTGAGACTACAACAAGTGCAATAATAACTTCTACTAAAGTAAACCCCGTTAGAAATACGCACCGAAGGCTGGCCGCCCGATTGGCCCGGCTCATTTCTAACGTGGTAAATGCTTTGCACTTTCTCTTATTCATACCAACTCGCCTATTTCAACACACCATCAGCGTTACACATCCAGGTTCCAGCTTTCAATATCGGCATCGTCTTCAGCGCCGCCATACTTAGCATCTTCTCACTACTCCTCTAAAGGGCCTGATTTATCTCAAATATAGGCAGCAAAATAGCCAACACTATAAAACCGATAACAGCACCCATAATAAGAAGTATTACCGGCTCAATGAGTGAGGTAAGCGTTTTAGCTGTCATCTCGACTTCGTCGTCATACATATCAGCAATATCCATCAGGCCATTTTCTATATTCCCGCTCATTTGGCCGGTAGCCATTATGTGAATCACGATAGGCGGAAATAGTCCGGTCTTTCTAATCGCCTCTGCGATATCACTGCCTCTGCCAACTCTGTCTTTAACAGAATCCAGAGCACCTGCAATGAAACGATTCTGGACAATACCTTTGACGATTTCCAGAGCGCCAAGTATCGGGATACCACTTGTAAGAAGTATGCCCAATGTTCTGGCCAGCCGGGCTGTTTCCACTTTCAGAAAGAGTTTCCCGAAGAGAGGCAATTTTAGTTTGGAACGGTCCCATCTAATTCTGCCGTCTTTGCTTCTTTTCCAGGCCCCGATTCCAAAGAAAACCGCACAAACCATAATGACAATCGGTACAAAATATGTTTTCATAAAAGTGCTCGTCGAAATAAGCAGCCTCGTCGGCAGCGGAAGGGTTCGATTCATTTCAAGGAAAATCTGCGTTATGCTCGGCACTACAAAAGACAACAGAAACACCACCACTGTTACCGCAACCACCGACATCATTACCGGATAAGCAACAGCGGATTTGACTTTGTTCGTAAGATGTACACGTTTTTCCAGCATCTCCGCCAATCTCAGAAAAACCTCTTCCAGGGTCCCGCTTGTTTCCCCTGCGGCCACCATATTCACGAACACGTTCGAAAAAACGTCCGGATGCCTGCCAAGCGCAGCCGAGAGTGAGCTACCGGCATTTACATTGACATAGACTTCTTTCATAACCTCCGCCAGCGGATTTTCCTGCCTTCCAAAACGCGTTACTTTGCGGTCGGAACTGCCCTGCAACTGCTCTACTAATGCGGACAAGGCAGGCACAAGCGGCATACCGGCACGCAACAGTGTCGCCAATTGGCGCGCTATCCTGCAAACGTCCTTTGTCCTGGTCCTTCTAAAAATATCCCTCCCGTATGCCTTTCCATTGGCATCAGCACAACAGCTATGCCGACTATCAGAGTGCTGCACATTGTCTTTATGCGCCTTATCAGCCGCCTTAGAGGCCGGTAGGGAGTTTTCAGCCTGCAAATTATATTCAACCACCGACACGTTCGCTCACCTCTAACCTTGTTAGTCCTATGGACTCCTTATGGAGAACACTATCCTGCGTGACCCTGTAAACCTCTTCAAGTGTGGTTTCGCCGGCCAGAGCTTTGCGTAATCCATCCTCTCGCAAAGTACTCATACCTTTTTCAACAGCTACCTGCTTAATAACATGTGAACCGGCCCTCTTAGTTGTCAGTTCCTTGATGTCGTCGTCAATGACCAGCAGTTCGAGAACCCCCGTCCTGTCTATGTACCCGGTTTGGATGCAACTCTCACATCCGGCCCCCTTATAGAACTGCCCACGGACCAATGACGCCTTTTCTTTTTCGCTCAACAGTGAAATAATCTGCTCCTGCGGCCCGTAAGGACTTTTGCAATTCGGGCAGATAACTCGAATAAGCCGCTGCGCCATAACGGCAATAACCGATGATGAAATCAAGTAAGGTTCTATACCCATATCAATCAATCGAGTTATGGCTGAGGCCGAATCGTTCGTATGCAAAGTACTTAACACTAAATGACCCGTAAGAGAGGCCTGAATGGCAATCTCAGCAGTTTCAAGGTCACGAATTTCCCCTATCATAATAATGTCCGGGTCCTGCCTGAGAATATGGCGGAAACAATTGGCAAATGTAAGGTTTATCTTCGGTTTTACCTGCATTTGCCCGATCCCGGGTATTTGATACTCAATCGGGTCCTCAACAGTAAGTATGTTTCGCTCTTCGGAATTAAGCTCATTGAGAGCGGCATATAACGTCGTTGTTTTGCCGCTGCCGGTAGGGCCTGTGAGCAAAATTATTCCGTGAGGAAGGTTAATCAAATTTCTAAAATGACCAAGCATCTCGGGTCTGAATCCCACCTGCTCCAAACCCAACTGGCCGCGGCTTTTATCCAGCAATCTGAGCATAACACGTTCGCCGCCCAATGTCGGGATGACGGAAACTCGAATATCCACAAGGTCACGGCCTATTTTAACCCGGCTCTGGCCGTCCTGCGGCAATCTTCGCTCGGCAATATTAAGATTGGCCATGATTTTTAATCGTGACAAAAGTGCCGCAATCTGCTGCTGCGGCAAGGTAAACACATCGTGCAGCACCCCATCAATCCTGAAACGCACACGAGCTTCATTCTCGTATGGCTCAATGTGAATATCGCTGGCTCTGCTGTGTACAGCCTGAAAGAAGATGTTGTTGACCAGTTTTACAATCGGCGCTTTGTTGGCAATATTCAGCAGGTCTTCAGCATGAGTTTGAATGCCGGTCTCGCCGGAGTCACTGCCACGGTCCACCATAGTCTGCACATCGGAGTTATCGTTATCACTGCCGGCAGATGTGCTTTGATGATAGTAGCAGCGACTTATAGCTTTCTCTATCTCAGAGGCGGGGCACGTAATTCGACTGCATTGCTGTCCCGGCTTCCAAAGCCCTTCTATAGCTTCCTTTGTTCCGGCCAGGATACTCAAAATCGCATCATACGCTTCTACATTAAACGCATCTGCAAGAGCAATTGCCACCTGGCCGTCTTCCAAAATGACCGGAATAGCACATTGGTTCTTAAGAAATTCGAGCGGCAGTTTCCTCACAAGCTCCGGATTCAACTGCTCCGGCGAAATAGTGTCCAAATACTCTCCGGTCCCGGGGCCTGTCTTGACGTCTTTTACTAAATGAGCCCCCCTGCCGATACACTTATGCCCATTTGGGGTTTCATTGTGCTTTTGGCTTGCGACTTGTCCTTGTTGCTCTTTATCCACCAATCGACCTCCTCGAAGCCGGTAACAAACGTTAAATCATTAATTCTGCTCTTTATTTTGCTTAAAATCTTCCAACACTGACTCAATCTCATCCTTCTTGTCCTGAGTTAATTGCTCCATATCTTCCTGGCTGCTCATAATATGGGGGGTTATAAATATAAGCAGATTTGTCTTTTGAAGCTGGTCTTTCTCATATTTAAATAAACCACCAATTAAAGGAATATCCGACACCAAAGGCACTTTCGTTTCTACAGTAATTTTATCATCTCGAATAAGACCGCCAATCACCACGGTTGAGCCGCTGTTCATAGAAACAATTGTCTCGGCCTCTCGTTTAGCCGTCGATGGAGTATCAATAGCAAGGCTGGTAACATCTTCGATAAGTTTTGTAAACTCGCTTTTAATTTCAAGTCTGATAAGTCCACCCTGGCTGATATGAGGCGTTATATCCATCGTAATACCAACATCCTTGTATTCGTATTCTTTTATTACCGTTGGAGTAAGAGGATCTGCGCCCTCGGTGATTCTTGATTTCACAACGAAGGGCCTGCTTTCGCCCACGATTATCTTTGCCTTATTGTGATTGGAGGTCAGAATATGTGGAGTCGAAAGGATATTAATCCCGGACTGTTTTTCCAGAGCGTGCAGCATACTTCCAATTCTTACATTTGTGCCGCTTCCTCTCCATATACCAACCGCCAGTCCTTCGAGGGTGCCACTGGCAAAATCCACACGCGGACCGAAATTCGTTGCCCCGAAAACCCGGGCACTGCCGTCCACAGACTGGTCAATCGTTGCCCAGTCAACACCTATTTTCCTTAGGCCGTCCTCACTTATTTCCATAATTAGCATTTCAACGAACACCTGCTCGCGGAAGATATCGAGCTTATCTATAATCTCAGCGAGAACCTCGAAGTCCTGCGCAGAAGCGGCAATAATTAATGCATTCGTACCTTCATCAGCACTAACGTGGACCTGTTGAGTGGCTTCGAGTGCACCGGCGATTTTCAAATTCGACAGTGCGGCCGTCAGGGATTTAGCAACGTCAACTGCCTGGCCGTTCTTAAGGTAAACCACGTGAACGTTGTTAGTGCCCATCGGACGTTGAATATCAAGCTGGCTTATCAGCCCGTCAATCATCTCAGTGTCCTGGGCATTGGCAACAATAATAAGAGAATTCGTTCTTGAATCAGGAAGAATTTTTATATCCGTCTCAATCTGCGGAGTATTTCGGCTTCGCACAGCCTGCGAAGAAGCTGATTTATGTTTGTCCATGATACGGGTTATTTGCTCACTTAGGATTTGTGCCGAAGCATATTCCAGGCCAAATACCGTAACCTGCTCTTTCGAGCCTGTCACATCAAGCTTTTGTATGATCGTGGCAATATGATGTATATTCGAACAGGTATCTGTAATAACAATCGAGTTCGTTCTGGGATATGTCGCCATCTGGGAGCCGGCAGCCAAAAGAGGCTGAACGATTTGGCTGACCTCTGCCGCATCCGCATAGCTCAACGGTATAATCTGGGTAATAATAGAATCGCTTTTGGGGATTTCCGCGGGATTACTGCCTACGCGAACCTGCAGGTTGCGTTTTACGGCATCCGCCCTCGGTACTATCTTGACTATATTTTCAGACGGCACAGCCGCATATCCACGAACCTCCAAAATCGATTCCAAAACCTCATAGAGGTCTCCAAGACGTATTTTCGTAGGTGACATCATAGTAACAGTGCCGCGGACATTATCATCCACCACAAAATTAATGCCGGTGATATCTCCGATAGTTTTGAGGACTGTCCGAATATCAACCTGCTCAAAGTTCACAGATATAAGCTCATCAGCCATCCCGGGTTTATCAAGTACCGGCATATTTACCAGGTGCAAACGCTCCTGTGAAAATTCCTGCTCTGAAGAAATAACGGGCCCGCTGCTTTGAGCAGGGTGTTCATCGATTGAATCAACCTGAGTCCTGACTATAGGCAGGGCGTTTTTCTTAACGTCAATGGCAAGCCTTGAAGTATATCCTGAATCTCCATCGATATTTTCGCTTGTCTCAGAGGCGGGAAAAGGCGCTAAAGTCACTGAGCTGTTTTTGTCGTCGTAATTCGTATTCATCCTGTTTAGCTGTTCAATTTGTCTGGCAACAATACCCTCGGAACGCAAGTCTTTATTGGCTTGCATAAAGTCCTCTTGCCGGGACTGAACTGTAACAGTAGTAGAATCCGACTCACAGCCTGTAAAATTTATGCAAAACACACATATAAAACAAAGAAGGCTTTTTAACAACTTATATACTCTTTGCTCATTGGTTTTTAAGTTTTTTAATGACATCCCTTCCTCCTGTTCACTCTGAATTTCCTAATGACTTACTGCAAATTAAATGACAGCTCCCTGGTTTCGCCGTTGCTTAACAGCTCCAAACTGATTGTTGCCTCCGACTTTGCTTTTTTAAAAACCTGGAATGCCTTCTGCTTGCCGGTCAATCGGTGTCCATTTACCCGGCGAATAATGTCACCGTCCTTTAAGCCGAAACCCTTTGCCGCCGGTATTTTGTCTAAATCAGTTATTCTCAGTCCTTCGACCCGGCCATCAACAAGATAAGGCTCAATGGCCGCTTCGTTTAATATCACCTCCAAATGTGCTATTTTTGTCGGGGTCTCGGTAAGAGACTGTTCAACCGGCAAAACAGGACTTTCAACTTTGCCGGTTTCGCTAATAACCGACGATGAGAGCACCTGTGTGTTATTTTTATTATTTTCACCGGCTCTATTCAGCGTCAACATTTTTCTTTGTCCGTTATGAAGTAAAATAACTGCATTTTCCTCGATACTTTTAATACGTGCACCTGCTATGTTCTGCCCTGTTTTGTACATACCCAGCTGCTTACTTTTAGTATTTTTTATGATCGCGCGAGAAACCAACGTACTACCGCAAACGGTTCCGACCAATTCCAGGCTAAGTTCCTCCCTGGCCAACGTCACCACATCATCAAACTCGTCAACCTCCGATGATTTTTCCTCAACATCCGATATATCAGCTACACCAAATATATTCTGCGCAACGAGGACGGAATAGTCTTCGACCGAAGTCTCGACCGGGTTTTCAGCCTCTTCGGCACTTACAAATTCGGTAGCAACTGCTGAGGCCGGCTGAAAAATTTCCACCGGATTCTGCGACATTATAACTGTTCTGATAATTACAAAAGAAAGCACCAGAACAAGAGCTGACTTAAACACAAACAAAACTTTACGAATATACAATTTACCACCGCCCTTCTCTTAAACGCACCTTCTCTACATCCAAAATTTATCGTCTTATATCCCCCCGCACTTAACCCGGAGACCCTGCTGTTAAACCTTATGCAAGCTGCGAAATAACCCGCTCATTCGAATATCTTTTTTATGGGTCTATACAGTCCGAATAAAAAGCTTATCAACAAACAAATCAAAAAGCTTATATACTACGATGTGGCTATATCAAAAGTAGTACTCTGTCCATCGCCGGACATTTTTCAGGTTTCTGCTCTTTTCTCTCCTGTCTTGCTTTTGTTATAGGGCTTTCCCCGATACGAACAAGAGTAGTTCACCTGATAGTAAAAACAGGTTCTGCACTGATTTACAGGTACTTCATATTCGTTAATATAGGACTATTGTTTCGAGGAACAGAAAATGATTGTTTGTGGGAGCAGACATGAAAAAGTTTGGAGAGTGAAAAAGGCATTCATCAACCTCCTTCAGGCTGGGCTTGACAGTCACATACAACTTTGGGCTGACAAGCCTGGCAGAAAAAAACGCAGTGATTAATAGCTGCGATTATTATATTGATTAATCAGGCAAATACTGCGGTTTTCAGCAATTCCGGCGGGAATGAAAACCGGTGAACAGCAAAAAGATTGAAATAAGCTTTTTTATTGGACTTTCTACAAAAGAACATTGGGGCCGCCCATACACGAGACCACACTGTCCGTAATGGAAAATATTTTTCCATAACCTTCTGTTTATACCTTTTTTTTCTGGACATTCGGTTCCGAATTTGATACAATAACATATAATAAAAATGTTCCTCAAGGGGGGGCTTATCCATTATTACCTTAACGATGTGCCGTTAGTTTGTTCGAGACAATTCATAAGAAATTGGGGGAGAAATATTAACTTTTATCGTATCCGTAAGTTTGGCTGAGAAGCACATTAGTGCAGGCCCTGTAGGCCGACTGTCAAATTACAGTACTTAATCCGGGCGAGGTGAAGTAAAAAAATCAGAGGGGGATGAAAAGAAATGAAAAAGAAGTGTATCACAATTTTTGTATTCACAGTGCTGATTCTGACCATAAGTAACACGTCACAAGCAGTACCAACTATTGTCGAATATACTGATGGGCCTCAGGATCCGTTGTATGTTCCGAGGAATGTGCATGAGCTGGGTAATTCCCCTCAGTTCCCTGAGGAGGAATTGATACGATCTTCTGTTGAGGGCATCACGGAACATATACCGTGTCCAGAATTGGATGACCCGCAATTTCCAAATGTTGTTGTGTCCATCACCAACCTTACCAAACAAAGCTGGGCGGAGGTATGGTATGTTGCTGATCCTCAAACCTACCTGACAAATCATGATGGCTGGGTAAACGGAGAATTGGCATTCAAGATTGACAATATAGGGCAAAATACACCATTGCTCTCCGAGAGCATGGGTTCCAACCTTGTTTTTGAGCCCGGCGAAATCTGGACATTCGCCATACAGGACTATATTAACATGTATAGATTGTCGCCTTCACTTTTGGGAAGTATAGGCGTAGGCTTTTCGAGCGTTGGAGACCAGCTTTCATCAGGCAGCATTATTGCTGTTCCGATTCCCGCACCCGGGGCTATTTTGTTGGTTGGTGTTGGTACAGGTCTTGTCGGATGGTTGAGAAAGAACAGAATTTTTTCTTAGAATACATACTCTTTTTGAGGTTTGTATTATGAGGAAATTAATTGTAATTTATGCTGTTGTATTGTTGGTGCTGTCTGTCAGCAACCCTGCAGATGCAGGCATCACAATTATGGACATGGTCGATTCCAGCGATACTCAGGCCCACACCTATTTCAGCAGTACCCCAACCGATACCGACAGCGCTCGACCATCGTTGACGGATACATACCGCTGGTGGAATGAAGACTGGGGCTGGACACATACATTCAGCCCGCCCGGACCTTCACCCGCCTCGATTATTTCAGCAACATTGGAAATCAGGGCATGGGATGTAGACTCTCCTTCTGAAATTGATATTATGCTTGGCGGCGGTTCAAGCGGAACTAATATAGGAAGCCTTCAGGGCGGTGATGATATATGGACTACAACCTTACTGACTCTTACATCTGATTTATTTACCGACTTGATGGACGGCAATATCGATATATGGATGGATATTGATTCGGCAAACACTCTTAACATGGACATGTGGGCAGTAACATTGGAATCATCCAAGCTTACAGTTACGTATGCCCCGATACCTACTCCCGGGGCTATCGTACTGGGAGGTATTGGCGCAGGCCTTGTAGGCTGGCTCAGAAGAAATAAAGCACTGTAAAATAAGTACAAAACACTAAAAACAATAAGGGCGAAGCTATATAACTTCGCCTTTTTTTCATGTTTGGAGAAGTTTTTTCTACTTTAAATTCGATTTTCAGCCTAACTAAAGTCAGCAAAATCAATTGCATTATCTCTGTCCAAATCAATCAAAGGTATCGCACGAAATGTAACAAATCATTGTATATACAAGCTTTAGAGCCAATTAAAAGGGGTATTTCGACTTTTTGCCCTCTCCTAAAATCACATAATTCCAACGACAAACTCACCCATCAAAGACAAAATAACTAAAAAAAAAAGATGATTTTCTCAAAAATGATATTTTTTTCTGGACATAAGGCTCGGTACTTGATAAAATAACAAGCTATAAGGACAATCCTCATTGGAGGAGGATTAACACGATTATTATAGCGCGTTTTTTTAACTTGTTCGATAGTGTGGTAATCTACAAGGAAGTAAAGGAGTGAGGAGTGGTATCGGGAAAGAATAGCATATTTCTGATTATTTTTATGTCGCTTATCGCGGCTACACCCGCCGCATTTATGGAATCGCAATCTGCCGGCACTGAGATTTTACACCCTCAAGCAGCAGTTTTTATGGTCTTAATAGGATTCCTGTGCATTTCATTAGTTATCGACCGCAGGCTTTGGCCGGCAACAATAACCGCTCCCCTGTGCCCAGGCCAAATAGGATTTCATTCCATCCCACAATTTGCTTCAAAAATTTCAAAAAAATATATTCGGCGAAAATCGCTCCCCAAGACTGCCTGCCTGTTTCGTCTCGAAGATTCCTGTAGTTTACGCAGTGATATAGAAAGTACTCAATACATTAACCTTCTTCATCATTTACCCGGCATACCGGACGACAGATTATTCTTACCACATATCAGTATGCGAGATAAACATCAGCAGGAACACAATACAAATGAAGTTCCTCAATTTACTATAACGCACTTTTCATCCTTACCACACCCAGCATTGATACGCATGGCTCCAAGAGCCGAACAGAACTTGTCTTTTTCACCAGGATTCATTTTTGTCCGACTGGCTCGCGGCCCGCCTAACCTGACCTGAGAACTAATATTAACCTTCATTACGTGAAGGGGCACTAGCGCGCTACCCCTTTATAGTTGAGAGGTTGATGTACTTCTTATTCCTGACTTTCCATTTGTACAAAAGAATAACGGAGTAAAC
>Ga0114922_10006600_pt1 | contig 10629 bp, 9 predicted proteins | sample AartaG_FD_100975 | JGI IMG/M metagenome (GOLD analysis project Ga0114922, IMG submission 100975) | Deep subsurface microbial communities from Aarhus Bay to uncover new lineages of life (NeLLi) - Aarhus_00045 metaG | ecosystem: Environmental > Aquatic > Marine > Oceanic > Sediment | place: Aarhus...
CTAGAACGAACAGCTCGATGACCGCCGCGCGCTGGTGTGTATGGATATCGTCCTTGAAATAGCCGATTGTCTGTGCGCTCTCGGTCATCGCTGTGCGGTCTTCGTGCAATGCCGCCTGGAGCAGGCTTCGGTAGGCGTCAATCACTGTGCTGGAATAGTGCCTGGTGGCGCCGAAGTCGAGTAGTTCCAGCTGCTGGGCGCTGGGGTTATAGAGAAAGTTCGCAAAGTTAGGATCGGTTTGAATCATCCCGAACTCAAATAGCTCACGGAAGAGTAGCTCGAGCAGTAAGCCAACGACACGATCCCGTGTCGTCTGAGTGGCCGTGGTCAGGGATTCGATGGGTTCTCCCTCCAGGAAGTCCATGGCAAGAACGTTTTCGCGGGTGAGCTCCTCATCAATACCCGGCACCAGGAATCCCGGTTCATTTTTCAGCAATGCCGCGAAGCGCCTTAGATGCCCGGCTTCTTTCAGGTAGTCGGCTTCTTCATGAAGCTGGCGCTTAGCCTCCTGCAGCAGTGGTTCCAGATCCAGGTCTTTGGGAAGCAGGCGCGATACGTTCAGCAGCATGGCCACGTTATCAATATCGCTATCGATGCTTTGCCGGATGCCGGGGTATTGAATCTTCAGCGCCAGGTTTCGATCGCTTTGCGATATCGCTTTATGCACCTGACCGATGGATGCCGCTGCCATTGGTGTAAACGAGAAACGCTTGAACTGTTGTTCCCACCCTTCGCCGAGTGACTGCTGCATTACAGTTACTACCTCGCTCATGGGCATGGGCCTGGCATCGGCGCGCAGTCGGGCGAGCAACTCAGCCAGCTCGGCCGGCAGTATGTCTCCGGCATCCATGGACAGGAGTTGTCCGACCTTCATGGCCGCTCCGCGTAACTCCGACAATTTCTCGGTAACGCGGCGGGCGTTAGCGGGGGTCAATAGCAGATCCGCTGCGCGGGGCAGGTTGCCCCGTGCAGCCTGGCGCAAGCCCTCGGCCAGCACGCCACCAGCGACTTTGCCGGCAAGTCCGCCAAGGTGTGCGAGGCGCGCCAGGCGGGTGCGGGGCAGCCGCGAGGATTTGCTGTTTGCCTGCTTTCCGATGCGGTCACGCCGCTTGGTCTCGTTGTCCATTTCAGCCCACCTTTCCGAATTTTTCGTCGCTGGAGTAAATCCCTGTCATCTAACGATGCTAATACTTCTGGATGACAGTGTCTATATATTGTCCAGGAAAAAATATTGACAAAGCAATAAAAGTCATATATTGTACTGGACATATTCTGTATATTGTCGCTGTGGCAACAACATAAACTGGACAATATCGGAATAAACCTCGTTCGCACCGAGAGACCGGACAAACCGGTCAGGCGGTGCGACTCAACGGTCCGGGGTTCGAATAACCGGGCTTTATATTCAGCGTAAGGAGAGAGTCTCATGAGAGGAATTAACCGATTAACAGTCGTTCTGGCCACCGCCCTTGGTGGCACGTTCGTTGCGGCTGGTGCCATTGCCGGACCTGGTTGCTCAAAGGGCGCAATGACGGCCCCCGACTACCAGCAAAACTATTACCAGCCTGCACTCTATCGGCCCGCGCCGGGAGACTACGGTGTACCGCGTGCGTACCGCACCGGCATGGGCTACGAAGACCATCGTGAGAATAAGGTCAGTACCGACACCCGGGCAGACATTGTGGACACCGCGATTGAAGCCAGTGATTTCAACACGCTGGTCGCCGCCGTGAAAGCAGCGGGCCTGGTGGAAACGCTCAAGGGACAAGGTCCGTTTACCGTTTTTGCACCCACAGATGCCGCTTTTGCCAAAATTCCCCAGGACCAGCTCAATGTCCTGTTGAACGACAAGGCGGCGTTGACCCGGGTGCTGACTTACCACGTGGTGGCGGGAAAGTACGAGGCGGCTGACGTTGTCACGATGACTCGCGTTGCAACCGTCGAAGGACAGTCTCTGACAATCGACGCCGGTGATGCGGTGATGGTGGACAACGCTGAGGTCATCAAGACCGATATTCAGACCAGCAACGGCGTGATTCATGTGATCGACTCCGTCATGCTGCCACCCGATATGCTGACGCAGCGCTGATTGTTGCGACCCGCGAGTGTGAGCGAGCCGGGGAGGGAAGGTCATTCCCTTTCCGGCTCGACGACAGCATTCGCTACATCTTCCCTGCTTGCTGAAAGTCGGACCCTTGTTTGTGGAGAACCGGATGACAAAGCAAATCACCATGTTCTATGACGGTGGGTGCCCTGTTTGTCAACGGGAAGTGAATCACTATTGCCGCCGTGACCGGGCTCGGATTGTGCGATGGATCGATATCAGTGTGCCGGGAGACAGGCTTGACTGGCTGATCAATGCGGCGGGTATGTTGCACACCGGCACACGGGGTGCTGAAAAGACTATTCGGAAAAGCGATCCGGATTTCTTCCTGGAGAGCACGAGCATCAACAGTTTGCCTACCTTGTTACTGGCCAAACACGTGCATACCAGGTTCCGGCACCGGCGGCCGGCGATTTTTGCAACCGTCTCTGCAAAGGTCGGCAGCATTGAGGATAATCGTCTGGGTGGCTGGTTCAGATACCGCGCGTCAAAGGCAGCGCTAAACATGTGCATTAAAACGCTGGCCGTAGAGTGGCGGCGAACCCCGCCCAATGTTGCGGTAGCCGCCTTGCATCCCGGCACCACTGATACCGCCTTATCGAAACCTTTTCAGCACAATGTTCCACCGGAGCCGTTGTTTACGCGCGAGCAAAGTGCCGACTACCTGCTAAAAGTTCTGGACGATCTAAAACCAGTGCAAACAGGACGATTCCTGGCATTTGATGGTGAAGAGTTATCATGGTAAAAGTGCCATCAAAATCGAAGCAGGCCAATAATGAGGAAACACTATGAAGCTACTCAGGAAACTGCCGAATTCGGTTCGCGAAGTACCAGGCCTTGAGTGGGCTATTTTGAAAAAGCTTCCGCTAACTCTGTTGCTAGGGACAATTTTGCCACTTGTAATCAGCCTGGCTAATCAGTTTATCCCCCCGGAAGGGACTGCTACGCAAATCGCCAAACACATCAATTTCGTGAACATTATTTCCATTGCGACTGTATTGACCGTCTGGACCGCTGTTTTTACAGTTGCCATCGCTTGTTTTGTGGTGGTGGTGATGAAGGGGCCTGGGTATGTTGCTGACGCTTATCAACTCGTGGATGCGGAGCACCCCAAACCCTGATGGTATTTCACGAACAAGGCTGGCTAACTGACCGTTTTAGGGTCAAAATTACGAATTTCTCTCCCACACGCCGTGCGCTTTGCGTTCCTGCAAGATCTAGGAGCCTGTCGGACTTAGGCAATCGTAGCGAGCATGGTACCCCAGGGCACCCTCTCCTCCAGAGGACCCTCTCCCAACAGCGCAGTAGATTGTCCCTAAGTCCGACAGGCAGTCCTAGGGTGCGTGATTTTGTCGCGCTGGTCGCAATGCACACGCACAGCCCGAAAGAGGTATTGGCTTGAGCATAAGGCTTCAAACTCACGCTCGATGTGTCTGGTCCCTGTTTGTGGTGGTTGTTTTGGTTGGCTGTACCAGCAGTCCCAACAAACCGGCAACGACGGAGGAATTGCCAGGGTGTGGCTGGCTGCCTAATTGTGTGAATACCCAGGTCGGTCGCGGTGTACAAAGCAGTGAACCGATCAGAGCCGATGCCGAGCAGTGGCAAAAACTTAAATTGTGGATCGCCGGACAGGAAGACTGGCAAATCAACATCAACGACGATAATTTCATTCAAGCCGTCGTCAAAACGCCGGTCATGAGATTCAGGGATGATGTGCAGTTGCTTTTTCTTCCCGATGCCCGGTTGATTCAGGTGCGTTCCTCCTCCCGGCTGGGGATCAGTGACCTGGGTACGAATGCAAGACGCGTCGAAACACTTCGCGATCAGCTCTCCCGGTAATCACCGCTGTAAGCTACAAGCTGCCGGGGCAATCAGGTAGGGGCTGGTCTCAAGGCATCAGCCGGGCCTTCAGTTGGGACTCACAAGACGTTTATGAGGCAACGAAAAGGTTTCCAGCGAATTGAACTTGGTGACGCCGATCGGCAGCTTACGCAGGCGGCGTACGCCTTCCCCGCCTGTCCAGATATCGACATCATCGGGTAGCAACTCTCGCAGCTCGAGCAAGTGCGCGCGAATATTCTTGTACTGGTAGGCACCACTGAATGTAATGCCCACGGTGTCGGCATGAAATTGCTGTACTGCACGCACGATCTGATCCATTGGAACCTCACCGCCGAGATTGATGGCTGAAATTCCCTGCGAGGAAAGTATGCCGGCCACCATCAGCAGTCCCAGCGTATGTTCCTCACCGGGCAGGGTTGCCAGCAGCACCAGCGGTCTTCCAGCACTTTTCTGAATTCTGGCTATTTCTGTATTTAGAAATCGAATCAGTTGTTGAGAAAGAAAGTGTTCCTGGAACACCTGCAATTTGCCACCGATCCATAGCTCGCCGACCGCGTTCAGCAATGGGACGACGGTGTCAAGAATAAACGATTTCATACCCTGTTTTTCGTACTGCATACGAAACAGAATTTCGACCTGCCCAGCATTGGCAGAACTGATTGCTGCCAGTATCGCGCTGACTGCTTTATCCAGCTCCTGTGGCTTTTCAGGCTGCAGACTGGCTTCGAGTTCATCCAGGGCAGCCTCGCTGAGTGGCAAAAGCTTGCCTGGACGCATGCCCTGGTCCAGCAAGCGCCGGATCCGTTGCAGCCGCCTCAGCTGCCGTTCCGGGTATATGCGCTCGCCTTTTTCATTGCGTACCGGCTCCGGAAAGCCGTAGCGGCGCTCCCAAACCCGCAGCGTGTCACGCCCGATACCGGTATCACGTTCGACCACGCCGATAGAAAAAAGGCCATTGTTTTCAACCATCTGATATTACCCCGGCATTTACGATTGACACAATAACACAATATGTCCTAGACAAACAAAAGATTTTGTGTATACTAGTAAACATGAGCAAACAACAAGGCTCATAACCCATTCATACCATTAGGAGAAATCACATGAGTAACTACGAGCAGCAAATTCTTAGTACCGCGCGGTTTTACGATGATGCCATGCACGCTGCTGAAGAGGAGGACATTGAAATTCTGTCTTCTGTGGTTGCTGGCAGCAGATTACACGAAATAATTAACAATCCGATCGATAGCGGAATCGATGAAGGGTGAGACGTAAATAATCGTTTGGTTACCCTCCGTCACTTCAAAACGCGTACTTCAGTACACAATAGGGACGAACCGGTTTGTGCCCGAAGAGGTTGAATGGACCTCTTCGGGTTCTGGAGATGAGACAAACTGGAGCCGCCATAAAGTTGCAGATTATGTCCGGGTTTCATTCAGAGGTACCTGATGCGACTTAACATACTGTCAACATCGGACACCACATCACGAAGTGTATTGCCGCCATCGCCTGAGCCCACGATCACACCTGGACCTGAAACAGGAACCACCGCATCGATTTGGAAACGACCGCTGGTGCCGCGTAGAAAGCATTCTTCATCAAAGTAAAGACGATCCCCCTCCGGGCCAATCTCATCAGAGGTGATGGTGTCAAAACCGATCAGTTTGACGATGTCATCGTGCCCGTTGATATCGATCGCTTTAGTGGACTGCGTATCAGGGCTAATTAACAAGGCTTTCATTTGGGCTTACTCCTTGCTTTGCTGGTGTATCATGGACTTCTTGCCAATGAGAGGATGTTCACCCTGCGATTGGCCTCGGTCAACCGCACAGGACCGCATGTTTATATCCATGGACTATTTCAGGTAAGCATTTAAAATAAACCAGCTGATCATAGACATAGATGTCTAATCAAATGTTCGCTGGGTGGTTCCGTGCTTTGAGTAAATTTCATTCTATCCGTTCGACATAAGGCCGGGCCCTGGTAACGCCGTGATGTCAGGCACACAGTTTAGATCGAAAGGCTTGCAGGGATTTCATCACTGCCTCTGGCTGACATTCGTGTTGCTAGTGTTCGCCGGCTGCACCACGGTACCCTTGCGGGATCCGGACGCTGTGCCATTGCCGGCGGATTTTTCCGGCAGTGGTGCCGACAATCTGCCGGAGCACTGGTGGGAGAGTTTCGGGGATGCTGTACTGGACAGGCTTATCGAGCAGGCACTGGCGAAGAATTTCAGCCTGCAGAGTGTCTGGGCGCGCCTGGACCAGGCCGCTGCTGTGGAACGTATCGCCAGTGCCGAACTGTACCCCTCTCTGGATGTTGACGGCAGTGCCGGTCGCAGCTGGTCACATAACAGCAGGGGGACCACCACCAATGTCTATTTGATTGGCGCGATGGCCGGCTACGAGGTGGATCTCTGGGGCCGTATCGATTCAAACAGCAAAGCGGCGACACTCGACCGACAGGCGACTGAGGCAGAGCTCACGGCCGCCGCCATCAGCCTGTCGGCAGAGGTCGCGACTACCTGGTACCAGCTGGTGGAGCAATACGGCCAGCAGGTGCTGGTGTCGAGCCAGCTGGAGACCAACACCCGGGTGCTGGAACTCATCACCCTGCGCTTCCGCCGCGGCAAGGTGGGTGCGACCGATGTATTGCAACAACGCCAGCTGGCTGAGTCCAACCGGGGTGAGTTGGCGAATATCAAATCGCTCATCGGCGTACTGGAACACCAGCTTGCCATCCTGCTGGGTGCCACACCGGACAGCCGTGTGAGCGAACCGCAAGCTGAACTCATCAGCCTGCCGCCATTGCCAGTGACCGGCATCCCGGCTGAACTGGTCCAGCGCCGGCCGGATCTCCGGCAGCAATTCTACAGCCTGCAGGCCGCCGACCAGCGTACCGCGGCGGCGGTGGCGGATCGCTTCCCGCGCATCAACCTGCTGGGCAGTACCGACTCCCTCGCCAGCGATGTCGATGACCTGTTCAATAACTGGTTGAGCAATCTGACGGCAAACCTGGTGGCGCCGGTCATCGACGGAGGACGCCGTCGTGCCGAGGTTGACCGCAGCCGCGCGGTGACGGAACAGTCGTTGAGTGACTACCGCCAGCAGCTGATCGATGCGCTGGGTGAAGTCGAGGATGCCTTGCTCCGGGAACAGCAGCAGCGCGCGTTTATCGACAGCCTCGACAAGCAACTGGTGTTATCCGGGCAGGTCATCGGCCGTGTTCGCGACAGCTACCTCTTTGGTGCGGTCGACTATCTGCGGGTTCTCGATGTCCTGATCACAAACCAGAACCTCGAACGCAGCCGGCTCACCGCACAGCGCGATCTGATCGATAACCGCATCGCGCTGTGCCGCGCACTGGCCGGTGGCTGGACCCTGGAACGTCCGGTCGTGCTGGGCAACCCGGCTGGCACGAGGATCAGCCATGTCATCCCGAGATAACCGGCAGCAACCCGCGGCACAGCGTCCCCGGTGGTTCAGGGTGCTGGCGCCGGTCATCATGCTGCTGGCCGGTGTGGTTGCCGCCGTGGCTCTGATGCAGTCCGGGCCCAGCGCGAAACGCGAGCCGCCACCACGCCAGGCCCGTCTGGTTGCAATCCAGCCGGTGGCGATCGGGAGTGCTCGCACCCGCATCGACGCCATGGGAACCGTGGTGCCGGCGCAGTCGGTGACCCTGCAATCGCAGGTCGATGGTGAAATCGTGTTTGTCAGCGATGATCTGGAGCCCGGTGGTCTGTTACGCGCCGGTGATGAATTGCTGCGCATCGATCCCCGCGACTACCAACTCGCGGTACTGCAGCGCGAAAGCGAGGTGGCGCAGGCGCAGAGCACCCTGCGACTTGAACAGGGGCAGCAGACCATCGCCAAGCGTGAATTCGAACTACTCAACGAGTCCTTGCAGGATGATGATCTCGAACTGGTACTGCGCAAGCCGCAACTGGAAAGTGTGCAGGCCCAGCTCGCGCTTGCCAGGGCGAAACTGGAACAGGCAAAACTCGATCTGCAGCGCAGCCGGGTACGCGCCCCATTCAATGCCATTGTGGAATCCAGTGAAGTGGAAGTCGGTGCGCGTGTCACCAGCGCCAACACACTGGCCACCCTCGTGGGGACCGATGTCTGCTGGCTGGAGGTGAGCGTACCTGTCAAGCAGTTGCGGTGGATCAGCATTCCGCGCGGCAAGGTGATGGCGAGTTCAAGGGTGCGTATCTCCAATCCGGTCGCCTGGGGAGCAGGCGCCTTCCGCGAGGGGCGTGTTATACGCCTGGCCGGCGATATTGAAAAGGAAGGCCGCATGGCGCGCCTGATCGTGGAGGTGAACGATCCGTTCGCGCTCAAGCCTGAAAACAGTGACAAACCGGTCATGCTCATGGGCAGTTATGTCAGTGTCGAAATCGAGGGCCGTCTGCTGGAACAGGTCGCGACCATTGCGCGCGAGCATTTGCGCGACGGGGACAGGCTATGGATTATGGGTGCGGACGCGGCACTCGAGATTCGCAAGGTCGACATCGTTTTCCGCGGGCACGACCAGGTCCTCGTCGCTGATGGTGTCAGGGCCGGGGAACACCTGGTGGTCACAGATCTTGCTGCGCCGGTCGCCGGCATGCCGCTGCGCAGAAAGGATGATGACAGCCGCTCAATGCCGACCCGCAGCGAGACCGGCCAGTGAAGCCGGATACACAAGCCCCGGTGAATCCCGTGCTGCACGGCCCGATTGCCTGGATGGTGCACAACCGGGTTGCACCGAACCTGCTGATGCTGGTGCTGCTCATCGGTGGCCTGTTGATGGCCAATCAGATCAAAAAAGAAGTCTTTCCCGATTTCGCACTCGATGAGGTGCGCGTCAGCGTCGCCTATCCCGGCGCCAGCCCCGAAGAGGTCGAACAGGGCATCGTGCTGGCAGTGGAAGAGGCGATCAATGGTATCGAGGGGGTCGATGAAATACGTTCCACAGCGGGTGAGGGGCGCGCGCTGGTGATCGCCGAACTGGTGGAAGGCGCCGACATACAAAAGGCCAACCAGGATATCAAGCAGGAGATCGACCGCATCACCACGTTTCCGGATGATGCGGAAGAGCCCGAGGTAAATCTCGCCCTGCACCGGCGGCTGGTGCAGGCCGTCGTGGTGTATGGCGCAGCGAGTGAATGGGTGTTGCGCGAGCTGGCCGAGCAACTGCGTGATCGCCTGTTGCAGCGGACGGGGATTACCCAGGTGGACCTGGTCTCTGCCCGTGATTATGAAATACGGGTGGAAGTCAGTCGTGAAGCTCTGCGCCGCTACGGGCTGACACTGGAGGGCATTGCCAGGACCATCGATAACGCGGCCATCGAGATACCCGGCGGCAGCATCAAGACCAGTGGTGGCGAGATTCTGCTTCGCGTCAAGCAGCGCCGCGACTGGGCCGAGGGCTTCGGCGAGATTCCGATCATTACCTCGCGTGACGGTACCGTGCTGAGGCTGCGCGACATCGCAAGGGTGAGCGATGCCTTCGAGGATGTCGACCGGGTGCGCAGTTTCAACGGTCAGCCCGCCATGAGCCTCGAGGTCTATCGGGTCGGCGAACAGACGCCGCTGGGCATTGCCGAAGATGTACGCCAGACGCTGAATGCGTTCGAGGCGGATCTACCGCCCGGTATCCACACGGCCGTGAATACCGATCAGAGCAGGATCTACCAGCAGCGCCTTGAGCTGTTGACGCGCAACGGCCTCATCGGCCTGGCACTGGTGCTGGTGATGCTCGGCATATTCTTGGAAATAAAACTCGCCTTCTGGGTGACGATGGGCATTCCAACGGCGTTTCTTGGTGCCATCCTGTTTCTGCCCGGCCTGGGAGTATCCATCAACATGGTCTCCATGTTCGCGTTTATCATTGCGCTGGGAATCGTGGTAGATGATGCCATTATCGCCGGTGAGAATATCTATGAATACCGGCAGCGTGGCATGGGCCCGGTCGAGGCCGCTATCCGCGGGGCGCGCGATGTTGCCGTACCGATCAGCTATAGCATACTGACCAACATCGTCGCCTTCATGCCACTGTATTTCGTACCAGGCATGGTCGGTAAAATATTTGTGATTTTCCCCTTTGTGGTCGGTAGCGTGTTCGTGATCTCGTGGGTCGAGGCGCTGTTCATTCTGCCTTCGCACCTGGCGCATACCAGGAGCAATCGCCGTACCGGTGCCGGTGAGTGGCTGCACCAGCGCCAGCAGGTCTTCAGTCGCGAGGTGCGCCACTTCATCCGCGACCGCTACGGACCCGTGGTCACGGTGTGTCTGCGCAATCGCTACCTGACCGTGGCCGTCGGTATCGCGGTACTGGTGGCGATGGTCGGTTATGTGGCCAGCGGTCGCATGGGTTTTGTGCTGATGCCGGTAACGGATTCAGACCGGGCGGTGGTCGAGGCGGTACTGCCTTATGGCAGCCCGTTACAAAACAGCCTCGCGGTGCGTGATCAACTGCTGTCCGCGGCCGAAACCCTGGTGGAGGAAAATGGCGGTGACCGGCTATCCAGGGGCGTACTCACAGTCGTCGACGCCAACGAAATCACTGCCAGGCTGTATCTGACAGACCCCGGCGTGCGCCCGCTGTCCACCGCGGAAGTTACCCGGATGTGGCGCGAGCGCGTCGGCCAGCTGCCGGGCCTGGAGTCGCTCAAGTTTCAATCCAACCGGGGAGGGCCTGCC
>Ga0114922_10006601_pt1 | contig 10628 bp, 15 predicted proteins | sample AartaG_FD_100975 | JGI IMG/M metagenome (GOLD analysis project Ga0114922, IMG submission 100975) | Deep subsurface microbial communities from Aarhus Bay to uncover new lineages of life (NeLLi) - Aarhus_00045 metaG | ecosystem: Environmental > Aquatic > Marine > Oceanic > Sediment | place...
GTTTGACTTCGAGCAATTTAATCTCCGATTCGGGAATCTTAGACGAACCTGAACCCGAAAAAAAAAGGTATGACAATTCTCCTTCTTTTGAAGGTTTTACTCCAAAGGATAAAGAAGCTATTGTCCATTCGGAATCTGCTTGGGATGAAATGCAAAACAAAACAAGATTGGATATAAATTCCATTGATGATATGTGGATTCTCGAAACCATTCCTTATACTCCTTATGGATTAAACGATGGGGTTGTTTTATACCGATTGATTGATGATACCCCTTACGGTTGCAAATATATTTTCAATTATGTCAGTTTGTCTATCTTTATTCCCTTCAATGATTGGAATGAAGCTAATGCGTTTGCAAGAAACCAAGCAAAACGATTCAATAATATCTCTCGAATGTTAAGTTAAACCTTATCATTTCTTTTTTTATGGAAGTGAAAAAATGAGTAGTTTTGAAATGCGAAGTAGATTGAGAAAACTGAAGATAAATTGTCCTAAATGTAATAGACGATTGACCTATGATATTGATGGGGATATTAACGATGATTTGCAACAAGTCATTACAGCAGAATACTATTACTGTTACGATTGCGAGAAAGCATTTGAATTTGTTATAGAAACTCCCGACAGAGATGGATGTTTTAATCCTGACTGTAATTCTGCTAAGTTGGTTATAAAAAAAGTAGATTTTCCAACTATTATTGCAGGAGAAGAAGTTATGGATTATTATGATTTTTTAGAATGTCCAAAATGTCATAAAAATTATTCTCTCGATAATGAAACCTTTCGAGTAAAAATAACAGAGGAGATCGAATCTTGAAAGTCAAAACAGAAGGAAAAGTTTGGTTAAAACAACAGTTTAGAAGGTATTTCAACCGAGAAGAAATGTTGAAACGGATCAAAAATCCTGTTGTTTTCAAATACGAAGTGATTGGATTAGAAATTGAAGATGTCATAGATGAAAAAACTCATTATTCTATTATGTTGATTGAGGGAGAAGTTTGGGAGAAAGGCAATAATGATCCTGACTTAAAATTATCAATTCAACAGATTGTAGACGAAGGAAAGTATGTTTTCATTACTTACGGAATCAATAACCTATTTTTACTCTACCCAAAATTGAAAACCTTCTTGGATGATCCAAAGAAAGCAGAGAATCTCGGTAAGGAAATCAAAGGGATTTATCATAAGGAAGTAAAATTCAACAAAGATGGGAGTTTAAAATAATATGAATCGTGAAACTGTAAATTCGGAAATATTCAGAATCCTGCTCTCGCAAAAACATTTGTGAATGGATCAGGGGTTTTTTCAGTTAATGATTAACTTGTGTTGTTAATGGATAACCTTTTTATACGATAATTGTTAATGGTTAACTTAGAGAAAAATTGTTTGGGTATGAAAAAAATGAATAGTGAAAAAATTTTACAGCTAAGAATTAATTGGGTTGAAGGAGTAGAGTATAAAGTGGATAAGGTTGAAATGATTGAACCTGTTTCTCCTGAAAGACGGTTACTAAATCCAAATACAGAATTACTCAACAAATGTTGGATATGTGGTCATTTCATTATCGAGCATTGGTTTCTTTCTCCAACAGAGGAATCGAAAGAAAATTTTCAAAAGATTATCAAAAACCATAACTTCTTCTCTCAACAGGGAATTACCGATACTCTCATTTGCGGAAATGTATGTATTCAATCAATCCTCAAAGGAGAAGAAAAACTCAAAGCAGAGCAAATGAAACGGAAACTTGAGAAAGAAAAACAACACAAACGCAATCTGAAGAAATGGAAACCTCTCATAGATGAATGTAATTCAATGAAAGAGATTCCTGCTATTAAGAATGGTTCAGAATATAACACTTACAATACTGACAAACAAAAAATTGATGAAATTATCTACAAATGCAGAGTTGGTACAATGAATAATGCGGAGAGCAGGGATTATTGGTTATCTGTTTTAAATGAAATCCGCAAGAAACATAAACTATTGGAATTACCCGAATCTTTAAGAACCCCTATATCACTAAAAAGAGTGAAGAAATGTCCAAACTAATAATACCCTTAATGGAAACTGAGGATCGACAAAAATTAATTGAAATCATCAATAAAAATGGATTCATTCTCCGAGATGAAACTTTCTTAGATCATCTCTCAGAAGTTAAGGCAAAGAATCTATCTAAACCTAACCTAATTACTGAAGTCTTTTTACTCTATAAACGAGCTGTGTTAGACTATCATTATCTTGACCAAAAAATATCCTCTGTGGTTAAGACCATAGCTCAGAGAATATCTAAACAATACTGTGAAAATGGGAAATGCAATGCAAAACAAAAATATTCTTGTTGTGAAGGTTGTATCAATCAAACCCCTAAAGGTTGCTTGGATAAACCAAATTTCTGTCTAAACTTCTTTTGTTTAGATGTTATTCAGAAAATACCCAAGAGAATCAAGAAAGTCTTAGGGTTACATAAATGCGAAGGAGAGTTTAAAGAGATTAATGATGATTATGAAAAAACAATAAATAATAAACTTTCTAACCTAATTTCTTCGCTATTATTCGATGAATAACACATAAATAACCCTTCCATCTTACTAATAACCTAAGATGGAAAACAAAAAATTGACTTGCAAACATTGTGGTCAACCTGTGGAAACGAAGAAATCAAAGAAATTCCCCATCGAGATCAATTATTGTGGTAATTGCAACCAATCTAATATTCGGGAGCTACCTAAAGTTGTTCAAACGAAAGAAAAGAAAGTATCTTGAATGTCCTAAATGTAAATCTAAGAAAATAGACTTAAATTTAGAAAACACAAACACTAAACAATTTCAAAGAAACCTTCCAATGAAATGCTCTGCTTGTGGTCATACATTTGAGATTAATAAAAATGGGGAATAATTTTTCTTATAGATAAATATATTAGAAAGTTACAGTTAATTATAACCTAAGACTTTTTGGAGTTGTTAATAATTTCTATAAAGAAAAGGAAAGTACCTGTAAGAGAGCATAAACGAATTGTACCGAAAGGTACAACCCAAGTCAGAGAGCATACAAGAAACCTTACTCAAGCTTCCATTAAACAAGCGAAACCTCTGCTTAAGAAACAAATTAAACATTTCGATAAAGCTGTTGATAAATTAAAAGACAGCAATCGGGATGCAAGAGAATCTTTAGAAGAGATTCAAGAATCAGAAGAAAATTATGCAAGATCAGGTCTTATGCAAATCACAGATAAAAAGGAATACGAACAGGCAAAAGATCAGATAAAAGATATTCAAGATTTATCTGCTGAAGTTCAAGCTGAATCTGCTGAAATATTACGAATCCGCAAACAAGAATTAGAGCAAATGGAATCTGTCGAAAGAATACTGAATAAACAAGATGATCTGATTAAAGACTTAGATAAATTAGCAGAGAAAGCTCGTAAAGCTAAACCTGATGAATTACGCAAACTTCAAAACAAATCCAATGAAATCGGGTTTTCAATTCAAATGCAGAATGAAAGAAAGAAATTTTTGGAAGCTAAAGGGGTAGACACAAACGCAATAAATGATAATCTCAAAACTTTGGAGAATAAAAAACTCATTGCTCTCAAAGAAATTGAAAAACTTTTCTAATCTTTTTTATTTATGGAGAGGATTAAAATACCGAAAGGAAAAAAGACGAAAATACCTGTTAAATCTCACAAACGGAGAGTACCGAAAGGTACAACTCAAGTTAAGAAACATTCAAGACAGATTGTACAGAAAGGTCTTCCGACAGCTCGCAAACAAATTAGGAAAACTGTCAAGAGAGCTCCGCAACCTATTACTAAATCCTATCGAGAAGGTCAAACAGTTATCCAACAAGTCAATGCTATGGATTTTCTTGCATTTGCAAGATGGGGAGCTAGAGATTTTGTCCTTATAGATGATGGGGTTCAATTCAAAGTCAAAGGGAGTAAGCATAGGGGGAAAGCAATTATCAAAGTGAATCCTATGGACACTTACGACATTGAAATCGGAAGGATGGATATGCGAAATCTTGAATGGAAATCCAAGAGAGTTGTTGAAGGTATTTATGTTGACAATTTAATTTCTGTTCTTGATAGTTTAATTGGATAGGAGCTGATGAATATTCCTCAACCTGCAACAAAGAAAGTACCTGTAAAGAAACACAAACGGAGAGTACCGAAAGGTACAACTCAAGTTAAGAAACATTCAAGACGAATCAAACAAAAAGGAATACCGACAGCAAAAGCTACAATCAAAAAAACCATTAGAAAAACAAAATATCCATCTCCTTCATTCTTAAAGGAAAATATCGAAGATGAAAAACAAGCTCATAAAATGTATCTAAATGAAGCTGAAAAAATTAAATCGGAATCTACAAAGGAAGCTTTGATCGAAATTGCTGAAGATGAAAAAGAGCATAGAAAAATTCTCGAAACCATTCAAAAACAAGAAATAGAAACTCCTGTTGAATACCCTAACAGATTAATCAAAGAACGCAAAGGGAAAAAATACATAGAATTTAATATTGATAAGGAAGAAATTGCAGGATCTACCGACAAAGCAATTCTAATCAAAGGCGAATGGATTCCGAGAAGTCAGGTTATAATAGAGGGAATGGGGAAATATCAAACTATTTATGTTAACGAAAGTTTTTATAAGAAAATCATTGCTGAAAAACCCAAAAAAGAATTAGCAAAGATTTCACAATATATAGATGAAACAAATGAGAAAATTCGGGATTTTAATACTAAATTAGACAATCCTGATCCATTTTCAACTGCAACCCCTAAAGATATTATTATTGAAATTAAAGCTAAACAGAGAGAGTTATCACAATTAAAAGAAAGAAAAGGATTTTGGGAAAAAGAAATTAAAAAAGTTTGAAAAGGAGTGGATTAAGATTCCGAAAGAAACAATTCAAATTAAAGGATATGAAAGACGGAAACATAAAAGGAAAACAAAAGCAGGGAAGACAATTGAAATTTCATCAGCAGAAGTATCTCCTCATTCAAGAAATATTAAACGAAGACTTAAAATTCCCCCAATTACCAAAAGTATGATACCTGAAATCCGCAAAAAAACGGATAAATATAATCTAATTGCCTTCTCTTCAGAATCAGGGGAAATGACTAATAAAGCAGATAAAGACGATTATCAATTTATAGTCAGTTACTTTCCAAGTATGGAAAGTGTGAATGTTTCAGGAAGGTACATTGAACAAAGGATGGGAGATCAATTCATTCAAAGATGGGAAGTACCAAAAGGAATAGATCCTTCTGTATTTTTAATAACAAATGCAGAAGATTTTGGTATTGATAAAAGCTTATTGCATTTAAAAGGAAGACCTCTTAAAAAACAAGCAACCCCAACTATAACTCCAAAAGGAGTTGTTTTTAGAAAGAAAAGTGATTAGGAGAGGATTAAAATACCGAAAGGAAAAAAGAGAAAAATACCTGTTCGACAGCATAGTAGAACAGTACCGAAGGGTACAACCACAGTAAAACAACATTCAAGAATGATTGATCAGAAAACTCTTCAATTGGATAAGAAGATTAAGCATTTAGTTAAAGCTCAATCTGAATTATTAGATATTAGACCTAAGATAGAAGTTGCTGAAGATCAAATTCACTTATCAAGCTCTTCTGATCCTGAAATACGACAAAGAATAGTGGATTTAAAAAATGCTCAATTCAATGCTGAAAATCTCACTATGCGAAAGATAATCAAAGCTGACGATGAAAGAGTTAAAGTTTCAGGTGGACATTACGGATTTGGTAAGCAAGACGAAGTTGTAAAATCTGTCAAAGTTATCAATGCTGAATTAAAGAGTATCGAAGCTTTTAGAAAAGATGTACAAACTTTAGAATCTCCAATGCAAAAAGACCGTTTTAATGAAAAATATAACAATCTTGATTCTGATCTAAATGATATTAAAGCAGAGCTTCTCGAAGCAAAAGAAAGAGGAAATATTGAAGCAGTTTCAAAATTGAAGAAAGAAATCGAAGATTTTCAGGGAAGAGTATTAGAAACAAACATTCATCTCGCAATGGAAAAACAAAATGAAATAAAACGAGCTAAAGTAAAAGAGCTAAAACAGAAATATAAATGGTTAAAAGATTCTCAAGTTAATCCTGACAATATTAAAACTGACAAAGTACAATTATGGAAGGGAAATACAATGCTGTCAGGTCAACTGACTAAACAGGAAGCTCGAAAACTCGTATTAGAGCATAAAGCTTTCATAATATCAGATCGAGCAGTTGGTTATTTTAAATCCGAATAAAAATTATTACCCGTACTAAAATGAGGATTTCCAATGGAAAAGAAAAGGAAAATCCCTGTTAAACAACATAAACGGAAAGTACCGAAGGGTTCAACAACAGTCAAGCAACATACCCGAAGTATTACTCAAAAACAGTTAAAGGATTTACAAATTAAAAAATTAAAACTGTTGGATAGAGTAAGTCATATTTCTGACAGTATGGGAATTTTACATTCAGCAGATATTTACGAAATGGAGTTTCCTTCTTCAAAAGCATTACCTTCCATACAAAGAGCTGAAAACTTAATGGAATTATCTTCTGCTTACAATATTACCTATAAGAAGAAATTTGAAGAGTTAGAAGACCACATCTCTGAATCAAAAGAAATCGAAGAAGGTATTTCTGAAACTCTTGAAGAAATCTCCGATTTACAAATGAAAGACATAAATAAAACAACTGAAGAAATAAAAGAAGTAGATAAACAAATTCCGAGAGAGTTAGTTTATAGACAAAGAGATTAAGGGGATAGTTAAAATTCCAAGACCAAAATTAGAAATTGAAGTTACAAAACATAAACGGAAAGGATTTTCTCGCAAAGATGGTACTCAAATTTCCGCAACTGAAGTCAAGCAACATACAAGAATGATCAAAGATAGGGGAGCTAAAGGATTAGGCAAAAAAGTTATTCCCCCTATAAAGAAAGGCAATATGACCAAGTTAGCAAGAAAGTATGGATATATTTCAGGGAATCAAACGGTCAATGACATTCCACATTCTAAGATGGATGATCTTACAAGAGATTTAGTATTGAAGGAAGGTCTATCTGAAAAGTCAGTTGCAGGAATGTATCAAGCTCAAATTGTTTTTCGGAAAAGGGAAATTACTCCTGAAGGAAAAGAATTTAAAAGACAAATGGAAGTTGGGAGAGCTGAATTAAAGAATATTCCCAATCTTTCAACAATGGAGAGCAAATTAGAATCATTGAAAACTAAAGAGCAGAAACTTAGCAAAAAAGAAAAATTAGTTTCAGCTATGGGATATGGAGATGTATCAAGAGAAGACCAAATCAAACTCCGTAAAGATTTAAAAGATACTCAAATACAAATAGCAGAATTAAAAGCCAATATTAATATTAGAAACAAATAATTTCAAACTTTTTTTTCTTCTTTGAATAGACACAAATAAGTTAAATATTTAAATACCTTCTAACATAAATTTACTTATGTTAGACGATATTGCTGTTATTTTTATAACTCTACTTGTTTCATTATTCATTATATTTTATCAAATCTTTGATCTTTATGCTCATAGAAGAGCTTTCAATAGTGTCAGGGAAATTATTTTTAGAGTTTTAATACCTCTCATTTTATCAATTGCGTATTTAATTCCCTATTTTATCTATGGATGGAATACTTTTGCATTGCTTATTTTTCTCCAAATGGGGTTGAGTATGCTTTTAGCTGTTGTCCTTTGGGAATCAGAAGCTTTCTTGGGAATGACTTTAGATTTAGAGAAGATAGGAAGGGTAAATTTATTTTTATACTTTTATTTTGAACCCGATCAAAAAATTGAAGTCAATCTCTATAAATGGACAGAAGAATCTATGACCTTAGAAACTTTGGTTACTCTTATTGATGGATTTGGAATATTCAATCGGGAAAGACAGCAATTTGAATCCGATGAGAAATGGAATGAATATGTGGAAGCTAAAGACACTTACGATGTTTGGAAAGCTGATGCAGAGCATTATAGAATTGATGTATATTCATATTACGATTTTACGGATAGACCTGATTCAAAAATAAGATGGAGAGGGTTTAAAAAAGCATTTCACATAAACAAGTTGGATATAATCGGTAAGAAAATCGAAGGTAATGCTGTCTTTCTCCCTGAAAAAATAAAAATCAATCATAGAACCTTCGAGCAATTGGTTATTTGGGAAGGATTCAAAGATAGGATGATCTGTCAGGAATTAGAAATTACCAAAATGATTCTTATTTCCATCTCCTATCTTAGTCAGTTAGAGGAAATTCCATTATTACGAAATGAAATTAAACATAAAGACCAATTATTAGAAATGCAGAGAGATACCATTCAAAATATGGAAGACGATGTATATTTAGCTCAAATTAAAACTCCAACAGGAGATATAAGCAAAGCTCAATCCCAATCTAATCAATGGTTTCAGAGATTATTCATTTTAATCTTTTTTATGTTGATAGCATTTATATCGGTTGTATTGCTATTAGGATTTGGGATTATATGAATAGAATAATTCTCCAATCCTTTTTTTTAGTATTGGGAATTACTTGGTTAATCCTGCTTGTCTATGTTACTCTCTTCCACAATTTAAATTTCAAATAAAAAAAGAAAACGAGATGATTCGGATTGAGTAGTACTTATGTAACCGAATTAGCAACTCAGATTTTTGTATCCATTCAAAATACCATTAAGATCATTAGTGAATTTATTGGTTTTAAGAAAGAATGGGAAAACAACTTCTCCAAAATATTAGATTTAACAGCAGAGGATATTAAGAAAGGATATATGGTTTTCTATCCTGATCCTAATAATCTTGAAATGGAAGGGAGATTATATGTCCAAGATTTAGTTAATAATTGCTTGGAATCTATTACCTCTGCTGATGAAAACTTGCGAAGAGAGTTTGAAAATCATCTTATTGACTTTATGGATTGGACAGAGAAAGGGAGAAAAAAGGAAGTTTTAGCTGAAAAGCGAAGACAATTGAGAAGGAGATGGATAATCAGTTTAGGAAATGATCGAGCAAAGTATGACGCAAGATTAATGAAGCAAATGGATTTAATTGTCCAAATGGCAGAAGGAGTTGGGTTCAAAGCTAGGACAGATTTGAGAGAAGAGTTTAGAAATAGACAGGAAGGAATGGAAGACGAAGATTAAGCTAAATTAGGAGAAGAAAAATGTCAATCGGATATATGTTGAATCACTTTGCAGAAAAGCAAAGAGATAAACTTGAACAAAATTCATTAATCAAAACTTACACTAAAAAGAAAATTATCCGAGAGATTGACAAATACAAATTTACTCTCCCAATAGAAAGAGCATACTTCATTAATCTCTGTCTTAATGAGGAAGCTTATAAAATAGCATTATTTAAAAAGAAGAATAAGACTTTCCGAAGAACTATTTCCGATAGTGTTAAACACCAATCAAATTTAATCGGAATCATTAACGGATTTACTCGGTCAGGAAAGTCAATAGTAGCTCAATCAATTTTATATTTATTGATGTTAGATATGATGGAATACCGAAATGTCGAATATCCAATTGTTATTGCTTTTACAAAAGAAGAAATGAAAATGGCTTTGGAAACAACGCAATCTCCTTTTGGTCTTATCCAAGATGAAAACCCAAACGAATCAGGTAAAGATAAACAATTGAAGTTGGAAGCTATTGGAAATATTACTGAGAGCATAAGACAAGAACAGATTAGTATTATCGTTTGTACCCCTATTAAGAGAAGGTTAGGATTTGTTAATTTTAGATTATTAATGTGTGGTACTGATGAAAGAAATAATATGTTACGAGCTTTTATTTTTGGCGGGGAAGACGACAAACCGATGGGTTCGATAGAGATTCCATACCATTGCAATAAAGAAATAGCTGAAGGTTATGCTGTTCAGAAACAAGATTTCTTAGACGGAATCAGATCAACAGGGGGATTTATACATTCTGCTTTTAATAAGGAGAAAGCAGATCAAGACATTGAATATTATTTCAACTTTTTTTGGAATAAATACCATAAAAAGTTATCAAAGGGAGATATAATTGGATTAATGGAGCTTGACGAATATAATGAAACTGAAAACTTTAAAAACAGAGTAGCTGTTGGAATTAGAGCTAGAATGATTGAAGCTACATTAGACGGAGATGTTTCAGCTCCAACACAAAGACCAACTCCTTCAATTCAAACTGATGAATTTGGAGTTTCCCAAGATCCTGTTATGGTATGGGAAGACCAAACTTTCAAAGAATGGGTTTTCGATTTTTTGCAAGATAAACTGACTGAGCAGGAGTTACAAATCTATCAGGGAATTATATCAAACGAAACTTATCGAAGGATAGCTCAACGAATATTAGGAAGGTCTACAAATACTAAAGCAATCAAAACTGTCAAAGACAAAGTTCAACAAAACTTCTTAGGATATGCAGGGGAGAAAGCATATAAACGATTATTAGAATCATTGGGGAAAGAGTTTGAGCATTTTGGAGAAAACTCTCCCTATCCTGACTTTGTCAACCATACTGACGAAGAAGTAATATCCTATAAATGTTATACTCTTGCTATTGATTCCAAAGCAAAATCTCATATAGCTCAGTCAGAGATTGACTA